>WNGE01010557.1_pt1 | contig 27563 bp, 18 predicted proteins | sample 5400651 | NCBI WGS metagenome assembly WNGE01 (sample SAMN13153370, study PRJNA577476) | soil metagenome | isolation source: 60 cm soil or saprolite under grassland replicate 2 | place: USA:California | collected 2016-06-15 | reverse complement strand
ATTCCCTGCCTGGACGAGGAGGAGGCGGTCGGCTCGGTCGTGGATCAGGCTTGGGAAGGAATCGGACGGTCCGGTCGCAGCGGTGAGGTGATCGTCGTCGACAACGGCTCGAGCGACGACTCGGCCAGGATCGCGGCCGACCACGGCGCGACCGTGATCTTCGAGCCGACCCGAGGCTATGGCCAGGCATATCTCACCGGGATCGCCCATGCTCGCGGCGACTACCTCGTGATGGCGGATGCGGACGGCACGTATCCGTTGTACGAGCTTGGCTCGTTCGTCGACGCGCTCGAGTCGCGCGCCGACCTCGTGCTCGGCTCGAGGTTCGCAGGACGCATCCACGAAGGCGCGATGCCGTGGTCGAACCGCTGGATCGGCAACCCGATTCTCACCGGGCTGCTGAACCGGCTGTTCGGCATCAAGGTCTCCGACGCCCACTGCGGAATGCGAGCGGTGCGGCGCTCCGCGCTCGGCGCGCTCGATCTGCACTCGAGCGGGATGGAATTCGCCTCGGAGATGGTGTTCAAGGCGTTCCGACGAAAGCTCCGCGTGCAAGAGATCCCGATCGACTACTTCCCGCGCACCGGCGAGTCGAAGCTGAGTCGCTTCGGCGACGCGTGGCGCCATGTTCGCTTCATGCTCCTCTACAGCCCCAGCTGGCTCTACTTCGTTCCCGGCTTCGCGCTCCTCCTCCTCGGTCTCGCGGGAATGCTGGTGCTCGCCTCCGGTCCCGTCGACGTCTTCGGCCGCACGTGGCAGATCCACACGATGCTCGCGTTCGTGGCACTGACCCTGATGGGTGCGCAGGTCGTCCAGCTCGGCGTCTTCGCCCGCACGTACGCACTCATTCATTACGGCGAGCACGACACGCTCCTCGAGCAGCTGCGACGCCGGATCCACCTCGAGCACGGACTGCTTCTCGGCGCCGGTTTCGTTCTCAGCGGTATCGGGCTCCTCCTCGCCGTCTTCGTACGCTGGGGCGCCGGCGGTTACGGCGCGCTCGGCGACGAGTATCCGACCGCTCTCGGCGTGACCCTCGTCGGCCTCGGGGTCCAGACCATCTTCGGGTCGTTCTTCCTCGGGCTCCTGACCATGCGATCCCGACAGCCGAGCGGATCGATGAGCGAGCAGCTTGTCGTCGAAGAGCAGACACCGACGCACGTGTAGTGCGGATCTGCCTTGTCTACGACCACGTGTTTCCACAGACGATCGGCGGCGCCGAGCGCTGGATGCGCGACCTCGCGCTCCGGCTCGCCGAGTCGGGACACGACGTCACATACCTGACGATGCGTCACTGGCAGTCGCATGAGCCGCCCTCGCTTCCGAATGTGCGCGTCCTCGGCGTCGTCGACGCGGGACGTGTCTACAAGGAAGAAAGGAGGACGCTCGGGCCGCCGCTGGCGTTCGGGCTCGCCGTGTGGCGACATCTCGCGCGCCACGGCCGCGATTACGACGTCGTGCACTCGGCGTCGTTTCCCTACTTCTCGCTTCTCGCCGCAGGGCTGGCACGCCGCCGGGGCGGTTACCGCCTCGCGATCGACTGGCACGAGGTCTGGGGTCGCGCCTACTGGCGCAGGTACGCGGGCCCATTCACGGGCGCGGTCGGCTGGCTCGTGCAGCGCCGCTGCATCCGACTACCGCATCGCGCCTACTGCATGTCCCAGATGCAAGCTCGTCGCCTGCTGGCCGAGGGCTATCGAGGCGTCCCCGTCGTCCTTCCTGGCATCTACGCGGGCCCAGTGCGGTACAGCTCGGCCGACGAGGTCGATCCTGCCCTCGTCGTGTACGCAGGAAGGCATGTCCGTGAAAAGCGGATCGACGCCCTCGTGCGTGGGTTCGCCCGAGCCAGGGAGAGGCGCCCCGACCTGCGCCTCGAGCTGTATGGAGACGGGCCCGATTCAGCGCGCATCGTCGCGCTTGTCCAAGAGGTCGGGCTCGTCCGGTTCGTAAGGTTCGCGGGTCGTCGACCGGAGGAGGAGGTCGCCTCCGCAATGGCGCGCGCCGCGTGCCTCGCGACCGCGTCCGAGCGCGAGGGCTACGGTCTCGTCGTGGTCGAGGCCGCTGCGCACGGCACTCCGAGCGTCGTCGTCGAAGGACCTGAGAACGCCGCGACCGAGCTCGTCACGGACGGCGTCAACGGCGCAATCGCTCCGAGCGCGCAGGCCGACGACCTCGCCGCCGCGATTCTGAGGGTGGTCGGAGCAGGCACGGAGCTTCGGGCCTCGACCGCCGATTGGTTCGAGCGGAACGCTCCGCGTCTTCGCCTCGAGCGGTCGCTGGAGCTCGTGGTCCGCGATTACGGGGCTCCAAATCCTCCGCAGGTCTCCAGGGGTGCATCGAGTCCTTCGGGCGCGGTCACGTGACGACGGCGCTGGCCGATCCTCCGCAGGAGCGCGCCGTCCTCAGCGGAGCGCGAAGCGGCGCGCTCCTCGCGGTTGCGTCCGGCGTCTCGATCGTCGCGAACTACATCTTCCTGCTCGCGGCAGGCCGCATCCTGGGCAGCGAGAGCTACGGCTCCTTGGCCGCACTGTTGGGGCTCCTCGCCGTTGTGCTGATCCCTGCAGGTGCGCTCCAGCTTGGCGTGTCGCGCGAGGTCTCCCGCCTGCTCGCGGCCGGAGAGAAGGCCGAGGCCGATCGCTTCGCCCGTGCGACCCTGCGCCTCGCCGCGCTCGCGACGGTACCGCTCGTCGTCGTCGCGCTCGCCCTCGCGGCCCCACTCGGCGCGGTGCTGAACATCCACTCGACCGGGACCGTGCTGCTGGCGGAGACCGCATTCGCGACGGCGCTCGTCTTTCCGGTGGCCATGGGCGTCCTGCAGGGCAGCCAGCGCTTCCATGCCGTGGCCGCGATGTACGTCGCCCCATTCGTGTTGCGACTCGTCCTGCTGGCGACCGTCGCTGCGGCGGGTTACCGGCTCGGGGGCGCCGTCTTCGCGACCGTCGCATCCGCAATCGCCGGAACCGTCCTGGCGCTGGCGCTGATACGCGGGCCTCTGCAGCTCGGCCGGGGCGCGCCTCCCGCGCTCGGCTCCTTTCTGCGGTATCTCGGGCCCGTCGTCGTCGGGCTCGTCGGGATCGCCCTCTTGACGCACGTCGACATCCTCGTGGTCAAGGCGCGTCTCTCCGGACACGATGCGGGCGCATACGCGGCCGCATCCGCATTCGCCCGGGTGGGCTTTTTCTTACCGGCGACCATCCTCGCCGTTCTGTTCCCCCGCACGGCTGCGCGCCAGGCGAGAGGCGAGGAGACGGAGGACATCCTCGGCCGGTCGCTGCTCGCGACGGCGGCGTTCTGCGGGGCGCTCGCGATCTTCTATGCGGCGGCAGGCGTCGGCCTCGTGGCGACAACGTTCGGGCCAGACTTTGCCGAGGGCGGCACGGTGCTGGCGCCCTACGCGCTGGCAATCGGTCTGTTCTCTCTCGCGAACATCCTTGTCGGATACCACCTCTCGCGAGGCGAGACGCGCTACGCCTGGATCGTTGCCGGCGGCGTGGTCCTCCAGGTCGCTCTGCTCGCGCTCGTCCCCTCGACGCTTCGTGGCGTCGTCTACATCAACCTACTCGTAGGTGTGGCGCTGATCGGCGCCCACGAGCTCTTCGTGGGGTCGAGCGCCTCCGCGCTGCGTGCAGGCCTCCGGCACCTACAAGGGTTGGGAACACGCGCGCGTACCGTCGCGCCGGAGGCAGCGCTCGTACTGCTGGGAACCACGACCTTCGTCTGCGTCCTCTTCTGGCCGATCGTCCGCCATCTGAGGTCGACCATCGTGGGCGATCCCGGCTCGGACGCAACTGCAACCGTGGCGTCTTTCTGGGAGACGCAACACGAGGGGGGCTATCACCTCCTCGGTGTGACGCATCACACGCTGACGAACGCACCGTTCGGATGGGACAGCACGAACGCGCTCAACATGCAGACGTTTCTCGCGTACTACCCCACATACCTCGTTGGCCACTTGGTGGGCTCGATCGCGGCGTTCAACCTGATCAGCCTCGCGGGGTACGTGCTTTCGGGCGCAACGATGTACCTGCTCGTGCGCTACCTGGGCTGCACCTCCCTCGTGGCGGCTTGGGCGGCACTCGCCTACATCGTCTTTCCGTGGCATCTGGCACGGATCGAGCATGCATCGCTGCTTCACCTCGAGGTCCTGGCGCTGCTGATCGTTGCGCTGGTCGCGGCAACGCGCCGTCCTTCATGGCTTCGCTTCGCGTTCGTCGGAGCCGCGAACCTGGCGTGCTGGCTGATGTCGGGTTACTTCGGTCCGATGGCGGCCGTTACCACCGTCGCGTTCACGATCGGCGCCGCTTTGGCCTCCAACAGACGACGCGGTCTGCTCCTCGTGCTCGGCTCAACAGGTTGGGCTTTCGGAGCTGCCGCCGTTTTCGGGATCGCCGCGTTCGCGTCGGGCACGAACACCGGCGCCGGTCTGAGCCGCGCGGTGGGTGACCTTTCCATCTACGGCATTCGGCCGAGCGAGCTCGTCATTCCTGCGGCCCGCAACCTCCTGCTCGGCGGTCGGGTCGATTCCTTTTGGAACACGCATCTGCATGGGGCAAACCGCACCGAGACCACCAACTACCTCGGCCTGCTCACGCTGGCCCTCGCTCTGAGCTGGGTCGTGATCGCCGTTCGGCGTCGGCGGAAGATCGGACTGGACGAACGAACCGTGACGGCAGGTCTCGTAGCCGCCTTCGTGGTCGGCCTCGCGTTTGCCGTCCCGAGCCCGATCCTTCTGTTCGGCCACGAGGTACCCACACCGTCGCGGCTTCTGTGGGAGATCGTGCCTGCATTCCGCGTCCAGTCGCGCTGGGATCCGCTCCTGATGACCGCGCTCGTTCCACTCGCGGCTTTGGGGCTCCAGGCGATCTACCGCGCCGTCATGCAAAGACGCCACTCCAGGGTGCTCGCCGGGACCCTGGTCGGCACCGCAATGGTCTTCTCGTTCTTCGAGCTCGCGATCCACCCGGCCCAGGACCGTTTCCGGACCGTGCCGACGCCACCCGAGTACAGCGCCGTGCAGAACACGCCCCGAGGAATCCTGGCCGAGTATCCGCTGGGCTACTCGGACATCTACCGCCTCTGGCAGAGCCGCCACGGCCGTCCGATCCTCAACGGCGCGCTGCCCGAGACGCAGCCGGACTATGCGCGCCTCACGCTCCTCGATCCGGCAGACCCCGGGACGGCGGAGGCACTCTCCCTGCTCGGCGTGACGGCAATCGCGATTCATCCCTTCGCGCACGTGGATGCGGAGGTGTCACCGCGCGAACCGAAGTCATCTCCCGGGTACAAACTGGTCGGCCGGTTTCCCGACGCGGCCACGGTGTGGCAGGTCGTCGCGCACCCCGCGCCGGCCTTGGTCACGCTGCCCGGCGGTTTCGCCAAGCCGCAGCGCCTGAACGGATCGATCGGCTACGCCTTCGTCTCGACGGCGGGCGTCGGCGTGATCGACCTGGATGCGAAGAACGCCGGTGTGATCCGCCTCGTCTTCGACGCGACGCCGCCGCAGGGCAAGCGGAGCGTGCTGCGTGTTGCAGATTCGAAGAGTGAGCAGCCGTTCACGCTCGACGGCCGCACTCATATTTCGCTGCTGGTCGAAATCCCCAGAGGACACTCCCAGCTCCTCCTCAAGACGGATCCTCCACCGGGCTCGGCGGCAGAGGCGATCGTGCTGTCGGCGCCGCACGCCGAGCGGGCGGGGGGCACCGCGGTTCTTCATGCAGACCTGACTTCAGCTGACCCGGGCTTCTGAAAGTCGATGGCGTCGAGGCCGCGTTTTCTGCTGACGTTCCTCGCCTGGGCGGGAGGCCTCTCGGGAGGCGACCGCCATCTCCTCGAAGTAGCAGCGCACTGGCGCGAGCACGTCGACCTCGCGGTGCTCGCCCCGCCCCAAGGCCTGCCGACGTTTCGCGCTTTCCTCGGCGATGTCCCTGCCTACGAGCTGGGGTCGACCGGAGCTCGTCGGGCTTCGGCCGGAGGGGCGCTGGCCATGGAGTACGTAAGGCGCGCCGGGACCGTCTCGGTGCGGAAACCTCCAGCCGCCGACGTGGTGGTCGCTGCAAGCCATTTCACGCCGGATGGAGCCGCCCTCGCAGCTCTTGTACGCAACGGGGCTCTCGGCGTGGGTTACGTCTACCACCTCATCGCAAGGCGATCGGGCTTCGGCCCGCGGACGATGTGGAGCAAAGGCGACGAGCGGGTGGGCCTGGCACTGTTTCGTCGCTTCGCAAGTGTTGTCTTCGCCTCGAACACCCCCACCGTCGAAGCCCTCGTGGCATGCGGGTTCAGCCCGGTCCGCACCGCAGTAGGGGTCGACCTCGCGTCGTTTCGACAAGCGACCCCCCAACACTTCCCTCCGCGCGCTGCATTTGTCGCTCGGATGGGCCGCACGAAGGGAGTCGTCGACGCCGTGCGGGCGTGGGCGCAGGTCCGGCGCGCTGTCCCCGAAGCGCGGCTCGTGATGGTTGGAGCCGGCCCGGAGCGCGAGGCCGGCGAGGCGCTCGCCCGGCAGCTTGGGATCTCCACAGCTGTCGAATGGCGCGGCTTCGTTTCGGAGGCGGAGAAGCGGCAGATTCTCAGCGAGAGCCGGCTCCTGGTCGCCCCGAGCTACGAGGAAGGCTGGGGCATTTCGGTCTGTGAGGCGATGGCAAGCGGGGTGCCGGTCGTCGCTTATCGCCTTGCCGTTCTCGATGAGCTCTTCGGTGCGGCATACCTCGGCGCCGAACCGGGCGACGTCGACGGGCTGGTCGACCTGATCATGCGCGTCCTGACGGACGATTCCGTTGCGAAGGCTTTGTCGGAGCAAGGACGAGAGAGCGCGGCGCGGTACGACGTCGCGCGCGTTGCCGCCGAGGAGCTCGGCGTCATCCTCGAGCGACTGGCCGAATGCGCCTCCTGATCCTGAACTGGAAGGACCTCGCCCATCCGGCCGCGGGAGGCGCCGAGGTCTTCACCGAGGAGGTCGCCCGAGCGCTGGTTGGGCGAGGACATTCCGTCACGCTGTTCGCCGCCGCAGTCGAGGGCAGGCCGGCGCGCGAGAGCATCGAAGGTGTCGAGGTCGTCCGGCGTGGCGGTCGACTCGGCGTTTACGTCGCCGCCCGCCGCTTTTGGTCGCGCGAGGCACGCGGTTCATACGACGTCGTGGTCGACGAGATCAACACTCGACCGTTCATGGCGCCTCGCTGGATCGACGACACACCGGTGGTCGCGTTGATCCATCAGCTTGCGCGAGAGATCTGGTCGTACGAGACGCCGTTCCCGCTGTCGCTCCTCGGCCGCTATATCCTCGAGCCCTGGTGGCTCCGCGCCTATCGTCGAGTACCGGCGCTGACGGTCTCGGAAAGCAGCGCAGAGTCGCTCTTCCGGTTTCATGGGTGGAAGGACGTCACCGTCGTCCCGGAGGGCTCGGACTCTCATCCCGTGCCGGTCGTTCCGAAGGAGCCGGACCCGACCATCGCGTTCCTGGGCCGGCTCGTGCCGATGAAGCGTCCCGAGCACGCGATCGACGCATTCCTGAACCTGAGACAGAAGTATCCGACCGCGCGGCTCTGGGTGATAGGCGACGGTCCGTTGCTCGATGATCTTCGCGAGGCAGCGCCCTCTGGTGTGACCTTCCTCGGACGACTCGAGCGACATGAGCTGTACGACCGCCTCGCACGCGCGCATCTCCTCGTTGCAACGTCTGTGCGTGAAGGCTGGGGATTGAACGTGAGCGAAGCAGCCGCCTGCGGCACGCCGAGCCTCGCCTACAGGGTCCCCGGTCTCGCCGACTCGGTCCCGGCCTCGGGCGGCCTGCTCGTCGAACCCAACGTCGAAGCGCTGAGCAAAGGTCTGGTCGAGTTCTTTTCAGGCAGGACGACCGCGAATGCTCGACCGTCGACCGTTCCCTGGTCCGAGGTCGCCGACGCGATCGAGCGTCGACTCATGAGTGTCGTCGAGGCGGCCCGGTAGCTCCGGATCGAGATCGGGCACGAAGCAACAGGCCGAGGCCGCGCCACATTCCGGCACCGTGTGCCACTGCGTAGACGGGTGCGAGCGCGGCGAGCGACACGATCTCATACGCAGCTCGCTTCCTCTTCAGCGCCAGGCCGGCGGCGCCCGCGCTGACGGCGGCGGCGGCGCCCGGTACGACCGCGGGTCGCCGAATCGCTGCGAGTGCCAGCAGCACACTCCCGGGGTAGAAGCCGACGGCCGCCCAGAAGAAACGCGATTCGGGACGTCCGTGGCCGTCCAGAAAGACGATTCCTCGGCGAAACGAGTGTCTGATGAATGGTTGCAGTCGCGTACGTGGCACGTAGAGACAGGAAAAGTGCGGCGAGATGTGAATCGGCCCGCGTTCCGCGATCCAGCGAATCAGCGGCGTGTCGTCGTTGGCGAAACGGGGCTCTGCGTACCGGCTCCGGAATGCGTTCGTCGCCTCGAGCAGCAGACCTCTCGGAGCGAGGAAGCACGTGGTTCCCTTCGGAAATCGGTCGAAGTCGGAAGCGTCGAACGCCGTCGTTCGCGGACGGGCAAAGTAGTCTCGCCAGGCGAGCTCGGCGAGCAACCTCCAGAAGACGCCGTACGGGTTCCTGTCGGCCGCGACTTCGACGTGTCCGTTCCAGACCTCTTCCCCTCTCGCGATTCGCGCTGCGACGAACTCGAGCCCACCTGGGTCGAGGGTGACACGCCCGTCGAGGAGCAGAACGAAGTCCCCCGTCGACGCCTCGAGGCCTGCCCGTCGCGCCTCGAGCCGGCCCCGATTGGGCTGCGAGACGACGCGCAAAGGTAAACGGCCGGCGCACGCCTCCGCAGCGACACGGGCGGTTCCGTCCGTGGAGCCGTCGTCGACGACTACAAGCTCGGTCTCGAATCCAGCTCGGTCGACGCCGGCGACCAGCGCATCGATCGTCGCCCCGACATGTAGCGCCTCGTTGTAGACGGGCATCACGACGCTGAGCGTCGTGCTCACGGGTGCTGCGCGAACCCGCGAAGGAATCCGATCACGTAAGTCACCTGAGTGGCAGCGAGTGCCGGTGCCACGACAGCGCCTACGCGCATTGACCGGAAGCGAGCGGCTGCGAGAACGGCGGCGCCGGCGATCAGTGCTCCATAGACGGCGAGAAGGGCTAGACCGACTCGCCGAGCGTCGCCTGAACCTCCGCTCAGCAGCGTGACGCCGACCGCCGCAGCGGCGATCGGAATCAGCGAGAGCGTCGTGGCGGCGCTCAAGCTCCTGCCGCGAGCGTGGCGAGCAGCGCCACCTCGTGCCCTGGCGTGGGCGTAGGTCCCGTCGATGTGCGGCCGGATCAATGGTCGAGGCGGCGAGGCGATCGAGGTATCGGGCGTATAGATCGTCCGGCGCCCGCGCTCTGCAAGCCAAGCCACGAGATGCTCTGCTCGGACGTTGTTGTCGAGGGCCGCAAGGAAATCGGCCCGCCGCACCACCACACTGTCGGCGGGATGATCCGTGACGACCTGGACATTTCCGGGGAAGTACCGCGAGCGGCGGGAGCCGCCGCCGAGCCGGGATTCGAGCACGGCACCAGCCGCGCGCTCGCGTAGCGTCGCGTCCCGTGACGACGGCCGCGACGGCGGTATCCGCGAAGAATGGGACGGCCGCGGTCAGCCAATTTCCGGCGGGACGAGCGCTCGCCCCGAGAATCGCCAGGAGGTCGCCGTGAGCCGCTCGGGCTGCGTCCTCGATGCGGCGAGCCGAAGCGAGATCCAAGCGTGCGTAGTCGAGCCTGAACGCAGCTTCAGGATCGCCGACCAGCGTGATGAGCGGCTGCGCTTCCTCAGGCAAGGCCGACGCTCCGCGCAGGAGATGACGCTTGCGCTGGTACGTCTTCAGGATGCGAAGGCGATAGAAGATTGCAGCCGTGTCCCAGAGTGCACGCGCGACGGCGCGCGAACGGAGCTGAGAACCGCTGAACCGGTACTCGAGCCTGATCGGAAGCTCGCGCACCCGCCGGTGGCCGAATGCAGACGAGACTGCCAGCAGTTCGAGGTCGAAAGCAAACCGTTTGACCAGTAACAGCGGCAGAACCTCTTCGACAACGGCGCGACTGAAGATCTTGAGACCGACCTGGGTGTCCCGCACGTCGAGCCTGAAGAGCACCCGGTTCAACTGCTGGTAGCAGCGGCTCGCGATTCGTCGGGAAAGCGGATAGTCGACAACCGATTCCGGGTGGCGCTTCGAGCCGATGGCGAAGTCGAGTTGCTCACTGCGCGCCAGAGCGAGGTAGCCGGGAATCACCGCGGGATCGAGATCTAGATCGGCGTCGACGAACGCCACCCAGGCTCCGTGGGACGCGAGCGCTCCCGTCTTGACGGCGTATCCCTTCCCGAGGTTGCGGTCGTAGTGGATGACGCGCATCCGTGAGTCGCCCCGAGCTGCGAGCAAGCGCTCCGCAGTGTCGTCGATGGAGCCGTCGGACACGACGATCAGCTCGACCTTCTCGCCCGGCAGAGCCTCTGTCACCGCCCGCTGGATCACGCGGACGTTCTCGACGATCTCGTCTCCCCCGTTGTAGACGGGGATGACGACGGTCAGCAGCGGCCGGGAAGGGGATCCCTCCAAAGCAGCAGTGGCGTCGGTGGGTTCGAGCGACGCGTTCGCGACTCTCACCGCAGCAATCCTACGCCGCGCGAGCGACGAGCCCGACAAAATGCGCGTGGCGCGGATCGATCGCGGCCAGCCTGGCAGCGAGGCGGTGTGGGAGCGGGTGGTATCCGGTGCCCCAGGCTTCCGCGATCGGCAGCCCGTGGGCGGAGAACAGGTCGCGAAGCGCAGTAAGAGTCAGCACGTGGACATGTTGGAAGGATTCGCCCACAGGTGACTCGCCCTTGTGCAGGGCAAACGGGTTACCGATTGATCGCTTGTTGGAAATGTTCGTCAGCGAGAAGGGCTGGTAACCGATTGCGAGCGCGGCAATGTTGTGCCAGCTCGCCAGGTTCTCCGTGCAGACAACCGCAAGCCCGCCGGGAACGAGGACGCGCTTGATCTCCTTGACGAAGTGATCGATGTGCAGGACGTGCTCGATCACCTGGTTCGCGTGCACGATGTCGACGGACCGATCGTCGAACGGCCATGGCGCATCGACGTCGCCGGTCCTGACATCGAATCCGCGGCCACGAGCGACCTCTGCCAGCCCCGGAACGAGCTCGAGCGCGAGAACTCGCTCCGGCGGGATGCCGACCTGACTCCGCACCTGTTCCGTCCACGCCCCGTCCTCACAGCCGATATCCAGGAGAACGGCTGAGCGGTTCACCGGGAGCGCTGCGAGAATCTTCGTTCTGTAGGCGACTTCAGCGTCCGTCCACAAACGCTCGACCCACTGGGAGAACACGCCGCGACCTGGCACGACTCGACCCTACGCGAGACGCCGGCGCCGGGCCGACGTCTCGCGTGTCGCTTCCTAGCGGACGCTCAGGACGAGCGTCTTCGCCGACCGGGCGCCGAGCGCATCGCGGACGCGCAACGTGACCCGGAAAGTGCCCGCCGCTGTAGGCATTCCTGTGATCGCCCCTGTCGCGTCGAGCTTGAGTCCGCGCGGAAGTGTCGCGGTCCACTGCATCGGACCGACGCCGCCGCGCACTGCCACCCTTGCCCGGTAGGCCTGACCCGCCGTGCCCGCGCGCAATGACTGCGCCGTGATCTCGAGTCGAGGCCGCACGACCAGCTTCACCTCGACGTCCTTCGCGGTGCCGTTCGCGTCGACGACGTGGGCCGCGACCGTGTAGGAGCCAGCTCGCTTCGGCACCCCGGTGATGACGCCGTTCGAGCCGATGCGCAACCCACTCGGCGTCGCACCCTTCGCGGACCAGGTGTACGGCTGCTGACCGCCACTCGCGACGAGCGTCGAGCGAACCGGGACGCCCACCTCGGCAACATTCCGCGAGATGCTCGCGCTCAGCGAGCCGGCGACATTCAGCGTGTACTGCCGTGAGTCGATGCGCCTGCCCGGCGCCGCCGAGTCGATCGAATCGGCGGTCGCGTTGACCGTGAAGGTCGCAGTGCCGGGAGCGCTCGGAGCTCCCGAGATGACACCGTCCTTCGACAAGGTCAATCCGGCAGGCAGCGCGCCGGCGGTCACGGCCCAGGTCACGTTCGACTTGATGCCGTTGCCGACGAGTGTGCTCGAGTACGGAGATCCGACCGCTGCTGACGGAAGTGAGTCGGTGGCAATCGCCCATCGCCTCGCCCAGACGTCGAAGGTGAACAGCGCTTCCGCGCTCTTGTTGTCGCAGTCCTTAACCGCAAGCCAGACGCTGAAGGTCCCGGCCTCCGTCGCGATCCCGTCGACGAGACCTGTGTGATTGTCGAGCTGGGTGAGCTTCAGACCGGGCGGTATCGCGCCCGACACGATCACCAGGTGATGCGGGAGGCAGCCCGCGTGCGTTCCGATCTCGTAGTGGTAGAGGAGCCCGATCTCGGGATGCGGCGGCTCCGGATCCTCGTCATCGAAGTCGAGCGCGCGCGCGACACCGGCGTAGGCCCCCGCGATCACGGCAAGCAGAGCGAAGACCTGGATGAAGCGGAAACGCATAGAAACCCCCTGTAGATGGCCCGATCCGGCCCGACGGGCGCCTACCCGCTACGGTCCGGTCGTGAGGCGTCCGGCACGCTGGGGAACGCGGCGAACCGTTCTCGACCTTCTGGACAGGCTGGGCCTGGCCCGGACTGCCGTTCACGGGTATGAGCTCGCGCTCGCCGCGAGATCGAAGCTCGGCTCCGCCCGAAGGACCGCCTCGAACGGCCTGCCGGTCCCACCCGCCCGGCTTCGAACCCAGGTTGGTCCGCTCCATGCAGACGTCGGGTTCTTCCTGGGCAGCGGCCTGCACGAGCGCGAGCTGATCCAGGACCTCGTCGTGGAGGCAGGGTCGTCCGTCGAGGATCTCGACGCCGTCCTCGACTTCGGTTGTGGCTGCGGGCGGACGCTCCGGCACTGGGTCGGACTTCCGGGCACGCAACTGTTCGGGTGCGACATCGACCCCAGGATGGTCGAGTGGTGCAGGGAGAACCTTCTCTTCGCAGACGTCAGGGTGACGCAGCTGGTTCCCCCGCTTCCCTATCCGGACTCGAGCTTTGACCTCGTCTACGCGTTCTCGGTCTTCACACACCTTCCCGAAGACCTGCAGCACGCCTGGATGCGCGAATGTCTTCGCGTGCTCAAGCCGGGAGGACATCTCCTGATCTCGACTCTCGGCGAGTACTACGCGTCGCTCGAGCGGTTGAACGAAGCAGAGCACCGCTCGTTCCTGGACGGCGAGCTCGTCGTGCTCTACGAGGGTTCACCGGGAACGAGTCTCTGCAGTGCGTACCATCCTGCCGACTATGTGCGGCACACTCTCGCGGCGGATTTCGAGCTCGTCACGTTCCGCCCCGCCGCAAGTGACGGCCGACACGACATTCATTTCCTGCGCAAGCCTGCCCGCAAGCACGCAGCCGTCGGTTCATAGCGCTCGCAACTCGCTCGAGTCTTGATCCGTGACGTGAAACACGCGCCGAGGCGCGCGCTCGCCTGGCTGGAGCGCTTGGCCGATCGTCGTCTCGGAGCCGTCGTGCTGTTCGCGCTCGCCTTGGTCGCGTACGCCTTCGAAGCCATCGGGTGGCCGCTCGTGGGCGGACGCGACCTCGACGAGTACCTCTACGGGTACATCCAGTTCCTCGACTGGCATCCCCTCCTGCCGTGGTCGATGCTCTTTCGGACGCCGGTGACGCCTGTCGTCGCCGGCTCGTCCCTCGACCTCGCCGGCGGTTTCTTTGCAGAGCCGCTGCAGGCGGTCCTCTTTGCAGGCTCGATAGTCGCATGGAGTGCGGCGGCACGTTTATTCGGTGCGCGCGCGGCGCTTGCCGTCGCCGCGGCGCTGCTCATCTATCCCGCTTATGCGCTGATGTTTCACGAGCTGTCGAGCGAGCCGCTCTTCGCCGCCGCGTTCGCCCTGTGGGCATTTCTCGTTGCTCGCGTTGCGTCGCGCCCATCGGTGAGTCGGTTCGCAGTCGCGGGACTCGGCGTAGCGCTTCTGGCGCTGATCCGTCCCGGGAACGCGATCTTGCTCGCCTTCGTGCTCTTCCCGGTCGCACTGCGCGCGTCCTGGAGCAGCCGATCGCGGTGGGCCGTTGCCTTCCTCGTTGCCGGCATTGCCCCCCTCGCCGCGTGGGCGGTGCTGAACGGCGTGCGCTTCGGTGATTACACGCTGGCGCGTGGAGGCAACGCGGTGATTCCGTTCTACCGCGCCTTCATCACCGACCGCATCGTCTCGCCGGACAACGGCCCGGCCTCCCGTCGGCTCGGGGCGGCGATCAAGGCTCATCTCCTGACGCGCGATCCCTACAAGGCGTACGGCGTCACGCCCCGAGTCGTCTACTCGAGTGGCAGCTTTCGCATCCACGAGGATCTCTACCTCTTGTCCGATCAGGTCTTCGGCTGGAACACGGATTACTCGGTCTTGCGCAAGGCGGGCATCGAGGCGGTGCGCAAGCAGCCGGGGAAGTACGCCTCCGGAGTCCTGGAGACGATCTGGCAGCAGCTGAGCCGATCCTTCTTCCGCGCTCCGCCGACGTCGCGTGCGCCTGCAGCAAAGAGGGCGAAGACGCGGGCGCGCGCGGGCGAGTCGCTGCCCGCACCCACGGAAGGCCAGCCGATCCCGGCCGGCCAGAACGTGTGGATCTCACGGCCCGACAACAGCATTCGCGACGTGTGGACATCCGGGACCGAGCACCACTTCGTCTTCCTCCACCCCGGCGACAAGCCACGATTCGACCGCATCCTCCACGAACGTGACCGGTTGTTCGCAGCGTTGCCCGATCGTCGCGGCAACGCCGAGCTGGCTCTCCGTCTGAACCAGCTCTCGCGCTGGTATCCGCGCATGATCCTGTGGATCGCGCTCGGCGCCATCGCGTTGGCGTTCCGGAGACCCAAGGAATCCAAGGTGCTCGTAGCACTGTCCCTGGCTGCCGTGGCCGTTATCGCCTTCAATGCCCTCGGCCTCTTTGCCGACCCCCACTTCGCGTTGCCTGTGGCACCGGCCTTCGTGCTGCTCGGTTGCGGGGCTCTCCTCGGCCGGCGTTGAGATCCGCACGTCTGCACGCGCTGCAGTGGTTCCCCGCGCTGACCGCGCTTGCCTATGTCGTAACCGTCGCGGTTCTGTCTCGCGGGCTCGTGCACGGTCTCTTCTGGGATCCCGACGTGGCGGGGCCCTTCGTCCTCGGCGATCGGCTACGCGGCCATGGGCCGGTGTACATCCCGCACTACGGTCAGTGGACGCTCCTCTGGTCGCTGCTCGCGACCCGCGATCTACCCGGCCACGCCACGCTTTGGGAGGCACTCGGCTATCCGTTCGCCGTCGCAGGCGCCGCCCTTGTCGGCTGGGCTGGGTGGCGCCTTTCCGGCCGCTGGGCTGGAGTGACGGCTGCGGCTGTGGCTCTGGTCGTAGGTCCCTTCGCCCTCAGGTCGCAGCTGTCAGCCGTGTACCACGTCACCACGCCGTTCACCGCCGCTCTCCTCGGCGCGTACCTCGTCCAGCTCGCTCGCCGCGCGCCGGCGGGTGGCGTGCGCCGTCGCTCGCTTGCGCTGGCTCTCCTTGTCGGCGTGATCGCCGGCGCCAACGCGGCTTCGGATGCATTGCTGTGGCCGGCTGGGATCGCTCCCTTCGCCGTCGCTTCAGTGGTGTTGCTGGCCGGCACGCGCAGCAAGCAGATCGCGATCCGAGCCGGACTGGCGCTCGCCGCGACCGTCACCTCCGCCCTCGCGACGATCGGGCTTATGCGTTTCCTCGACTTTCATGTCGTCGGCCTCGAGGTGCACCCCGTGCACCTGAGCGGCCTCGCCGCGAACGTGCGCCAACTCGGGCGTATGGTCGCGCTGCTCGCAGGAGCGAATTACGCCCTTCCCGGCGGTTACCCGCCGGAGCCGCTGCGGATCGTGCTCGCGCTGCTCGCCGTCGCGGCCCTCGCAGCCTGTGTCGTTGCAGCGTTCCGGCATTTTCGCCGAGGGTCTGAGCCTGTCGTTCGAGCGTACGCTTGCTACTGGGCTGCCTCGATCGTTTTCCTCGCCGTGACATTCACGGCGACGACGAACGCGGTGTCGCTCGGCGCAGGCAGCGTCAACTACCTCCTCACGTTTCCCTTGGCGGCCGGTGCCGGGGCAGCGCTGCTAGCTTCGGGCTCGCGTGGCGCGCGGCTCGGGGTTGCGGCTGCGGTGGCGCTGGTCGGCGCGACCAACATCGCCGGCATCGTCGCCGGGCACGCGGACACGCCACGAGGCGCGATCGGCAAATACGAGCGCCCGATCGTCCGGCGGCTCGAAGAGCTAGACGCGACCCATGGCTACGCCGGCTACTGGGATGCCCACAACCTCACCTGGCAGAGCGGAATGCACGTGCTGGCCGCACCGGTCTCGACCTGCGGTTCGACGCTCTGCGGACACACGTTCACGACGATCGCGTCCTGGTACACGGAGCGGCACCGAAGATCGTTTCTGCTCGCCGACGCGAGCAACGCCTTCGCACCGCCACCTTCGGTCGTCCGCGACGCCTCGGCGTCGTACCGATTCGGGCCACTGACCCTCTACGTGTTCGCGTACGACCTCTCGCGTTCGATTCGACCCCCGCGGCCCTGAGCTCGGCTCGGTTCTCGGCGCAGCAGGATCAAGCAGCCGAGCAGCCCGAAAGCGACGGCGAAGGCCGTCGCCACGCCTGCCGGCGTGGACACGCCGTGCAGCGCATAGAGCGGCATCGGTCGGTCGAACCACATCTGCTCGTGCTGGCACTTGTTCCACTTTGCCATGCTGCTCCCCTCCCGCCACGGCGCGTCACAATGAGGATTTGGTTGCTCGAAAAAACGTGTCGTCGCAGTCGGACGCCACATCTCACCGATGTGCGGAAGCGTCAAGGCGAGAGCGGCAACGAAGACGACCAGCAGTCGCCACGACGGTAAGAGGGCTCGACGAAGTGCTCGGCTCAATGCTTCGCCGTATGCGACCAAGGCCAGGAGCACGAGCGGAAGGCCCCAGGGAAGAAAGAGCCTGGGGCCGTAGCCGGCCCAGCCGAAGGGCGTCCACCAGGACGCAAACCCAAGCGTCAGGAAGACGACGACGAGCGCCAGCACGAGCGCAGGGCGCCTATCACCGCGCGAGACGAAGGGCGTGAGGCACGCCGCCAGGACCAGAAGGGTGGCGGCCGGCCAGAACACGAGCATCCCCCCGCTCGGAGAGACGAGCACACCGAGCGCGTACTCCAACTTGCGCGCGATCCCCGGGGTGTGCAGCTGTGGCTCGAAGAAATTCGGGTTCACCACATGTCCGAAGCGAACAATGTTGAAGAGCGAAGCCGTGCCGAATCCGACGGCCAGGCCCGCCGTTCCCCAGAGCACGTGCGGGCGGATGGGCCTCCCGGTCCGACGTCTCGCGAGGAACAGCCCGAGCAGGCCCAACGCGATCACAAAGGGGTATGAGGTCTCCTTCGTCCAGCACGCGCCGACGACCGCGAGGGCAACCACCGGCGGCGGCGCCTGCAAGACGGTGGCAGCAACGAGACCCACGAGGAGCCCGGTTGCGAGCGACTCGCCTGCCGTGGTTCTGGCATACCAGATCAGCGGGCTGCTGAGAACGACGAACAAGAAAGCCCAGAACAACGCCGGCTGCCCGATGCGTGACAGAACGACCCGGCCCAAGACCACCGAGCCGACGACTCCGCTGACGCTGAGCAGCTCGAGGATCCTGGTTCGAGCCGGGTGACCATCCGCTCCGAGGCCGATCGAGATCAAGTCGGGAACGTGCTGGAGCAGGGACCAGTCCCCGATCGGGCTCATCAATCCCCAGTAGTTCAGCTTGCCGGTGTAGCCGCAGGCGGAATAGTCGTGATGCGACATACACGTGAGGAAGGCGTTGCTGCCGTCGAGGACGAACGGCGTATCCCCTGCAACCCACGGGAAGGCGACCCAAACTGCTACGAGAAAGCCGAGAGACGTGGCTACGGCAACCCCGGGAATCGCAGTGACCGTCAGGGCGCGGTAGTTACGGGCCATGCGACCTTCTTACTCCACGGCTTGGACGACGGCGTCGGCAACTCGCTCCGCGGCGCGGTAGTTACGGGCCATGCGACCTTCTTACTCCACGGCTTGGACGACGGCGTCGGCAACTCGCTCTGCGGCGCGGCCGTCGACGTCGCCGACCACCTCCCGCGCAACCCTCACACGCTCGCCTGCAAGCTCGGCAGGCTGGCCCAGCGCACGTTCGATCCCGGCGGTGACCTCTTCGAAGCGGTGAGCGCGATAGAACGCCTCCGATTCGAGCAGCGCTTTGTAGTGGTCACCACTCACGTTCTTCATCGCCCAGCTCTCTCCGGGCGGCGCACCCTCGTCGTACAGGACACAGACCGCGGGTCGGTCGTTGACGACCGCGTCCAGCAGGATCGTTCCCGCGTTCGAGACGACGACCTCTCCGTGCTGCAGCAGCACGGCCAGAGTTTCGAGATCGGTAAAGCTCGGCTGCTGCACTGCTACGCCGTCGCGGTCGAACGCCGCGGAGAATCGCTCACGCCACTCGCGATCGCGCGGATGGGGGCGGAAGAGCAGCGAGAAACGCTTGCGGCCTCCGCCTTCCTCCCACCACGAAACCACCCGCTGCACGAACTGCGACTCGAATGGTGCGTTCGTCGGCGTGTTGCCCATGACGAGCACGACCGGCCGCCCCGGATCGAGGCCCAGGCCGCGCAGCACCGACTCGTATTCCGCGCGCGGCCGCTTGCGATGAAACACGTCGGTCTGGGGCCAGCCGCTCACGACGACGCGGCGTGGCTCGATCTCGTGGTAGCGCACGAGATCGTCCCGCATGACTTCGTTCTGGACGATGTAACGGTGTAGGTGCGGGGACACGATCCCCTTGCCGACGGTGTGATCCCAGCTTGCTATGTGCCCCACGAGCGGAAGCCCAAGCCGGCGGCCGCCGACGATGTAAGGCACGACGGCATGCATCTGGATGTTTGCGAGCGCAATTGCGGGACGCTCTACGCGAAGACGCTCGAACAGAGGCGACGGCACGTAGCGCAGCCGGCCGTAGAGCCAGCGCATCAGCACGCGATCGAGCGGAGCCCAGCCGGGCAGTGGGCCGGCGAGGGTCGGGTCGAGGAACCAGTTCTGATGGCCCGGACGCATCCGCTCGCGGTTGAAGCCGTGGCGCAGGCTGTGCCTGAGCGACAGCGGATAGAAGCCGAAGCGGTCGTCGAGCCAGGAATCCGCGCGCCGAACAACCTTTGTCGGCAGAGACGCGGGTGCGGCAGCCAGATCGTCGGGGCGCGTCACGCGGGCCGCGCCAGCCCGCGCGCTCCAGGCGGACGATTGCTCGCCGGTGTCGAGCAGGAAGAGCTCTAGCCGCTCGCCGAGACGGCTGCGGAGATTGTCGACGATGCCGGTGTCGAAGAACAGCCGCGACGAGAACGGGTCTGGAAGCACGAGCCAGACAGGCGTCACGAGGCGGTGCGTGTGCGAAGTGCGAGCGCGATCCTGTCGGCGAGGGACGATCCATCGAGCCCGTGGAACCGCAGGGCTTCAAGCGGCGTCCCGCACGCCGGCCAGCCCTCGACGCCGAGGATCTCCAGCCTGCGGCCGCCGAGCTCACGTCGCAGCGAATCGCCGAGCGCGCCCACCGGCGAGTGGTCCTCGAGCACGAAGATCTCTTCGAACGGCTCGGCCAGCTCGGCCAGCCACGCTCCATCGATGCGGTTCAGCCACGGCATGTTGACGACCTGCAGGCGACCACCGAGCGTCTCGGCCGCAGTCAGCGCCTCGTGGAGCATCACGGGCCCGTAGGCGAAGAGCAACGCAGCCGAGCCCTCGCTCAGGACGGTCCCGCGGCCAGGCGTCGCCGCGACGTCGCCCCATTCAATCGTGCGCGGCGACGGACCGATCGCGAGCCTGATCGCCACGTCCTCCTCGGCCTCCTCGACCGCCCAGCGAAGAAGCTCGCGCGTCTCTGCCGAGTTGGCGGGCTGGACGACCTGCATGTTGGGCAATGCACAGAGAAGCGACACGTCGCGGAGGCTCTGGTGCGACTTGCCCGGGCCGGCCGGAATCAGCCCTGCGTAATGCAGCCCGTAGACGACCTTCGTCCTCTCGCTCGCCTGGTTGTAGATCTGCTCGTTCGCACGGGAGGCCAGAAACGCGGCGAAGGAGTTCACGACAGGGAGCAAGCCGACCCGCGCCATGCCGGCCGCCGCCGAGACCATGTCCTGCTCCGCGATCCCGGATTCGTGGAAGCGCTCCGGAAGCGCAAGCTCGAACGGCCGGATCCGGCAATCCGATGCGAGGTCGGCGTCGAGCACGACCAGGTCGGGATGTCGCGCCGCCAAGTCGAGCAGCGCCTCTCCATAGGCCTCCGCGACGTACTCCTTTGCGACCTTTGCACGTTTCCCCGCACCCGATTCAGGCTCGCCCTCGAGGGTGTACGCACGATCCTGTTCGCCCGCCTGCACCGGCTCGAGCTTCACATCGGGCAGACGCTCGCGGATGCGCGCCACGAGCTCGCCGTGCGCGCGCTCGAACGCGTCGTCGTCGGGGGCGCCGGCATGCCAACGGTAGGTGCCGCCGCCTTCGCGAAGCGCGACAGGATGCTCCATGAACGACACGCCTTTGCCCTTGATCGTGTTCGCAATGAGAACGTGCGGGCCGCCCGTCTTGCGGAACTCGGCGAAGACGCGGCGCAGCGCGTCGTGGTCGTGACCGTCGCACGTCGCGACATCCCAGCCGAATGCCCGCAGCTTCCCTTCGAGGTCGCCGAGGGCGACGATCTGCTCCGTGGGCCGGTCCGACTGGAGCTCGTTCCGGTCGACCACGACCCACAGGTTGTCGGTCGCCTGGCTCGCCGCCGCCTGCAACGCCTCGAAGTTCTGGCCCTCCTGGAGCTCGCCGTCGCCCGTCATCACGACCACGCGTCCGCCCCGACCGAGGAACTGCTTGGCCCAGGCCATCCCACGCCCTTTGGAGATTCCCATTCCGAGCGAGCCCGAGTTGGCCTCGATACCCGGCACGCCGACGTCCGGATGGCCGTCGAGGCCGCCGAGCCGGCGTAGCTTCAGCAGCTTGTCGGGCGGAACGACGCCAAGCGCGTGGAGGACGGCGTACAGCCCGGGGACGTCGTGCCCTTTCGACGAGAAATAGATGTCCCGGTCCGGATGATCGAACCCGACCTCGACCGTGTTCAGCTCCTCGTAGAAGAGATGGACGACGACATCCATCGCGCTGAAGCTCGAGCCGAGATGACCCGAGCCGGCTTGCTTCACAGCGGTGAGCGCGTTCAGGCGGCACATGTCGCCGAGGAGCTGGAGGTCGTTCAGGCCGCGTCCGCGCTCGAACTCCTCCCGCGGGATGAACGTCAGGTCGGCCACGGATGCTCCGCCAAGACGTCTTCGTTCACGTCGGCTCCCCACCCTGGCCCTGACGGGATCTTCAGCTTGCCGTCCGCGATGTCCGGCACCTCGGTCGTCAGCTCCTCACGCCAGGGAACGTCATCGACGTCGACCTCGAGGATCCGCACATTCGGAATCGCCGCGCACCACTGCGCCGAGATGAAAGTTGCGAGATGGCTGTAGTAGTTGTGCGGAGCACAGTTCACTTCGAAGGTCTCCGCGAGATCGGCGATCTTCTTCGCCTGGTGGAAGCCGTTCCAGATCACGTCGACCGAGGCGACATCCATCGCTCCATGCTCGAAGTAGGGACGAAAGCCGCGATTGGTGTAGAGGTTCTCGCCTGAGCAGATCGGGATCGCCGAACCGTTGCGGACCGCTGCGAGGGAGACCGGGTCGAACGCATCCACTTCCAGCCACATCAGATCGTGGTCCTCGAGCGTGCGCGCGATACGCAAAACGCCTTCCGCGGTGAGGTTGAAGTTCAGGTCGACGATGGGCTCGGCCTTTCCCTCCGTTCCTTCGGCGAACGCGTCGAGAAGTTGCACGAGCGCATCCTCGAGCTCCGGCGAAGGGTTGCGATCGAGGCCGTTTCCGTGGAACCCAGGCATCAGCACCCGACGTCGACGTCGACTTCGCTTCCGAGCCTGGCGACGTCCGTGTACGACGCGAGCTTCGTCGTGCCGGTCACCTCCCAGGCGCGCGCCCGAGTCGTGCCGCAATGCGACCAGTAGACGTCGACGTCGTCGCGAGTCGGGCCGCCGAAGAGCTCGTAGACGGACACGCCGAGTGCTTTGCCTTTGAGGTCGAGCAGCGCATTTTCGATGCCGCCAATTGCCTTCTGGATCACCGAGCCCGGGCTCTGCCTCGTGGCGCGGAACAGGTCCCAGACGATCCGCTCGACCGCGCGGGGGTCGCGGCCGACGACGTGGGGGGCGAGGTCCCTGACGATCCCGGCCAGGCCGCGCGGCGAGCCGTGCGAATCGGTGATCTCGGCCCAGCCGACGGCTCCGTCGTCCGTCGTCGCCTTGAGGAAGATCCACGGCCGCCAGCCGGCGTCGCAGTACAGCGTCTCGAGTTCCGCGACTTTCATCCGCCGCAGGATACGGGCGTTACGGCCGCTCGACTCTGGGCAGCGTCGCTTCCCCGGAGTCCACGAGGGCGCGGGCGCGGGCCCAGTCGTCCTCGTCGTCGACGTTGAGCCCTTCGTGGCCTCGAGTGAAGAACGGGGCGACGACGCGCCCTTCGCGCGTCCCGGTCTGAGAGACGACGCGCGTCCAGGCGATCTCGAGCGCGCTGTTCTGCACGTAGATCTCTGGGAGAGCCTGGTACTGTCCAGCATGCCACGCAACGTCGAGATGGGACTGCTCCAGCAACGGTCGCATCACCTTGCCGTCGACGATCCACATCTTTCCCGGATGCTGCTTCACGAGCTCGACGGCGCGAATCGAGTCGGCTTCCGGCGTCGTGACCAGCTGCTGCAAACCACGCTGCAGAACGTCGGGCCCGCGAAACGGATTTGTCGCCCGCACGATCGCGAACAGATCGTAGTGCTCTCCGAGCTGCGCCAACGTGTACGCGAGCCACTCGATGTCCGGTGACGTCGACGTCGCCAGCTCCGCCGGCCGGAGGAATGGAACATCGGCGCCGTAGCGCTGCGCCACTTCGGCGATCCTCCCACTGTCGGTGGAACAGACAACGCGGTCGAAGATGCCGGCCTGGCGCGCGCTCGCGATCGCGTAGGCGAGCAGCGGATGGCCGGCGAGCGGTCGGATGTTCTTGTCCTTCACGCGTTCCGAGCCGGAGCGCGCGGGAATCAGCGCGATGGCGCTCGGCATGCGTCCTCCGCTTCGGCGAGCAGGCGGTCCAGTGTGGGTGCGCCCACGCCCAGCCGCTCCGCCGCGCGCACGACGGCGCCGAGGATCGCATCGAGCTCGGTCGGGCGTCCTGCAGCAACGTCACGTGCCGTCGACGTGGTCACGGTGCCGGGCATCGTGTCAAGGATCTCCCACTGAGCAGCCTCGTTCAGCGCAACCCCGTCCGCCGCGGCGACTCTGCAGGCTTCGCGGACCGCCGCCTCGAGGGTGGAGCGCCAGCCGCTGTCGCTGCGGAGCTCGCCCAGGGTCTGCTGCGTGATCGCGGTCGCCGCCGCGAGAGGAGCGAGCCGAACGGTCTTTTCCCACAGAACGGCTCGTTCGCTTTCCCCGGGACGAACCTCGAATCCGGCGGCGCGCAGCAGGCCGGCAGCACCGTCTTCGGGGAAGATCGTGATCAGCGGCGCTGCCGTCGTCTGCACCGTTTCCGTCGCGCTGTGCCGGTAGGCCTCCAGTTTCCCGATGCTGCCGGCAAGCACGCGGCCGTCGAGGCGTTGCCTGATCGTGTTGACGTGCTCGAGCCCGTTCAGCAGCGGGAGCACGGCTCGACGGGCTCATCGAGTTCCGCCACGGCACGCGGCCAGACGGTCCTGACGATGTCGGAGCCATGCCTCAGGGACAGTCCCTGGGCCGTGATCGCAGCAACCCCGGCTTCGCGGGCGATGCAGACGACGTCCAGTCCTGCCTCAGCGAGCGGGACGGCGAGCGCAGTGCCGACCGCGCCCGGCCCGAGGATGCCGACCGTGTCCTGAGTCGTCACGTCTTCAAAACCCACGTCCGGGTGTCGGACACCGTGCCGTAAGCGAGCAGTCGCGACGACGCGAAAAGCGGCACTCGTCCAGATCTAGCCGTAGCACCCATCGTCTCGGCGGGCCACGGCCTGGTGTCAGACACCGTGACGGAGGTGTGACGAGATTTCCACAGGGGGCGGATCACGTCTTGGCCGGATCGGCGATGAGGTTGACGTACTTCCACTCCGTATAAACGTCGAGCGCCTCGACCCCGGCTTCTCGCCAGCCCGTTCCGGATTGCTTCACCCCGCCGAAGCCCATGTGCGGCTCGCTCCCGTGCGTGCCGCCGTTCACGACCACCACGCCCGCTTCCACTTCGTCGGCGAAGCGCATCGCCCGATGCAGGCTTGCGGTGTGGATCGCAGACGTGAGCCCGTAGGGCGAATCGTTTACGAGCTCGATCGCCTCGGTGAGGCCATCGACGCGATACAGGATGGCAACCGGGCCGAAAAGCTCGGTGCGTGACAGCCCCGCATTGGGTGGCACGTCCTCGACCACCGTCGGCGCAAGCCACCACCCTGGCCGGTCGAGGCGCTCACCGCCGGCAAGCACGGCGAAGCCGGACAGGGAACCGAGGATGCGCTCCAGGCTCTGCTCGCTAATGACGGGGCCGGTCTCGTACGTTTGCGCTCCGGCGACGAAGCGCTCGCGAAACTCGTCGTAGACCGAGTCGAATACCACGATCCTGCTGGCAGCGGCACAGCGCTGGCCGGCGTTCGAGAACGCCGACGCCAAGGACCACTCCACCGCCCTGTCGAGATCGGCGTCGTCGCAGACCACGAGCGCGTTCTTGCCACCCAGCTCGAGCACGACCTTTGCGAGCCTTGCCCCGGTCCGCTCCGCTATCCAGCGCCCGGTCTTCGCCGAGCCCGTGAAGCTGACGAGGTCGACGTCCGGCGACTCGACCAGCGGCGCGCCTGCCTCCGATCCCAGGCCCTGGACGACGTTGAGCACACCCGGAGGCAGGAACTCGTTGCACAGCTCGCCGAAGAACGCCGCCGAAGCGGGCGTGTGCTCCGAGGGTTTGAGCACGGCTCCATTCCCGCAGAAGACGGCCGGAAAGGTCTTCCAAGCGTAATTGGGAAGCGGCGTGTTGAACGAGACGATCAGACCCGCAACGCCGACAGGACGGCGTGTTGCTGTCACCGTGCGGTTCGGCATCGCCGACGTCGTCGTGCGACCGTACAGGCGACGTCCCTCGCCGGCCACGAAGAATCCCATCTCGACGGCTGCGTCCGTTTCGCCCAGCGCGAGGTCGAACGACTTCCCGGTCTCCTCGGCGACGATCGCCGCAGCCTCCTCACGCCGCGACTGCAGCGCGAGCGCGAGCTCTCGCACGATTGCGCCGCGCGCGACCGGCGTCTCCCGGGCCCAGCTCGCCTGAGCTGCACGGGCTGCGGCGACAGCGGACCTCACGTCGGTCGCGTCGGAACGGGCGGCGCGGCAAGACACGGCTCCGTCCCCTGGGCGAAGCTTTTCGAACAGGCGTTCCGATGCGGCAGGGGTCTTCCGGCCGTCGACGAGGTTCGGGATCTCCATCGAGGCCGAGGATAGTGTGGCGCCGTGTCCGGCTCCCCTCTTCCCCGACGGGTGACTCTCGTCGCAGACGAGCTCCTCGGTCTACAAGGTGGAGGTCTCGGAACGGCCACGACGTTTCTCGCGGCGGCTCTCGCCCGAATGGGTCATCGCACGGAGGTGCTCTATATCGGTGACCCGCCGGCTCGACCGGTCGAGCCCGGGTGGGCTGAGTTTTACGACGAGGCAGGCGTGGGTCTCCGGGTCCTGGCACGCAGCGACGAACGCATCGAGCCGTCGTATTTCGCACGGATGCGCGACGTCGATCAGGCGCTCCAGAGCGACCCTCCCGACGTCGTGGTCACGCAGGACCTGGCTGCGCCGGCGTATGTCGCGCTACGCCGGCGACACCTCGGCCTGGCCTACTCCACAACGTCGTTCGTGGTCTACTGCCACGGGACGAGACGCTGGATCGCGGACGCGTCTCGCAAGACACGCGTGCTGCCGGGCGCGCATGCGGTCACAGTGCTCGAGCAAGCCTCGATCGAGCTCGCTGACTGCGCGGTCAGCCCGAGCGCCTACATGCTGAGCTGGATGCGCGAGCAGGGGTGGCGGTTGCCGGGAAGGACCCGCGTGATCCCCCTGCTGACGCGCTCCGGCGCGACCGGGGATGCATTGCCCGACGTTCAACCCGCCGGCGGCCGGGCGAAGCGTCTCGCGTTCTTCGGTCGCCTCGAAGAGCGGAAGGGCGTAAGGCCTTTCGTCGCGGGACTGAACGCGCTCGACCCCACCCTGCTCGAAGCTCGTGAGATCGCGTTCGTCGGCATGCAGTGGACGATCAGTCCCGAAGAGATTCGCAACACTCTTTCGCCGGAGGTGCGCGAGTCCGTTGAGACTCTTTCGTTCAAGACGAACCTGTCGCACGGACAAGCTCTGGCATTCCTCTCGGAACCGGGGACCGTCGCGGTCATGCCTTCGCTCGAGGACAATTCACCCGCCACGGTGTACGAGTGCCTCGAGCGCCGCATCCCGTTCATCGCGAGCAGGGCCGGCGGCACTGCGGAGCTGATAGCAGTCGAGGATCAGCAGCGTGTCCTCTTCGACCCGACTGCTGACGGCGTTGCGGACGCTCTGCGCCGCGTTCTCGAGGACTCAGCCGCATTTGAGCCGGTGAACCCTTCGTTCTCGCCGACCGATGCGTATGAGCGCTGGTCCGACCTCATCGCGACCACGCAGCCAACACGTGTCGCAAACGGCGAGGCCGCGGACGTGGACGTCTTCAGCCTGCCCCGTGATTCGTTGGCGGCACGAGAAGAGGCTCTGCACGGCGCCCGTGCCACCTGGGTCCTGTTCCTCCACGACGACGATGTGCCGGAGGACCGCCTGGTTGAGGTGCTTGCTCGGGCACAGGCCGCTTCAGGGGCGGACGTCGTCACCTGCGGCATCGAGCTCCTGGACGATGAGGGCCCACCTCTGCGGAGGTTCTTTCTGGGCAACCCCGGCGCTCTCGGCCTGCTCGCAAACGAGTACGGCTCTGTGGCGCTGATGAGACGGTCATTGCTCGACGAGCCGGCCTTCCGCGCTGCCGACGATCCGGATTGGCTGCTCCTGGCGGGGCTGAGCCTGGCGGGTGCGACGATCGTTTCGGTCCCGGAGACTCTCGTCAGCCGGCACGCACGAGCCGCGGACCTCGGACCGCAGAGCCTGGACGCGCTACGCGTCGCACAACAGTTCGAGCGGCAACTGCCCGATGCCTTGCGAGGGCTGCCGCGCCTTGCGGCAAGCCTCGCGGGGAGGCAAGCCGCCGTTGGAGCCGACCGGACGATCGTGCGGCGGGCCCTGACCCGGTTCGGGCGATCGCTCTCTCGCCGATGACGCGGCGGATCACTGTCGTGACCAGCGAGTTGCTGGGCAGAGCGGGCACCGGGGGCGCCGGCACAGCGGACTCGTTGCTCGCGGTCGCTCTTGCACGCCATGGACACCGGGTTGAGCTCCTCGTGGCCAG
>WNGE01001707.1_pt1 | contig 27613 bp, 26 predicted proteins | sample 5400651 | NCBI WGS metagenome assembly WNGE01 (sample SAMN13153370, study PRJNA577476) | soil metagenome | isolation source: 60 cm soil or saprolite under grassland replicate 2 | place: USA:California | collected 2016-06-15 | reverse complement strand
AGCCGAGGTGGCCGCCAACGAGTGGGTCGGCGCCGACGAGCTCGGTCTCGACGGAGACAACAGCGTCTGGGCCGGGACCGTCATCAGCCGTACGAGCGAAATCCAGCTCGACGGCTGGATCGGCGGCCTCGCGGTCGCCCCGAAGGCGGGTCGCGACCTGCTGCTCGAACGCGGCGGCGGCCTCGAATGGTTCCGGTCCCCGCGCAAGCTGTCGACGCGCGTGAGCATCGCCGCTGCTCCTGTACCGCGCGGTCTATTCGGAGGGCGACACGTCGATCCCCTACGCGGCGCTCAGCCGCCCGATTCGCTAAGCGCGCGAGTTTGCGCGCATACGCGGTCGCTGTCCCGAGAACTGTCCCGCACCCCTGAAAGCGGTGCCGCGAGAGCAAACAAAAAGCCCGCCTGAGCGGGCCTTTTCCCTACAGGGGCGGCAGGACTCGAACCTGCAACCCCCGGTTTTGGAGGTCCGCCGCTCAAGGTTCGCCTGGGTGCGCTGAGGTGCGCTCAGGTCGGTAGAAAGTTCGGTAAGACTTCCAGCAGACGTACGGCTATCACCCAGGCGCGCAACCGGTTCCGCCCAGATCCCTGCATCGGGGCCGGGCGCTTGTCGCTTTCGGCATCCCGAGCCGGCGGGTAGGAGTCGCTACTTCTGCGGCAACGGGTGCTTGTCGACGAGCACGCCGTAGTCGGCGCGGTTGCCGTGGAGCGCTTTCAACGTTACGGTCAAGCCGATCCTCGTCCCGTCGGTGGCAGTCAGAATGCAGCGCTCGGATGCGCCGACCTTTGCGTCGAGGTCGTGAGGGCAATCGATCGATTTCGGCGTCTGCCCGACCTTCCTTGCGAGAATTTCCTTTGCAGTCCGCTCGACCACTCCCTTACCGATCGCCAGCGGCTTGCCGACGAGAAAGTCGAACTCGACACGGTCGCCGTGAACCGCTTTCACTGTCGCGGTCAAGCCGATCCTCGTGCCGGTGGCGGCAGTCAGAATGCAGCGTTCCGATGCGCCGACCTTCGCGTCGACGTCGTGAGCGCAATCGATCGATTTCGGCGTCTGGCCCAGCTTCTTTGCGAGCGCAGTCTTCGCAGACTGCTCGATCTCGTCGGTGTGGACCACCTTCTTGCCGATGCTGCATCCTGCGAGTGCTACGAGCGTCAACCCGATGGCGGTCCCGCTGGTCAACCGGCGCATGCACTTCTCCCTCTCTCGCTGACACCACACTGATCGCCGCAGCCGCCATCGTCGCAGAAAGCGAGCGGAGCGGCCCAGCAATCGCGCGGCTGCCTAACCAAGCCAACAGGGGCGGCAGGACTCGAACCTGCACCCCGCGCGGGCACTCGGCAACGGCGGCTGAGCTACTGCTCGATCCGGTAGACCCGGTTCTGTACCGCTAGCCAGACAGCGCCTTCGCCGGCCGACATCCATCCGCCGGAACCGGCAGGGAACGAGAGCCGACCCGTGATCGAATGCGTCGCAGGATCGATGCGGACGAGCTCGCTGCTGCCCGTGACGACCCAGACCGCCCCGAGGCCGATCGAGACTCCGAATGCGGGACCGCCGATGTCGACTCGCCCGACGATCGATCCCGACGAGGTATCGATGGCGGAGATCGAGTTCGACTCGCATCCGTCGACCGCGAACCAGACGTGGGTCTCGTCGGCTGCTTTCTCGTCGCACCCTCTGACGGCGGGGATCTCGACAACGGGTGTCACAGCATTCGTCGCCGGATCGATGCGCTTCAAGAAGAGCTTGCCCGTGCTCGGGTCGTTGCCGCCCACGTAAACCATGCCGTTCGAAGCCGTAATCCCCTGCGGGCCGTCCTCCGGCGCACCAGAACCAATCGGGATGGTGGCCACGACCTTGTTCGTCGCCGGATCGATGCGAACGACCGCCCACTCGTGGTGCAAGACCACCCAGACCGCACCGGGGGTTGTCGCGATGCTGACGGGGCTCGAGCATGCCGTCGATGCCTCCGGGCCGCAGACATTGGTCGGCCAGACGGGAATCGTCGCCACGACCTTGTTCGTACCTGCATCGATTCGCGAGACGCTCCCGTCTGCGATGTTCGACGTCCACACAGCCCCTTCCCCGACCTCAACCGCTGCGAAGAAGTTGCTCGGTGCAGACGGCAGGCCCTGGATATCGGCCGTGACGGCGTTCGTGGCCGCGTCGATCCGGAAGATCTCAGGGCCGGTCCGTACCCAGAAGGAACCGAGACCCACGGCTCCGCCCACCGGTGTTCCAACAATGGAAATGGCCGCGGTCGAATGCAGCCCGCCTGTTCCGGTGAGCGGCGGCGGCGGAGGTGGAGGCGGAGGCGGAGGTGGAGGCGGAGGCGGCTTGACCGTGTGACAGACACGGACCCGCCTCTTCTTACCGTGGATCTTCTTGACGACGATCTTGCACCGCTTCTTCACGGCCAGCTGTGGCGAGCTTCCGGCTGGTCGCGATGCGGACACCGAGACGACGAAGACGAGGGCGGCTGCGAGCGCGAGAAATTGAGGAAAGGCGCGGCGGATCGCCCATTGGTAACACTCCGTTGCGTTCAGTACAAGGGTGGGCGCTCCGAAGCAGCTTGCGTCCAGCTCCGCCATTAGTTCGCCGGCGACGAGTGTTCTGCCACCCGAGACAGGCGGGGTGCTCAACCAAGCGCTGCGTCGAGATGGGCGCAAGCCCGTTTGTGAGCTACTGTCCGAGCGTGAAACGAGTACGCGCGGCGGCTACCCTCGGTGCTCTTCTTGTTGTCCTTTCGGCGGGGGCTGTCAGCGGAGGCTCTGCGCTCGCCAATGCGATCCCAAACACGCTCGAACTCAAGTTCAGGCCAGGACTCGGTGACCCCGTTGTCGGGACGACGTTCACAGCCGTTAGTGCCTACTGGGACGGATCGATAGCGGGCTACGACGATCCGCTAACCAACATCGATCCCAGTAACTGCACGGCATCCGTCCACCGTTGGACCAACGGGCGGTTCCTGTACCGGCTTGGCGCGGGGCAACTGACAACGACCGGTCGGCTCGTGGCCAATAGCGAGCCGCCGAGACAGGGCCTGGCCTGGTCGTGGCAGATCCCAAACGTGATTAGCGGGAAGGCGACGGCCGGGAACATTTTGATCGTTCGCTGCCACCGTCTTCTTCTGTTGGCGCCGCCGCCACCGCCTAACAACGGGCCGGTGCCTTACCAGCTGAGGAAAGACTTCGTTCGCTGGTACAGCATCCTGAAGACAGCGCCCTGAGCTTAGGCGGGGCGAGCAGGCCCTTCTCTACAGGGGCGGCAGGACTCGAACCTGCAACCCCCGGTTTTGGAGACCGGTGCTCTGCCAATTGAGCTACGCCCCTCGGTTCGAGCGAAGGATTTTACCGGCGGCTACGTTGATGTCTTTGAGCCAGAACGCGGCGTGGCGCTAGGTGGGCGGAGCCGGGCTTCGCCCGAGCGCAGCGCAAGCCGGTGAAAGGTCGAGAGTTCTGTAGAAGAAGGGGGCTCACGGGGAAACATGGTTTCCCCCGTGCTTTACGCCCCTCGGTTCGAGCGACGGATTTTACCGGTGGTTCGACGGAGTACAGTCGTCGCCGTGGCACCGCCCAAGCGGCCCTCGCTCGGAGTTCTCTTCCTCTTCCTCGCGGCGGCTTTCGCCGGCGTGACCTATGCCGCTGCCAGGGCGGCGCGGGACCACCCGGGGCTCTGGGTGGTCGTCGCGGCTGCTGCCGTGCTCGCGATCTGGCTTGGAACGCTGGCTCTACGGGCGCTCGGACGCGGATAACATTTCCCCGCAGACCCTGCAAACCCCGCTTCCCTGAGGAGATCGCCCGATGCCCGTATCCGACCCCGCCAAGATCCGAAATGTCGCCGTCGCGGGCCACCGCGGCACCGGTAAGACCTCGCTCGTCGAGGCAATGCTGTTCCAGAGCGGGGCCGTCAACCGGCTCGGCCAGGTGGAGCAGGGCACTACGACCGCCGACTGGGACGACGACGAGCACAAGCGGCGGATGTCGCTCGCCGCGTCGATCTGCAACGTGGGGTGGACTGAGCGGAAGATCAACCTGATCGACGCACCAGGCGACCCCGGCTTCCAAGGCGACACGATCGCCGCGATGCGCGTCGTCGAAGGCGTGCTCGTGGTGCTCAGCGGCGTGATGGGCGTCGAGGTGCAGACGAACCGCGTGTGGGGACGCGCGGAGGAGCTCGATTTGTCCCGGGTCATATTCGTGAACATGCTCGACCGCGAGCGCGCCAGCTTCTTTCGCACGCTCGAGGCGGTGCAGGCGCAGCTTTCCCCGCGGGCGGTCGCCGTCCACGTGCCGATCGGCGCAGAGCACGAGCTGACCGGGATCGTCGACCTGCTGCACATGACCGCGTACACGAGCCCGGAAGGCGAGCACGAAGGCAAGCCCGGCCCGATTCCGGACGAGATGGCCGACCAGGTCGCCGAGTACCGCGAGAAGCTGCTCGACGCCGTCGTCGAGACGGACGAGGGCCTGATGGAGCGCTACCTCGACGGCCAGGAGCTGAGCGCCGAGGAGGTCGCGCACGCGCTCAAGGATGCGGTCACGCGCGGCGAGCTCTTCCCGGTCGCGTGCGGGGTGGCGACCAAGAACCTCGGCACGACCGCGCTGCTCGACCTGCTGGTCGAAGGCGTCCCTTCGCCCGCGAGGAAGGGCTCGCCGATCGACGTCGGCAGCGGGACGGCCGCGTTCGTCTTCAAGACGATCGCCGATCCCTTCGCAGGCCGGATCAACGTCTTCCGCGTCCTCGACGGAACGCTGAAGCATGACGCGACGCTCGTCAACTCTCGCGCCCGCTCGAAGGAACGGCTCGGCCAGTTGCTCGTGATGCAGGGCAAGGATCACACACAGGTTCCGGAGCTCCTCGCCGGCGACATCGGGGCCGTTGCGAAGTTGAAGGACACAATGACCGGCGACTTGCTGCTCGAGGCCGAGCGCGACGTCGAGCTGCCGCAGATCGGCTTCCCCGAGCCCGTCATGAGCTTTGCGATCAGTCCCAAGTCGAAGGGCGACGAGGAGAAGATGGCGACCTCGCTACGCCGCCTGACCGAGGAGGACCCGACCCTCGTCCTCCGGCGCGATCCGCAGACCGGCGAGCAGCTGGTCTCGGGCATGAGCCAGATGCATGTCGAGGTCGCCGTCGACCGGCTCCACCGCCGCTTCGGCGTCGATGTCGAGCTGCATCAGCCGCGCGTCCCCTATCTGGAGACGATCCGCAAGGAGGCGAAGGCGCAAGGCCGCTACAAGAAGCAGACCGGCGGCCGCGGCCAGTTCGGCGACTGCCACGTCGTGCTCGAGCCGCTCCCCGGGCACCAGGGCTACGAGTTCGTGGACAAGATCGTGGGCGGTGTCATTCCCCAAAGCTTCCGTCCGGCCGTGGACAAGGGGATCCAGGAGGCAATGCAGCACGGCGAGCTTGCGGGTGCGCCGGTCCAGGGAGTCCGCGTCCTCCTCGTCGACGGTTCGCACCACTCGGTCGACTCCTCGGAGATGGCGTTCAAGATCGCCGGCTCGATGGCCTTCAAGGCGGCCTACGAGAAGGCTGATCCGCTCCTGCTCGAGCCGATCATGGAGGTCGAGGTGACCGTTCCCGACGACTCGGTCGGCGCGGTGAACGGCGATCTCAACTCCCGCCGCGGCCGCGTGCAGGGGATGGAGCCCGCGGCCGGGATGACGACGATCAAGGCCGAGATCCCGATGGCCGAGATCCTCACGTACTCGCAGGCCCTGACGTCGCTCACCGGCGGTCGAGGCGACTACCACATGCACTTCCTCCGCTACGAGGAGGTTCCTTCGCACATCGCCCAGAAGCTGATTGCCGAGACGAAGAAGGAGAAGGAGGAAGTGAAGGTCTAAGGTGCCTACTGGGATGCAGATTTCGAACCAATCGAGTACGCGGACATGCGCGATCTGCGGACGGTCGCTGCTGACCGGGGAGAGGCCGGTCCGGTACGCCGCCGACGGCTCCGACTTCGTCGACGTCTGTCCCCTCTGCCAGGAAACCGCCGTCGAGAGCGGCTGGCTGAAGGAAGGAAGCCCGACGACTCCGATGGTGCCGGCCGAGCGACGCCGGCGACGCCGGTTTCGCCTCGGCTCCCTGTTCGAGTCGCGCAAGCCGGCTCCGGAGGGTCCCGTCGCGTCCGAGCCGATCCTGCGGCGCCTGTCCGAGCACGAGCTCGCGATGGTCGAGGCCGCCGACCTCTTCAACGCCAGTGCGTTCCGGCGCACCATTGCCGGGATCGGCAAGAGCCTGGGGACGCCGAAGGTGAGCATCGTCCCGCTCTCGGGCGTCAACACCGAGGTCGTGATCACGATCGCCTGGGACCTGTCCTGGTACCAGTACCGGGTCACGCTCGACTCGGCACAGCCCGTACGGCTCGAGGAGCGCGGCCACGAGCTGAGCGAGCTCGAGACCAGCTTCACCGAATGGAACGCTCAGCTCGAGGACGACGGCCGGCTCGTACCTCAGATCGCCCGCCTCTAGTGCCGCGTGGATACTGGGTAAAGCCTCTGGACGAGGTTCCGCTCGTCCCGACGGATGATCCTGCGGACTTCGACTGGTACCCGATCCAGCACCACTTCGGCCTGAAGGCGTTCGGCGTCAACGCGTTCGGCGGAGACGCCGGGATCGTGCTCGTCGCCGAGCACGACGAGACGCAGAGCGGGCAGGAGGAAGCCTACGTCGTGGTTCGCGGCACGGCCCGGTTCACGCTCGACGGCGAGACGGTGGACGCGCCGGCCGTCTCGGTGGTCGCGATTCCCGACTCGAAGGTGAAGCGCGCTGCGGTCTCGGCCGAGAACGGGACGGTCGTCCTGGCAGTCGGCGGCGTGCGCGGCTCCTTCGCGACTACCTGGCAGCCGCAGAACTTCGAGCGCGTCCCTTTGGCCGACTAGGCGTCGGGGTGCCCCTCGCGGAAGCGCGGCAGCCCGTCGTCGGGGAGCTCGCTCCAGGGAGGCTTGGAATCGACGAAGGAGTGCCACTCCGGGCGGATGCTGGGATCGCCGTCGAGTGTTCCGAGGCGGATCGCGACCTCGTCTCCTTCGGGCCACCGATACCCGAACAGGCTGGATCCGCAGACCGAGCAGAAAGCCTTCACCGCGCCGTCGTCCGGCTCGTAGACGCGGATCAACTCCTCGCCGCTGAGCAGCTTGAACTGGTCGCGCGCGACCCGCGCCTGCACGCCTGCCTCGGCGCCGGAGTGCTTGCGGCAGCGCGAGCAGTGGCAGTAGTTGGCCCACAGGAACGGCAGCGTCACTTCGAACTCGACGCCCCCGCAGAGGCAGCTTCCCTGGACACTCGACGCCATCGCGGCTGAGTCTAGACTTGCCGCGATGGCTCTGATCGGGACGAAGGCCTACAAGAACTACATCGGCGGCGAGTGGGTCGACGCTGCGGCCGGCAGCACGTTCGAGAGCGTCAACCCCGCAAACGGGGAGATCATCGGCGTCTTCCCGAAGTCGGGGCCCGAGGACGTCGACCGGGCTGTCGAGGCGGCGAAGGCCGCCTACGAGGAGTGGAGGCTCGTGCCGGCGCCGAAGCGCGGCGAGATGCTCTTCCACTTCGCGCACCTGCTGACGGAGCACAAGGACGAGCTCGCCGACCTGATGAGCCACGAGATGGGGAAGGTGGTCGCGGAGGCCGGCGGCGACGTCCAGGAAGCGATCGACATGAGCTACTACATGGCCGGCGAGGGGCGGCGGCTGTTCGGACAGACCACGCCGTCCGAGCTGCGGGACAAGTTCAACATGAGCGTGCGGATGCCGATCGGGGTCGTCGGCGTGATCACGCCGTGGAACTTTCCGATCGCGATCCCGTCCTGGAAGATCGCGCCGGCGCTCGTGTGCGGGAACACGGTCGTCTTCAAGCCTGCGACTGACACACCGGCGCTGGGTGAGCGCTTCGTCGAGCTGCTCGCCGAGGCGGGCGTCCCGCCGGGCGTGGTCAACGTCGTGCACGGGGGCGGGGGAGAGGTCGGCGACCGGATCGTCCGCCACCCCGACGTCCCCGTCGTGACCATCACCGGCTCGCGCGAGACCGGCGTCCGGGTGCTGAAGACGGCAGCCGACCATCTCAAGCACGTCCACCTCGAGCTCGGGGGGAAGAACGCGGTCATCGTGATGGACGACGCCGATCTCGACCTTGCGGTCGAGGGGATCCTCTGGTCGGCGTTCGGTACCTCCGGGCAGCGCTGCACCGCCGCGAGCCGCGTTATCGTCCACGAAGCGGTCTACGACCCTTTGCAGGCGAAGCTCGTCGAGGCGGCCGAGCGGATGCGCCTCGGGCCGGGCTGGGAAGAGGACACGGACGTCGGCCCGCTTATCTATCGCAGCGCGCTCGAGAAGGTTCACTCATACACGGGTATCGGCAAGGAGGAGGGCGCGAAGCTCCTGACCGGCGGCGAGATCGCCGACGGCAACGGGCTCGGCAACGGGTTCTTCTACCGGCCGACGATCTTCGGCGACGTCGAGCCCGGGATGCGGATCGCGCAAGAGGAGATCTTCGGGCCGACGACGGCGCTGATCCCCGTCCGCTCGTTCGAGGAGGCCGTGCAGGCGGCGAACGGCGTCAAGTACGGGCTCTCGTCCTCGATCTTCACCCGTGACGTCAATCGCGCGTTCAAGGCGATGCGCGATCTCGACACCGGGATCACGTACATCAACGCCGGGACGATCGGCGCCGAGGTGCACCTGCCGTTCGGCGGGACGAAGGACACGGGCAACGGCCACCGCGAGGCGGGCCAGGCCGCGCTCGACGTCTTCACCGAGTGGAAGTCGATCTACGTCGACTACTCGGGGAAGCTGCAGAAGGCCCAGATCGACTAATCGAGCGAAGTGCTTCGCACTTCGCCCGAGGAATGGCCTTCATTTGGAGGTAGATGGCTTCGGTGTACGCGCGTCGTCGGCGCGGCGAAGCCGCGCCTATGATGGTGCCGCTGGCCGACCTGCCGGTAAGGGGCGGCTCCGGAGCCGCAATCTCGTCAAGGCGGGGTCGAAGGCTGAAGGGCAGGAAGTAGACCCGGGCCGCGCCAGTTATTGGAATGAGTAGCGTGCTTGTCGTCTACCGGATCCCGTTCTCGACCAACGTCGAGCGGGTGGCGCTGGCGGCGGCGCACAAGGGGATCGAGCTCGAGTGGATCGACGTCGACCCTCAGGATCGCTCGCCGGTTGTCGGCGTGAGCGGGCAGCCGCTCGTGCCCGTGCTCGACCACGAGGGCCGGATCGTCTTCGACTCGACGGCGATCCTCTACTACCTCGACGAGCTGCAGCCGGAGCCGCGACTGTTTCCGAGCGTCGAGGTCGAGCTCTTTATCGACTGGTTCAATCGGGTCTGGAAGGTGCCGCCGAACGAGCTCGAGGCGGAGCGACGGAAGCCGGAGCCGGACGCGATCCGCATCGCAGAGCTCGGCGCGCAGATCACCGGCGCCCTCGATCGGTTCGAGCGGCTCCTGGAGGGGCGGGAGCATCTCTTCGGCGGCTTCTCCGCGGCCGACTGTGCTGCGTTCCCGTTCCTCAAGTACGCGCTCGACGACAACGAGGAGGACGACGAGCCGTTCCACCAGATCCTGCGCGAGTTCCAACCGCTCGGGCCTGGACACAAGCGGCTCGCGGACTGGATCCGGCGCGTCGACGGATACGCTCGTGCGTGAGCGACGCGAGGCAGGCATACCCCACCCAGAACAAAAGGGTGGGGAGTTCCACTCGCCACCGCTGCGAGCGTACCCCGAAAGGCCGCACGGAGGAGATACGCCTTCGTGCCGAGTTCGTAAATCTGCGCGGGGCCTCAGGCGAAGGCAAGTTGGACGAAGCGCCCGATCGACCCGAATAAGACGATCGCGCCGATCGCGAGCAGCCCCAGCTTGACCCAGTTCGTGCCGATCTGCGTCGAGATCCCGAACAGGAACAAGCCAACCGTCAGGATCACGCTCACGATCGTGTAGTCGATCGCTCGCTCTTCCGCCTTGTGCGCCTTGTTGAGGTACGTGGCGGCCCGCGCCTCGAGGTCGGCCCCGCGGTCGTAGTACACGTTGTGGTAGTTCGGGTTCGCATTGACGAACGGGGAAGGTGGCCGCGTTGAAGCGGGCTGCTGCTCCCACCATGTAACGGCGCCCATCAGGTCGGGCGTTATGAGGCGGCGGCGCAGATACGCCACCGCCTTGACCCTCCCCTCCGCGCGATCGCGCTCTAGCTCGAGGAAGAGCTGCTCGTAGGTCGTGACCTCCTGGTCCCCCTGCAGCTCCAGCTTGTGCGCCGTGCCGAGCGTCTCGTCGGAGCGGTTGAAGTAGTGATCGGCGTCCTTGCCCTTGACCTCGGCCTTGTACGCGCCCCAGGCGATCGACATCACGGACAGCCCGAGCAGGAACGCGACCAGGAGGTCGAGCCCGCTCTTGATCCAGCCGTGGTGGGGCTCGAGCAGATGAGTCTGTTCCCGCGCGTGTTCCACGGGCGCGACCCTAACGCAGCGCTATGTGAAAGTAAGGATGTGGAACAACTCGACGTCGAGACCGTTCTCCGTCAGCCGCGCCAGCTTGGCGATCCCGTCCTTCTCCTCGAAGAGCAGGACCAGCTCCGGGCCGGTGTCGGTGACCGCGTCGAGCTGGTCGAGGCGGAATTCCAGCGAAGACGTCTGCTCGCCCTCGACAAACAGCACCCGGCCCTCGACGTTGTTCGCTCGTCCGAAGTCGTGGCCCTCGTGGAGCGTGAACTCCCAGGCCTGGCGGGGAGTGACCCAGTCCTCGATCACGGAGGCGAAGTCGCCGAGATGCTCGTCCACCGCGATCTGGAGATCCCCGTTGCCTCGCTCAGCCGGCGTCGGCCTGGGCTGGACGTGGAGCGTGACCATGAGATTCGGATTCCCCACGCCGCCGCTCAGCAAACGCTCAGCGCAGCGGAAGGCGGACCAGCGTCCCCTCGCTGTTGAGCGTGACCCAGACCGCGCCTCCCGCCACGGCGATTGCGAACGGATCGCCCTCGACACGCGTCCAGCGGTGTGCCCGGTTCGTGCGTGGATCGATGCGCGTGATCGTGCCGCTTCCGAGGTTCGCGACCCATACCGAGCCGGCCCCGGCGGCGATTCCGAACGGATTGCGGCCGACCCCGATCGTGGCAACCGTGCGGCCGGTTGCGGGATCGACGCGAGAGACTGTGCCGTCGTCGCTGTTCGTCACCCACACCGAGCGTGCGGCGAGCGCGATCCCGTAGGGCGAGCGGCCCACTGAGATCCGGGCGGCGACGCGAGACGATCTCCGATCGATCCGGATCAACGTTCCGTCGAGCATGTCCGTGACCCACACTGACGCAGGACCGAGTGCGAGCTGGGCCGGCGCTCGTCCGATCGGGACTCGGGCGGTTATCCGGTTCGTGTTCGGATCGATCCGGACTGCACTTCCGCGACGGAAGAACGGTGCGCTGTTCATGACCCAGACGTCCTCGGGCGAGGCGGCGACCCCCTTCGGGAACTTGCCCGTTGCGATGGTGGCGAGCGCTCGTCCGGTCCGCGCGTCGTACCTCCGGACGATGGACGTCGCACTGCGGTAGCCGGTCATCCACAGTGAGCCCCCAGTGGCCGCGACGTCGAGCGGGACCAACCGGGTGCGGACGACGGCTGAGACGCGCCCGCCGCGGTCGACGCGTACGAGGCGGCCCGGGTCGATGCTCGTTGTCCAGACGCCGTCGGGCGCGGGAGCGAGCGCCTGGGGACGTTTGAGCAAGAGCCCATGGGTCCGACCTCGGAAGGGGGCGCGATGGAGCCCGGCAACGAGCCGGCCGAGCAATGCCGTGGTCTCGCGATTGCCGAAGGTGTGCAGCGTCGCGACGTAGGCAACGCCGTGCTCGCGAAAGAAGAACCGGACGTGATTCGCGAAGTACAGGCCGCCGTAGAACGTCTGGCTGGTCGCGGGAAGGATGCTCCCCCGTCTGCCTCCGAGCACGATCCGATGTGCCCGCGGCGGGACGCTGCCGACGAGCCGCTCGATTACGAAATGGAGGAAGCAGCACGGACGATTGCGCCAGCGATGGCGGCGCCAACCCGGTGCTTCCCACGGCGCGCCATAGCCGAAGTCGAGTCCCGTGTAGTGAGTCGGGTCACGTCGTATGAAAGTCGTGACGAGGATGGGCGGCGGCTGGCCCGGGAAGCCAACGACGGCACGCGGCAGTAGACGAGGGCAGAGGACGCGAAACGAGACGCGGTTCTGGAGGCCTGCGCACGCGCGCTCTGCCCTCAGCGGCAGCCTGGCGAGCAGGATGGTGCGCGCCGACAATGTCGGGGGATCGACGGGGGGACCCGCCGACGCAGAGCCGACGACGAGCGCCGCTGCGACGAATGCGATCGACCGCACGCCACACATACGCCGGACCACCGCGATCGAGTCCCGAATGTACGGTGAGGGCGCGTGAAGGCCAAGCTCTCGACGGACGGCGGCGCTCGGGGGAACCCGGGCCCGGCCGCCTACGGCTACGTGCTCGAGACCGAAGATGGCCACGTTCTCGACGCCCGCGGTGAGGCGATCGGGATCGCGACGAACAACGTCGCCGAGTACCGGGCGCTCGTCGCCGGACTCGAGAAGGCGGTCGAGCTCGGCGTCGACGAGATGGAGGTGATCTCCGACTCCGAGTTGCTCGTGAAGCAGATGACGGGCGAGTACAAGGTGAAGAACGCTGCGCTGCGGGAGCTCTCGCTGGAAGCCGCGCGACTAGCGCGCAATCTCCGCCGGGTCAGCTACAAGGCCGTTCGCCGCGAGCACAACGAGCTCGCGGACAGGCTCGTCAACGAAGCGCTCGACTCCGCTTGACGTCGAAGGCGAGGGATGAGCCGTTGTCGCCCGGGATCAAGTCGCCGCTCGAAGAGCTCACACTGACTGTCAGCGAGTACGAGCCGGCGCTTGCGGGGACTCCTTCGACGACGCCGATCAGCCGGTCGCCGCTCTCGAGCGTCGGAAAGGTGCAATCGAGCGGCAACTGCTCCGTGCTGCATTGGGTTCCGCCGATGCCGAACCCGAAGTTGAGACTGCCGACCGAAACCGCTCCGAAGACACTCTGTAAGTCGGGAGTTACCGAGACCGTGATGTGAACGTCGTGGGCGACGTCGCCCCCGAGGTTGATGACCCGGATCGGGATCTCGAATTCCCGGCCGGCGACCACGGGGCTCGGCGTCGGACTCTTCAACGAGACGGCGAGGTCGACGCCCCGCGGCCCGTGGAACGGCATGAGTGCGATCGTGTCCGACGTGCGGTTGTTGACGAGGCTCGGATCCTTCGTGTACGAGGAGACGAGCGCGTTCGTCTCCAGGTTCGGGGGCGCGCGGCTCGACGCGGCCAGCATGACCGTGGCCGTTTGGGTCTCTCCCGGCTCGACCGTGTCCCAGCACACGGTGAGCGTCGAGGGCCCGCTGGCGTAGTACGGAGCACAGAATCCGAAGAAGAATGGGTTCAGGAAGTCCTGACCGAGGACCTGCACGATGGTCGTCCCTTGCGGCAGAAGGACGGTCACGAAGGCCGGTGTCGCCTCCGAAGGACCGTTGTTGGTGACGCTGATCGTCTCGGCGAAGTCTTCGGGGACCGTCGCGGGATTGGGAGATCCGTGCACGGCGACCGTCATGTCGGCGGAGGCCGGACCGGGGAGAACCGTCAGCGGCTCGATCACGCGATTGTCCTCCAGATGAGGATCGCGAGACTTCGCCTTGACCTCCGCGACGGCCGCGAGGGCTCCCGCCTCGTCAGGCTCGGCCTGGACCAGGAGCACGATGCCGGAGAAAGGAGGCGTATCGGCGTCACCTGTCGACTCGGGCTCGAGGTTGAAAACCTTGCACTCGATCGTCTTGCCGCCGTCGCCCGAGGCGGTACTACAGTTGACCGATCCTCCACCGCCGCCGTACAGGGTGACCTCGTCCGCGGGGATCTTGACCGTGATCACGACGTCCTCGGCCGCCTTGGGCCCGCGGTTCCTGACCTGGACGAAGTACTCGAGCCGATTGCCGGCGGTCATTTGCTGCAGAGACGAGGTGATCGAGACCGACAGGTCGGCCACGGGCTTGTCGCGGTGGCAGACCCGGACGCGATGCCGGTAGCCGTGGATGATCTTGATCACGTACTTGCAGCTCGCGGGCGCTCGAGGGCTAGCGGGTGCGGGCGAGCCTGCCGGCGCGGCCGCCAGCAAGGCGGCGGTACCGGCAAGAGTGGCGACGACCAGCGGCAGGCGCGACATCAGCGATCTACCCTGCGCCTGAGCCGATCGAAAAGTCCACCGTGGCGGTGTTGTCCGCCGGGTCCGAGTCGGTTTCCGATGAGCTCACAGCCGACGTCGCCGAGAACGCACCCGCTGCCGGCAGTTTCCCCACGACGGAGCCGCGGATTCGACCGCCGCTCGAAAGGCTCGGGAACTTGCAATCCAGAGCCGAAGCGCCGGAGCACCGGATGTCGCGTCGGTCGGCTTGCTCGCTGATCACTCGCAGGGCACCGTGATTGAACTCGAACTCGCGCGGTGCCTGGATGACCACGTGCACGTCCTGGGCCGTTTCCGCGCCCTGATTCACGACCTCGAAGGTGAGCTCGAAGTCATGCCCTGCTGTTGCTTTGCCTGGTGGGCTCAGCGAGAGAACAAGGTCGACTCCGACCGTGGGGTGGAAGGGAGCCAGCGCTGCGGTGGATGTCGCACGATTGTTCGCGAGGTCGGGATCCGGTGTACCCGAGGTCACAAACGCGTTCGTCTCGAGTACGGGAGGGGTATGAGGCAGCGTGATTAGGCTGAGTCTCGCCGTGACCGTCTGGCCACTCTCGAGCACGCCGATACAGAGCGTCATCGTTCCGGGAGAGCCGCCGGGGAACGGGAAACAGGCCGGCGAGTCGTTCTGCGGTAGTCCGGCCAGGCCAACGAACTCCGTCCCCTGCGGAAGCAGCAGAGTGACGTACGCAGGGGTGACCTCGCTTGGCCCCTCGTTCGTGATCGTGACCGTGTCCGTGAAGTCGTCGGCGAACGGTGCGGGATTCGGGTTGGTGTCGACGGAGACGCTGAGATCCGCCGATGCCGGTCCTGAGCGGACGGCCGTCTGAGCCTCCGCTCGGTTGTTTGCGGGACGCGGATCGCGGGCGGACGCGGATTGCACGCGCGCCTTGACGGCGAAGCTCCCCGCGCGGTCGGCCCACCCGCGCGCGATGATGACCGTCGGCGGGGGCCAATCCGCCGTTTCAGGGGGCGGCAAGGTCCCGAGCCTGCAAGTGATCGTGCGTGGCCCGTCTCCCGGTTCGGGTGGGCAGAAGCCGCTGCCCTCACTCACGAATGCGGAGCCTTGGGCCGGGATGTCGATCGAGACGACAACTCCGGGTACGAAGTACTTCCCCTGGTTTTGAACCTTGATCCTGTACGCGATCGCGTTTCCGGCCGTGATGTGGTCGACCGAGGGCGTCAGCTCGATCGAGAGGTCGGAGGACGGCTTCCCCGGTCGGCAGACTTTGTGTCGCTGAGGATGCCCGTGGATCGTCTTGATCACGAGGGTGCAGCGCAGAGCCGGACCGCCGCTCCTTCCCGGCGACGAGCCCGCCGGAGCGGCCGTCAAAAGTACGGCTGCGCCCGCGAAAGCAAGCGCCACAGCCGTAACCCGTCTCATCCCCATCGCAAGTATCTCACGCCCCCTAGAGAAATGAATCGGCCCGGCTATACTCGATTCGCTGTGCGGATGTAGCTCAGTTGGCTAGAGCGTCTGCTTGCCATGCAGAAGGTCGTGGGTTCGAGTCCCATCATCCGCTCCTCGTGAACCCGCTGGAAACGGCGGGTTTTTTCCTGGAGGGAACGCGGCGCCGCACGTTGGACACGACGCTTAGTCAGCTTTAATCAGCCTTGGGGCACGCATGCGCGTCCCTAGCAGTCGCCGCTTGTGGTTCGCTGAAGGGCCGCCGAAATGCTGTTGAAACGCCTGCAAATCGCGGCCAGGACAGGTCTCAGGCGCGCCGACGCGCGTCGAGAGCGGGAGGTTGCCTCCGACCGCTCGCGGTGACATGATCGGCCCGCTTCGTGAGACGCCTCATTGGCACACTCGCACTCGCGACCGTTGTGGCCGGAATGGCGGCGTTGCCCGCGGGGGCGTGGCTGTCCACCCCTGACGGAAGGGTCCTCTGCAAGCTAGATGTTCGGCACACCGTCGCCGTCTGCTCTAAGCCCTATATGGCGCGCAAGAACGGCACCTACCTCACGGCGGTCATTCGGCCACGGGGGAAGGCCACGATCCGGTACAGCCGACCATGGTGGGGTCCCACGTACTACAAGACGATGAGACGGGGCTGGGATTACTCAATCCGGAGCCGACAGCACGGCGTCTGGCACAAGGTGATCACATGCTCGCTTGTCGACCACGGTGGCGTGCTGTGCCAAAACCTCGACACGCACACCTTCACACTCGGCCGCGGCGTGCAGCGAACATTCTAGCCCTGCTGCGCTCGGCAGTTGGGGGATGTCGCAGCTCATCCAGCATCGCCAGCTAGTTGCCTCAAAGTTCGCGGGTCGATCGGCATCTCGGCGCGGACCGCCTTAGCGCCTCGAGCAGTGGCGTCACTGTCTCGTCGTAGAACTCACGTCCAAGGAACCGAGTCGCGAAGGCGCTGCCACGCGCATCGCCACCTCCTCAATGAGTTGGCTACCGAACCCGACGTGGATCGCGCGCTGGATCGGGGAGGGATGAGGCCCGTAGGAGAACTGGCGAGGCCCCCGTGCGATGGATTCGGCGAAGCCGATTCGCATGTTGTGCGCGGGTTTCGAGAGCAGGTCGTAGACCTTCTGGCCCAAGGCGGCCTGGTCCCCGACGGAAGTTATGCCCTCCTTTTTGAGAAGCTCGAGCGCAGGCTTCGCGATGCGCGCCTCGGCTGCCCGCGCTTTACTCGCACTGATGTAGGTGTTGTCCTCAAGCCACGTGCGCAAGAGTTTCTCCTCGCCGGGCCCCGCCAACACCGTCAACAGCTGGCCGGCCTCGTGGATCGCGCGCAGCGTCGGAACCATCTCAGAGGCAAATCCCTCGCGGAGCTGAATGAGCAGCGCGTTACAAAGGCCGAGACAGCGGCCGCTCATCTCCCACACGGCCGTCCAGCGCGTGTCATCTTCTATGCCGAAGTCCATCGTGTCGCCGATGCGACGGTGCGCGGCTATCAACTCTTCGATGATCGTACGCAGCGTTAAGAGCTGGCCTTCGATCCTTGGCGTGAGAATCTCTGCCAGCTCGTTGTTCCGTCGGTCGGACGCGTCCCGCAGGCGAGCGATCTCCCTCGGCACTCCATCGAGTTGGTCGATGGACGGCTCAAGGTCAGATTCCTCGCGGGATCGCGCATCCACGAGCGCATGGTCGCACGTCCGGCGACCGCCTAATCGCCAGGCGTCGGGGGCGATGCCCAGCAGCTGAGCGGCGAGCCTCTCACGCGGCAACAACACGTCGCGAACCGCACCCTTCTGCCCGTGGAGGTTGCGTTCAACCCCGCGCCCGGTCGTCACCCCCGGGCGACTTCGGGAGCACCTTGAACGTGTCGAGCAGAGTCCCGGAGTCGTCGACGGCGCCCGTTGTACGGAAGGTTCCCGTGATCGGGCCACCGCCCGCGGGCAGATGGGCGCGCGCGGTGATCCCTCGTCGAGCCGTGGATCCCGTCCGATCCCCCGCAGGCCGCGGCGAGCGCGAGCAACGGCGCGAGTGCGGCGAGCCGTTTCATGGCGCGACCATACGTTAGGCCTTGCGATCTGCACCTGATCCTCGCTCAATTTGACCGCCGCGGGAATCGCTCATAGAATCGCGTCGAGTAGCGTCGAGGGGAGAGACGTAGCCTCGGAATGCATCGGTCCCGCGTAACGGGCGCAGCAGTCGGCTTGGCTGCGATCGTCGGCGTAATCGGGGCGGCGCCTGAACCCGGGACCGCGGTCGTATTGCAGGGCTCGGCCGACCTCGCGATCGCGTGGGCCAAGACGCCGCGGGCGACCACGATCCAGGGCGGCGCCACCGTCCGTTACGCGATTACCGTCCGCAACCAGGGTCCTGACCCGGCAACGGGCGTGACGCTCGACATCGGCATGGTTACGGAAAAGGCGAAGATCGTCTCGGGTGCGGTCAGCGACGGGGCTCGCTGCACGAAGGAGGATGTCATCAGCGGCCTCGCCTTCATCGTGCACTGCCCCATCGCGACGTTGAGCCCGGGCGCCTCGAAGTCCGCGACGCTTCAGCTGAACGCGCTGTCGCGGGCCGGCAAGACGGGCGGCGCGATCCTCGTCGCGGCCATGACGGCAGCGTCCGCCGACACATCCGACCCGGACGACTCCAACAGCGTGTTCCTGTTCCCCCCGGGAGACGCAATCCAATACTCGATCGTCGGCCGGCTGGGCGGAGGCAAGTCCACGGCCCGCACGATTCGCGCGAAGATTCTCATTGCGCCCTATGGGTCGCAGAGCCGCACGGCCGTCCGCTACCGCGCCGTCAACGTCTTCAACGCGCCGCCAGGCGCGAGCGTCAAGCTGAGCGGCACCGGAGTCGTCGAGACCGGAACGACCAATGGAGCGGGCAAGCTGCGAAGCCGGAAGTTCGTGAACCGGTCGCTGGCCGTCGGCTCGATCTTCAGCGTCCGCGTGGTGAAGCCGGGACGGATCGGCGACCTTCTGCGCATCAAGGTGATCGCGGGTGGCGCGACGCTCGCCGGGCGTCAATGCATACCGGTCGGCGGTGGAGCGCCGCGGGCGTCTTGCAAATGACGCCACTACCCCTCGCCTGTTCGACTGCGCCGGTCATCGTGTCGCGGATCGACTAGGTCCGGAGGGCCAGGCGGATAGGCCGCTCGGCCCATTGCGGATCCGCGTCCGTCCCTGCAGACTTAGTCCTCATGGGCTCTTCCCGGGCCATATTCATGTTCGCCCTGCTCGCAAGCCTCGTCGTCGCGGGCCTGGCGTCGGCTGCCACCATCCGCGGGTCGGCTCGAAGCGACGTCTTGCGCGGGACTGCGCGCGCGGACACGATCTACGGCGGGGCCGGCAACGACCGGCTGTACGGACGCGGCGGCAACGACCGGCTCTACGGCGGGCTCGGCGCCGACCGGATCTCGTGCGGCCGCGGCAAGGACGTCGTCTACGCCGACCCGACCGACCGGGTCGGTGCCGATTGCGAGGTCGTGATTCAGATCCAGCCCGGGAATCCGCCTCCACCCCCGCCACCGCCGCCGCCTCCGCCTCCACCGCCGCCCACCCTGGGAACCCACGACAATCCGGTCCCGGTCGGAACGGCAGCTCAGATCGACGAGGCCTGGCAGCTGAAGGTGCTCTGGGCCGACCCGAACCAGACGCAGGCGATCCTCGACGCCCAGCGCGGCGATCCGGACAGCCTCCCCGAGCCTGTGCCGGCCGGACACCAGTTCCTCCTCGCCCGGGTAGCGGTCACGCGCACGGCGCCCGATCCGGCCTCGTTCTCTCCGTTCTCGCTCGACCTGCTCACCGCGGCCGGGAAGCTCTACGACGATGCCGGTCCTGCGTGCGGGACGCTGATCGACGGGCTGCTCGCGGACGAGCTTTCCGAAGGGCAGTCGGCGACGGGCGACGTCTGCTGGAAGATCGCGATCTCGGACGTCCATTCGGTGCTGATGGAGTACACCGACCCGTTCACCGGGAACGTCACTTTCTTCGCGCTCGGCGTCTAATCACGAGTGAGCCCAGAGGACGGCGAGTCCTCCTGCGCCGACCACTGCTCCCACGGCGATGAGCGCGATCACCGCCGGGCCGAGCCCGCCGCCGTTCGAGCGGGCGGGCGCCGGCCGCACCTCCGCGGCCCTCGGCGCCGAGCTGTAGACGTAGCGCGCGGTCGCGGCTCCGAGCAGGTCGGGATTGGCCAGGTAGGTCCGGTACTGGCGAACCCGGGCGAGCCGGAGCGAGGCCTCGAGCGCCTGCCCCAGCAGTCTCCGGCCGTTCAGTCGCCGGTCCAGGCCAATTGCCTCTACCCACGTGCGACCGGCCGGGGGACGGAGCTCGCCGGCGGGGACGCGAGGCTCGACGGTGAGCGTGAGCATGGGGAGGCCCGGCCCCATAGCGTCGCCCCGCAGATGGACCATGCGGTCGAGAGGCTTGCCGCCGCCGAGCTCGGCGGCGAAGCTCAGCTTCCCCGTGGCGGTCGATCCCCCTCCGAACCGCAGGCGGCCGACGACGCGCAGCGGGGCGTCGACTGTTACGCGCACCTTTCGGGTCAGACGCGTGACCGCGACGTACGTCCCCCGTCCGAGCGTGCTCCCGCCGGGATCGCGCCGCAGCGTGTCGAGGATCTTCGCGAGCGTGGGGCGGTCCCCGTCGCCGGAGAAGGTGGTGACCGAGATCTGCGTCGCGTTGTGGAGGCGAATCGCGATGTCGAACCTTCCCGCGCGACGCCGTAGCCCCGAGACCCGGACGCGAAGCGGTAGCGACGACGCCGCCCTGGGGTCGAGCCGTGCGCGCGCAGCGAGGATTCTCCGCCCGCTCGCGAACCCCTGCCAGAGGATTGCCCCCCGCCGTTGACCCGGCAGCGACTCGCTTCCGGCGGCGGACTCGACATCCAGAACAGGTGCCGGAATCGTGAGCCGGTAGTCCGCGGTCTGGTGCAGCACGAGCCGTTGGGTGACCTTCACCCCGACCACCGAGCCGCTCTCGTCGAGGCCGACGTCGATCAGCTCGTGGCTCTCGACCGGGGGATGGAACACGTTCGGAAACGAGAGCTCCGCCCCCGTCAGCGGAGGCGAGGTGCTCAGCGGCGTCGCGGGCGTCGGAAAGAACACCAGCTCACGTGCCGCGGCCGGGGCGGCCAGCGTGGCGGCACCCGCTATCACCCCGCCGAGAACCTGGAGTCTCACGGCTGGATCTGGGAGATCACGGGCAGCGTCGACGACAGCGGGTCGTCCTTCACGGGCCGGTAGGTCATGTCGTCGAAGCGCGCGAAGTAGACATCGTCGTCGACGACCCCCTCATGGTTCTTGACGTTGAACCCGCGCTCGTCGCCGTTGGCGCCGTGGATCGTGACCTGGTTGAGCGCGGCGAGCACCTTCTCGCGGTCGCCTGCTCCTCCCGCACCCTGAAGCGCGGAAACGAGCAGGCGGACGAAGTCGTAGGAGTACGTGGCGTACTCGGGCGGCTGGATCACGGGCTTGCCCGCCTTCGTCTTCACGCCGACGCTCTCGACCCCGAACGCCGCCCGATACTTCGACTCGAAACTGTAGAAGGGGACCGGGCCTCCTTCTGCGGTCAACCGTCCGGAGGCGAAGGTGAGACCGTCCACCCACTCGGGGTGATCGGCCAGTTCCTGCCGGACGAGTGGGTCGGCACCGGCGGGGGGCGTGTAGAACGGGACGTGCCAGCCCGAGCTCCTGGCCGCGATCAATGCCTTGGCGATCACGGGGGCCTGTGCCCAGACGAGCACGGCGGTTGCCCCCGAGCGGCGCGCGGCGAGCAGCTGGGGGGCGAGATCCGAGGCAGCGGAGGGGAGCGTGAGGCGCGTGGCGAGCGCCTCCGGATTCTGGGCGAACGCCCGCGCGAGCACTGCGGCTCCTTCCTGGCCGTAGCCCGAGTCATCGTGGAGGAGGGCGACTTTCAGGCCCTTGGGAACGAGGTACTCGGCGAGGCGGTAGGCGACGCCGTGATCGGTCGGGACGATTCGGAAGACGTTCGGCCGCTTCGCCGGATCGACGAGGTCGATCCCGCCCTGGTAGAGGATTGCAATCGGGATGTGGGCCGCGTTCGCGACCTCCCAGGAGGCGCCGACTCCCGTCCCCTCGTCGAGAATCGCGATCGCGTGCTCGGCGACCGCCCGGCGGATGTTGCTGACGGCGGTGATCGGGGAGCCTCCGGTGTCGAATCGCCTGACCTCGAGCTTGTAGGTGGTGTCGCCGATCACGAGCGGGCGGTTCTGCTCCAGCTCGAGCACCGCCAGCGAGGCGCCGTTCGCGATCGTCTCGGCGACGTAAGGCGTCTTCGAGAACGACGCGTTGACGGCGATCTCGAGCGTCTGCTCGGAATGCGCCCCGGAGCCGCCGCAACCCGCAAGCAGGGCAAGCCAGAGGACGAAGATCGGCCCTGAGCGCCGCACGCCGTTGAGTCTAAAGACGGTGCGTCCCGAGGTAGGCCTCCCGAACGCGCGGCAGGCGTGCGATCGCGTCGGGGCTCCCGCTCGCGATCACGCGCCCGTGGTCGAGCACGATCACGCTGGAGGCGACGGCCCGCACGAGCCGCAGGTTGTGCTCGACGAGGACGATCGAGAGGCCGCTCCGGCGTAGCTCGTCGAGCACGCGGGAGATCCGCCCGACGTCCTCGGCCGATCCGCCTGCGGAGATCTCGTCCAGCAGGAGCACACGCGGCGATCCTGCGAGCGCGGACGCGAGCATCACCAGCCGCTGTTCCGAGGACGAGAGCTCGGCCGCCGGGGTCTCTGCTGCGGCGCCGAGCCCGACGACCTCGAGGAGGCCGTGTGCGCCCGCCCGCGCGCGCTCGTCCTCGGCCCGCGACTTCGGCGTCGCGAGCACCGTCCGGACCGCCCCGGCGTGGCGACGGCGGAGATCTGCTCCGACGAGCACGTTCTCGAGCGCGGTCATGCCCTCGAACACGGCCGTCCGCTGGAGCGTGCGGACGATACCCCTCCGGACGCGGCCTTCGAGCGGCTCCTCTGTGATCGCCTCGCGGTCAAGCTCGATCCGTCCGGAATCGGGAACGAGCGTGCCGGAGAAGGCGCGGAGCGCGGTCGTCTTCCCCGACCCGTTGGGGCCGATCAGGGCGAGGATCGTTCCGGGACCCGCCTCGAGGCTGAGATCGGCGAGGGCGACGAGGCCGCCGAAGCTCTTGCTGATTCCGTGGGCACCGAGGACGGCGCCGGCTGCCGGGGCCGGCCTGGAAGCGGACGCCGCGGGCGCGGCAGGGCGGCCGACCCTCCACGAGCGCCTGCGGAGGAAGGGCACGAGCCCCTGGCCCCCGAGGCCGAGGACGGCGAGGAGCAGAAGGGCTGCGAGCATCGGATCGAACCGCGTCGTCGACAGGTGCTCGAGCGCGCCGATCCAGTGGGAGAGGTGCGTGATACCGGAGATCACGCCCAGGCCGGCGATGCCTCCGATCGCGCTCGTCATCCCGCCCAGGAGCACGGCTGCGAAGAGCTTGAAGGAGAGGAAGGGCCCGTATCCCGCCGGGTCTGCGATACCCGCGAGCTGGACGCTGAGGGCGCCGGCGAGGCCGCCGATTCCCGCCGAGCCGACGAAGGCGCCGAGCCGCAGGCGGGTCGCGCGCACTCCGAGCGCGAGCGCGGCCGCGCGGCGCTCGCGGAGGGCCGAGAGCGCCCGCCCTGGCGCGCCCCGCGCGATCGCGAAGAGCGCAAGCGATGAGATCACCACGAGCACGAGTGCGAGCTCGTAGTGCGCCGTCTCGCCCAGAGAACCTCGTGAGATCACGAGTCCCTGGGCGCCGCCGGAGATCGCGGGGAACGCGGCCAGCGTCAGCGCGACGAGCCAGGCGAGCAGCCAGGTGGCGACCGCGAAGAGGACCCGGCCCAGGCGGACGAAGGCGACTCCCAGCACGAGGCCGGCGAGCGTCGCGACGACCAACCCGGAGAGCGCCGCCTCGAACGGGCCTGCTCCAGCCTTCGTTCGCAGGAGGGCGGCCGTGAAGGCTCCGATCGCCATGAACGCTCCCTGGCCAAGTGAGGGCATTCCGGCGAGCCCGACGGCGAAGCCGAGGCCGGTCGCGGCAAGTGCGAGGTAGAGCCAGCTCGCAAGGCTCTGCACGTCGATCGAGTCGAGGAAGAGGGGAGCGAGGAGGGCCAGGACGACCCCGGCGGCAGCGGCGTGCGCCGGCCAGCCCCAGGCCCGCCGGGCGTCGCGCGCGGCTGCGGCGATCGCAGTTCCGGTCCGGGTGAGAGCGGCGCTCCTCATTCGAGCTCCAGCGCCGGGCGGCGCCGCAGCGCGACGACAAGGAGCGCGACCGCGATCGGGAGCACATCGCGGTAAGCCGGGCCGAGCTCGACTCCCGAGATGCTCGCGCTCGCAATCGTCGCCTCGGCCACTCCGAGCGTGAGCCCGGCGGCGAAGGCACGCCACGGAGAGCCGAAGCCGACGATCACGGCGGCGACGAGCCCCTTCACTCCCAGCAGCGTTCCGCTGTCGACGTCAAAGGGCGCGCTCGGGGCGGCGGCGATCGCGACGAGCCCGGCGAGGCCGCCGGCGACCCCGAAGGCTCCCGCAACGAGTCGGGTGACGGGGATTCCGACCACCTGCGCTCCCTCGAGGTCGGAGGCGATCGCCTGCAAGCCCCGGCCCGAACGCGTGTGCTCCAGGGTCCAGGTCGCAAGCGCCGCGAGGGCGACGGCGAGGGCGATGACGAAGAACGCCCGCACTTGAATCGAGGCTCCGGCGATCGAGACCACTCCCCCCTTGCCGATGTCGCGGAAGGGAAGGGGATCCGGGAAGACGTAGCTCGGGCGCTTGAAGACCGCAGAGAGGACGGCGCGAATCGCAAACGCGATGGCGACGGTGACGGCGACCCAGCCGATCGTCGAGCCGCGGTCGAGATACGGCTTGATCGCCAGGAGGTACGTCAGCGCTCCCGCGGCAACGCAGACGGCCAGCCCGATCGCGAGCGCGAGCACGAAGCGGGCGCCCCCGACGCTCGTCTGCGTTACGGGCCCGGTTCCGGCGGCGACGAGCAAGGTCGCGAACACGGCGAGCGCGATGAAATCGCCGAGGGCGAAGTGGACGACTCCCGTCAGGCGGTAGATCAGCGTGTAACCGATCGCGACGACCCCGTAGACGCCCCCCGCAGCTAGACCGGTGACGACGATCTGGAGTGCCAAGCTCACGGGGGCGGAACTGTAGACGCAGGTTTTTCAAACCAGGGCCCCTATGGCACCCCATCTTGATTCTGACCTGCTGATTCTCCATGCGACGTCTGGTTAGAATCGCCGGTCAACAACGAAGGGGGATCTCTGTGGCGCGCACGTTGAGGCTCCTGTCGCTCGTGCTCTTCGCGACGTTTGCTCTCGCCGCGTGCGGCGGTGGAGGGTCGGACAACGCCGGGAAGGAAACGGACACCGGCGGCGAGGTCGCGTCGCCCGAAGCAAAGGAAGCCTGCAGGTCCTCGCCGCTTTCCGACAGCGTGGAACTTCCATCAGGCTTTCCGCAGCCGAGCGGAGTGACGTATGTGAAGCAGTCGGAAGCCGGCCCGTCGAAGGTCATCGACGGCAGGTACGCCGGCAGTGTCGAAGAGGGCTACGACGCCTATCTAAGCGCCATCAAAGACGTCGGGTACACGCTGCTCTTCCACGAGCGGGAGGGCGAGGACGATGCGGAGATCTCGTACAAGGGAGACGGCCGAACCGGCCAGATCGCGCTCAGAAACGAGTGCGGCGAGGCCGACAAGATCTACCTCCACATCACGAGTCGTCCCGAATAGCGGTGTGGCGGGCAGGCTAGAAGGTCGCGACCCCGTCGTCGGCTCGCGCGAACCCTGCTATCTGAGCGCGCGTTAGCGTAGGGGCGATCGTGGCGAGGCCCTCGAACCAGACGCCGTACTCGAGCGCCGAGCTGGAGGTGCTGCGATTGCCGGACGGGCGCCGCGTGCCGGACCGGGTCGCCGTCGAGGAGCCGCTGGAGATCCGAGTGAACGGATGCGCGATCGCCGTCACGATGCGCACGCCCGGTCACGACGAGGAGCTCGCGCTCGGCTTCTGCCTCTCGGAGGGCATCCCGGCCCGACGTGCCGAGCTGCCGCCGGACCTGGCCGCAAACACGGTCGAGGTCGAGGCGCCGGGCTTCGACCCGGAGGCCTTGCGGAGGAGCTTCTACACCTCCTCGTCGTGCGGCGTCTGCGGAAAGGGAGCGCTGGAGGCCGTCGCGGTCGAGGCGCCTCGCATCAAGAGCGGCCTGCGCGTGTCTCGGGCGCTCGTCGAGAGCCTGCCGGCCGCGCTCGAGCAGTCACAGGCGGCGTTCGCGGCCACGGGCGGCCTCCACGCCACCGGCCTGTTCGACCTTCGCGGCGGGCTGCGCTGCGCGCGGGAGGACGTCGGGCGGCACAACGCGATGGACAAGGTGATCGGCTGGGCGTCCGCGGAAGGCCTCCTCCCGCTGGCGGACTCGATTCTCTGCGTCAGCGGCCGGCTGTCGTTCGAGCTCGTGCAGAAGGCGGCCGTCGCCGGCTGCCCGGTGCTCGTCGCAGTCGGGGCCCCCTCGAGCCTCGCGGTCGAGCTCGGCCGCGACCGGGGTGTGACGCTCTGTGGCTTCGTCCGCGAGGGCCGCGTGAACGTCTACTCGGAGTCGCGGCGGATCGTCGAGTAGTCCGGCCCCCGCTCGGCCCGCTCGAACCCGCCGGCCGGCGTGCGCCGTACCACCTGTCCTGTCCAGCCCCGAAGCGGATGAGCCTCGCGCGCGGCGAGCTCCCGGCACACGCTGCGAGTGCCGTAGAAGGCAAGGACGGGGAGCACGAGCGCAGCGGCCCGGAAGATCCAGAGCTGGGCTTCGTAGGAGATCTGGAAGTGCACCGCGACCTGGTCGGCCGAGCCGGCGATGAAGAGGACGGCGACGAAAGTGAAGAGCGCCGCCAGCAACCCACTGCGCACTGGTGCGTCACGAGGGCGGTCGAGCAGGTCGTGGCGCGCGTGGTCGCCGGTGAAGCGCCGCTCGAGCGCGGGCCACGCGTAGAGAAGGGTGAACACGAGCCCCGGGAACAGCACCCCGCCGATGAACGGGTTCGGGAGGATCGTGTAACCGGCGATGTGAATCTCCAGGGGCGGCATCAGGCGTAAGGCGCCGAGCAGCCAGCCCATGTACCAGTCCGGCTGGGCGCCGTTCGTCGACAGGTACGGGTGGTACGGGCCCCAGAGCCACACCGGGTTGATCTGGACGAGGCCGCCGAGCAGGAACAGGGCGGCCGTGACGGCGAGCAGGAGCCCGAAGGCGCGCAGGGCGTAGCCGGGCCACAGAGGCACTCCGACCACGTTCCGTTCCGTCCTCCCAGGCCCCCGGAACTGGGAGTGCTTCTGCCGAGCGACGATCGTGAGGTGGAGAGAGATCAAGATCGCGATCAGGATCGGGAAGATGAACACGTGGGCGATGTACAGGCGCGACTCGAACACGTTTCCGCCCGGGAACTCACCGCCCCAGAGCCAGACCCCCACCCAGCCCCCGACGAGCGGAACCGAGACGAGCACGCTGTAGGCGATCGCGAGCCCCATTCCCGAGAGCAGGTCGTCGGGCAGCGAGTACCCGGCGAAGCCCTCGACCAGCGCGAGGGCCAGGAGCGTGACGCCGACGAACACGTTGATGTCGCGCGGCTTCCGGAATGCCCCGGTGAAGAAGATCCGCAGCATGTGCAGGACGATGGCGACGGAGAAGACGTTCGCCGCCCAGTGGTGGGTCTGGCGGATGAGTAGGCCGCCCTTCGTGTCGAACGAGATCTGCAGCGTCGAGCGGTAGGCATCGGTCATGTGGGCTCCGCGCAAGGGCGCGTATCCACCCTGGTAGACGACGTCCGCGTAGCTCGGCTCGAAGAAGAAGGTCAGGTAGATGCCCGTCCCGACGAGGACGACGAACGAGTAGAGGACGACCTCCCCGAGGAGGAACGACCAGTGGTCGGGGAAGAGGTAGCGGAGGGTCTTCTTCAGGAATGACGAGCTGCCGAGCCGCTC
>WNGE01005198.1_pt1 | contig 27625 bp, 21 predicted proteins | sample 5400651 | NCBI WGS metagenome assembly WNGE01 (sample SAMN13153370, study PRJNA577476) | soil metagenome | isolation source: 60 cm soil or saprolite under grassland replicate 2 | place: USA:California | collected 2016-06-15 | reverse complement strand
GCATGCGAAAATTCGCGAGCGATTGCGAAGCGACCTCGGCGCAGAATTGCGCGAATAGTTCTTTGATAGTTTGAGAGTCGTTTGTTGAGGGTTGGGAAGAAAACCAGTGCTTTTCTCTCAACTCTCAACCAGCGGCTCTCATCAGTCGCAGGTAGTTTCGCGCTTTACCCTGCGGTGTTCGAGATTACAGGTGGGATTCCCGAACCGATATTTGGTTAACCTAAGGAGGCTGAGTCGCTCGGAGAAGATGGCAGGCCTTAATTGGAAGTCAGACGCTACGGCGACGGTCATCCGCCCGTTACGAAAAGGGAACGGGAGATCCGCCTAAACGGCATCAGCGGGGTAACATTTTTTCATTCAAGCATCGGCGAGCAAAGTAGGTGGGCTAAAAAACTTTACATTTAGCCTTTCAACGGATTTGAAAACGCGCAGATAAAATCGACAGTGCGCAGTGACATGCGCGCTCTGTTAGCTCTCGAAGACGGTCGATTTTTCGAGGGCGAATCGTTTGGCGCAACCGGCACCTGTGTAGGCGAGGTTTGTTTCAACACCGCCATGACCGGTTATCAGGAAGTGCTAACCGATCCTTCATACCGCGGCCAGATTGTGGCGATGACTTATCCGTTGATCGGCAACTACGGCACGAACTCATTGGATCAGGAAAGCCGGTCGCCGCACGTACGCGGCTTTATCATCGAAGAGCTAAGCGAAATCCCGAGCAACTGGCGCTCGGAGATGCCGCTCGACGAATATTTAAAGAAATGGAACATCCCCGGCGCACAGGGAATTGACACTCGTGCGCTGACCCGGCACCTGCGCACCCGCGGGGCGATGAAAGCTTGTTTGACGACGGAAGAAATGTCGCCGGAGGAAGCAACGCAGAAAGCGATCAAGGGCGAGGGGGTCATTGGCATGGATTACGTCCGCGAAGTTTCGGCACGCGAAATTTATCAATGGGATCCCGAGGACAAGCTGAGTGAGCCGTGGTCAATCAGATCCAGTAACGGTGGAATCAAATCCATGCTTCCACCTGCCCGGTTCCGCATTGTGGCCTACGATTATGGAATCAAAGAAAATATTCTGCGGCTGCTGCGGCAGAAAGGTTTTCGCGTCACGGTTGTGCCAGCAACTACAACTGCCGAAGAAGTGCTCGCGCTAAATCCCGATGGCATTTTTCTTTCCAATGGACCGGGAGATCCCGCGGCTCTCGGGTACGCACACAAGGCAACGCGCGATTTGATGGGGAAGAAGCCGATTTTCGGGATTTGTCTTGGCCACCAGATTCTCGGGTTCGCGTTCGGCGGCTCGACGTACAAATTAAAATTTGGGCATCATGGCGCGAACCAGCCGGTAAAAGATTTGAGCAGCGGCAGAGTGGCAATCACGGCACAAAATCACGGGTTCGCCGTCGATCCCGAGTCGCTGCCGTCAAATGTGGAAGTAACGCACATCAATTTGAACGACGGCACCGTGGAGGGAATGCGGTACAAGGAACTGCCGATCTTCAGTGTGCAATATCATCCCGAAGCTGCCCCCGGCCCCCATGATGCATCGTACTTTTTCGATCAATTCGCGGATCTGATCGAGAAACAAAGGTAGGGCGCGATCGTCGAGCGCGCCGAAATGAACGTCCTGTTGATCCCTCCGCACCCGTTGACCGAAGCGCCGAGCAGCCCACATTTCTCTTATGTTTAATTCAATAAGCAATAAACTTACTGTCTTGAGAGTTGCCGTGACTGCGACCTTCATCGCAGCTCTGGCATCCGCGCCACTGGCGATCGCGCAGGAACACGAGCATGCCAGTGACGCCGCCGCCTCAAAAGAAGTGACCGGCGAAGTGGTGGATATGATGTGCTACGTCGATCATAACGCGGTCGGCGAAAAACATGGCCAGTCCTGCGGCGCGAAGTGCATCAAGAGTGGTGGGCCAGTCGGTATCGTCAGCGAGGGAAAAGCATATCTCGTAGTTGGCGAACATAAGCCAATCAACGATCAACTCGCTGAGTACTGTGGCAAAAACATCACTGTGAAAGGCAAGCTTGCCGAGCGTGGCGGCATGGCCATGATCGAGAACGCCGAGATCGTTAAGAAGTAGGCCTTTAACTACACCGTCATTCCGAGCGAAGTCGAGGAATCCCGTTGCCGGAGCTCAAGTGAGTCTGCGGGATCCTTCGACTTCGCTACGCTCCGCTCAGGATGACAACGAGGTTACTTGTAATACGGTCGTAAGGACGGCCGCAGCTTTCCCACTGTAAGCGCCGTCTCAATTTGCGAATCAGGTACCGGCGCCTCCGCGAATTTTCGGATCTCAGCAGCCTCCAGCGCCGCGATTGGTAATCCATCGAAAAATAAAATGCGATTTGCTGTCAGCGCGGCAATTCGCGGGCCCGGCGTCAGAACGCCTTGCAAATTCAGCGGATCGGCCGCACTCAGTGCCATCAGGTCGCCATCCGGAGGCGTCTTGCGGATGGAGCGCAACAAGCCGATGGCCCCAGGGAGGGCAAATTGTTCGCCACTGACCCCTCCCACAAAATACCCGCCGCGAATCTCGCCGCGCGCTTCCCAGCGACGATAAATTCGCCCCAGCTCATACCAAGTAACCGGGAAACTTTCGCGCTCGAGCAAGCGGCGAAACACGACGCCATACCGATGCAGAAACACCCGCGCAAATTGTTCGATGGCCGCGGCGCGCGCGGAACTTTCCGCTCCATTTCCTGATGGTTGCAAAGCAAAGTCAGTTCTCAACAACGACCAACGTCCGGCAAATTCGATGCTGGCAAGATTTGTTTTGCGTCGCCGTTTCCCAATGTTCCGGCCAAACGTGGGACGTTTATTTGAGGGCACCAGAAGAGCCCGCAATCCATCGAAGCTGTCCGAAGTAACCAGGCCGAGTGCGGCAAGCTGCGACAATGCCTCTTCGACTTGAGAAGGCAGTAGCCCGCTGCAGCGCACCAGTTCGCTGAAGAAGAGCGCCCCGCCCGCTGCAAGCGTATCGAACAAAGTTCGGCCGGCGACGGAAAGTTCCATCTCCGAATTTGCGCGGGTCAGCACCAGCCAATGCCGGAGGTTCTCGCGTTGATAAAGTGCAATGGGGCTGGTTCGCAACGGAGCGCTCGTGCGCGCGCTTGGATTTTGCGGCGCGCTCAAGCGTGCCCAACCAATACGGCCGGAAAAACAAAGGCGATCAAGCCATTCGGGGTCGTAGTCAGCAACGCGCGCGGCGAGCACAGCAGACTCCCACGCGGCCAACGGCAACTCGCACCCGTCGAGTTGCTCCAGAACAGAGTGCAAACCTTCAAGCCCTTCGACGCAATGTTTCTGATCGGCGCGCTGCCATGCGAATAGAAAGCGATAAAAATCCTGCTGTGAAACCGGCTGAATCTCCGCACGCAAACGATCGATCGTGAGCCGATGAATTCGCGCCAGTAATCGCCGATCGCACCATTCCTGTTCTGTTGCGTGCGGGTGAAATTTACCACGCAAAATAAACCCTTCCCCTTCCAGGGCCAGTAACGCCGCGTCGATCTCTGACCCTGGCAATATCAATATATCCGACAGCTCACCAACAGTGATCGGACCGCAAACTTCCATTCGCCCGCGAACCATTTCGCGAATGGCGTTTGCGCGCTCCCACGTTTTTCCCCGCAGCGAGTCGGAAACAGTCAATTCAGGCTCAACACGCGCGTTAGGGTAAATGGCCTGGATCATTGGTAGCCCCTCGGCTGCGATCCAGAATGTCTTGGTCGCGCTAGTCCCGCGACTCATGGGGAGTACACCGGCGCTCCGGCGCTTTTCGGAATCGCCGTTCATACTTGAACGCGATTCCGAGTGATCAGGACGGTGCTCCAAAACATCACCGTCATCCGGGAATTGCGAGGTAGGAATCAACCGCGTCGCCCGGTTTTCAGTTGTGAGTACTGACAAGAACTGTTCCGCATTCTCGCCGTCCGACGTTCGCTGAACCTCCTCCGGCGTCATCACGCCGAGCAACATTAATGCGTCATGCAATTCATCCGCATTCGTTGCCTGGGGCCACGCTTCCTTTTGCACCTTCTCAATTGCCGCTGCATCGAGGATTCCCAGTTCATGGCTTCCATTACGTTCGGAAGCCCGACGCGTGTACACCGCCTGAGTGCGGCGTTCTTCCAATGGCGCGTTATCCAGAAAGGCATAGGGACGCGCATTCAAAATCTCGGCAGCGAGCGATGAGGGTTCCGGCAAATCGCGCGCGATATAGCGAATCTCACCCCGCTCGATCTTCCGTAACAGCTCTTCCAATCCATCGATGTCCATGGCTTCAGTCAAACAATCGTCGATTGTCTGCTTTACCAACGGATGGTCCGGAATTTCGCGATCACCCACGATGTGTTCCAGACAAGCGAGCTGATCCGGGAAAACTGCTGCCAAAAGATTTTCCGACTCCATGCGCTGCAGTGGCGCGGCGATTTTTGCGCCGCCACGAAACCGAGGCACGGCAAGTGAACGCGTCGCATTCCATCGCCAGCGAATCGTGAACATTGGCGCGTCGAGCAAGGCTTGGACCAGCAGGTCACGCACCGTTTTGGGATTCAGATAACGAAAAACCTCGTCGAGCGGAAACGAATGCTGCGTGCCAAGCGAAATCACAATGGCATCATCTGTAGCTGCCGCCTGGAGCTCGAAATTGAACGAACGACAAAAACGTTTTCGCAGCGCCAGTCCCCATGCGCGATTGATCCGATTGCCAAATGGCGAGTGAAGGACGAGCTGCATCCCGCCCGATTCATCGAAGAAGCGTTCCATCACCAGAGTCTGCTGGGAAGGAATTGCGCCGAGCGACCGATAAGCGTCCGCGAAGTAGTCGCCTAATTGTTCGGCTGCATCAGCTGGCAAGTGCATTTCTTGGGCTAGCCATTGCGTGGGATTTTGTCCATCGGCCAGCCTATTCTCGATTTCCATCCGAAAATCCGATACGGCTTGGGACAGCTCGGAAGTGCGCGCCGGAGCTTCGCCTAACCAGAATGGAATTCCCGGCGGCTGGCCTTTTGCATCCTCAACACGAACGACGCCTGAGTTGATGCGCAGAATTCGCCACGACGCATTCCCAAGCTGAAAAATGTCGCCTGCGAGACTTTCAACCGCAAAATCCTCGTTCACTGTGCCGAGGAAAGTTTCCGACGGATCGAGCACCACACGATAATCTGCATTGTCAGGAATTGCGCCACCCGACGTCAGAGCAACGAGCCGTGAACCGCGTCGCCCACGCAAACGATGATTGATTGCATCGTGATGAATCAGCGCCGAGCGACGGCCGCGCTTGGTGCTGAAACCTTCAGCGAGCATTTTCACTACGCTGTCGAATTCTTCGCGAGCGAGATTGCGATACGACCAGGATGAACGAACCAGGCTAAAGATCTCATTTTCATCCCAATCCTCGGAAGACGCTGCGGCGACAATCTGTTGTGCGAGGACATCCAGCGGTTTTTCGGGAATGCTGAGGCGATCAAGCTCGCCGCGACGAATACAACGCAGTAATGCAGCGCATTCGACCAGTTCATCACGGCTCAATGGGAAGATACGGCCTTCGGCAAACCACCGCGCTTATGCTCGGCACGCCCGACCCGCTGTAGCAGACTGGCGATGGATCGCGTGGTGCCGAGCTGGCAAACAAGATCAACCGAACCGATATCGATGCCCAACTCCAGCGAAGCTGTGGCAACCAGCGCCTTCAGTTCGCCTCGCTTCAATCGATCTTCCGCATCCAGGCGCAGTTTCGCAGAAAGACTTCCATGATGCGACGTCACCGCGTCCGCGCCGAGCAGTTCACTCAGGTGGTGCGTCACGCGTTCGGCCATTCGGCGCGTGTTGACAAAAACCAAAGTGGTCCGATGCCCTTGGATCAACTCCGCGAGGCGATGATAGATTTCCTCCCAGACTTCATTCGACATCACCGCCTCAAGCGGCGACTTCGGAAGTTCAATCGCCAGATCCAATTCTCGGCGATGACCTATGTCGATGACTTCGCAATCCGGATTGCCGGCCGCATCCACAGCGTGCGCGCCGACTAAGAAACGCGCGACTTCCTCGATTGGTTTTTGTGTCGCGGACAAACCGACTCGCTGGAGCGGTCCGTCCGAGGCGGATTTCGTTAGCGCAGCTAAGCGCTCCACGCTCAGGGCCAGATGAGCGCCGCGCCGGTCATCAACGACAGCGTGAATCTCGTCCATAATCAGCGTCCGCGTTGTGCTCAACATGCGCCGACCCGACTCGGATGTGAGCAGCAGATACAGGGACTCCGGTGTGGTAACGAGGATGTGCGGCGGCTTTTTGATCAGCGCCTGCCGTTGCGCGGCAGTTGTATCGCCGGTGCGAACTTCGGCGCGCACATCAATCTCGCGACCATTTGCTTGCTGTAGCAACGCACGAATTCCAACGAGCGGTTCCTGCAGATTTTTTCGGATATCGTTGCTTAACGCTTTGAGCGGCGACACGTAAACGATTTGCGTTTCATCCGGCAAATCGGCCTGTGCGCCTTCGCGAAAAAGCACATCGAGTGAAGCAAGAAACGCCGCCAGCGTTTTGCCAGAACCCGTCGGCGCAGAAATCAGCACGTGCCGGCCGGATTGGATTGCCGGCCAGCCGCGCAGCTGCGGTTCAGTCGGTGATCCGAACGTCTGTTCGAACCACTGCGCGACCGCGGGATGAAATCGGAGGGAGTGCATAAAGGCAAGAGCTGAACAATTAATTTAGGTGCCGACGCGAGAAAGAAAAGTTTTCGCGAAACCTTCCGAGGTGGATCGGCTTTTCCTGAAGACGATGGCAGTCTCCGAAAACGCAGTAATCTGTTCCATGGCCTATCGCACACAAATGCCGGTGACAAGCCGCATCTTTGCCAACGCGTTGAGGACAACGCGTTCCACCTTGGGAATGCGTCCCGGCCGAGCAGCGACGTTACGCGCGCGCTTTCAGCGCGATCACTTCCCGCAACATTCGCAAGCTATCGCGAAAAAAACTGACTTTGCTACCCTCAGCGTGGTTCCAGCGCACCGGAATTTCACGAATTCGCAATCCGGCATGCTGCGCCAGATAAAGCAGTTCGACATCGAAGGCGAAGCCGTCCAGGCGGGCGGCCTCCAGAATTGGGCGGCACACATCGAGACGAAAAGCCTTGAACCCACATTGCGTATCCCAAAACGGCAGTCCAGTCGCGATGCGGACGAGCAAGTTGAACGCGCGACCAGCCTGCTCACGTCGCCACGGCTGATGGATGCCAATCAGTCCGCGATCGAGAGCGCGCGACCCAAATGCAATGTCGATCTCGTTATTTGCAATCGGCTCGATCAATTTCGGCGTCTCTCCCAGAGGCGTGGAAAGATCGGCATCGAAAAACAGGCCGATCGGTTTTCGCGCGGTAAGTAATCCGGAACGAACCGCGGCGCCTTTGCCGCGATTTGGAAAATTCTCGAGTAAGCGCGTTTCGCTCTTTGCGTCCTTCAATCTTTCACGCGCAATCGCCGCAGTCGCGTCAGTTGATCCGTCATTCACGACGATCAATTCACTCTCCGGCGCGTTAGCGTTGAGATAATCGAGCGTGAGGCGGAGCGTTTCTCCAATACGCGCCGCTTCATTGAAACAGGGAATAACGACGGAAAAGGGTGGAAGCATCGTGTAAACGTTGAAGCGTTAAAGGATTGAAGCGTCACAAGGCCATTGTGCGAATCTCATGTTGAGCGAAGCGAAACATCTCTGATTATCACTTTCAGCGCGGCCGGAAAACAACCAGAGATTCTTCGCTTCGCCCAGAATGACAATCCCGTTTTCCGCCTCAACGGTTCAACGAATCCCGAACCTACCTGTAAATTTCAATAACAAACTTGCCATTCGCATCGACGTAGCCGCGATACATTCCTGAAGTATTGAATGGCAACGTGACATTCCCCTGCTGATCGATTGCGATCAATCCACCCGTGCCGCCGAGTTTCGCAACCTTGTCGAGCGCCGCTTGGGCAGCATCCTTCAGCGACATCCCGCGATATTCCATCAACGCTGAAACATCGCGCCCAACCGTCGCGCGGATAAAATATTCACCGTCGCCGGTCGCGGAGACTGCGCAGGTGGCATTGTTTGCGTAAGTGCCTGCGCCGATGACTGGCGTATCGCCAATACGTCCCGGCCGCTTGTTGGTTGTCCCGCCGGTTGAAGTCGCTGCAGCAAGATTCCCGTTTTGATCCAACGCTACTGCTCCCACCGTGCCGTGCCGATCTTGATCGGTAATCAGAAAGGCCTTTCCGCCGCCGCTCGTGCGACTTTTTTCAGCAGCCTTGATCTTCTGCAAAGCATCCCAGCGGTCCTGTGTAAAAAAATATTTCTGATCCACCAGTTCAATCCCGTTCTCTTTCGCGAACGCCTCTGCGCCTTCGCTATCCATCATGACGTGTCCGGATTTTTCCATTACCAGCCGGGCAAGGCTGATGGGGCTTTTGATATGCTTCAAAGAAGCGACCGCGCCGGCAGCGAGCGTTTTCCCGTCCATGATCGCTGCGTCCATCTCGTTGGTTCCGGCGCTTGTGAACACTGAACCCTTGCCTGCGTTAAAATGCGGATCGTCTTCGAGCGTGCGCACAGCGGCCTCTGTCGCGTCGAGGCTCGAGCCGCCGCGCTTGAGAATTTCGTAACCAGCCGTGAGTGCGCGTTCCAGTCCGGCGCGAAATTCGCGCTCGCGTTCCGGCGTCATATTGCTTCGCTCGATAGTGCCGGCGCCGCCGTGGATCGCGAGTCCAATTTTCTTCGTTTCCATGTTTGGTTGATGATCCGGTTTTCGTTCGCTAGAACCCTCCGCCGGAGGTGATTGCTCTGGAGCTGCCGACAGCGCCCCCCCACTAAATAGTACGATGGCAAAGAAGCAATTCGTTATGCGAAACAATTTCAAAGCTCTCATTTAATGTTTGTTGATTTTAACGTTCACAGGCTGAGCGTCGAAAACTTTCGGCTGGGCGTTATCGGTTAAACCGCTAAATCGTGCCTCCATTTTCACTTTGTAACCCGTTTAACATCTGAACGCCTTAATACTTTGCGCTTTTCCCAATGGCGAAGTGAGGCAACTTCTCGTCCATGGCGAACGCTGAACCGCCCCCCGTTTTGATTGCCGAGGGAATCGGCCATGCCACGCGCTATTTTCTTCGCGAAGTAGGCGGCGTGTTCTGGTTCATTGTGAACACGTTCGAAGAAACGTTCGAGCGGATTCAACACGGACGCGTCCCGTTTCGTGCCGCCAGTTTCTTTCGCCATACCGAACGTGCCGGTGTGGATTCGGTGCCGTTGGTGGGACTGGTTTCCTTTTTCCTCGGCCTCACCATGGCGCTGTTGACCGGCTACCAGTTGCAACGCTTCGGAACAGAACGGCTGATCCCCGGTCTGGTGGCAATTGCTTTTACGCGTGAGCTCGGCCCCTTGCTCACCGGTATCATGCTCGCTGCACGCATCGGGGCGGCCTTTACGGCGGAACTCGGCACCATGCAAGTTTCCGAAGAGGTCGAGGCGATTGAGGCGATGGGCATCGGCCCTCTCCGTTTCCTCGTCGCGCCGCGAATGCTTGCGCTGTTTCTGCTGATGCCGTGTCTATCCACGGTTTCGAACATGGCAGCCGTTTTGGCGAGCAGCCTCGTCTGCAAAGCCTATTTCAGTATCGCCTTTCCCTATTTTCTCGATCTGGTGAAAGATTCATTGCTCATCCGCGACATTATCACCGGCATTTTGAAGAGTTTTCTGTTCGGTCTCCTCATCGCCGCGATCGCTTGCTACCGGGGCCTGACAGTGAAAGGTGGTGCCGCCGGGGTTGGCGCATCGACAACCTCCAGCGTCGTCACTGCGATCACAACGGTGATTGGCTGCGATACACTCTACAACGTCGTTTACACTACCTTTTATCCGACGTGAGCACCCCGGTTGACATGGTCGAACTGCGCGATGTGCATATGCAGTTCGAGGAAAAGAAAGTGCTCGACGGTGTTTCGCTGAAGGTCGAGCCGCAGGAACGCCTGGTCATCATGGGTCAGAGCGGCAGTGGTAAGAGCACGATTTTGCGATTGATTCTCGGCACGCTTCGTCCCGATTCCGGCTCGATTTTCTTCAAGCGCTTTGAAATCACGCGGCTCCGACGCCGGAAGCTTCAGCAGGTACGACAACACATTGGCATGGTTTATCAGTATTCGGCGCTGCTGAGTTCCCGCAATGTGCGCGATAACGTTGCCCTCCCACTGGAAGAGCTTACTGATAAATCGCCCAGTGAGATTGATAAGATAGTCGACGGAAAACTCGAGCTTGTTGGGATGGAGGATTCCAAAGAGCTGTTGCCGGAGGAGTTGAGCGGTGGCATGCGAAAACGCGTCGCCCTTGCGCGGGCCCTCGTGCTTGAGCCCGAATTGATCCTATTGGACGAGCCATCGGCTGGCCTTGACCCAGTCATTGCCTCGGTGATCGACGAATTAATTATCAGCCTCAGCGAGAAATCCAAGGTCACGTCCATCACCGCAACGCACGAAATGGACAGCGCCTTTCGCATCGCGACGCGAATGGCTATGTTGTACCAGGGGAAAATTATTGAAGAAGCCGAACCTGAAAAATTTAAACAATCCAAAAATCCTGTGGTCGCGCAGTTCGTGAGCGGAAGCACTGAAGGTCCAATCCTGGAAGGCAGCCTCGATGCAATTACAAAGAAATGAAATCATGACAGGTCTGCTCGTGATCGGAACGATCGCAGTAGTCGCTTTCCTTCTGGTGTTGCTTGGCGCACCGGGATTATTCCGGCCGCTTGTGACCTACAAGATTTACTTTGATAACGCGGTTGGAATTAAACAGGGAGCTCCGGTGATGCTCGCCGGTCGCAAGATTGGACAAGTCCAGAAGCTGTATTCACCGGTCTCGCCCGAAGAAGAAAAACGGGCAGAGGAAGCTGCCGCCGCGATTAAACCGCCCGAACCCAACGCCGGTCCCAACCCTTCTCCAACGCCGGGCAAACCCAGATTTGAAGTTCGCATCGATGTTCAGGTGGACAAAAGTGCGAAGGTCTATCGCGATGCCAAAACACGAATGATACAGCTGGGATTGCTTGGCGACATGGCCATCGACATCACCCAGGGCACTGAGAAATCCGGACGCGCGAAAGACGGCGAGATATTCGCCGGAGAACGCACGCCCGATCTGGGCGAAGCCGCGGCAAAAATGCTGGAAGTCATCAAGCCGGTCGCGGCCGAAGCCACTAATACGATGAAAGACCTTCAGCAGACTGCGCAAAACATTAATCGTCTCACCGACGAAAACTCAGAGCTGACCCTTGCGCTCGGGCAGTTCAAGACCTTCGGGCAACATCTTTCCGATTTGACCGCGCCCGACAGCGCGCTTTCACATTCGCTTACCAACATCGAAAAGATCAGCACCAGTCTCACGGAGAACGACAACATCGAGGTCACGTTGCGAAACCTGCGAAACTCGTCAGAGAAACTAAAGGTCGCGACGACTGAGCTCGGGCCAGCCGGCGAAAACATCAAGCAATTCAGCGAGACAATCAAAACTCAGCCGTGGCGTTTAATCTGGCCCACGACAAAAAAGTACGCCGAAGCATCACCGACTCCCGCTCCTTCTCAGGGCACCATCAATGTGCGTAAGACCGCTAGAACACGATCACGTCCAAGCTCGACTCCCAATTCGCGTCAGAGCAGCCGTTAGAGCAGCGTACCGCGTCTCGTCCGCCACAGGAGGCACTCGCCGTGGCGGACAGGCTCGTTTTGGTGTTTCACCGAAACCGGACTTTGCCGAGACTCGGTCGCGATAATGATTCTCACACAGAGGGCGTGATCGCGAAAACGACGCGTTCCACCTTGCGTTTACTAAAGCTGGATCGGCTTCTCCGAAGACGATGGGTAAGCCAACCGCTGAAGGCGCAAGATTTCGAGCGTCGCGCACCAAGGCTTCCTCGATATTAAACGTCAGGTGACAAACTGCGTTTTAGTTGCCAACGCGTTGAGGACAACGCGTTTCATCTTTGCGTTTGCTAAGGGTGGATGATGCCTTACGGCCCGTAGCTCTTGGTGAATTTCTTTCGCGATTCCGTCTCAGGTTCAGCCGACTTGCTAGGTGCTGACGGTTCGGACTCCGATTTTGCTGCTTGCTCAGCTGCCGCTGGTGGTGGCGCGGCCTCCGGAGCTTCAGGCCCAGGCACGTCTTGGGGTCGCGCGCCACCCGAAGCTTCCACGAATGCCATTTGCAAATTGGAAAGCGCGTTACTCAAGACTTTTGCCTCTTCGCTGGTCAGATTGCCGCGCGTTTTTTCCTGAATCATGGCGAGTTGATCGATAAACATTCGGGCCAGGTCCAGGTTCACTTCCGCTTCACCGGTTCTTGGATTTGGAATTTGGCCGAGAAACAGCGCGGCGTTTTGCGCGTGCATCACGACAAATTCAATGAAGCGCTGCGAAAGCTCGCCGCTCAACGTGGTTTTCTGCACTTCAGCCATGGGTCATTTTTGTTTCGCAGCTGCGGAGCCTTCCGGGGGTCGCACCGTTGCCAAAACATACGGTTGATCGCGAAAATATTTCGCAGCTACTTGTTTGGTATCCTCGAGCGTTACCGTGTTCACATCATGCTCAAGATGCTTGTAATAATCAAATCCGAGTCCGTATAGGTCGTCGAGCGCGCAATGATAACCAAAAGCGTCGTTGCTTTGATTGGCGATTTCTTGTTGACCAATCAGTTTCTTCTTCGCTCGCGCCAATTCGTCAGGGGTTAATCCCTCATTTGCCAGCTTATGAATTTCATCAAGCAACTCGGTCTTTACCTTCTCAATTTTTTGCGGGTCGGTACCGAGATAAAATGCAAAGAGACCTGGCACCAGGCCTTGCATCTGGCTTGCGCCGACATAATAGGCCAAGCCCATTTGCTCGCGAATGCGAACAAAGAAACGCGACCCCAGATCGCTGCTCGCTTCATCAATTAATTCCAGCGCGTACCGATCCGGACTCGACAAACTCGCGCCCCGAAATCCAACCATGATCACGCCCTGCGCTTTGTCTTTGCGGCTTTCGACGGTCTCCGGTTTGCTTAGCGGCATGGACGGCTTTGCATCAGTTAGCGCAAGCGCGCCAGGTTTCATCTTGCCGAGCGCTTGCTCGACAAGCTGCTTTACCTCAGCTGCTTTGACATCTCCAAAAACGTAAATCACTCCGTTCTTCGCGACCACGTAACGATCACGAAATTCGATGAGATCTTTTTGCGTTAAACCCTTAACGGATTCGACGGAACCACTGCCGCGCAGCGCGTAAGGATGCTGCGGGAAAAGCGCCTGCCGCATGATGTTGCGGGCGACCGCCGTCAGTTGTTCCTCCTCCTGTTGGATCGCGGCGATCTGGATCTCCTTTTCGCGCGCGACCGCCTTCTCCGGCATGGTGGCATTCAGTAACACATCCGAGAGCAAGTCCACCCCTAGTTTCAAGTCGGGTTTCATGACATCGACCGATACGCCAAAGCTGTTGTTGCCCGAATCGCTGGAAATGGAACCGCCAACCGCCTCGATCTCGTTGGCGATCTGCTCAGCGGTGCGCGTCTTGGTTCCTTTGAGCAGCACTTTCGCCATCAAGTGCGTGATACCGTTGTTTTGGGGACTCTCCGCAAGAAGACCGCCGCGAAAAACAGCGCCCATCGCCACGAGTGGCAAGCGAGGATCTTCGCGAACCAGAAGACGCAATCCGTTCGATAATTCAAATTTCTGAATCTCGCCGGCGGCAGCAACCTTCGGACCCTCGGCTTTGGCGGCGAGCGAACCTTTCGGATTCAACGAGATAACCGTCAGATTGTTTTCCGTAAGGTATTTCGCGGCGACGCGCTTGATATCGTCGGCCGACACTTTCTGGACAGCATCAAGATAATCGCGGCTAAAATTCAGATTGCGCGTGAGCAACCAGTTCGAGCCGATGTCCGACGCCTGGCCCCGCATGGTCGTGAGCGCGCCCAGGTGATGACTGAGCATGATTTTTTTTGCCTTGGCAAGTTCATCCGCAATGACACCAGCATGCTTTACATCGTCAACAATGTGAAGGGCCAGTTGCTCAGCTGCTTCGCGTTTCTTTGGATCGACTGTAGCATCTATGCCGAACAAACCGGGATCCCCGGGCGTGTAGGAAAATGCCGATATGCGAAACGCGAGACCCGCCTCTTCGCGAACGCGCCGGTACAGACGCGAGCTGCGCCCCTCACCGAGAATCGTTGAGAGCAAATCAAGCGCGGGTACGTCTGGGTTCGTAACTGCCGGGATGTGCCATGCCAGCGAGAGATGCGTCAGCTCCGTGGCAAATTCCTGATGCGCTTCGCGCCGGCCGAGTTGCGGCGGTTCTGCCGGAATGAATACGGGTTGGAGTGATTTCTCCGGGTAAGGCTTGAACAAGTCGCCCAGCTGTTGGCGCACTCTTTCGGCATCGACATCGCCCACTACGATGAAGGTGAGATTGTTGGGGACGTAGCGCGTTTTGTAATACTGCATGACCTGCTCTTGGGTGAGCTGGTTATAGATTTCGATCTCGCCGATGACGGGGAACCGATAGGGATGTACTTGATACGCGGTTGAAAAAAGGAGCAACCCAGACATGCGATCGGGATCATCCATGCCCAACTCGCGCCGGATCACTTCCTGCTCCTTCTGGTATTCCTCCGGCGGCAAAGTCGAATTCATCATCGCATCGGCCAAAATATCGAGCGCGGTAACAACCCCATCTTTCGGAACGTCGATCCAAAAGACCGTGCGATCGAACGATGTATATGCGTTGATGTAACCACCCACGTCCTGAATTTTCTGCGCGATCTCACTTTTCCCTCGCGTTTTCGTCCCCTTGAAAAGCATGTGCTCGAGAATGTGAGACAACCCCGCTCCGAGGTGCTGGTCCTCGTCGATGCTTCCCGTGGCGCACAATGCCTGCACGCTGGCTACGGGGGCGCTACGATCTTCCTGGACAATAATCGTCAGCCCGTTAGGCAAAATCCATTTGTGCGCGGAGGTCGGCGGAAACGTGATGACAGGGGAGGGCTCAGTCGTAGCAGCTTTGAGATTGACCATCATAAATAATAGAACCGTTGAGGAAAACTTTGCCAGTGGTATGCGAGCCATTGAAGTGACGGCGACGGCGTCCTCAGCGATCAGTGATTGCTGATCACTTTCTCGATGCAGCAGGCTTAGGCGCCGGCAATTCCGCCCGTGCCCTCGTCATCGCTGGTTTTTCAGGTGCAAACGGTTTCACGAAGACCTCTTTGAAATCGTAAACGTTCCTGAAATCTTCGAGCGAATCCTTCTCTGTTTTTCCGAATATCCCGGCGCCGATCAAATTAAAAACCATGTTTCCAATGTCCCCCGATGAGTGAATGCCCCAGCTATCGAAAACCGTCATGACCATCGGCCCGAATTCCTTGAGCGCGTACTGTCGCAAGCCTTCCAGTAGCTCCGGCCCGGACACATGGCGGACGCTGGTGCCTTTCACTTTCTTTTGCTGTTTCGTCGTGAAATCGAGCGCGTCACGCAGAAAAATGTATGCGTCTCGCTCGTACCGCGGGTCGCTCTTCACAATGGAATCGAGGGCTTCAGCAAATCCAATTTTTTGCATGGGATGAAAAAGGCGCGTCTTAAACGCGCCGCTAAGCATAATCGCCAAACTCGAAACCGGCAACTGGCCGCGCGTTGCTGGAGTGATCGAGTAATGGAATCATGGAAAAAGCGCAAATCCTGAACACTCCAATAGTCCATCACTCCAGCTCGGAAGTCTCGATTTGGTCTTCCAGTGCATCGAGATACACTGAGAACGGGTCGTGTCGCCTTGGCGCGGAGACCTGCGATTGGTTCGCCGCCTTGAGGTAATCGCTGAAAGCTCCGCTCTGATTCTCCATTTGCGTAGCTTCGAACCAGTTCATGTAATCATCGATATCGCCCATTCGCGCGGCGAGTTCCTCGCGAATTCCGTCCAGATGCGATACACGCTTTGCTATTCCGCGCCGCTTCCCGCGTATGAGCAGCGCTGCAATTTGCTGATACTCGCGCGCGACCGGACGCAAGACCGGGTGTGCCGTCCCAACAAGCAACAGCAACCCCTGGCTCATGTGGTTGACTGCGGCTTTTTCCTCCGCGGACAGTTTGCTGCGCGAAAGCTCGGCAAGATTTGCCGGCTTTGGCCGCCCCCGATTGCGCGAGCCATCTGAAATCTTGATCTGTATCAATTCATCAAGACGTCGTTCGCTTTCGGCAAAACTTAGCAACTGGTAAGTTTGATGCTCGCTGAGTCGGGCCACGCTTGAGCGCCACTTCTTTTCCACGTCATCCCGTAATTGCGGAAAGCAGGCCTTCAAATCAGCAACTCGATCATTCGACCCATGGGAAAGATTGGAGATGTATCGCGCCAGACGCGCGCGGCCACCACCCTCATCGAGGAGCAATTGCACGAGCGCGACGGAATATGCCCGGTAAAGCATGCGTCCCGCGGAATCGAGCAGATCGAAGCGCTGACCCAGAAATTCCTGCAGGGACTTTCCCTTATCGGCAGTTGAAAACGCCTCCACGAAAGCCTCGCGCTCTCGTCCCGGCGTCAGCACCAGCGCGCCTTCCAGCAGCCAATCCGGCGGTTCGACGAGTCTCGCGCCCGGTGCAAGTTCGCCCTCGTCGCGATAAATCATCTCGAACAGAATGGCGCGCAGTAGCTGGCGCTCGACCAATGAACCGTCGAAATTTTGGCCAACGGTCAAATCGAGTTGCAGCTTCACGCCAAATCCGGTCTGGCTGACTCGTAAGTTCGCCGCCGGAATTTCGGGGAGGTTCGCCTGTTGCGACTGCAAATTGATTACAATCGCAGTTTTCCACCCGTCGCGCTGTCGCAGCAGGGCGAGGAGATTTGTCTTGGTCTGCTCCGCCAGTTCCGAAATCGCCCCGCGCAACGTGGCATCGGCGCCGTAAATAACGAATTCTCGCGATGGACTTACGCTGTGCTCCGGCAAGGCGCGAAGTTGGTGGCACGCGAAGACCAACAATATGAAAGTCGCAGCACGCCTCATCTTCGTTATCCGGCATGATAACCAGGGCGGCGGTCTGCTGGCGAGAAGGAATCACTGCGAACTCTGCTCCCGCCCGTACAAGAGGCCTCAAATTCATCTGATTTATTCTTGTGCGCCGTAAAAAAACGAGACTTTTTGGTGCGTACGGTGTCTAATCTTTAGAAACCCCACCTAATATGAATAATTCAAAACTGATACTTTCCTTGAGTTGCTTTGTTGCCGTCACACTGGCTTCCCCATTAGCCACAGCTGCGCCCCGAGGAGGTGGTGGCCACGGTGGCCATTTTAGCGGCGGCCGCGGCTTCGCCTCGGGACGCCCCGGGATGGGTGCATGGAGCGGACGCAATTGGAATGGGCGAAACTGGAGTGGCCGCAATTGGAATGGGCGGAACTGGGGCGGTCGTAACTGGAATGGCCGCAACTGGAACAACTGGAATGGGAATTGGCGTCATAATCATGGCAATAATGTCATCTTTATTGGCGACTTCGGCTTTCCAGGGTGGTGGGGCTGGGGCTGGGGCGGCGGATATCCCTATGGATACGGCTACGGGTATCCGTACGGTTATTACGGGTATGGCGATCCGTACGGTTATGGCTACGGTGGAGGGTATGGATACGGTGACTACGGCTACGGTAACGGCTATGGATATGGCTACGGCTCCGGCGGCCAATACGGCTCTGCGACTCGGTCGAGAGTAGCCGAGTTACAACGGCGACTCGCCCGCGCCGGCTATTATCGCGGGTCAATTGATGGCGTCCTGGGGCCTCAGACGCGGCGAGCAATTCGAGCGTACGAACAGGAACACGGTTACGCTGACGCAGGCTAGGAACACGGTTACGCTGACGCAGGCTGACCCCGACGTTCCCGCCGATTTTTCATCGCGGGCCATTTGATAGTCTTTCGGTTGGTTGACCGGCGGAATTCGCGAGGGCGCAAAGGGCGAACCGCCGGTCGCCTATTTTCACAACGGTAGGACTCGTTGTTCTTCAGCGCGCTTTCCGCCTGTTTAGTTGAACGCCATGGCGCGCCAATCATTTCTGCTACCTCTAAATTCCGCTCATTCCAATTTATCTTGATTTACCCACACTGGGCGCTTGCCTAATTTTTTCCTTTTCATCCGCGGGTCTTTGGCATACGAAAGAATCCCGGAGGAAATGTATTTGTCCGGCTAGCCATCGAATCTTACTCGGCATCGCTGTTTTCGCATGGATCGTTCCACCAGCAGTCGCTGATCTTTTTCCAACGTCTGGACCTGTTGTGTCTGGCAAGACCGCGCGTCTTCGTTTTGGCAAAGCAGCTGCGCCAAAGAGTGCGCCGCTCGCGGTGAAACGTGCGATCTGGGCAGCCAATCAACTTCGCCACAAAAAATATCGTTATGGTGGCGGCCACAAATCGTTTGATGACCGCGGCTACGATTGTTCCGGAACGATCTCGTATGTGCTGGGCGCGGGGGAATTGATCAGCGCTCCAATGAGCTCAACGGAGTTTCGCAATTACGGCGACCGCGGTCCCGGCAAATGGATCACCATCTACGCACGAGAAGGTCACACGTTCGCTGTGATTGCCGGCCTGCGCCTCGATACAACACCATACGACCGTTACCGCGGCAAATGGGCGCCGCGATGGCAAACCATTTATCGTCCGCCGCGCGGGTTTGATGCCAGGCATCCCGTTGGGTTATAGGTAAAATTGAAACAATTAAGAGCGATACGAAGACGGATCGCATTCCCAAAGCACTTCGCGCGAAATGCAAACGCCGTTTTCGTGTTGCGTAAGCCTTTGAAGTGCGCGTTTTCGCATCGCCTTGTCGGAACAACTGATTAGTTCAACGGTTTTATGCGAATCCTCTATCGAATCTTTCTTACCAGCAGCGGATTACTAACTCTCTTGGGACTATCTAGTGCGGCTCCCGCGGAAAAGTCTCATGTCTCTTCCGAGCAAGTGACTCACGCGATTCAAGAAATCGAGAAGGTCGCGCAAAAGCAAATTCAGGAAAATGCGCTACCTGGGCTGGCGATCGCGGTCGTGTTTCAAGACAAGACGGTGTACGCAAAAGGGTTCGGCGTTCGCGATACGAATACAAAAGTGCCCGTCGATGCGGACACGGTCTTCCAGCTCGCGTCGCTTTCCAAATCGATTGGCTCGACGGTGGTTGCCGAGCTGGTTGGTGAAGGAAAAATCACCTGGGACTCAAAACTAAGCGTGCTCGACCCGACCTTCGAGATGTTCGATCCGTGGGTTACCCGCGAAATTACCATCCGCGACATGTACGCGCATCGCAGCGGCCTGCCCGCGCACGCAGGCGATTTGCTCGAGGATCTGGAGTTTACACGCGCGGAAATTTTATATCGCCTGCGCTATCAACATCCAGATAGCAGTTTTCGTTCACACTACGCCTACACGAATTTTGGCATGACTGAGGGCGGCATCGCCGCAGCGAAAGCATACAGGCTGGAATGGGAAGATGCGGCGGCGCAAAAATTATACAAACCGCTCGGGATGACGTCCACGAGTTCCCGTTACGCGGATTTTGTTGCGCGCCCGAATAAAGCGTTGGGGCACGTGCGGGTGGATGGCAAATGGGTACAAAAGTTCAAGCGCGATCCGGACACAGAATCGCCTGCGGGCGGCGTGAGTTCTTCGGTGAATGATTTGACGAAATGGATGCGTCTGCAGCTGGCGAACGGAAAATTTGACGGTAGGCAAATGGTGGATAAGGCCGCGCTGGCGGAAACGCATCACCCGCACATGCTCAGCGGCTTTAATCCCTTCACACAACTGCCGACCTTCTACGGCTTAGGATGGAACGTTAGCTACGATCCAGAGGGTCGCCTGCGGTTAAATCACTCCGGTGCGTTTGACCTGGGCGCGGCGACTTATGTAGGTCTGGTGCCGAACGAGCAATTGGGCATCGTCGTGCTCACCAACGCGGCCCCCATCGGGCTGGCTGAAGCAATCGGGACGACGTTTTTGGATATCGCGCTGTACAGCAAGCCCGCTCAAGATTGGTTTGCGCTTTTTAAACAGGTGTATTCAAACCCCGCAGCGATTGGCACGGTGCTGGGCTTCGATTATTCCAAACCACCAGCATCGCCTGCGTCCGCGCTGACAAATGGCACCTACGTTGGGAAATACACGAACGATTACTTTGGCGACATTTCCGTCGTCGAAAAAAGCGGCGGATTAGCAATCGTGCAGGGTCCAAAAAACAAGGCGTTCCCGATGAAGCACTATGACCGGGATACATTCACCTATGAGACGGAGGGCGAAAACGCCGTTGGCAGAAGCGGCATCACCTTTACCATCGGCCCGGATGGCAGGGCCAACCAAGTGGTCGTGGAAAATCTTAACGTGCGCGGCGAAGGGACTTTCAAGCGAGCTGACGAACGAAAATAGGGGCCACCAAAACTCCAAGATCCCAAGCGCCACAAACACAATTGTCATCCTCAGCGACGCTAGCATCTCTTGCATTTCTTCCAGTTCCAGATGCGATAATCAGAGATGTTTCGCTTCTCTCAACATGACAGCACGGAGGTCGCACGTTTAATTAAGCGCTGGATCTTGGTGATTCTTTGGAGGTTGGATGTTGAAATCTGCTAATTCATCTGATTTCGGTTTCACCTGCTCGGAATTACGCCGGTTGCGCGCGTTGAAAACGCCCGCCGGCATACAGAAATTTCTCGACGATCTGCCTTACAATCTGAGTTACACCGCGCGGTCACCGAAAAAAGTCCTGCACGATCGCGCTGCATCTTGTCTGGAAGGCGGAATTTTTGGTGCGGCTGCACTTCGTATCATCGGATTCCCGGCGTTGATCTTCGATTTGGAAGCAGAACAGGACACCGATCACGTCGTCGCGATTTTCAAGATGCGCGGGCATTGGGGCGCGGTGGCGAAATCCAATTTTACCGGCTGCCGTTATCGAGAGCCCGTTTATCGCAGCTTACGCGAGCTCGCCATGAGTTATTTTAATATCTACTTCAACCTGCGCGGCGAACGGACATTGCGGCGCTATTCGCGTCCGGTGAACCTGGCGCGATTCGATGAATTGAATTGGATGACTACGGAAAAACCGATCTGGTTCGTTGCCGAATATCTCTGCGAAATTTCGCATATTTCATTGCTCACACCGGCGATGGAAAAGAGTCTCACCCGCGTCGACCGCCGCACTTTACTCGGCGAAATGGTCGGACACAGAAAAAATAATCGGCGCCGGAAGCGCATGAAATGACGAACGACGAATTTCGAACGATGGCGCTGAAAATTCCTCCGGCCGTCGAGCGCTCGCATATGAATCATCCCGATTTCCGGGTAGCCGGAAAGATTTTCGCGTCGCTAGGTGTGCCCGACAAGAACTGGGGCATGGTGAAACTTACGCCAGAGCAACAGCGCACATTCATCGAGAAGGCGCCCGAGGTTTTCAGGCCCTCCAGCGGCGCCTGGGGCCGGCAAGGGTACACGAATGTCTACCTTCCCTTCGCGAAAACGAACATTGTTCGCGCTACTCTCGAGGCAGCGGCAAAGAACGTCGCATCAAAGAAGAAGAAAACGCCCAACCTCGAACATCCAACGCCCAACGCTCGATGATCCAGACACAGGCGTTTCACTGCCGCTACAGGGCGCTTTGAAAAAATGCGTTCTCGAACGTCGGTTGAAATGCGCCGGAGACAGTCTCACCAATGCGAAATTGGGGAGTGATTTCGAATTGGGTGGCGCAATGGACTTCCACGTCTATCCTGCCGCACTTTGCCAGTGACGCACGCACCGTCTTGAGCGCCAACTCCGGCGTGTTGCAATCTCGGCTGAGATGTCCGAGCAGAACCCGCTCGATTTTTCCAGGCAACAATTCTTCAATCACGCCTGCAGCCGCTGCGTTCGACAGATGACCATGTCGCGATTGGATTCGCTGTTTCACCGGCCAGGGCCGATGTGTGTCGTTCTGCAACAGTTTCTCGTCGTGATTGGTCTCGATTACGAGCGTTTGCACCGGACGCAGTCGTTCCACGATCATTTTGGTCACGTAACCCAGGTCGGTGATGAATCCGAGGCTTCCCGAGCCGGCGTGAAACGCGAAGCCTAGCGGATCGACCGCGTCGTGCGGCACGGGAAAGGTTTGCACGGTGATGTCGCAAATCGAAAACTCGGCGCCGGTCGCAAAGATTCGCCAGTTGCGGTGCCGCTCCACCGAGGTGTCGCTTCGCACAGCTTCAGCCGTCAATGCGTTGCAATAAATCGGTACATCAAATTTGCGGCAGAGAACTTCAAGTCCGCAAATGTGATCACCGTGCTCGTGCGTGAGTAGGATACCATCGAGCTGCTCCGGCATGATGCCGCACCGCTCCAAACGCAGCACTAATTGCCGCGTGCTGAGTCCACCATCGATAAGAATCCTGCAGTGATCGGTTGCGACCAGCGCGCTGTTTCCCGCGCTCCCGCTGCCGAGCATGGTCAAGCTGAACACGGGTCTTAAGGTAGCCGCGTTGGTTCAGCTTACGCAAACGGAAATCAATGGAATGACAAATATCTCCGCGACGTTAAATTGTTAAAGCGTTGAAGCGTAAAAATTTTGGTTACTCTCAGCCACCGGCCTGAAGTTCGGCCAGTCGTGCATGCAGTTGCGTCAGGGTTCTTCGCTTCGCGGACTTGCTCAGGGACGTCTTCCCGTTATCGGTCATGCTCTCGTCGATTTGGTCGAGCACTTCGTCGATCGGATAAGCCAGCCGGGCTTGGAGCACAGCAATTTCCACCTGCAACCATCGGCGAATTGAGGCCTCGTGGGCCACTTTAATCCCACGCAGCTCGTTGAGCTCCTGTCGATCTTGATGAATATCTTGCTGGATATCGCTTTTGATCCCCGCAATTTGCTGGGTCGTCAGATAAAGCTCGTCGCCTAACCCTGACGACGCGTTATAAAACGTTTTCACCGCACCGTAGCCCTTGAACAATCTGCGCGAAATGTTTGGTTTGCCCTGGCCATAAGTGGATTGATCTACTGCGCTTGTGACTCCAAAGCCGGCCTCGTCCCAATAGCCGCCCGCGAAAGCGCCGCCTTGGAATCCGGCCGCCGGGCCGCCAATTTGCATGACTGGTGGATTGGGATTGTCGGGGTCGCCCTTCCAATACTCGTCGCACCAATCGAAGATGAATCCTCCAGCGCACACCTGATTGGCTCCGGCTTTGAGATTGGCTTTGATGGTATTCCATTGCGTAGTGAGAAACGTCGCGACCGGTTGAGCCGCGAAATAGGGCTGACCCGATCCCATCTGGCTCTCGGGCACATCATCGAGATTTGAAACCGGTTGCTTGGAGGGTTTGCCGTAAACTCCAATCGGACGGGTGGTGTGCGGTGTGCCCCATTCGCCCAGAATCAGCGGTTTCTTGAGCGGCGTCTGAAAAGAGTTCATTAAGGCCAAATACTGGGTGAAGACCGAATTGCCGGCGCCGCCAAACTCCGCACCTCGATAGATGTTGATGCACCAGGAGTCGAGATTCCCGAGCTTGCCGGACTGTTCACCCAGCTTGATTGCCGGCCAGCTGGTTTGCGGCGTGAATTCATCATTAATTGCAGTCGTAATGAAGGGATTCTGGCCTTGGCCAAGCCCTGCGCCCTGCGCTGCGTCGATCAGTCTCCCAAAGTTCGTCCAGAACTGTGGATTTTGCGTCACGCCACCGAATATTTCATTGCCAACCATATACCCAAAAACCGCGGGATGTTTGACTGTGCTCTTTATGAGTTCGCCGTATTGCCTGAGGTAGTTGTTGAAGTCGGTTCCACCCTGCGCAATGGCGCCACCCTGGGTATAGGAGAACATGATTATATAGATGGGTTTATTCCCGCCGTTGTAGCAGTAATCAAGAAAAGCCTTCCAGTTGCCCGAGGTCCCAGGGGCGCCCGCGTTTAGATCGGGATCACCAGCGTACAGTTTAATCACGTTGATGCCGGCCTCGCGAATTTTGTCGATATCCGGCTTCCAAACGTTGGCGTAATAGGGAATGAAATAATCGCCATATGGAACGTAGCGGGGCGCTGCGCCGATTGGCACAGGCGAGTAATTCATGCCTTTGATGACGAACGGCTGACCGTTCAGCTTTATCTGGAATCCGTTGGCCGTTACTACAGCGCCGGTGGCATACGGACTTGTGATCGCCGCAGCAAGCAGAATTATGGCGACAGTTTGGGGGAATTTTGCGAAGCGCACAGTGTTTTTCAGAAATGAGGAAATCATGATGGAGCGGCGACAGTAGTCGTTCCCGGGGGCTCCGCAAATAGGACCTTAGTCCAATGAGAGAATCGCAAACCTTGATCCTCGACCCTCACGCAAAGTGACTGCTCGCATGTTGCTGCAACGGCCAGCGCTACAAAGTAATCCAGTTGGCCCGGCATCGGGCACACGCTTGGTTATCAAATATCATGTGGAATTAATTAATAGATGGAGATTATCTCATCCTGTCCGCTTGCTCGACACGATGCGCGGAGAGAATTACATTCGCGTCGCTTGAAGATACGTGCCTTTATTTTCGCTGCTGTTGTCAGCGCGCTTGCGTCACATTTGTCGGCAGCGGATGCCCCTGATGTGGATTTCAAGCAATGGGGCTTGCTGGCAATCCAGGATGGTGGACGGCGCAAACCAGTGGACACGTTTGCGAAGGAAACGCTGATCCGGATCACTGGAAGATCGACATATGCAGATAAGACAGGCAAAAAATGGCGGCCGAGCGATTTCGTCTTGTCGGCTTTGGTCGAAACGCACGATTGGAAAAATGAGCCAATGGTGCTGATCTCGTCTGGCCAGTTAATCGAGCAGCTTGGGCTCGATAAAACGCAGCGACGATTTTCGTTTGCGGAATTAACTGGATCTGCCGATTTGCAGCGGCTTGTGACTGAGGCGCAAGCGCTCAAGCGCGCAGAGAAACCGTTGACCCGGGTACAGCAGGAAGCGCTGAGCGTGAGTGATCGGCTTACTCTTCTTGCTCATGTAATGGATGGGAGCGCATTGCTGATCGTCCCTGCGCCGGCCAACGAAACAGACCCGTGGGTCGAACCATCGGGATGGTCGAGATATTATTCCGAGGCGCAATTCGCGCCCATCCGGGTTCAATTGCAAACGGTTGTCACAGGTTACGTCAATGGCGATCCATTTAACTTCAGTCGCGCCGCGAATCAGCTTCGCGAAAATCTGCGCGCCTTGAGCCTATCAATTTATCCGCGGGACCAGCAATTACGGCTCGAATATTTCTATAATCATTTCGAGGCCTTTTATCGGGCTATCTGGTGTTACGGAATTGCGCTCGTGATTCTCATCACTGCACATCTTCGCAAGCGGGGACGCGCGCTGCAGAGCATCGGCGTCGCAGTCGCGGTGCTCGGCCTTACGTTTCACGCGGCTGGGATCGTGATGCGCTGCATGATCGCCAATCGGCCCCCGGTTACGAACATGTATGAATCCATCATCTGGGTCTCGTTTGCGGTCTCCTTCTTCGGAATGATCTTCTTTATGCGTTATCGGGCGCCCATCTATCTGCTGGCGGCGTTACCGGTCACGCTCACCGCGTTGTTGCTCGTGCATCAAATGCCGATTGCCATGCCCGCAAGCATTGATCCGTTGGTCCCGGTGTTGCGCGACAACTTTTGGCTGACCATTCATGTGCTCACCATCACGTTGAGTTATGCGGCCTTCGCGCTGGCGATGGGTTTCGGGCATATTTTGCTCTGGCGATACGCGCGGAATCCCGCAGCCGCACGCGCGGACGCGCCGATGCATTTCTGGCTTTATCGCGTACTTCAACTCGGTGTCCTGTTGCTGGCTGCTGGAACAATCCTCGGTGGAGTCTGGGCAAATTATTCCTGGGGCAGATTCTGGGGATGGGATCCAAAGGAGACGTGGGCATTGATCGCGTTGCTTTGTTACATTCTGGCGTTGCACGGCCGTCTGGCAGATTGGTGGACGCAATTCGGCCTGGCAGTTGCGAGCGTGGTTTGTTTTCTCGCTGTGTTAATGGCGTGGTATGGCGTGAACTTTGTACTCGGCAAGGGTCTGCATAGCTACGGCTTCGGCATTGGCGGTGAGACTTACGTGGCGATCTTTGTTGTTCTCGATCTTTTGTTCGTAGCATTTGCCATCTGGCGATATCGAAGAAGCGCAAGCGCCGCCGTTGCGCCGCGCGAGATTGGAGCCGAGCGCGCGGCAGTGTAGCGTCCATAAGTTGGATCGAATGGTTTGACCAGATTCGATTAACTTCGGTCCATCCGTTAGAAATCATCAGAACGCAGAAAGGAAAAGTCATGCCCCTCACCCGCCGCGATTTTCTCATCAGTGGTTCCCTGTCCCTCGCCGCCGGAGCGTTGTCACCCCTTGTTGTCCGGGCTGAGAAGACGAAACCGACCGCGCCTGCCGACTTCAAAGATTGGGAATCAGTGCGACGGGAGTTTGAACTGGCTCCTGATTATATTCATCTCGCCTTGTTCTTTCTGGCGTCTCACCCCAGATCGGTGCGCCAGGCGATCGAGCAATACCGCGCAAAAATAGATGCAAATCCCTTTGTTGCTGTTGAGAGCGCGATTTTCGAACCGACTAACGACAACATTCCGCTGCAGGTCTGCCGCGCCATCGCCAGCTACATCGGTGGCGATCCGCAGGACATCGCGCTGACCCAGAACACCACGACGGGTCTGGCTCTTCTCTACCACGGACTGCCGTTGCGCGAAGGGGATGAGATCCTGACGACCACGCACGACCACTACGTGCATCACGAATCCATTCGGCTGGCTACCGGGCGTTGCGGCGCGACCTGGCGCAAGATTCCGCTTTTCGATTCCTACAGCTCGATTTCACCGGATGAAATATCGGAACGCGTTCGCAAGGAAATCGGACCAAAAACGCGAGCTGTGGGGGTGACATGGGTGCACTCCAGCAGCGGTGTGCGCCTTCCGATCGCGCGCATCGCGGAAAGCGTTGCGGACGCGAATCGCGGTCGCGAAGAGAACGATCGGGTGCTGCTGATTGTTGACGGCGTGCACGGGCTGGGAGTGGAAGATCCGAAGATTACTGCCATGGGATGCGACGCGTTTGCGGCCGGCACACACAAATGGATGTTTGGGCCTCGCGGCACGGGCTTCGTTTGGGCAAAGCCCGCAGTCTGGCAGCGGATGCGCCCAGTGATTCCGACGTTTACTTCGCCGGACATTTTCGAAGCCTGGGAACATGAACATGACCCGCAGACTCCGGCACGCGCGGCATGGTTTTCACCCGGCGGCTTTCAGGCTTTCGAACATTACTGGGCGTTGCCGACAGCGATTCATTTTCATCAGAACATCGGACCCGCTCGAATCACAGCGCGCATACACGAGTTGAATCGTCAAATGAAGGAGGGACTTGCCCGGATGCTGAACATTCAGCTCTATACGCCGCGTGACGAGAATCTTTCGGCCGGAATCGTTTGCTTCGATGTAAAGGGAATGAAGCCCGAGCAAGTCGTAAAGCGGCTTCTCGATCAGCGGATTGTCGCTTCAACGACTCCCTATCGCGTGTCGTATGCGCGCTTAGCATGCAGCGTCGTGACTACTCCGCA
>WNGE01005842.1_pt1 | contig 27627 bp, 26 predicted proteins | sample 5400651 | NCBI WGS metagenome assembly WNGE01 (sample SAMN13153370, study PRJNA577476) | soil metagenome | isolation source: 60 cm soil or saprolite under grassland replicate 2 | place: USA:California | collected 2016-06-15 | reverse complement strand
GGCCAACCAGCTAACACTGTGGGAGATGGTTCATCGGTTCGACCGAGAGCTAACGTCAGCGGGCCGCCCACACGAAGCAAGCCCGGCTCGATCGACCGTAGCGTTAGCCCGCTACCCCTACGTGGGTATCCAGGCTAGCGGGGATGCCGATGCCCCTGATCGTCTCCCAACGCCCATCCCGCTGACGACCGAGCCACCCGGAGATCAACAACCGACATACTCCCCAGACCGCTCCGGCCTGCATCGTCATGCAGCCGACACCATGTCGCTCGATCCGGATGTCCTCGGTCGGGGCGTCCGGCGGGACGGTGCTGTCGGGCTGAGAGCCCGGCGGGTCCCTAGCGTCCTCCTCCGCCGGCTCCGGGCACGCCGTTGCGGCCGACGAACGTGCCGCCGGTCAGGCCCGTTCCGGTCCGGCCGAACCGGTTGCTCGTGATGGCGCTCGGGATCGGCTGGCCGAGGTCGGCGAGGATCACCCGGTCGCCCGCGGTCAGCCCGGAGGTGATCTCCGTGTAGACCGGGCCCACCGCCCCGGCGGTGACCCGGGCGACCCGCGGGCCGCTCGGCTCCAGCACCGTGACGGTGCTGAGCTGGCCCAGGAAGTGGACGGCCGAGGTGGGCACGCTCACCCCGGACCCGGAGGCGACGGTCAGCGTGACGGCCGCGTTGGTGCCGTCCCGAAGCCCGCTGGGCCGGCCGGGGAAGCCGAGCGTCACCAGGTAGCTGCTGCCGCCGCTGGTGATCGGCGCCACCCCGACCGAGACGACGCCGGCCCGCAGCGCGGCGGCCGAACCGTCCGGGGTGATGGTGGCCGGCGCCCCCACCTTCACGTTGCCGATCTTGCTGACGTCGACCGCCAGCGTCACCACGTGGGCGTCCCCGCCGATCACGGTGATCGCGTCGCTGCTGGACCCCGCGGACGCCTGCTGGCCTGCCTTCAGCCCGACAGTGCTGACGACGCCGGCGATCGGGCTGACGATCGTCGCCTGCTGCAGGTCCTGCTCGGCGACCCCGAGCGCCGCCTCGGCGGCGGTGACGTCCGCCTGATCCGCGGTCAGTTGTGCGTCGGACGCGACCCCAGCAGCGGCGGACGAGCCGGTGCCCGCAGGCGTGGACGCCTGCTGGCCGGACGGCGCGGACCCGGCCGAGGCGGTGGACCCGGCCGAGGCGGCGGACCCGGCCGACGCGGTGGACCCGGCCGACGCCGCGGCGCTGGCGGTCACCGCCTTGCTGAGCGTGGCCTGCTGGCGGGAGACCTCGCGTTCCAGCCTCAGCACCGCGGTCTCGTCCGCCAGCACCCGCTGCAGCGCGCTGGCGCAGGCGGCGGTGTTCGTGCTGGGTGCAGCGGTCGTGGTCGGGGTCGGCGACGGGGTGGGGGTGTCGGTGGCCGTCGGGCTGGCGGTGGGAGTCGGACTGGCGGTGGGAGTCGGACTGGCGGTGGGAGTCGGACTGGCGGTGGGAGTGGGGCTGCCCGGTGGCGTCGAGGTGGGCGTCCCGGCCGCCCACCGCGAGGGCTGGCCGGTCGCGCAGGTGGCGGTCGCGGTGGCCAGCTGAGCCTTCGCCCCGGCCAGCGCCTGGTCGACGAGCTGCTGGCTGCGCTGCACCTGCTGCGCCGCCGCGGCCACCGACCGGCTCGCCGAGCCGCTGCTCGACGTCCGAGCGCCGCTGGAGCTGCGGGTCTGCGAGCCGGTGTTGGACGAGGACGACGAGCGCGCCGAGGTCGCCGGGGAGCCGGACGTCTGCCCGGTGCTGTCCTGGTGCAGGGTGAGCTGGGCGCTGGCCAGATCCGCCTTCGCCGCGGCGACCTTCGCGTCCAGCGAGCCGGTGTCGAGCGAGGCGAGCGGCTGACCGGCGGTGACCCGGTCCCCGGCGGCCACCGAGACCCGGGCGACGGTGCCGGAGACCGGGAACGAGACGGTGGCCGAGGACGCCGGCTGGATCGTTCCGATCGCCGACAGCGTCTGGGCGACGTCGGTCGAGGTCGCCGCCGCGGTGCGGTACGTCGCGCCGCCCGGTCGGGTGGCCGCGTACCCGACCGCTCCGGACCCGAGCACCAGGAAACCGGCCACGACCGTCGCGGTGAGCAGCCGCCGGCGGCCGCCCCGCCGCCGCGCCTGCCGCGCCTGCCGCGCCTGCCGCGCCTGCCGCCGGGCATCCTTCCAGCGCCGCGAGCGGTCACCCACTGCCGCCACCACCGAACCTCCTGCCGCCACCGAAGCTGCAGCCGTTCGGGCCCTTGTCGCTGACCACGATCGAGGTGGCGGCGACCGCGCCCTTCGAGTCGGTCGTGCCCTCGGCGGTCGCGCACCGTCCCACCGTCGCCGCCGCGCTGGTGGCCGACACGGCCTTCGTCACGGTCGTCGACGAGGTCAGCGTCACCGTCACCGGCACGGCGCTGGGGGTGGCCGGCGGGCTGGCGGACGGGTAGGGCGCCGGGGCGGTCGACGGCCGGAACCCGGCCCGCAGGTTCCCGCTGAGCCTGACGGTCGATCCAGACACCGAGGTCACCGTGCCGAACGCGACGGCAACGTTGCCCCCGTTGCCGCCCGGGCCGGCCCCGCCGGGCGCCCCGGTCGGTGGGGTCCCGCCGGGCCGGCCGTTCCTGGCGCCGTTGTCCGCGAGCCGGCAGGCACCGGCGCCGACCGACACCACCCGGACCGTCGTCGCGGTGAGCGCGTCGGACGACCCGGACACCGGCGTCCCGGTGGCGGTGACGCAGTCACCGGCCGCGACGACCGCGGTGACGGTCTTGCTGAACCTCGTGCTCTTCGTGTAGGTGACGGTCGTCTGCGAGGTGCTGTTCTGCACCTGCAGCGCGCCGGGCGAGGCCGCGGCGATCTCACCGGACGCGGCCGGGCCGCGGCGCGACCCGTTGCCCGGCCCGCCGGCCCCGGCGCTGGGCGGGCTCGCCGTCGTGCCGCCCGCACCGGCCGGCGTGGACGCCGTGGCACCACCGCAGCCGGCCAGCACCAGCGCGGCGACCGGAAGCAGCGCGGTGGCGGCCAACGCCCGCCCGGTCCGGAGAGTCGACATCGTACGGATCATGTGGACAGACACCGCCTTTACTCGCTGCGCAGCGCGTCGATGGGTGCCAGCCGGGCGGCCCGGCCGGCCGGGTAGACGCCGAACACCAGGCCGACCCCGACGGCGACGACCAGCGCACCGGCGATCGCCGGGCCGGACAGCGCGATCGGGTTCGAGATCAGCGGCGGGAGCACCTTGGCCCCCAGGATGCCCACCGCCGCGCCGAGCACCCCGCCGGCGAACCCGAGCACGGACGCCTCCACCAGGAACTGCCGCCGGATCAACCGCGGTCGGGCGCCCAGCGCCTTGCGCAGGCCGATCTCCCGGATCCGCTCGGTGACCGACACCAGCATGATGTTCATCACCCCGATGCCGCCGACCAGCAGTGACAGGCCGGCGATGCTGGCCAGCATGATGGTCAGCGTCCGGCTCACCTCGGTCGCGGTGGAGACCAGCGACTCCTGGGTGGTGATGGTGAAGTCGGCCTCGGCGGTGCCGGTGATCCCGTGCAGGGCCAGCAGCTCGCCCTGCACCTCCTGGTAGGCCGCGGACAGCAGGTCGGACGAGGCGGCCTCGACGTAGATGGTCTGCACCGAGGTGCGGCTGGTCCCGCCGAACACCCGCTGCTGCGCCGTGCTCATCGGGATCAGCGCCTGGTCGTCGTTGTTGTTGGTGCCGGTCGAGCCGGTCGAGGTCAGCACCCCGATCACGGTGAACGGCTTGCCGTTGATCGTCACCGACTGGCCCACCGGGTCGAGCGCGCCGAAGAGCTCCTGCGCGGTGGTCGGCCCGAGCACGGTGACGGTCGCGACCTGCTGCTCGTCGTCCTGGCTGAGGAAGCGGCCCTGCGCCATCGCCCTGGCCCGCACCGACAGCCAGGACGGCTGGGTGCCGACGACGCTGGCGGTCCAGTTCGTCGTCCCGGTCTGCAGGCTCTCCGACCGGGACGTGGTCGCGGCGACCGCCGCGACGTCCGGGACGGCCACTGTGGACTGCAGCGCCTCGGCGTCGGACTGGGTCAGCGTGGACGCCGACCCGATACCGCCGCGCACCCCGCCGGCGCTGGTCGTGCTGCCCGGCGAGACGATGAGCAGGTTGGTGCCCAGCGCCCCGACCCGCGCGCTCACCTCGCGCTGGGCGCCGAGGCCGAGCCCGACGGTGAGGATCACTGCGGCGATCCCGATGAGGATGCCGAGCATGGTCAGCCCGGACCGGAGCCGGTGCGCCCGGATCGCCTCCAGCCCGGTCCGCAGCGTCTCCCGCCACCTCATGGACGACCCGCCAGCAGCGCCGAGTCCTCGTGTACCAGCCCGTCCCGGATCCGGACGACCCGTTGCGCGGCGGCGGCCACCTCCTCCTCGTGCGTGATGAGCACGATCGTTCGGCCGGTCGCGTGCAGGTCGGCGAGCAGCGACAGAACGTCCGCGCTGGACACCGAGTCGAGGTTCCCGGTCGGCTCGTCGGCCAGGATCATGTCCGGCTCGTTGACCACCGCCCTGGCCACCGCGACCCGCTGCTGCTGGCCGCCGGACAGCTCGCCCGGGCGGTGCGTTGCCCGGTCCTCGAGCCCGACCCGGCGCAGCGCGGTCATCGCGCGGTCCCGCCGCTCGGCCTTCGGCAGTCCCGCGTACAGCAGCGGAAGCTCCACGTTCCGCCACGCGGTCAGCGAGGCGAGCAGGTTGAACTGCTGGAAGACAAACCCGATGCGACGGTTGCGGACGTCCGCGAGGTCGTCCTCGGGCATCGTGCCGACGTCCTCACCGGACAGCCGGTAGATGCCGTCGGTCGGGGTGTCCAGGCAACCCAGGATGTGCATCAGGGTCGACTTGCCTGACCCGGACGGCCCCATGACCGCGACGTACTCGCCCGGCCGGATGGACAGGCTGATCCCGCGCAGCGCGGGCACCGCCAGGCTGCCGGTGCGGTACATCTTCGTCACCTCGGCCAGCTCGATGACCGGCGCCGGCTCCGGGGCGAACGCGGCCGCCGCGAGCCCGCCGGTCATCCGCCCGGCCCGCCGATCGGCCCACCGCCGGGCGGACCGCCGAACCCGCCACCGGGGCCGCCGAAGCCGCCACCGTTCCCGCCGTTGCGTCCGGTGCCGCTCCGTCCGGTCCCGCCGGTGCCGCCGGTAGTGCCCGTCCCGCGGCTGCCGCTCTGCTGCGGCACCATCACCTGCTCGCCCTCCTGGAGGCCGGACACGATCTGCGTCAGGCCGCCGGAGCTGGCCCCGGTGACCACGGTGCGCCTGGTGTGCGTGCCGCCCGACTGCACCAGCACGGTCGTGCTACCGCCGGACCGGCTCACCGCCAGCGTCGGCACGACCAGGACATCGGTGAGCTGCCGGTAGACGATCTGCAGGTTGGCGGTCGCACCGATGAAGAGGCCGGTCGGGCTGCCGGTGACGGTCACCAGCACCGGGAAGGACGCCACCCCGGAGCTCGAGGTGGCCACCACGCCGACCGAGGACACGAGTCCGAACACGGTGCTGGACGAGGTGCTCGGCGTGATCACCACCTGGTCGTCCTTCGCGATCAGGGCGATGTCGGAGGCGTCCACGCTCGCGTCGACCACATACGACCCGGTGCTGACGATCTCGATGGCGGCCGTCGAGGAGGACGACGAGGAGGACGACGACGAGGAGGAGGACGACGACGAGTCGCCGGTCGAGCCGCTGCCGCTTCCAGTGCTGGAGCCGTTCCCGTTTCCCGCGCCGCTCCCGTTCCCGGTGCCGGTGCCGTTCCCCGTGCCGGTGCCGTTCCCCGAGCCGGTCCCCGAGCTGGAGCCGGTACCGCTGCCGGAGCCGGACGACCCGCCGGCGACCTGCTGACCGACCACGACGTTGACCGCGGACACCGTCCCGGCGATCGGCGCGGTGAGGGTCGCTCCGGACAGCGCCGCCTGCGCCTGGGAGACCTGCGTCTCCGCGACGGCGATGTTCGCCTGATCCGAGGTGATCTGCTCGCTGGACACGCCCGCCGACTGGTCCGCCGACAGCCGCGCCTGCGCGGTGGCCAGCGACGCCTGCGCGGCCGCGACCGCGCTCTTCAGGGTGGCCGAGTCGATCGAGGCCAGCTGCTGCCCCTTGGCCACCTTCTGCCCGGCGGTCACGGTGACCGCGGTCACCTTGCCCGCGGACGGGAAGCTCAGCTCCTCGGTGTCCGCCGCCGCGATCGTCCCGGTCGCCGCCACGGTCTGCCGGATCGTCCCGGTCGTGACGGCCGTCGCGCGGTACGTCACGGCGGCGGAGGCCGCGCTGGACGGCCGCAGGAACATCGCCCAGGCGCCGGCACCCACCGCCAGCACGGCGACCCCGGCGAGCGGCGCCGCCACCTTCCACCGCGGTCTGTGCCGGTTCCGCCGCACTGCTGGCCCCTCAGAGACGTCGCGCCCGGTGACAGTGTCGCTCGACACCGGGCAGACGATCACCGAGCCAGCTGTACGGGCGCTGTGAACAGGATGAGCGTCGGTGATGAATCTCGCGGTCAGCCGCCCAGCGTGGTGCGACACCGGATGTCGCGCCGATACCGGTGGGGCGGGGTCTCGATGGCAGGGGGGTCATCAGCGAGCGAGCCGGGCGGGACGACCTGGACCTCCAGGTGGACGGCACCGGCCGGCCGGTCGTCACGGCGATCTTGGTCGGGCCGGGCGCGCTCGGCCCGCGGCTGGGCGGCCGGCTGGGCGGCTGGGTGGTGGCAATCGGACGGCGGCTGGCCGTGCGGCCGGACGGCTCGCCGGCGCGGATCGACGTCGGCCTGGTCTCCACCGTCGGCTCCGCCGTCACGCTCGCGGTCCCACGCCGCGACCTGAGTGTGGCGGCGCTGGAGGACTGGGTCCGCCAGCACGTGATCGACCCGCTGCCGGGAGCGTCCGATGCGAATGAGTGATCTGGTCGGTGCGGAGGTGGTCGGTCCGGCCGGCGAACGGGTCGCCGTGGTCACCGATGTCCGCCTGGTCGCCGACGGCCCGCCGCGCGGGCTCACCGGCAACGCCACCTGGCGGGTGGCCGGACTGGTACTGAGCAGCCGGCACACCGGCTCGATGCTCGGCTACGACCGGCGTACCAGGATCGGGCCGAAGCTGGTCGGTGCGCTGGTCCGGTGGCTGCACGAGGGCGCGAGGTACGCGGACTGGGCGCATGTCACCGCGGTCCGGGAGGAGGAGCACCGGGTCGTGCTGGACGTCAAGCTCGCCGACCTGCCCCGGCTGCTGTGACGGCCGGGCTGCCGAAACCGTCGGCCCCCGATGACATCATCACGGGCGTGGGGATCAGACGGCTGACCTGGGACGAGGTGTGGGGCCGCCGGCTGCAGCGGCACTTCCTGGTGGAGCCCGCCCCGCGTGGCCGGCTGCTCGACGTGGTCGGTGCGGTCTGCGGGATCCACGCCCAGATGATGCCGTCGGCGGAGCTGTCGGTCGGGCTGCGCGTGGCCGGGATGACCAGGACCGACCTGCGCGAGGAGCTGTGGGAGCGGCGTGGCCTGGTCAAGACGTACGGGCTGCGCGGCACCGTCCACCTGTTTCCGGCGGCCGAGCTGCCGCTGTGGATGGCCGCGCTGCGGGCCAAGCCGGAGCCGAAGCGGCCGCCGGAGGTGACCCTGACGGCTCCGGAACGGGTGGCCGTGGTCGAGGCGATCGGTGACGCCCTGGACGGCCGGCGGCTGACCAGGGACGAGCTGGAGCAGGAGGTCGGCCGACGGCTCGGCTCCTGGGCCACCCAGCCGGGAGCGCCGGCGTTCGGCGGGACCTGGCCGAGGTGGATGTTCGGGCTCGGCGCCGCCGCGACCGACGGCGTGCTGTGTTTCGGGCCTGCCCAGGGGAGTCGGGTCAGCTACGTCCGGGTCGACCAGTGGATCGAGCGGCAGGACCGGGTCGATGGCGAGCAGGCGCTGGCCGAGGTGGTCCGGCGGTTCCTGGCCGGGTACGGCCCGGCTACCCACCGCGAGTTCGCCCGCTGGTTCGCGATGGACGAGCGAGCCGCCGCCGGCCTGCTGCGCTCACTCGGCGACGAGGTCGAGGAGGTGGACGTCGAGGGCTGGCCGGCCTTCCTGCTGGCCGGGGATGGCCCGGCGCCACCGGCCCGCGGCTCGGTGCGGCTGCTGCCGCACTTCGACTGCTACGTGGTCGGCGCGTACCCACGGGACCGGTTCATCCCGCCGGTCTGGGCCGAGCGCGGCCTCACCCGGGGCACCGCCGCCACGTTGCCGGTGCTGCTGGTGGACGGCGTGGTCGGCGGGCTGTGGCACCGCAGGCGCAGCGGCCGCCGGCTGGAGGTCACGGTGGAGCCGTTCCGTCGGCTGACCGCGCGCCAGCGTGGGCAGGTCGAGGTGGAGGCCGCCCGGGTCGGCGAGGTCCTGGAGACGCCGGTCACCGTGACGTTCGGGTCGGTTCCGGCCCGGCCACACCTGTGAGCAGGGATGATCAAGAGGGGGGATCCATGGGGGACCGGACGGCGCTCAGCCCGATGCGGTCGTTCGATCCGAACGCGCTGGGCCGGATGGAGTGCGCCGCGTGGGTCGGCTACTACGGCAAGCGGTGGGGCCGGGTGCTTACCGCCGCGGTCGGGATGGTGCGCGAGGGGTTCCGGTTGCCGTGGCCGCGGACCCTGGTCGGCGCGGTCTACGTGCTCCGGGCGAACCAGCTCTGGGCACCGGTGCCGGACAACGACCCGGTCGGCGCCCGCCGCGCGATGCGCCGGTTCTACGCGCTGGTGGCCAGCACGCACGGCGAGACGTTCGACGTCGACGAGGCGGCTCGGCTGGAAGTCGAGTGGTGGCGCCTGCACCGGGTGCTGCAGCGGGACACGCCGGGGGAGTACGCCGAGCCGCTGGTGAACGCGCTGGCCGCGCTGTACGCGCATGTCTACGGGGTGCCGGCCGAGCAGGTGCGGCTGGCCGCCGCCGAACGTGCCGAGGCGATGCGGGTCTCCGATGCCTGGGTGGCTGCCGGCTGCGACCCGGCCAGCCCGATGATCGCCGACGAGCGGGCCGCCCTCGTCCGCTCGTACGCCGCCCTGCTGGCCGCCGTGCACCGCCCACCGGCGCTCGCGTAACGATCCAGCCACGGCCGACACTGTGCGTCATGACCGTTACGCCGACCCCGGACCGCGCCGCCGACACGCAGCGGATCGCCGATCTGCTGCACGAGGCGGCCGAGACGCACCACCTCGTCTACCGCATCGTCGACGGCGACGACCCGGACTGGGCCTCCTGGTACGCCGACTGGCTGATCAACCTGTCCGAGCTGCCCGACCTGCTCGGCCGCAAGCCGGTGCGCAGCGAGCTGGTGTACCTGCTGGTCCTGCTCGACAAGCAGCACACCGGTGAGCGGCGCACCGACCCGTGGGAGCGGTTCTACGCCGATCGGCTGGTCGACCACCTCTCCGGCTGACCGACCGCGCGCGTCCCCCTTCTCCCCTCCCCCCACAAAATTCTACGCTTGTAGAATCACGCTCTCCCCGGCGCGCCCACGCGCGTTCGCCTACCCGCCCCCGATCCGGCTATCCTGTCCCGGTCGGCGTGGACCGGTTCCCCGCCGTGCGCTCGTAGCTCAACGGACAGAGCACTTGACTACGGATCAAGAGGTTGCAGGTTCGAGTCCTGCCGAGCGCGCAGGTCAGAGGGGTGTCCGGTCGGACACCTCCTCTACATGTCACGTAGATGTCACAAGGCTGGCCGCTGTCCCCATCTACTCTCGCGCGATCGGCCGGTCCCCACTCCGTCGTTCGTCGTTCGACCGAGGGCCGGCCCGGCTACGTCGGCCGCCATCCAGGCTTGCGACACGCCGACCAGGCCTCCGGAACTGTCGTAGCCTGCCCCTATTGTGGGATCATGTTTAAAGTCCCGGTCCTCGGAGGAGCCAGGTGAGCCCGGCCGCGACGGTACCGGAACCGCTCGTTGCCGTCCTGGAGGCGTTGGACTATGCCGACGATCCAGGACTCATCACCGCTGCTGACCGCGCCACTGGTCCACGTGACTATCAGTGGCGTGACCTGCGGGACAAGGTCGGCCTCGACGCTGCGTTCTTTCAGGACGGGGTTCCGATCGTCGGCTTCGCGAGCCAAGGCGACGCAAGTGGTCTCCTGGGAGTGAGACGACGACTATGGAACTACGGGCGCGTTCCACTCCTCGTCGCCACTACCGACGGCACCATTAGTGCCTATAACGCGGTTACATTATCCGGTGCCGTCGGATCTGAGTTCGGCGAGGTTCTTGATAGCCAGCGTCGCGCCAACACAGCCCGCGACCTTCTCAGCGCATTCGCGCGTCGACAGGTTGAGTCCGGACGTTTCGCCGCTGAGTATGGCTCCTCGTTTCAGCGCGCCGCCCGAGTCGATAGAGCGCTGCTGAGGAACCTGGAATATCTGCGACGGACAATCGCCGGAACCGACCTAAGACGTCGCAACTCAATTGACGTAATAGTAGGTGGTTGTCTGACTGCGAGTTATCTTGCCGATCGCGGGATACTGAATGCAGAGCACCTCACGGGCCTTACCGGCCTTGCTGACTTACACAGTATTCTGCTGGCTGGTCGCCGAGCTACCAGGCGCCTGTTTGAGGGCCTCGCCAGTCGATTTAATGGCGACGTATTTGGCGCTCTGCCACAGGCTCTGACATCGCTACGGAACGAGGATCTCCACGGAGTTGCAGCTCTTCTGCAGGGTGATGACCTGCCGTCGGGACAACAGTCACTATGGCCATACGACTTCTCTGTCGTCCCAGCCGATCTAGTAAGCACAGTCTACGAACAACTACTAGGGGAGACCCAGAGGGCAGACGCCGCATACTACACGCCGCGCTTTCTCGTCGACACGGTCTTAGACGAGGTCTTGCCATGGCAAGGCGCGCAAGTACCAGCCCTGATAGACATCGCATGTGGGAGCGGCGCCTTCATGACGGAAGCATTTCGTCGTCTTGCCTATCGAGAGTATTCTAGCCGACGACGTCCGCCCACCTACGACCAACTTAGGGCACTCTTGGTAGACCATATATTTGGCAATAGACAGTAATCCTGCCGCGGCTAGGGTTGCAGTCTTTGGACTGTATCTCGCTCTACTTGAAGAATTGGAGCCGCCTACGGTGTGGGAGACTGCGGTACTTCCGCAGCTTCTCGGCCGCAACGTAGTTGTCGCCGACGCATTCGATCGGCACTCACTCGCCGGTCGCGAATTCGACATCGTAGTGGGCAACCCACCGTGGCAGAGCAAGTTGACCCCTCACGCCGAAAAGTTCATTGCTGATACCGGACATCAGGTTGCAGATAGACAGCTTGCACAAGCCTTTCTGTGGCTGGCTGCAGATATGCTCCGGCCTGGCGGCATGCTCGGCCTCATTATGCCATCAAAGGGCCTCTTGCATAACAGGAGTAGGCCGGCCCGTCAATTCCGTCTGGATATGTTCCACAGCTTGCACGTCCGTGCAATAATAGATCTGTCTGCAGTTCGCAGAACCATATTTACGACAGCAATTGCGCCCGCGGCGGTCCTGGTCGCCGCTGCGCCGGCCGGGTTGAGCAACGGCGAGGGTTCAAGCGATCTGCTTCACGTCGCCGCCCACCCACGATCGCTGAGCAACGCAGTGGATGCATTGATTATTACTCCGGAAGAGGTACGTTCGATTAGCGCCAACCAAGCCCGCACACGTCCCGATCTTTGGAGGGTCTTGTTGTGGGGAAGTCCACGCGATCTCCAACTCTTGGACCGCCTGCAAGCCAGATTCCCAACCGTGCGGCAGCTCGCATCCGAGCGTCAATGGGAATGGGGACAGGGATACCAGGTGGGGGGTGGCGATGCGAACGACGCGAGCGAGATGCTGGGGCTGCCGATTGTGGAAACCGATTCAGTTCTGCCCTTGCGAATTGCGCCACCGCCTAGCGCAAGATTTGATCTGCCGACCTTGCATCGGCCACGCGAGTTCGCTTTGTACAAGGCACCACATGTCCTGGTGCGCCGTACCATAGTGGGCGGCCGCTTGGCGGCGGCCCTCCTGCGCCAAGACGCGGTTTTCCCGAATGGCGTCCTAGGTGTCGCTGGCCCCGAGCACGACGAGTTGATCCTCGCAGTGCTGGCTGCGACGATCGTATCATCAGTCGGCCACTATTGGCATTTCATGACAAGTGCATCGTGGGGTGTCGAGCGAGATTTTGTCGAACTAAACGAACACTTGTCGCTTCCTCTCGCTTTGCCTAGGAGCAGACAGGGCAAGAGGCTACTTCGGCTGATTGAACTGGCGCATGAGAGGCCGATTGAGGACTTGCTGCCGGCTTTGGACGACGTTGTGTTCGATGTCTACGAGCTAACGGAAGACGACAGACTCAGAGTCCTCGACAGGCTTGCCTTTGGCCTCGATCGATTCCGTCGCCCACGTGCCTACGAATCGCCTGTCGACCGAGACACGCTTAATGCATATCAGCGAACGTTACGTGAGGCGTTGAGTAGCACTCTTCCGGAATTCGATATTCGTACCGAGTTGCGGAGCGAGGGTCCATATCGAGCGGTGACGGTGACGCTACTCGATTCTACATCGCGCCCTGAGCGGGCTAACCTAGTTAGCCGACACGCAGTGCTAGACGTGGATCAGATTGTCCGTGACGACCGAGCGGGTAAGACCGGGACTACCGGAATTGTGGCACAACCGGCGGGCTTTTTTGTAGATGAGGATACGATCTACATAGTTAAGACGGCGGACATTGATCGCTGGTCATACGATGCCGCGCTCGATGACGCCGGCCGCATACTGGCGGCGTTGGCGTTTGGTGATTAGATGCTGGAGTCCTTGCGATGGCAGGTCAGGGGTCGAGCTGCCCACCGTCTGCAGGCGTCTTTTGCACGGCAGGCGGACGTGCTACTACAGCGGCTCCTGATCGAGGGTACCGCATTGTGGGAACGGGAGGGATTCAGTCGTTGGGACGACGGCGAACTGGCATGTACCGTCCGCCTGTTTGACTGCTGCGACCGGGTGGCGCATGCCAGTAGTCGCGGGTGGGCGGCGCTTGTCCGAATTCAATACGACGGTGCTCAGCCGACTCCTGGGATGCGACGCGGACTGGAGGACCCGCGTCGAGCTCGCCGGCCCGATCTAATTGTCTTTCTCGGCTCTGACTCTATCCTACTGGAGGCTAAGAAGCTGCATCTCGGTGATAACCTACCATCCTTATATGTTCGGGAGGGCATGCAGAGATTCATATTCCGTCACTACTCGTCCAGCATACGTAATGAGGGAGCCATGGTGGGCTATATCTTGAGAGACGCCCCGCTGGATGTTATCGCAGCGGTCAACGCGGTGATTGAGTCAGATCCCGGCCTTGGCCGGAGGCATGCCTTGCGATTATTGGCCCAGCCAAGCCCCGCGTATAGTTTGGTGCGAGAGCCGGCACTCGCCCGTCCACTTGCTCCATCATGCAGTTGACCTTCGGTGATACGGTTAAGCAAGAGCGAGCGTCGTCATTCATTTGAGAACGTTGGTCGTGATGTGCCGAGAGAGCCGAAGACAAACGTGGCCTCTCGCAGAGCCTCTGGCTGGGAATGAATGTATGTCCGAATCGTGAAGTCGGCCGTTGCGTGGCCAAGCCATGCGGAGATGATCGCGATCGGCACACCTTGCAGGTGCATGAGCGTTCCGCAGGTGTGACGTGCATCGTGCAGCGTGATGCGTCGTACTCCCGCGGTCTTCGTTCGCTCATCCCACTTGCCAGAAAGCGTGTCCGTGTAGAGAGCCAGTCCAAGTTCGTTCACGATAAGATAGCTGGAGTCCCGATACTTCTCTCCGGCCTTGAGTCGCTCCTCGGCCTCGTGTCTCCTCGCTGTGTCAATCAGGACGCGCCGTCGGCGGCCTGTTGACGGGTGCGGCCGGGGCGTTGCCGGCGGCGGTAGGACTCGCCTTCGATGACGAGTTCGTAGCTGGTGGCGACCAGCCGGTCGACGGCGGACTGGGCGAGCAGCGGGTCGCTCATCAGCCCGATCCACTCCGACGGGTCCCGGTTGCTGGTGACCACTGTGGACAGCTTCTGGTGGCGTTCCACGGTCAGCTCGTAGAAGTCCGCGGTCTCGACCTGGTCCATGCCTTACAGGGCCAGGTCGTCGACGATCAGTAAGTCCAGGCGGGCCAGCCGGCGCATCTCGGCCTCGACGGTGTTGTCCAGCCGGGCGGCCTTCAGCCGGCGGAAGAGCTGGTCGGCCCGGTAGAACCCGACGCTGCGCCGACGGCGGACCGCGATGTGCCCCAGGGCGCTGGCCAGATGCGTCTTGCCCACCCCGACCGGCCCGAGGAGCAGAGCCCCGCGGGCCTGCTCGACGAACCGCAGCGAGCACAGCTCGGTCCACAGTTCCCGGTCGAACCTGGCCGGTGTCTCGGTGCTGAACGTCTCCAGCCGCATGCCCGGGTCCAGCTTCGCCGCCCGGGCGCGGACCTCGGCGGAGGACCGGTCGCGGCGGTCGACCTCGTCAGACAGCAGCAGGGACAGGAAGTCCGCGTGCGGCAGCGACTCGGCCCGGGCCAGCGCGAGCCGTTCGGGCAGCGTGTCCAGCAGCCGGCCGAGCTTGACCCGGCGCAGCAGCGCCCGCAGCTCCGGATCGACCGATGGCGCCGGCGCCGGGGCGGAGGCGCGGCTCACCGGATCACCTCGAACTCGGCCGGGTCGCGGGCGAACCGGGCCGGCCCACCGGCCACCCGCGCCGACGCGGCGGCGGGCTGGCGTTCCCGGGCCTGCTCGAGGACCCGGGCGACCTTGGTCACGTCGACCACGTCCAGCTCCAGCGCCCGGGCGGAGGCGGCATCCACCGGCTGCGGGCCGTAGCTGCGGACCAAGCCGAGCAGCCGGTAAACCGTGCGCATCCGGGTCCACGGCAGCGGCACCTCCAGCAGCCGCGCGGCGTAGACCCCGACCGCCGGCCCGGCCGTGGCCGCCTTCGCGGTCAGCGTGGCGATGTCCCGCAGCGCGTACTCGGCTCGGCCGGCCGGGTAGTCCCCCGGGTCGGTGGACCGGCCGCCGGCCCGGACCCGGGGGTGGGTCTTGACCAGCTGCCCATGGAAGGACACCTTGACCAGCCGGGAGTCCGCGCGGACGGACACCCGCTGCCCGACCAGTTCGCCGGGCACCGAGTACAGCCCGCGGCCCACCTCGATGTGTTCTCTGAACTTGATGACCTTCAGGGCATGTGAAGTGTCTGCCGTCGTCCTGACGTGTGCAGCACCGCCCTCGCTACGAGGTCGATGTTGTCGGCGTCCAGGCTTGTGAGCGCGTCGCGAAGGTCGACTGGGATGCCCTTTGCCAGGCTCGCGGCGAGACGGAGCATCTGTCCTTCGCTGGCGGAGCAGGGCAGGTCGCCGATGTCGAGTGCGGTGACCGCGGATGGCCAGTCGACGTGTGCGAGCTCGATGTCGATGAGCAGCCCGCGGTACTTGCTGATGAAATGTGTGGTGAACTCGCTGCGGTGCAGCCAGTGGGTGTGACTGATGAGGAGTTCGGCTGCGGCTTCGAGGGGGTGGAGGCCTCTGGCGTGAGCGCGCAGGGCGTTGGCGAGACCGGTGGCGTGTGTCATGTGGGTTCCTCGCCGCTGGTGACGTTGCGGGCGGTGATGTGGGAGACGGTGGGCATTGCCAGGTCGACGGTTGTGGCTGTGGTCTTCCGCCGGTCGATCTGGGCGAGCTTGTCTGCGGCGCCGGAGAGGCTGATCTTCAGTCCTTCGACCTCGCCGAGCCATCCTTCGCGTTCAGCTTCGGCGATGCGGGCGAGCAGGTTGTCGTGGATCTCGGCGATGCGGGCCCGCTGGGCAGGATCCGGCCAGTGCATCGAGCACCTCAAGCAGGCGTGTTCATGGATGCAGGGGGTGGAGAACGCGCGCCCGCAGATTCCGGTGGAGACCTTCCGGCGTTCGAAGTGTCCGAGGAACTCTTCCCATTCGGCGTCGGTGGGCACCCGGTATTCTTCGCTGGGACGCAGGCTGCGCCGCCGGGCCAGGAAGGCGAGGTGGGCCTGGATGGCTTCGTCGGGGTAGACGGCCTTGTAGCCCATGGTGACGGTGATGTCTTTGTGACCGGCTATGACCTGGGCGATGTGCGGCGGCAGCCCATTGAGGACGGCGTCGGTGATGAAGATTCTCCGGAAGTCGTGGGGTGTGTAGTGCAGCGGTGTGCCGTCGGCGGGGTCGGTCAGGCCGGTGTGGGCGAGGGCCTCGTCGAGCAAGTCGCTGACCACACCGATGCTGATCATGTGGTTCTCGCTGCCGAGTCGGCGGTGGAACAGCAGCGGGGCTGGCGGTAGCCAGACCAGTTCGTGACGGTCGCGGGCGCGGACCAGTGGTACCGCTCCCGTGCTGCCGCGGATCCGGCGGATGATGGTGCTCAGGACGTCGGCGAGTTCAGGGCTGACGACAAGGAGCCGTTCGGCGTCGGTCTTGGACGGGGCGATCTGCAGCAGCGGCACCAGTTCCCCGGTGGCGGGCAGCCGGTATTGGACCAGGCTGTGGTGGCTGAGTTCCTGGAGTTCCTCGGCCCGGACGCCGGTCAGCCGGAGGACCTCGATGATCGCCCACGCCCAGAAGGCGTGGTCCTCGTCCCGGTTCAGCAGGCGCTGCCGGCCGGTGCCCGGCTCGTGGGACCAGATGTTGTTCGGGTCCGCGTGCGGGCGGACGGACCGGACCAGGGTTCGCCCGGCGGCGGTGAACTGCTGGCCGGGTGGGGTCTCGCGGGCGGCGGCGAGTAGGGCTTGGGTGTCCGTGCGCCATTGGTCGGCGGCGCGGACGAGGATGGGGAGGACGGGCAGCCGGTCCCGGGTCCGAGCGTCCATCCGCGCCTTGCGGCGGCGGATGGACTTGCGCCGACTCAGGTCCTGTTGGCTGATGGGGCAGGGCGCCACCCATGGGCCCCAGCGGCCGGGGTCCTCCAGCGCCCATTCGGCCAGGTCGAGGTAGAAGGCTCGCACGCTGGCCAGCGTGTCGAGGTAGCTGAGTCGTTCAACCTCGATCTCGACTTTTTCACCGCTGCGGGTGGTGGTCTTCTTGCTTCTGGTCCTCAGACGCTGTTTCCAGGCGCTGGCGACATCGCGCGGCAAGCGCAGCGAGCTGATGCCGGGATGGTGCTGTTCGAGGTCCAGCCAGAAGCATCTTGCCAGCTCATACGTGCGGCCCCGCAGCGTCACGTAGTCGATCGCGGGTTGTCGTTCTTTCAGGTAGTCGACGAGCAGGTCGCGGACGGGCCGGCAGGTGATCGGGTAGCGGTCCACCAGCTCCTCGACCGACCGCTGTCCGATGCTGCGGATCTCCCGCAGAGTGGGGACACCGGCTCCGAAGATCCCCATCTCCCGCAGTATCCGGAACGTCGCCGAACCTCAGCGTGTCTGGCCACGCAGGTCGAACTCAGCATCCAGGACCTCCAGGACATCACCGATGGTGATGTCGGCCAGCCCGCCGCCCTTCGCGGCGAGGACCACAGCCGTGCGAAAGAGGATGTGGCTTTGCGCCTGCGGCGTGATACCGGGGTCTTGCTCGCAGAGCAGCCGGAGCTTCTCGAACCCTTCCGGGTCGCGGGACCGGATCATGTTCCGGGCGAGCTTGCGTTTCTTCCCCCCGGTCAGCAGCCAGCTCAGCGAGGGCCGCACGATATCGGCGCCGACCGCCACCAGCAGCGAGCTGGTCATCAGCTCCAGCCGCGACGCGGAGTACCTGCCCTGGCGTTCCAGCCACCGCGCCGGACCTCGCGCCCACCGGTCACCGGCGGCGTCGGCTCCGCTGGCCAGCCAGCGGTCCTGCCACGTCTGGCCGGGCTGTTCTTCCAGCCAGTCCAGCAGCAGGGGAAGCCCGCGGCGACGGCTGCTCTGGATCCGGGAGTCCGGCAGCGCGAACGAGGCGCAGCTCACCAGTCGCAGCACCTGGACGCGGTCATGCCGTGTCACCGGCCAGGACGCCGCCACAGGCCGCGCCGGGAACCGGGCGTCTGGCGCCGGTTGCACCGCGGCCGGCGAGGCAGCCGGGACGGCCGGTGGCAGCCTGACGACCTCGATGCTGGCGGAGCCGGCGGTCACCGGGCGTCCGTTCCGAACAGCACATCCAGCGTCTCCGGACGGTAGCCGGGCGCCGGCGGCGGGGACCGACGCGCGAGCGCCAGCCGAGTCTGCTCGGCATGGTGGGCCAGCACCCGGCGGATCACGTCCTCCTTCCGGGGCGTCAGGTACAGCTGCGTGGTGGTCAGCTGGGCATGCCCCAGGACGACCTGCACGTCGGTGAGCGGCAACGCCGGGTCCTCGGCCATCCGATAGGCCGCGGTGTGCCGCAAGGCATGCAGGGTCGCAGACGTACCCGCACGGTCGTTCACCCGCTCGAACATGCGGTGCACCGCGTGATAGGTCAGCGGGCGGACCGGGCGGCGAAGCGTCCACCACAGCGGCCGACGACGCCCTTTCGGGACCAGCCCGTCGGTCTCCACCTGGTAGAGCCGCAGCCACACGAACGCGTCGGTGGAGGCCGGGAGTTCCTGCACCTCACGGCTTCCCTTACGCACGACGCAGATCAGCTGCCGTCCAGGGTCTACGCCGCCCTGGGTGGCCGACAGCAACTCCGAGGCGCGGGCCCCGGTGGAAACGTAGAAGGCGACCAGCGCACGGTCCCGGTGGGATGGAAGCCGTGCGAAGATCTCGTTGAACTCCTCGTCCGGAATACTGCGTGGAACCCGTCTCGGTGCGCGCGGCCGATACAGACCGGTCCGCTCGTTTCGATACGGCTCCATCGGGTTGTGGTGCGCATTTCCCCGGCCGGCGCGTCGCGAGCGATCCAACGGGAACGGGTTGACGATCGGCCCGGTGCCCACATCCCGGTGGAAGTCGTAGAAGGCACGCAGCACCGTCTCGCTATGCGCCCGCACCGACACCGCATACGGCCTCCCCGCCGCGGCAGGCACAACCACCGCCGGGCGGCCGCGGCCACCGGCGCGAGGCTTGCCAGCGATCAGCAACCAGCGGCAGAAGTCACGGGCCTCGACCCTGCCCGCCCGATCCCACCACACGTCGATCGCCCACAGGAACCGAAACCAGCGCAGCAGATCCATCCCATAGGAACGGACCGTGGCCTCGGTGCGCCCGGCAGCCTGCAAATCGCGGAAGTAAGCGGTGACCGCCTCGACCCGAACACCACCCGGGGCGACCAACCGATACGGCTCATACCGGCTGCCCGTAGCCAGCAACGACCCCACGGCGGGCACGACCAACACCGCCAGATCGCGGGGCTCCTCGTCTTCGATCACGAGCGGGGACCGTAGACCCCGACACGCCGACCACGCCGCTGACATGCGGAAACATCCAAGCTAGTTCAGTCAACAGGAGCCGGTCCCGGGCTACCTTGGGCGTGGCGAAGATCGGCACGTCGTAGGCCGTGGCGGGGACCGGCAGCAGCAGCGGGGCCTCCTCGGCGGCGAACACCTCGGCCGGGCGAGCCGCGGTGGTCCCGTGCACCCGCAGCCCCGCAGTGCCGGCGCACCAGGCCTCGACCCGGCGCTGGGCGTCGGCCAGGTCCACGAACGTCTCGCCGCGGAAGAAGCTCTCGCGTACGTACGGCACGCTGCGTTCCACCCGCGGCTTGTCTTTGGCGTGCCGGACCCGGGCCGGGTCGGTGCCGAACCCGCAGTGCTGGGCGTAGTCCAGCCAGCCGACCGTGAACGTCGGGTTGACCGGGTCGGCGTCGGCCACCACCGCGGCCATGTTGTCCGGGATCAGCACCCGGTACACCCCGCCGAACCAGGCCCAGGCCGCCTCGCAGCCGGCGACCACCGCGGTCAGCGTCTGGGCGAAGCTCAGCCACACGAACATGTGCCGCGAGTAGACCGCGGTGAAGATCAGCGCATGGCAGACCCGCCGGCGGCCGGCGCCCGGGTCCGGCACCAGCCCCAGCCGGCCGAAGTCCAGCTGACACTCCACCCCCGGCTGCCCGTCGGCCACCCGCACCGTCGGCTGCCGCCGGCCGAACCCGCACCGCTCCACCGCGAACCGGTGCAGCGTCCGGTACGGCACCACCACACCGCAGCGGGTCAGCTTGCCGTGCACGTTCGTCAGCTGCAGGCCGTCCTTGCCGACCCAGTCCCGGATCTGCTCCTCCACCGCCAGCAGCGCCTCCCACGCCGCCCCGTGCCCGGACTGCCGGACCGGGCGCACCGCGGCCACCACCGCGCCCAGCAGCTCGTCGGAAAGCTGCCCCTCGCCGCCGTCCCGGACCAGGCCCAGCGCGACCGCCGCGTCCACGTACCGGCGGGCGGTCTTACGGTCCACCCCCGCCCGCTCGGCCGCCGTGCGCAGGCCCTCACCGGCCAGCCAGCACCGCAGCACCTCCCGAACCTCGACCACGCGTACCTCCCGGAACGCCACCCCGATCCCCCCGATCGATCGACCAGGAAAGATCAGTAGCTGCAGGACTCGACCGACCCAGCGCACGACACGCAGGCGGTCCCATGACTGGCGAACCAGGTGGTCCCATGACCCTGGCAAAACTCGGCTCACACCGGTCCCATGACCGTGGCAGGCGACATGCCCGTCGACCGTTACCCTGGTGAGGTCAATGGTAAGTGTCTTCGCATTGACGTCGATGTCCGACCAACGCAGACCCGCGATCTCGCCGCGGCGCAGGCCGTAGAGGGCTAGGTGCCACGCCACTTCGAATCGGTCGTGGCGCGCGGCGGCGAGCACCTTCTTGACCTTGGCCGCCGTGTAGGTGTCTCGCTCTTTTCTCGTCTGGCCGAGGCGGTCGACCAGCTCGGCGACGTTCCGGCTCATGAGCCCTTGCTTGACGGCGTCCGCGAGTACCTGATCGAGCACGCCGAGCATCGCATTGATGGAGCGGGCCGACCACGGCCGGATTGAGTGCCCGTCGCTGCGCCGTAGCTTGCCGGCTTGGAGGAGGGGCACCAGGTCGTCGAGGTGCCGCTTGGTGAGCTTCTGGACGGGCATCTCTCCGTAGGCTGCGATAACTGGCTTGAGCCAATTGCGGTAGCCGGCGAGGGTCGTCGGTCGGATGCCTCGGCGGCCGGCAAGCCAGTCCTCGCAGACCTGCTTGAGAGTGCGTCCGGAGCGACCGACGTAGGTCCCCTCGCGGGACTCCCGCTTGATCTTGTTGTAAGCCTCGATCGCGTCCTCCACAGTGCGGTACCGACGTCGCGTCTGCTTCCGCTTGCCGGTCGCCGGGTCGATGCCAACGTCAGCGACCAACTCGACGCGGCGTTCCTTCGAGGGCAGGGTTACCCACTTGGCGCCGGGGGGAAGGCGGCGCCTGGTGTTGGTCATGTCGTGTCCTCTCGGTGGGTGTTGGTGCGGAGGCGTTCGATGTAGGTGCGGAGGGCGTCGGCGGGAATCTTGCGGCTGCGTCCGATGTGGACGGACTCGATCTCACCGTTGGTGAGGAGTTCGTAAAGTTTCGTGCGGCTGATGCGTAGGACGGCGGCGGCCTCCCGGATGGTGTAGACGAGCCGCTCGACCGGCGGCGCGGGGACGGTGGGGGGCGTGATCTCCTCCTTTCGCTCGTGGGGTGGTTGTCCGCGCGGACGTCCGTCGCGGGTGTGTGCCTACGCGCGCAGGCGCGCGCGAGCGGACGGACGTTCGCGCGGACGCGGACGAGGGCTACGTCTCGGGGCCGACGGCGCGCCAGCGCCCGCGGCTGACCTGGGTGACGCGGCCGGCGTCGGTGTGCTGCTGGAGCCGGTCGTAGATCCATGTGCGGCCCTTTCCCGTGGCGCGCCGCAACGCGGCGATGGACAGGCCCTCGGCCGGTGCGCCAAGCAACGCCGGTCCATAGCCGGACCTCGGGGTCGGCGGGCGGGTCGGCCGGCTCGGGGGGTGCCGGCTCGGGGGCGGTGATGACTTCGGCGGACAGCGGGTCGAGCGCCGGTCGGGTGCCGGCGTGTCGGGCGACCGTCGCGCTCACGTCGTCGTCGGTGACGAGGTAGGCGCGGACGCGGCGGGGCACATCGAGCCCGGGCGCGGAGATCAGGAACGTGCCCGGCGCAGTCAGGGCGTCGGCGCGCCAGCCGGCGGCGAGCATGCCTCGGCCGAGGATGAGGTCGACGTCGCGGCGTTCCCGGACGCGGAGGCAGATGCGGACGTCCATCTGCGACCGGACGGCGCCGTTGCCCATGGCTTGCTGGGTCGGCCGTTGCGTGGCCGCGAGCAGAGTCACGGCGACGGCCCGGCCGCGGCGGGCAATGGAGTCGGCGTGCGCGGTGGCGTAACGGGTTTCCTCGCCCAGCTCGGCGTACTCGTCGATCAGCACGACGAGCGCAGGAGCGTGCGGGGCGGGCTTCCACAGCCGGGCGCCGGACTCGGCCAGGGACGCGGCGCGGGCCTCCAGGAGGTTGACAGCGTCGGCGAGCAGCCGCACCGCGGCGGCGGGGGCGGTGGCGAGCCGGTCGAGGCAGGACGCCCATGGCTGGAGTTCCATCCCGCCTTTTAGGTCGACACCCCAGACGACGACATCGGCGCAGGTCGCGAGGTTGCCGAGGACGACGTTGACCACGCCGCTCTTGCCCGACCCGGCAACTCCGCCGATCAACGTGTGCCGGTGCAGCAGGTCCCGAACCTAAATGATCAGCATCGGCATGGGATCTGTGGTGCGAACCGGGGCTCGCCGGAGTGGTTCTGGTCGCCAGCAGGCCCCTCCTTTCCGCCAGCAGAGACGCTGCACGCAGCGCTGTCGACCGCGTCGAGAGTCCTCGTAAGACGCAGGCTCAGGTGACCAGGCCAGCCGGCTACCTCACGACACATCAGGGCGTCCGGCGGACATGCGGGAGCCCTGATCGGCCGTCTCGTCTGCCGGCGGAGGCGCGCCGGCCCAACAGGCCTGACGATCTTTGCCGGACCGCGAGCGGACGTCCGCTCTCGCCGATCCAGTAGCTTCTGCCACCGATGGCCCGATGTGGGAAGGCGGTCGTCGTGATCCCGGACTTCCAGTCCCTCATGCGTCCGGTCCTGGCGATCCATCAGGACGGACAGCCTCACACCGCGGCGGAGCTGCGGGACAAGGTCGCCGCCGAGGTCGGCGTCACCGAAGAAGACCGCAGGGTGATGCTCCCGAGCGGGTCGCAGCCGTTGTACTCGAATCGAGTCGCCTGGACGGTCACCCATCTTGCCCAGTCGGCGCTGCTAGACCGTCCCAGCCGAGGAGTCACCCAGATCACCGCACGCGGAACGGACGTACTCCGACAGCATCCCAAGCGGATCGATATGAGCCTTCTCGCCCGTTTCCCCGAGTACCAGGAGTTCCGCAGACGAACCCGCGAACGCGCGGGCAAGCCGAGCGAGGGTGCCGCCCCGGGACGCGCCGGCAGCGGGCAGGACGAGCTGTCACCGCGCGAGGCGATCGCCGAAGTCATCGACTCCGCCCACTCCGCTGTGGCCGCTGATCTGCTGACGAGGGTCGTCAAGCAGCCTCCAGAGTTCCTCGAACGGCTGGTCCTCCAACTTCTGGGGCGGATGGGCTACGGAGGCCTTGAGACACCGACCGAACACCTCGGCCGAGCCGGAGACGCCGGGCTGGACGGCCTCATTCGGCTGGACAAGCTCGGACTCGACGTCGTGTACGTTCAAGCCAAGCGCTACACCGACCGGCATGTCGGACGCCCCGACATCCAAGCCTTCGTCGGTGCCCTGCACGGTGCCCAGGCGAGCCGCGGTGTCTTCATCACCACCAGCCGATTCAGCGCAGACGCCATCGACTACGCCGACCGCGTCAACGCTCGTCTTGTCCTCATCGATGGACCAGAGCTGGCCGCCCTCATGATCGAACATGGCTGCGGCGTCATCGTCGAGGAGACCTACACCCTCAAGCAGGTTGACGAGAACTTCTTCGAAGAGGCCTGAGCGAACGCGGACAGCAACCACACGCCCGGCGGCGGATATCACCCCCGTCCCACACACACGCCCACGCCAGGATGTCCCGGGGGGAGACGACGAGCTCTCGCCACGGCCCCGTCCGCAGCCACTGGCATTGAGCTGTAGGTCTTCCAGCGCCGTGGCGGCATCCTGTTCGCCCACCCGCCGCAGGTCGTCGCCGATGTGGTGGTCGAGGTCGGACCCTCGACCACCAACAGCCCGACGACTCCTGGTACCCGACCCTCCGTGACGCCCTCACACCCGCTCCGGCTCGCCGGCGCCCCATCCCAGCAGCACGAACACGTGGCCCCGGCCGCGGCACTCCAGGGCGCCCGGGCTCCCGTCTAGACTTGCGGTCGCCGGAGGACATGCTGATGATCGAATTAGCAGCGGATAAGTGGGCCGTCTAGGGATGTGCTCGGCGTGCTCAGCAGGATCGGTAGCACGTCGGGTGGCAGAGGACTCCTCGTAATGAGCAGGCCCTCGGCCGCTTCCGGCTTGGCGGGCTGGATCCTGGTCAGGCGTTCACCGGCGACCGGACGAGGCCGGCACCCTCTGGACCGGCAGCGGCGGCGCAGTGCAACCCGGCCAGGCGGACTTGTCGCGACGGCGCACGACCACTACCCCGGTATCGGTAGCGCCCGGGGGTGGACCTGCGCCGCCGCCAGACGGCGCCCGACCCCTCTCCGGGCGCCGAGCGGCAGCGGACCCGGCCTGACGGGGTTCCTCGACTCGACGAGCCGGAGCACATCGATTGTCGGGCTTTGAGTCGTTGGATTGGTCTAGTGCGGTAGGGTCAGCGGCCTTATCAGGCCAGGGTTACCAGGAGAGTGGCCCGCCAAGGGGGGAGCATCATGAGGCGACTTATTCTTACCGTGTCGCTGATCGCCACGATGGCCGTGGCGGCCGTCGCCTGGACCGCACCGGCCGGCGCGTACGGCGGTGGCGCCAACCACGACATGTGGCAGGTCGGACTGTCGTTCAACTGCAACAACCCGTCGATCTGCACCGGTCCGGACATGGGCACCGGTGGCTTCTGGGGCTGGGCCGAGCTCGACCGCTCCGCGGACGGCACGCAGACCTGGGGGGATGCGGAGTTCGCGTTCTGCTTCCACACGGTGGGAGGTGGCGGCGCCGGTGCCGGGCACACCTCGCAGGAGATCGAGAGCTGGTACATCGCTCCCGGGTCGGCGGGGCCGCAGACCTTCTTCATCAGTGGAACGCAGACCGACACGTACCGCGGCGTGAAGGAGACGTCCGAGTTCACCAACTTCGACAGCGGGGTCTCGGCGGTCCCCGGTCACTACAGCACCACCGACATCTTTGGCTTCTCGGCGCCGGGTGTGGCGGTCCAGATCCAGGTGGCCTTCCGCCCCGCCAAGTAGCACCAGCGCTCGATTCTGCTCCGTTCGAGCTGATCCACGCTGAGCCGGAAGGGGTAGCGGTCCGGGATGTCCGCCGGCGGCGGCGGTACGCCCGGGTCCAGCCGTCGGCCGGTGATCCGCGGCTGCCCGTAGATCGCAGGCCAGCGGCCGAACTTCATGTCGACCGCGCCGTCGGCATCGACGAGCTCGGGTCCGGCTGCGATCACGCCGGCGGGTCAGAGACCGCCCGCAGCTTCCGGTTGCCGTACGAGTCCGCCGAGCCGAACACCGCGTCCGGGTCGATCTGCCGCGGGTCGACTGGGTGGGGGAGGTCACCGGGCACGGCCTGCCCTCAGGCATCGCAGGTCGCGCTCGCTCTTCACGGCGGCTGGCCCGCGACCTGCGCTTGCCTTCGGGACCCGATAACCACCGTGACCGGGATCCCGTCCCGGTCTCAGAGCCCCGATCGCGGCTGGCCGGTACCGGGTTTCCCCCCCACCGCCGGGTGGCAGCGAGCGCGTCGCCGGGACGCGGCGGGACTTCAGAACGAGAGCGTCCCGCTCGCTGCGATCATGTCCTGCTCGTGGAGCGCCACCTGCTCCAGGAAGCAGCTGCCGTCGGGGTCGCGGGGGGCGAGCCCGCGACCAGTCACCCCGCCTGCGAAGCTGCCGGTCGCGTCGGCGAACAGCCCGGTTCCGCCCTCGATCGTCCCGGTCTGCTGCACGCTGAGGCTGGCGACGCAGCTGCGCGGACTGACCGAGAACGAGAAGTCCACGACCGTGCTGACCAGGTGCATGCTGCCCTCGGCGAACACCAGATCGTCCCGACTGACGTTGGCCGGGTCGTCGGGCAGGTTCGGGATTTCGACGATCCGGCCGACACCGTCGAACGCACCGTTGGCGACCACCACGCTGCTGACGACCACGCGCTCGCCGGAGACGCCCGACGTCACGATGACGCCGTTGAACGTCTCGGTTCCGCTCGTCTGCGCTGCGGCAGGCGAAGCCACTGCGAGAGCGATCCCGACGGCCAGCGACACGCCGAGCGCTCCCCTCATCTGCCATCTCATGCCTGCCCCCGTTGGTGTGCGGATCCGCCGTGCTGCGACGCCCGGCCGGGCACCAGCCGACTATCGCAGAGTCCGGCTGTGCGATCTACCGACCCGCTCCAGTTGGCGCCAGCGACCGTGACGGCGATGCCCACGACCCGCCGCGCTTTGCGTTCCGACCGCTCGTCGGCCCCTGTGCGGCAGTCGTTCACGGCCCCTGCCGGCCACCTTGAAGGGATGAAATGGCCGCCGACGTAGGGATTCGACTCAGGCTCGGACGGGTCAGCGGGGAGCGAGATCGCAGGACGAGTCAGTGCCTCGATGGTTGCGGGCCCTGGGACCAGGCGTGAGGCGCGATCCGGGCCCGGCATCCGGACGTACCCCGTCGTCGTTATGTGAGCCGGGTCGATCGGCCCTTGAGCGGCGGCTGGGGCCGGTGCCGGATCGACGCCTGGGCGAACGGGGTCGTCCTGCCTGCCGATCGGTATCGCGGCTTCTGGACGACGAGAGTGACGAACGTCAGGGTGGTGTCGCCGACGTGTCCGGTGACCTCCCAGCCCCCGCCCCGATCACAAGGCGATTGTGGATCACCGCCGGTCATGCGTGCGTGTTGTAGTCAGGAGCGTTGTTCGCCGCGTCATGTGCGAGGAACGTGACGCACGAGCCGGCCACCTGTCGATGCGGAGGTAGGTCATGTTGAGGCGACGAGCCATCCGCGCCGCCCTGACCGTCGCGGCCGTCCTCGTTCTGGCCGCATGCGCCGCCGGGGCCAACACGGTGGCGCAGGCCCAGCACCCGGACGCGGCCGGCTTCTGGCTAGGGCTTTGGCAGGGCCTGATCAGCCCGATCACGTTCCTGATCTCGTTGTTCAACAACCACGTGAACATCTACGAGGTCAACAACAACGGCAACTGGTACAACTTCGGCTTCATGCTCGGCGTCGCCACGGTATTCGGCGGCCCAGCCAGGTCGAGCCACGCCGTCCCACGGCGGCCGCGACCCGGTCGCTGACGACGATCGCCGGCAGCGCTTAGCAGGTTGACACGCCAGCGAACTCGCCAGACAACCTGTCGCTGAGGCTCATGGCCGGCCTGCGCGTACACGCCCAAGCACAGAGCGACCGGCCGCGACACCCCGAAGATGGAGGGCGAGCCGATGCGCGTCCAACCGAGTCGCGCCAGGCGTCCCACCAGCGGGAACACGGACTCCTAGGTGTAGCGAGGGTTCTCGTACCGATGGGCTGATGGCGGGGTAGCGGGGGGCGCTGGCGGCTGTGCCGCCGGTGCTGCTGGTTGGTGGGGTTTGGGCGCGGGGGAGTCTCCGCAGGAGACTCCCCCGCTGGTCGGTCGTAGC
>WNGE01005631.1_pt1 | contig 27627 bp, 12 predicted proteins | sample 5400651 | NCBI WGS metagenome assembly WNGE01 (sample SAMN13153370, study PRJNA577476) | soil metagenome | isolation source: 60 cm soil or saprolite under grassland replicate 2 | place: USA:California | collected 2016-06-15 | reverse complement strand
ACCGGCAGAGTTCTCAACATCAGTGCATCCACGACGCTGAAAATCGTCGTGTTCGCGCCGATGCCGAGCGCCAGGCTGAGCACTACTACCGCCGTAAACCCCGGACTACGCCGCAACATGCGCAGGCCATAACTCAGGTCTTGCCATAGCGTGTGCATTTTCTCTTCTCCTCACACTCTGATCACAATTCGAACTCCGAAATTCCTATTCGTATCTCAGCGCCACCAATGGATCGACTTTTGTTGCGCGACGCGCAGGCACCCAGCAAGCGATGACAGACACGCCCACCAGCAGCGCGATCACGCCGAGATAGGTAATTGGGTCGAGCCGCGAGATACCGAACAGCAGTGTAACGATGGCCTGGCTCGCAGCCACCGCTCCGCTCAGCCCGATCACGATACCGAGTCCGGTGAGCGTCATACCCTGGCGAACTACTAGCGCGAGGATGTCACCACGTGACGCACCCAGCGCTAACCGCACGCCGATCTCTCGCGTGCGTTCGGTGACGCTGCCGGAGAGAACACCGTAGATGCCGGTCGCTGAGAGCACCAGCGCCACGAGAGCAAATGCCTGGAACAGGATCAGCGCAAAACGTCGCTCGGCCGCCGACGCGGCGAGCAGGTCGTCCATTGTTGCGACCCGTACGATCGGCTGATCCTTGTCCACCGACCAGATCGCATTTCTGATGGCCGGGGCCAGTACCGCCGCGTCACCCCGTGCGCGGACCACCAGCGACAGCGAGTTGTCCGCGAAATACCACTGTGTGGGCGTGATGTACACCGCATCCGATTGGCCCACCGCCAAAGATATCTGCTTCACGTCGCCCACCACCCCGACGATGGTGTACCACGGCAAATCGGTGCGGCCGACGTGAACACGCTGGCCAATCGGGTCTTGACCCGGGAACTTGCGCTTCGCGAACGATTCATTAATCAGAACGGCCACCGGCGCGCCAGCCACGTCATGCGCGTCGAGCAGGCGGCCGCGGCGGAGCGGCATGCCCATCGTTTCGAAGTAGCCCGGGGTCACCGCATATCGAAACGCGCCGTGATCTTGCTCGGGATCATTCGGGCTCGACTCGAACTGTATGCCATATATGTCAGAGTCGCTGCTGAGCGGTAACTGGCTGGTGAACGCCGCCGCTGTGACGCCGGGAACGTGACGTACCGTTTCCAGCGCTTGCGCGAAGAAGCGATGAGTGGTGCTGTCCTGGTCGAATCGGTGACCGGAGGTCTGGATCTGCATGGTGAGCAGGTGTGACGCATCAAACCCCGGAGCGACGGCGAACAGATGCTGCAGGCTGCGCAACAGCAATCCCGCACTCACCAGCAGCACGAGGGCGAACGCGACCTCCGCAACGACGAGCGCTTTGCGCGTCAAATGGTGACCACCAGCGGTACGCCGTGAGCTTTCCTGCATTCCAGTGCGCAGGTCAGCACGGGACGCGTCCAGTGCCGGAATCAGCCCGACCACCAGCCCGATCAGCGTGGTGATGCCCAGTCCGAACGCGAATACGGCGCTGTCGACGCTAATGGCACCCACCCGTGGCAGCCCGGAAGGGCTGAGTGCCACCAGCGCGCGTACCCCAAACTCCGCCACGACCATTCCGAGAGCGCCGCCGAGCACAGCAAGCAGCAGACTCTCCGTCAGCAGTTGCCGGATCATCCGCATTCGTCCCGCGCCGAGCGCTGCACGCATCGCGAATTCGCCGCGCCGCTGTGCGCCGCGAGCAAACAAGAGGTTGGTCACGTTCACACACGCGATCGTGAGCACCAGCATGACCGCGCCGAGGACGGCGAGCAGCGCGGGTTTGACTGCACCCGTGACGTCGTCCTGCAGCGAGTTGATGATGAACCCCTCGCGGCCGTAATCCCCGGGATGCTCCTGGACCAGAGCGTGCGAGATCACATTGAGCTCACCCCTGGCTTGATCACTGCTAACGCCTGGCCGCAGCCGTCCCACCATGCGCAGGTGATGACCCCACGCCCGGCCCTGTGACATGTCGTACTGCAAAGGCGACCAGAGCTCCGCCGAGGGAGCCAGGACATTCTCGAACGCGCTCGGCATCACGCCGATGACGGTATAAGTGTCGTCGTCGAGCGTGACCTGTCGCCCCAAAATCGTGCTGTCGCTATCGAGGCGTCGCCGCCACAGCGCGTCGCTTAGGATCGCCACCGTGGGGCCGTTGAGCTGATCGTCGGACGCCTGGAAGTCTCGTCCCAGCGTTGGCAACACGCCGAGCGCCTGGAAGTAGCTGGCGCTCACGCGCTGCCCATCGAGTCGTTCTGGCTGAGTTGCGCCGGTCATGGTCGGCTGCCATGATTTCATCACCGCGATCGCGTCGAAGGAACGATTCTGCTCCAACAGCCCTCTATAGGTGCCGAAAGCGTTTCCGTTGGTTTGCCCGCCGTCTCTCCGCCTCTCCCAGATCATCATGATTCGGCTGGCATACGGATACGGCAGCGGCTCGAACAGAATGGGGTTCACCGCACTGAAGATCGCCGTGCTGGCGCCAATGCCAAGCGCAAGGTTGATTACGGCGACAGCCGTAAAGCCCGGGTGCTTCACCAGGCTTCTGAATCCGTAACGAATGTCTTTAAATAGCGAGTTCATAAGGTCCGCTCCAAATTCCCTTTGCCTACTCGTACCGCAGCGCGATGAGCGGATCGACGCGGCTGGCTCGTGTCGCCGGGATGTAACACGCGACAAGAGCGACAATCGCCAGCAGCAATCCCACAGCCGCGAATGTAAGTGGATCCTTTGCGGTTACACCGAAAAGCAAACTTGCCATCACGCGCGTTAACGCGATCGCGCCCCCAATGCCAAGCGCCATGCCGATGACTACCAGGCTCATTCCCTGACGCACGACCAACTTCAAAACATCAAGCCGGCGCGCACCCAATGCCATTCGCACGCCAATCTCGTGAGTACGCTGCGCCACCGAGTAAGCCATCACGCCATAGATTCCAAGCGTCGCCAGCAGGAGCGCTAAGACAGCAAACAGCGCGAACAACAGCATATTGAATTTGCGCGGCGCCAATGTGGCAGCGACCACATCGCTCATGGTCTTGATGTTCGCCACCGGCTGATTCCGATCAATCGCCGTAACGATGTCACGAATTGGCGCAGCGAGATCAGAAGGATTACCGGCGATGCGGACAAAAAGAATCTGGTTCCGTTGCGGTCCCAGTGGTCGCGACAAATACCAATCAGGTTGTGGTAACGAATCGATCGCGCGATGGGGCAGATCTTTGGCTATGCCGATAATGGTGACCCACGGATTGTCCGGTCGGGGCAATCCGAGCGTGATGCGCTGCCCGATGGGATTTGCGTTGGGCCAGTAGCGACGGGCCATGGTCTCGTTGATGACTGCCACGACCGGAGCGCCCTCGGCCATGTCCCGCATGGCGAGATCGCGACCATGCACCAACGAAATGCCGAGGGTGTGAAAATAATTCGCGCCCACCATCTGCCAACCGGCAAAACTTGGATTGCTCGGATCGAGCGGGCGTCCCTCGACCGCGAAAGGATCGTTGCGCGCGAAACCGCTTAGCGGCCGCGCCGTGCTCACACTCACCGCCTGTACGCCCGGCAGGCCTTCCGTTCGGCGTACGAGTTCCTGGAAAAATGATGTAGCTTGCGCGGGTTCACGATAGCGCGCGTCGGACAGATTTATCTCGACAGTCAGCAAACTGTCGGTCGCCAGCACCGGCTTCGTGTTCTGCAAACGCAGAAAGCTATTGACCAATAGTCCAGCGCCGACGAGCAAGACGAATGAGAGTGCGACCTCGCTGATTAGCAAAACATTCCGCCAGGAGTGATGACGCCAAGCACCAATTGCCGCGGCCCGGTTCTGTCTCAACGTTCCTTGTAGATTGAATTTGGTAGCCTGCCACGCGGGCACGAGACCAAAGAGAGCTGTGGTACAGATTGTCAGCAAGCCCGTGAAAGCCAGCACTCGGAAGTCAATCTTTATCTCTGGCAGGCGCGGCAGATTGACTGGCTGGAGCGCAGCGAGTGAGTCCACTCCCCACGACGCGATCAGCAGGCCCGAGATTCCGCCGAGCAGAGCGAGTAGCAAACTTTCAACCAGCAACTGACGGGCAATGCGCCAGCGGGTGGCGCCCAAAGCCAAGCGAACCGCCAGTTCCTTTTGTCGCAGCGACGCGCGCACCAATAAAAGATTCGCCACGTTCGCACAGGCAATGAGTAGCACTAGAGCGACCGCGCCAAACAACAAGAACAGCGCGCGCCGGCTGCTGCCAACCACCTCTTCTCTCACCGGCGCCAGCGTAATCCTCCAACCGCCATCCTCGCCCTTCGGACCGCGATAACCGCGATACTGACTTTCGAAGCGTTGACCGAGCGCATTCATCTCGACGCGTGCTTGCGTCACAGTGACTTCAGACCTAAGCAGCGAAATAACATTCAAGTGGTAAGGCCCCTGACGCTGCGTCACCTGCTCGCTCGAGTAAACGAGCGGGGTCCACAAATCGGCAGGTTCAGCAAAAGGAAAACTCGCGTGCGGAAATTGAAAGGTCGCCGGCATCACACCGATGACTGAGTAGTCCTGATCATTCAGCCTGAGTGTTTGGCCCACGGCGTTCGCTTTCCCGCCGAAGCGACGCTGCCAAAACCCGTGACTAAGAACGACTACCTTGTCGTGGCCTGCTTGATTCTCATCTGGCGCTATTCCGCGACCTTGCTCGGCTTGCGCGCCCAGCATCGAAAAGAGATTCGACGTGATCCGCGCGCCGGTGATGCGTTCAGCCTGATCGACTCCCGTGAGATTAAGGCTTTGATTTTCGAAGGCGGCGACCTGTTCGAAGATCTGGCTTTGCGCGCGGTAGTCTTCGTACTCCGCCGCCTTGGCCGTCAATCGCTCGATATTCAGCTTCAGGAAGTTGCCCCAGATCATCACCAGTCGATCTGAGTCTTGATAGGGCAGCGGCCGCAACAGGACACCGTTTACAACGCTGAAGATCGCGGAGTTAGCTCCGATGCCCAGAGCCAGCACCAGCACAACAATGACTGAGAAGCCGGGACGCTTCCGCAAACCCGTGATTCCGTAGCGGATGTCTTTCAGCAAGGAGTCCATCGTCCTGTTTCGGATTTGCGATTTCCGATTTCCGACTACCAAGTCTTCGAGCGACCGATCTTCAGCAGGGACTTGCGACCTGATTTAAATCGGCAATAGGCAATCGGCAATAACCTCACTCGTATCTCAGCGCCACCAGCGGATCGACATTCGTCGCGCGGCGCGCCGGTAAATAGCAAGCCAGCAATGACACGCAGGTCAACAGCAATGCCACGCCTGCAAGCGTAGCTAGGTCAGTCGCGCTCACACCAAAGAGCAGGTTCTTCATCAATCGCGTCAAAGCGAACGAAGCAATTAAGCCAATCGCCACTCCAACCAGTGCCAGAGCCATACCCTGCTTCACGACCAGCTTCAGCACGTCGCGTGCTTGCGCGCCCAGCGCCATTCGCAGACCAATCTCATGGGTGCGCTGCGAAACGCTATAAGCCATCACCCCGTAAATTCCGACTGCTGCCAGCAACAGCCCAAGCGCTGAGAACAAACTCAGCAGAGACAGGTTGAACCGTTGCGGCGCAATTGAGCGGCTTACCAACTGTTCCATCGAGCGAAGATTTCTAATCGGCAAGCCGAGATCGAGCTGGCGCATCTCGCTTCGGATCGCGGCGCTGAGCAGCAATGGATCGCCGCTGGTGCGCAGGACAAAGCTGGACTGCGCCAGGTTGCCTCTCGTCCCCTCGGGAGCCTGCGTCAGTGGGATGAAAACCGTCGCCGGCGAAGCTTCATCCAGACTTCGCTGCTTCGTGTCGTTGACCACACCCACGACGCGACGCATCGCCGGATCGCCGAATCTTTCACAGCCGATGCATAGTTGTTGGCCGAGTGGCTCACCATCAATGAAGTTTCGGTGCGCGAACGCTTCATTGACGATCACGACGCGTTCAGCGCCGATCGTGTCGTTCTGATCGAACTGTCTGCCCTGACGCACGGCCATCTTCATGACGCGAAAATAATCAGGCGAGATCAGACGGTATTGCACTGCGCCGGCGAACTGGCTTTGGCTGGCGAGCCGGTAGGGCAGGTTGAATTGGGCATCGAGCGGCAGTTTGTTGGTTACAGCGGCGGCTTCGACACCGGGTAGGCCGCGAAATCTCTCGAGCCCGCGCAAGTAGAGATCATTTATCTTCGCCACGGTGTCGTACTTCTTTCCTTGAGGCGAAATCTGGAAGCTCAGCAGATTTCGCGCCTGAAAGCCCGGCTCAACGCTGCGCAAATTGGCAAAGGTCCTGAGCAACAAGCCGGCGCCGACTGTCAGCGCCAGAGCCAGCGCGACTTCGACAACGACCAGCACGCTCCGCAGGCGTCCTCGCGCACTGCCTGCGCCAATCTTGCTCGCTCCCTCCTTGAGCGCGCCATTCACATCCACACGCAACATGCCCCCCGCCGGGGCCAGTCCGAAGACGATGCCAGTCAGAAGGCTTGCCGACAAGCAAAAGGCCAAGACACGCCAATCTAAACTGATTTCGTTAGCGCGCGGAATCATGCCTTCGGGCAGCAGCGTCCGCACTCCATCCAATCCCCAGATCGCCAACAGAAGTCCGCCGAAGCCTCCTAGCAGCGCCAGGATCACGCCTTCGGTCAGCAGTTGGCGAATCAGACGCCAACTACCTCCACCCACCGCTATCCGAATCGCCATTTCTTTCTGCCGCGCCGCCGCTCTAGTCAATTGCAAGTTGGCTACGTTCGCGCAGGCGATGAGCAACACAAAGCTGACTGCGCCAAGCAGAATCCACAGCAACTCCCGCACGTTGCTCGTCATATTCACCCGCCAGTTTCGCGCTCCGAAAGTTTCGTTCCGTTGCACCTGCTGCGGGTAAACAGCGCGAAACTTTTTGAACAACAGATTCATTTCAGAACGCGCCTGATCTGTTGTGACGCCCTGCTTCAAGCGACCGATGACAGTCCAGTTGTGCCCTTCGTTCTTACTCGCCGGGTTCACCCCCATTGGCACGAAGACATCCCGAGGCCCGAAATATTCAAAAGCGGGAGGCATAATCCCGACGACTGCATAGGCATTGCCGTTAAGGGTGATTGTCTTCCCGATTATTCCAGTTTCTGATCCGAAGCGTCGACGCCACAATCCGTCGCTCAAGATCACTACGCGTTCACCGGCAGGGCTGTCTTCTTCTTTCGTGAAGCCGCGTCCCCTGGCGGGAAGTACGCCCAACACGCGAAAGAAATCGGCCGATACGATCATGCCGCCAATGTATTCGGTCTGGCTTTCATCGGACAGATACGTGTTTGGTCCCATCTCCTGAGTCGCGGTTACGGCTTCAAACGATTGGTTGTTGTCGCGCAGGAAGACAAACTTTGGCTCGCTGAGGTCAGAGACGTTGTCACTGTCCGGGAAAGCGCGTCCCGCCTCCACCAGCTTTTCCGCTCCGGGGTAAGGCAGCGGACGCAACAGCACTGCATTAACGACGGTGAAGATCGCCGTGTTCGCGCCGATACCAAACGCCAGCGTGAAGAAAGCAATCAAAGTGAAACCGGGTTTCTTCAACAGCATTCGAATGCCGTACCGCAGGTCTTGCCAGAGGCTTTGCATTTCCTCTCCTCCAATCACCTGCTATAGGTCCAATAAGTCCAGGTCTTATAGATCCACTACTCGTATCGCAGCGCCACCACTGGATCGACCTTGGTTGCGCGCCGCGCCGGGATGTAACACGCGAGCAATGCCACCGCGAACAAGGCGAGCGAAACAACCGTGAAAGTGGCGGCATCCGTTGGGGTGACTCCAAACAACAGAGTCGTCATTAATCTCGTCAGGACGAACGCGCCGGCTAATCCGATTGCCATGCCGATGGCCGTCAACAGAATTCCCTGTCTCAAGATCAGTCTAAGCACATCACCGGCTTGCGCGCCCAACGCCATGCGAATGCCGATTTCGTTTGTGTTGCCGGCGACGTTGTAAGACATCACGCCGTACAGCCCGATCGAAGCGAGCAGCAAAGCCAGCAGGCCGAAGAAACTCGAAAGCCGTGCAAGCATGCGCTCGGTCGTGAGGGTTTTGCCGACGAGTTCATCGATAGACTGAATCTCAGGTGTGTCCATGAGCGGAGCTGTCTCTTTGAGGGCTGCGCGAATTGCCGTGGCAACCGCCACGGCATTTCCGGAGACGCGAACTTCATTCATAGCCCACGAGAAGTTCGGGTGACGGGAAGCATGAAAGAACGGCGTGTAAAACCAACTTCCACTTGGTGAGCGCAGGTCGTCGTGTTTCGAGTCGGCTACGACACCAACGACAACAAAGTCTAATGTCATCGGCGGCGAGGTAGCTTTGATCTGGCGACCAATGGGGTTCGCCTGACCGAAGTACGTGCGGGCCATCGTTTGATTGATCACCCCAACGAGCGGCGCGTTTCCCTCGTCTTGCGGTCCAATTTCGCGGCCCAACAGAAGCGGCACGCGCGCCGTCGAGAAATAATTCGGTCCGATATAATCGTTGAACGCTCCCATCTGCTCGCCGAGTGCCGGAACGTAGCCTTCGATCGAGATGTTCATGCCGGAGTTCATCCCGCTGAAGAGCCCGCTCAATGACAAACTGGCGCCGGCCACGCCGGGGATGGCCTGGATGCGTGCGAGCAACTGCTGGTGGAGTTGGTTTGCGGGGCCTTTGTAGCTGTCAGGACTCGGATAAATTCCGAACTGCAGAAGATGATCATCGTCATAGCCAAGCTCAACATGCGTCAGCTTCTGAAAGCTATGCACCAGGAGGCCGGCCACGATTAGTGATATGAGAGACAAGGCGACTTGCCCCACGACCAGAATCTTGCCGACAGTTACGCCGCTACTGTGACTCACGCCACCAAATGTTCCCTTCCCGATTCCCTTCAGGATCGAGTTCAAGTCCACGCGCGCGGCACGCAGCGCAGGGGCCAGGCCAAACAGGATTCCGGTGAGCGTAGAGACCGCAAGAGTGAACCCGAACATGCTGATGTCGGGACGAAGATCGAGTGGAACCTCCATCCCTCCAGATGAGACGAGTTGCAGCAGCAGGACATCAGCCCACTGTGCCAGCAAAAGACCGAGGCCTCCACCCAGCAACGCCAGCAGTACACTTTCTGTCAGGAACGTCTGGATGACCCGACGACGGCCGGCGCCAAGGGCAACTCGCACTGCGATCTCTTTCTGTCGCCTAGCAGCGCGTGCAAGGAGCAGATTGGCCACGTTGGAGCAAGCAATCAGTAGCACTAGCCCAGCCAGACCCATCAGCACCAGCAGCGGCTTTCCAAATGAGTTGCGCAGCGTCGATGCTCCCCGCCTGCCATCGGTCAGTGCAATCCGCTGATTCAAGTATCCGCCGCGCTCACCGGCTGAAAGTTGACTCGCTTCGGAGTCAAGCATTTGATGCAGGGTCACGTTGATGCTGGCGTTTGCCTGCTCCACGGTTACGTCGGGTTTCAGCCGGGCCAAGACCTGCAGCCACATGTACTTGTTCCTAACGTCCTGCGGCGCCGCCAGCAGCCCTGCATCCTGTTGCATTGTCAGCGGAATCCAGGCATCAGGTGCGAACCCGACGGTCTCGCCGGAGAATTCGGGCTGCGCAACACCTATGATTTCAAACCAAGTCTTACCAACGCGTAACCTGCGGCTGAGGATGGCCGCGTCAAGTCCGAAGCGGTTCTTCCAGTAGCTGTAGCTGATCACCGCGACGGGATCGCCGTTTCCGATTCTGTCGACTTCGGCGGTGAAGGTACGCCCCGTGACCGCATTCACTCCCAGCACCGAGAAATATGCACCGCTCACCAGACTGATTCGCGCGCGCTCCGTCTCTTCACTTTGACCGCCACCCACGACAGTCACTGGCACAGTGGCCAATGCGCTTTGGATTGCAGCGACGCCAGAGAAAACCTGATTATGATCGCGCAGAAATTCGAACTCATGATAGGCAAACAGTCTCCTGTCTACGGCTTCTTGCCCTCCATTTACGCCATGCCGATCGGGGTTCGAGAGAAAGACGAGCTGCCGCGGATCCTTCACCGGTAACTGGCGCACCAGCACCGCATTGACGACACTGAAGATCGCCGTGTTCGCGCCAATGCCGAGCGCGAGCGTGACGACAGCGATAGCGGTGAAGCCGGGATGCTTCAACAAACTTCTAATCGCGTAGCGAATGTCTTTGCAGACTGTTTCCATAAATTCACTTCCAATTGCCGATTGCCAATCCTCATTCGTATCGCAGCGCCACCAGCGGGTTGACCCTTGTCGCTCGTCGAGCCGGAACCAGACAGGCGACAAAGGCAACCGCGGCCAGCAACAAAGGAACGAGAATGAAAGTGGTCAGGTCGTAGGCGCTGACTCCGATCAAGACGGAAGACAAAACGCGCGCAATTGCCAACGACAACACGAACCCAATCACGACTCCGATTGCCGCCAGTTTCATTCCTTCACTCGTAATCAGCTTCAACACGTCGGCTCGTTTGGCGCCGAGCGCCATGCGTATCCCGACCTCACGAGTGCGTTGGGAGACGACGTAGGCCATTACGCTGTAGAGTCCAACTGCGGAGAGCAGCAGCGCCACCACACCGAACGCAAAGGCGAGAGTTGCTGCCATGTTGGGGGCCCAAAGTGCCCACGTCAGGTGCTCGTCCATCGTCTTAATTGCAAAGAGCGGGACACGACGATCGATGCCTTGCACTTCGTTGCGAACGGCGCTGACGAGCGTGCGAGGATCGCCGGTAGTGCGCATCATCAGTATCATGCCGCTCGGGCCGCGCTGGGCCATCGGTGAGTAGTAGTAAGGCCGTGGATCTTCGGCCAGAGAGCGGTACTTACCCGTTTTGACCACGCCGACAACTTCAATCGCGTCACGACTGTTAGCGCCGATGAAGATGTGTTTGCCGACGGCGTTCTCGCCCGGCCAGAGCATTTGCGCCATCCTTTCGTTAATGATGACCACGCGCGGCGCACCTTTCCGATCGCGCTCCTCAAAATCACGTCCGGCAATCAGCGGAATCTGCAATGTCTGGAAGTGACCCGGACTGACTACGTTGTTCATGACGTTGCGCCCGGGGCTGCCCGGCGCTAGTGTCTCGCCCTCCTTGAGTATTGGCCCGCTTGAATTGGAGCTATCGCTGAGCGGTACCAAACGCGCTACGCTCGCTGCCTCTACTCCGGGCAAGCTGCCGGCTCGTTCGACGATTCGGTTAAAGAAGTTCTTGGTTTGTTCTTCGTTGTAGCCGACTAGCTCAGGATTCAACGAAACCAGCAGCACTCCACGGGCGGCGAAGCCCGGATCCATCTTCTGCGCGTTTCTAAAACTCTTGATGAAGAGTCCGCCACAGACAAGAACCACGAGGGACAACGCAACCTGGGCGACGACTAACGAATTTCGCAGCGTTAACCGCCGGCGCTTTCCTGTTTGTGCGGCATTCGCATCGCCCTTTAGCACCGGTACGATCTCGGGATTGGAAGCATGCCATGCCGGCGCGAGCCCGAAGATCAATCCGGTGGCGAGTGAAACAATAAGAGTGAAGATTAGCGCGCGCCCGTCCAGGGCAAAGAAGTCGCTGACTATGTTGTATGGCAAAACAGGTACGAAGCCTTGCATCAAACCTGTTACCCAATAAGCCAATAAAAGTCCGAACCCACCGCCCAGCACAGAAAGCAGCAGGCTCTCGGTTAACAGTTGTCGAATCAATCGCGCGCGACTGGCTCCCAATGCGAGCCGCACGCCAATTTCTTTGCGGCGAGAAGCCGCGCGCGCCAGCAGTAGATTCGCGACATTTGCGCACGCAATCAGCAGGATGAGACCAACGATAGCCATCGCAATGGCCGCTGCGCTCTTCATAATCGGTGCAGCCTCATCCCAACGCCCGTCAATCTCTGTCTCAACTACCACTCCAGTCGTATCCGCTCGCTCAGTTGGATAGGCCTGGTTAAGACGTCGCGCTATCGCAGACATTTCGGCTGAGGCCTGGGCACGTGTAACGCCAGGCTTCAGTCGCGCCAGCACGTTCATCCAGTGACTGTCACGCTCGCTTAACATTCCGGGTGACCGCCAGAATTCTTCGGCCATCATCATGGGCGCCCAGAACTCAAGCGATAATCCAAACTTGGTGCCCTTGAAAGATTCCGGCGCCACACCGATCACGTTATATGCACGACCGTTAAGGTCGATTGTTTTGCCTATAATGCTCAGATCGCCGCCTAGCCGGCGCTGCCACAGACCGTGACTAATTACGACCACGGGCTGCGCGCCGGGAACCTTGTCTTCTTCAGGGGAGAATGCTCGGCCCAGGATCGGTCTGACTTGCAAAACGTCGAAGTAGTTACCACTGACCACCTGGCCCCAGATCACGTCGTTCTGGTTCAGTGTGCTGATTGCTGCCTGGGCCATGTCCTCGGCAATGAGACCGGCAAAGACCGTGTTTTGATCGCGATATTCGACAAAGTCCGGGTAAGAGAAGCTGTCACTCTTGCCGCGATTGTCGGTCGTCTCGAAAGGCCGCACCAATTGATCGGGTTCAGGCACAGGCAGAGGGCGTAAGAGGAACGCACTGACACCGCTGAAGATTGCTGTATTAGCGCCGATTCCTAAAGCGAGAGCGAGCACAGCAACGATAGCGATGCCCGGCGATTTCGCCAGCATACGGATTCCGTAACGAAGATCCTGAATAAATGTATGCATCGCCTTCTCCTCAGACTCTTTCAATTGCCGATTGCCAATTGCCGATTTGAGATCTGAGATTTGAGATCTGAGATTTGAGATCTCAGATTCCGGTTTCAACTCCGGTCCCTCCAGCTGAACTCAAGTGTCACGTTCCCTCCAGCGCGTTGGCTTTGTACTGCAACTGCTGCTGACTGACACCTGCCTTCAATCGCAAATCGCAAATCGGAAATCAAAAATGGCGAATGCCCTCACTCGTATCGGAGCGCCGTCAGCGGATTCACGCGCGACGCTTTTCTAGCCGGCAGATAGCCAGCTAACGCCGCAACCAGAGTTAGCAATGTGACCGCCGTCAGCAGTGTCACAGGATCGCTTGGATTGAGACCGAAAAGCTGATTGGAGATTAGGTGAGCCGCCCCCCATGCGGCCGGCACACCGATGACCAGTCCGACTGCGACCAGCAATAAGCTCTCTTTAAGGACCATCCAGACAATATGGCCGCGCTCTGCCCCGAGCGCCATGCGAATACCGATTTCATTTGTCCGGCGCACGACCGCATGGGCCATGATTCCGTACAAGCCGACGCAGGAGAGCAGCAAGCCCAATAAACCAAAGAAGCTGACAAGTTGCGCTGTCAGCCGTTCCTGCTTGAGGGCTTCGTCGGTTTGAATGCGAAGTGTAGTGAGATTCAGGATCGGAAGCTTGTCGTTTACTTGCGCTATCGCCGCGCGTACCTCGGCCGAGAGGTTCAAGGGATCACCTACAGTGCGCAACTCGAAGACATTGTTGAAGGCCTGCTGGTCCTGCACCTGGAAAATCGGACGATAGACGGTCCGTTCCGGTTTCTCTTTGGCGCTATCGTATTTCGAGTCGCCGATCACACCGACAATTTCGAAGTCGTCCTTATCGGAATCTTCTTCAAATGTTATGCGGCGGCCGATTGGATTTTGATTGTAAAAAAAAGCCTCGACGAACGACTGATTAACAACTCCTACCCTGGACGAAGTTGTCGTGTCTTGTAACCCAATCTCCCGCCCCCTTAAGAGCGGCACGCCAAGCGTCTCGCCAAAGTTCGGACCAATGAAAATGTCGGCTACGTTCATATTCTCCGCCTTGTTGGGAGTAACAAGCTAACAACGCGACAGCGAACAGTGTGCCGACGACGAACGCAAAAGTTTCCAGATCGTTAACCTGGACTTCATAGAGCAGACTTCGCAACAGGCGCATAAGGCCGAGGGCTGCCGCCACTCCCAACGCCATACCCGCAAGCGCCAGCGTGAGCCCTTGTTTCAGCACCATCTTCAGAATGTCGGAAGTCTGCGCGCCCAGTGCCATGCGCACGCCGATGTAATGCGTTTGTTGGCTCACGGAATACGAAACGACGCCATAAATGCCGATGGATGCGAGCAACAATGCTATCCCCGCAAAGATGCCGATTAGCAGCGCCGGGAAGCGCCGCAGGAACGCCGCGGGCGAGTCAGCAATCAGTTCCTCCATCTCACGAACGCTGAAGAGCGCCACGTCTGGTTCCAGATTGCGGGTTTCGTTGCGAATGGCGGTGGCCAACAATGACGGATCTGCGTTTGTGCGAACCACCAGGTTTGTTGTCATCGAGGGACCCTGGCGATAGGGGTAATAGAGAACCGGTTTGATCACCTCGTCCAGTCCGGCGATCTTCACATCTCCCACAACTCCGACGATCAGGTCGGGCGGTCCCTGGACGCTCGCATAATTGATCCGGCGTCCGATGGGATCGCGCCCGGCAAAAAGCCGGTCAGCCACAGTCTTGCCTATAATGACGACGCCCGGCGCATCCGCCTTGTCACGTTCATCGAACACACGGCCTGCCATCAGCGGAACGCCGAGCGTTTGAAAATAGGTCTCGTCGACAACGCGAAAATTGGCCTCGATCTCCTGTCCTGGCGCCGGAATGGGATCGCCCTCGACGAGGAAACGAGTCGTGTTTCCGCCCTGCAGGGGCAGAATGTTTACTGTACCGGTGCCGCTGACGCCCGGAAGCGACTGAATGCGCTCCTTTAGTTGCTGGTGAAAACTCAGGAGGGCAGTGGGTTCGCTATACTTGCTGGAAGGTAGAGCGACAGTCATCGTTAATACGTTGTTAGGATTGAAGCCCACGTTTGTTTGCAACAAACGCAGCAGGCTTTTCATCATCAATCCCGCTCCCACGAGCAGCACTACGGCCAATGCGATCTCCGACATGACAAGCGCGCTGCGGAGACGCTGCCGCGCTCCACCGGACGTAGTTCGCCCGCCCTCCTTTAGCACTTCGTTCAGGTCCAGCCGCGACGACTGCAGCGCCGGCGCCAGGCCGAACACCATTCCCGTAAGCAGCGAAAGCCCGAAAGAGAATCCGAGAATGCGCGTATCAATGTGCAATGATTTGAGGAAGGGCAACGAGTTGAGTTGGCTGTCCGGCAGCAACGCGACGAGGGCATCGACTCCCCAGTAAGCAATCAGCAAACCCGCCATTCCGCCGGCTAACGAGAGCAGCACCGATTCCGTCAGCATTTGCCGGATCACGCGCCAACGGCTCGCGCCTAGCGCGGCGCGGATGGCCACCTCTTTCTGTCGGGACAGTGAACGGGTAAGCAGCAGACTGGCGACGTTGGCACACGCAATCAGCAATACAAATCCGACGGCCGCAAGCAAGACCAACAGTATCGGTTTGACGTTGCCCACGAACTGTTCCTGCAATGGGACGAGTCTAACGCCTGTTCCCGCGTGCGACTCGTTGTGTTCCTGCTCGATGCGTTTGGCAATAACGCTCAGTTCTGCCTGGGCATGCTCGATGCTTACACCTGATCTGAGTCGCCCGATAACATTCGTGCCGTGCATGAAGCGGCGAGTCAGTTGTGCTTCGGTCGGTTGATAAGGCAGCCATAGATCAGCCTGTCTGAGCGCAAACTGAAAGCTCGCGGGCAGCACACCGATCACGGTAAAACTCTCGCCATTGAGTGTGAGCGACTGGCCTATAATCCCGGTGTCACCTCCGAATCTGCGCTGCCACATTCCATAGGTGAGCACGGCTACTCGTTGAGACCCCGGCTTGTCTTCGCCGGGCTGAAATGTGCGCCCGATGACCGGCTCGACCCCGAGTAGCGAAAAGAAATTCGCCGTGGCAGACGGACTAAAGACGCGTTCCGGTTCGCCGCGCCCGCTCATGATCCCGCCGCCTCCGGTGTAGGCGGCGATTTCCAAAGCCCCGTTTTGTTGGTAGTCCTGATAATCCGGATAAGAGAATTCGCGCTGTGAAAACTCCTGCTGCGGTCTCTTCTCCCAAAGGTGATAGAGCTGCTCGGGCGATTTGTACGGAAGCCCGCGCAGCAGTGCTGCATCGACTACCGTAAAGATTGCCGTGCTTGCGCCTATGCCGAGGGCCAGCGTGGTGACGGCAATCAAGGCGAAGCCGGGCTTCTTCAATAGCGTGCGAAGCGCATAGCGCAAGTCTTGAATTAGGTGATGCATGTCTGTCTTTTCCACCACGGGCTACAGGTCCGATAAGTCCTATAGGTCCGATACGTCCTATCTACTCATACCGCAACGCCACCAGAGGATCGACCTTGGTCGCGCGCCACGCCGGAATGAAGCAAGCCAACAAGGCGACCGTTGTCAGTAACAACACAATTGCCGCGAACGTGAGCGGATCAGTCGCGCTCACATTGAACAACAGATTCTTTAGCAAGCGGGTCAAACCAAACGAAGCCACCAACCCAAGCGTGACGCCAAGAAAAGCCAGGCTCATCCCCTGGCCGATCAACAGCCGCAGGACGTCCCTGCGCTTAGCGCCCAAAGCCATGCGAACGCCTATCTCATGCGTACGTTGCGCCACCAGATACGAAAGCACGCTGTAGATCCCGATTGCCGATAATAGGAGCGCGGTCAGGGCGAAGAGGCCGACCAGCCAGAGCGTAAAGCGCTGGCCCGCGACCGCCGTCGCCGCAATCGTTTCGAGCGTCTTGACCTCGGCCAGTGGCAAATCTTTGTCGATCGCGCGGACTTCGCCGCGCACAGCTTCGACCAGTTGCGAGGGGTCGGCATTGGCGCGCACGGCGAGGATCATCTCCCGCGTTGGTTCCTGCGTCATTGGCCAATAGAAAGCCGGTTCAGCCGCAGGCGAATACGGAAAGTCTTTTACGTCGCCGACTACTCCGGCCACCGTATTCCAATCCTTCTCTTGCGGCTGGGAAGCGAAGGTGAAGCGTTTGCCCACGGCGCTTTCGCCCGGCCAGTAACGTTCGGCCATGCTGCGATTAATGAGCACAACGTTCGGCGTCCCTGGGTGATCTTCGGCGCTGAAGAAACGACCGGCAATAAGTGGCACGCCAATCGTTCGGAAATAATCGGTTGAGGCGTAGTGATACCGCGCCGACGGTTCTTGATTTGGCGGGAAGGTTTTGCCTTCGATGGTAAACCCCGCGTTTTCATCGTAGCCCGTCCACGGCAGATCAGAAGTCAGCCCTATGGCTTGCACGCCCGGCAAGGCGGTCAATCGTTCGAGTAGTTGTTGCTGGAACGCGGCGACCTTGGACACATCGCCGTAACGCGCGCCTGGTAAGGTCAGACTGGCCGTCAACACCCTCTCCGGGTTGAAGCCAGGATTGGTTTGCTGAAGTTTCCAAAAGCTCCGCATCAACAAACCCGCACCAACCAACAGCACCAGCGCTAGTGCGACTTCGGAAATCACCAGCGCGTCGCGCAACCGGCGTTGCCGCCGGCTGGTGCCGCCGCTGCGCCCGCCCTCTTTGAGCACTTCATTAAGATTGAGCTGTCCAGCTTGTAACGCCGGCGCCAGCCCGAATAACACGCCGGTCAACAGCGTAAGCGCGAGCGTAAAGAGCAAGATGCGCCCATCCAGACTCACCGCCTGCAAACGCGGCAGTTGTTCCCGGCCAAGCACGCCGAGCGCAGCAATCAGCCATTTCGCCAGCAAGATTCCCGCAGCACCACCCAGGACCGCGAGCAGGACGCTTTCCGTAAGCAGCTGCCGCACGATGCGCCAGCGTCCCGCGCCTAATGCAGCCCGCACGGCCACTTCGCGCTCACGCACCGTCGCGCGCGCGAGCAGCAGATTCGCGACGTTCACACATACAATCAGCAGGACAAAGAAGACTGCGCCGAACAGCACCAACAGTGTCGTTTGCACCCGCCCTACAATCTCTTCGTGCAGCGGCTGCATGGCGATGCGCCAACCCTGGTTCGTCCTGGGGTATTGTTGCGCCAGGCGGTCGGCGATCAAGTTAAAAGAGGCCTCGGCCTGCGCTAGTGTCACGCCAGGTTTCATTCGTCCGATGGCGTTGCAGAAATGCGCGCCGCGTCCGGCCTGTGGTTTAAGTTCGAGCGGCCCCCAAAGGTCTACGCTCTCACCGTGCGGCATCGAACGGTAATCGCCGCCAACATGTTGAACACCCGGCGGCATTACACCCACCACTGTGAACGGTTGTCCCGATAGAGTGATGGCCTTGCCAACGATGCCTGGATCGCCGCTGAAGCGACGCTGCCACAACGCGTGGCTGAGGATCACAAACGAATTGTTGCCCGGCAATTCGTCTTCGCGGCGAAACTCCCGCCCCAACAGCGGCGCTACACCCAACAGTTCAAAAAACCCGGCAGTCACCCTCAGCCCGGCCAGCCGCTCTGGTTTGTCATCCTGCGATAATTCCATATCGTGCCGCGTATAGAGCGCCAGGCCAGAGAGCGTAGTGTTCTGCTCGCGGTAGTCCTGAAAGTTGCCTTGCGCCATTGGGAACCGAGGCTGGGCTTGACTGCGCTCGAAGACGCGGACCAACTGTTCGGGTTCACGGTAAGGCAGCGGTTTGAGCAACACGCCATTGACGACGCTGAAGATAGCTGTGTTCGCTCCGATGCCGAGAGCCAGCGTGACGATCGCAATCAACGCGAAGCCGGGGTTCTTTTGGAGAGTGCGAAGGGCATAGCGCAAGTCTTGCATTAGTTTGTGCATCACTCCTCCTCAAGCATTCCCAATTGCCAATTGCCGATTGCACCCAATAACCTCATTCGTATCGCAACGCCACCAGAGGATCGACCTTGGTCGCCCGTCGCGCAGGGATGTAGCAAGCGAGCAAGGCCACTTATTCGTATCTGAGTGCCACCAATGGGTCGACCTTCGTCGCCCGCCGCGCGGGGATATAACACGCTAGCAAAGCGACGGCGATTAAGCCGGTCGACATGGCTGCGAATGTCAGCGCGTCTGTGGACGTCACCCCAAACAGTAAACTCGCCATCAACCTGCTCAGAGCTAACGCGCCAGCCAATCCGATTGCCACGCCGACCAGGGCCAGCCTCATTCCGTTTCTTACCACCAGCTTCAGCACGTCGCGGCTTTGCGCGCCAAGCGCCATGCGAATCCCGATCTCACGCGTGCGCTGGACGACCGAATAGGCAATGACGGCGTAAATGCCGATTGCCGTCAGGAGCAGTGCGATCAATGCGAAGCATGCAAACATGAACGCTGACAACCTTTGTGGGACCATCGACTCAGAACGGACTTGCGACATGGTCCGGACATTAAAGACAGGCTGGTCTTTTTCAATTGCTTGCACTTCTTTGCGCACGGCAGTGGTTAGAGTCGCCGGATCGGACGTCGAGCGCAGCACCAGCGCCATTTGGCCATACGGGTGCTGCGCATGCGGCACATAAAGAGCGGGGCGCAGCCTGTCATCGTTGAGTTCGCTCATGAAACTCTTATTGCGGACATCGGCTACGACGCCGACGATCTCGCACGGCCCTTCTCCTACTCGTACGCGCTTGCCAAGCGGGTCCTGATCTGAAAAAAAACGTTTTGCCAACTTCTCACTGATGATTGCCACGGGCGCTGTACCCCTCGAGTCTCGTTCAGTGAAGTTGCGGCCTCTTAACAAAGGGATTTCCAGTGCATCCAAATAGCCGGGAGTGATTACGCGGTAATCTGCAAGCGGAGCCTGGCCCGGCGCAAAAGGCGCTTGGCCTTCAATGGAGAAATAAATGCTGTCGTCCCCATTCTCGAGCGGGACGAGATTGGTTGCGCCCGCGCCAGTGACTCCGGGTATGTTTTCCAAGCGAGGCATTAGTTTCGCGAAGAAGGCGGCGCGCTGCTCAACAGTGGCGTATGTGCGATACGGTAGCGAAAGCTCCAGGGTCAAGGCACTGCCTGCATTAAACCCGGGTTTGACATCGAGCACGCGGAGGAAGCTGCGAATCATCAATCCTGACGTCGTTCAAATTCGCCTTCGTCAGCAGCAATGCCGGCGCTAAAGCTGATCCGATTCCAGTCAAGACTGACACGAGCAAGGTAAACGTGAACACGTACCAATCAACGCGCAGGTCTTGCAAACCGCTAACATACTTGGCGAGGTTTGCCGGAATGCCCGCTGCAAACCCTTCGATTGCCCACACCGACAACAAGAGTCCCAAAGCGCCGCCCGCAATCGCGAGCAGAAGGCTTTCCGTCAAAAGCTGTTGCGCTAAGCGCCAACGGTTTGCTCCCAGTGCTAATCTCACCGCCATCTCTTTTTGTCGTGATGCGGCCCGCATCAGTTGTAAGTTGGCGACGTTCGCGCAAGCGATGAACAGAACGAAAAGAACCGCACCGAACATGATCAAGAGATAAGGACGGGCGCTACGCACGTACGAACCGAGCAGGCTCTCAACAAGAAAGGTGCGATTCGCGTTCGTCTCTGGATACTGCGCACCGAGGCGATTGGCCAGCAGGTCCAGCTCCTTCTGAGCTCCCGCCACACTCACATTCGGTTTCAGTCGCGCGATCATTGTGAGGTAGGTACTGCTGCGATTCGTTACATTCTCGGGGAATGTAATTAGCGGTGCCCACACTTCGACAGCGCTGTTTGGAAAGGCAAAGCCCGGTGGCATAACACCGATGATTGTGAAGTTGCGACCGTTGATTCTGGTGCTGCGTCCGACAACGGCTGCATCCCCGCCAAAACGCCGGCGCCACAAGGCATCGCTAATAATGACGACCGGATCGCGTCCTGGCTGTTCCTCTTCAGCCGAGAACGCGCGTCCCGCCGAGGGGTTAACCCCCAGAACGTTAAAGAACTGCGCCGATGCATTGACACCCTCAACGCGTTCCGGCTGATCCCCTTCTGTGATGTTCGCCCACCAGTTCGTCGACGCGGCGACAGCTGTAAACGAAGCGCTTTGGTTTTTAACATCGAGATAGTTGGCGAATGCGGCGGCGTTTCGTTCGACTTCGACCTTTGGCCGGGATTCCCAGATCATCACGAGCTGATCGATGTCGCGAAACGAGAAAGGGTGGAGCAACAAGGCATTAATTGCGCTGAAGATCGTCGTGTTAGCACCGATTCCCAGCGCCAACGCAACCACCGCCACTAGGGTGAAGCCCGGAGACTTTCTGAGCACCCGCACGCCATGCTGAACGTCCTGCCAAAAATGGTTCATTGGATCTCCCTTAAATCTGATCCTGGTTGATCGCCGCTCTTATGATTTCCAGTTGCCACTTGAATCGATTTCCGATTGCCAATTGGCCGATTTGAGATTTCAGATCTGAGATCTCAGATCTGAAATTCGAAATCCAACTCGCCGCACTGCGGATCCTTCAACACAACCCCTAAGACGGCTTTGGAAAACCGACTTGAAAATCACCAGTTGGCAAACGGCAATTGGAAATCGGCAATTGGCAATCGGCAAATGGCAGAAGGCATTTCCAAGTAACAGTTTTGCCAATCCGCAATCCGCAATCCGTAATCCGCAATCCGAAATTCGACTTATTCGTAGCGCAGCGCCACCATCGGATCGACCCTCGTTGCTCGCCGCGCGGGAATAAAGGAAGCCAACAGCGCCACCGTGATCAGCAACGCGGCCGTCACGCCGTATGTCAACGGATCTCTGGGCTGCACGCCGAACAGCATCGTCGTCAAACTCTCGAGATATTTCGTCAACACATAGGCGCTACCTAATCCCAGCGCCACGCCGATCAGCGTTAAGGTCATTCCCTGTCTTAGAATCATCTTCAGGACGTTTCTTCGATCGGCGCCGAGTGCCATGCGAATACCAATCTCGTGCGTGCGTTGTGACACCGAATAGGCCAACACTCCGTACAATCCGATCGCAGCGAGTTGCTGCGCGAGCAGTCCGAAGAGGCTAAGCAGCTTTGCGAAGAGGCGTTCCATCGCCAATGTTTCGTCGGCCTGCTCAACCTGGGTCTTGACGTTATTGACCGGTAGGTTAGCGTCAACATCCCGCACCGCTTGACGAACGCCAGGGACGAAGGAGTAAGGATCGCCGGTAGTGCGCACTTCGAAGGTCACAGTGCCGACTGAACTTAATTCCTGAAGCCATGGGACGTAAGCCGTCGGCACAGTCTCGTCGCGTTGACGAGTATATTTCGCGTCTTTGGCGAGACCGACAATTTCGATCTCACTCGTTTTCTCGGAATCGAAACCGAAACGTTTGCCAATTGGGTTTTCATTGGGAAAGTACTTTTGCGCGAAGGTTTGATTAACTACAGCGATTTTCGGCGCTTTACTATCATCTTGAGAGCTGAGCCCGCGTCCAAGCAGCACCGGGATTTCCATCGCCTCGAAAAAGTTTTCGCGAACCTGATGCAGATAGACACGACTGATTTGTTTTATCGTGCGGTCCGCCGCCGCCGTCGTCGGCATATATAAGGAGCGATCGCTCGAGCCCTGGGAGAGCAAAGGCATACGCGAAAAGGTGACCGACCGCACGCCGGGAACAGCTTCGAGCCGTTCAAACATCTGCTTGTACAGATTTGTGAGGCGCTCGTCCTTGTAACCGATCAGGTTCGGGTTAACGCTAAAAAGCAGAAGGTTCTTGGCGTTAAAGCCCGTTTCAACTCGCTGCAAGTTCAGCAGCGTGCGCAGGAGCAGCCCGGCGCCAATCAGTAACAATAGGGACAGCGAAACCTGTACTACGACCAGGGACTTGCTCAGGAAAGAACGGGAAGCTGCACTCGAAGATCTGCCGCTCTCCTTTAATGCCGGAGTCAAGTCAATACGAGTCGCTCGCAATGCCGGCACCAGCCCGAAGACTATGCCGGTCAAGAGCGACAGCCCTAACGTAAAGCCGAGCACACGTAGATCAAGGCGCGGATTCAGCGCGGTTCCTCTACCGTCCCAATCGCTAACGGCTAACAAGCCATCTTTGATCCAAAGAGCAAACAAAATCCCCAGTGCACCGCTAAGAACTGCAAGCAGCACACTCTCCGTCAGCAGTTGGCGAATCAGACGCCAGCGGCTCGCACCCAGCGCCAGCCGCACGGCAATCTCCCGTCGTCGCGACGACGCGCGCACCAGCAGGAGGTTTGCGACATTGGCGCACGCAATCAGCAGCACTGACCCGATTATGCCGAACATCAGTTTGAGCGGGCGCGCATAAAACCGCCGCGTATTCATTTCTCCCTGACTCCCGGAAATGAGAGTCAGGCGTGGATAGTCTTTCGGCTCCAGGGGCTTAATCGGAGTTAGCGCCTGAGCCGGCGCTCTAGTCTGAGCGTAACGAGCCAGCCGATGATCCAGTACGGATTGTAGAAATATTCCATCCAGGGCGGCTTGAGCCTGCTCCGTTGTGGCGCCGGATTTTAGTCTGCCCATTAGCCGCAACCACCAGGTGCCGGCGCCCTTCATTGGTGAGCGCTCCCCGCTGACCTGCTGTTCCCAGGCAATCGGGATTGAAACATCCTGCGACGAGCCAATCTGTCCAGTCCCCTCAAAGCCCGGCGGCGTAACGCCGACAATTGTGAAGGCCACGTTGTTAAGATTGACCTGTCGACCGACAACTGAATGATCGCCGCCGAAGCGAAACTGCCAGTAACGATGGCTGAGCACGGCCACGGGGCCAGCCGCCAGGCTGTCATCACTCTCGTTGATCGTGCGTCCGATAAAGGCAGGTACTCCCAGGGCCGCGTAGTAATTGCCGGACACGGCCTGTCCCTCGGCGACATCGGCTTGCCCATCAACATTCACGTTCAAGCCGACCGATCCGAAAGCGAAGACATCGGAAAGCGGACTCTGTTGCTCGCGCACGCGAACGAAAGTTTGATAAGGAAAGGAGGTCCGAACCGGCAGCCCCGTCTTGTCATCCCGGTTCGTGCTGCCTGTATAACCGCCGGGACTGAATTCTTTGCTCGACACGGTCGTGAACAGGACCAACTGCCCGGGATCTTTGACCGGCAGTTTTTTCAACAGCACAGCATCAACCACGCTGAACAGGGCCGTGTTGGCGCCCACACCGAGGGCCAGCGTCAACGCCGCAACAGCAGTGAAGCCGGGATTCTTGGCAAGCATGTGCAAGCCATAGCGCAAGTCTTGCCATAAGATGGACATAGTCTTTTTTCCTTCTATTGATCGCCTGAAGATTGAGCTATTGTCTTCTTGTCCTTCCGCTTTCAATCCGCAATTTGAAACTCGAATTGCGCAATTCACGACTTACTACCGCAATCTGGCTCGCTGCGGTCCCCTGAGGTCAGTACCACCGCGCGGTAGCGGGTGGGTCCGTACCGTTAGAGATGCCCATCGCTTAGCCACCCGCTACAGCGCGGTGGTACTGACCTCATAGGCCGCAGCATGTGCTACCGCGCGCTGGTGGCCTTATTCGTATCTCAGCGCCACCAGGGGATCGACTTTCGTTGCGCGGCGCGCCGGGATGTAACACGCGATGAATGCAACGGCGATGAGAACCAGTGCCACTGCGGTGAATGTCGTAAGGTCAGTCGGGGCAACCCCGAACAACAAGCTCGACATCACCCGCGTTGCCGCAAAAGCGCCTGCCACTCCGATCGCCGCTCCCATCAAAGCCAGCGACATCCCACTTCTCAGCACCAGTTTCAACACATCGCTCATCCGCACTCCCAGCGCCATGCGGATTCCGATCTCCTGCGTGCGTTGCGCGACCGCGTAGCTGGTGACGCCGTATATGCCCATTGCCGCCAGCAACAGGGCCACCGTTCCAAAGACACCGAAGATCACCAGGCTGAAGCGGCGCTGGTCCAACGATGATGAGAAGACCTGGTCCAGGGTGCGAAAGTTGACCGGCAGTTGCGGGTCGAGCGATCGAACCACCTGGCGCATTGATGGCACCAACGCAGAAGGAGCGATCCGACCACGAACCACTACGGTCACGCTGGATGAAGGCGGTCGTTGAAGGCTATTCGCGTAGACCGTGGGACTAATGGCGGCATCAACTCCACGATCATGCACGTCACCCACGACTCCCACGACGTGCAACAAACGCAAGTCTCCGTCCATGTTTCCAAACTGAATTGTTTGTCCGATTGGGTTTTCGTTTGGCCAATACTTCCCAGCCATTGACTCGCTGATGAGAGCGGCATGTGGTGAGTTGGGCTGATCGCTCCGATCGAATGTTCTGCCCCGCAGAACCGGGATTCCCATCGCTGCAAAATAGCCCGCACTGGCCAGGCGAAAATTCGCAGCACCTTTCCTTGCCGGGTTGTTATTAATTAGAAAAGTTCCGTCGGGTCCATCTCCCCTCAAGGGCAGTAGACTAATAGTCCCGACCGCACTCACGCCCGGCAGTTGGCCCAGCCGATCGAGTAATTGTTCCTGAAACAGTGTTTGTTGTTCCCCTTCCGCGCTGAGCTGGATCGTTGCGTCAGGAGCGATGCCGTGGTCCAGCAAACGTTGATACGCTTGCATGAAAACTTGATACTGTTTCTCATTGAAATCAATCCTGGGTAGGGATAGCTCCATAGCCACAGCGCTTTCCGTGCGAAAGCCAGGATCAATTCGCAACAGACGGTAGAAACTCTTTCCGACCAGCCCGGCGGCTATCAGCAGGATCAGCGTCAACGCCATCTGCGCGACAACCAGTAAACTTCGCAATCGCTGACCCGCCTGACCAGACTGACCCCGCCCGGTTTCCCTGAGACTTCCTTCAAGGTCCCTGCTTGAGAAGCGTAGCAGCGGCACAAGTCCGAGTACGATTGCCACCAACAAGCAAAGGGCCACTGTGAAAGCGATCGCTCTCACATTAACCCCGATCTCATTTACGCGCGGCAGGCTTTGCTGATTCAACCCAATTAATAGCTCAACCCCCCAAAACGAAAGCAAAATGCCTAACGCACCGGCAGCGAGAGTCACCAGCAGATTCTCGGTAATAAACTGCCGCGCCAAATGCAGGCGAGTTGCACCCAGCGCTGAGCGCACCGCAAACTCTCGTTGTCGCGCCGTCGCCTGGGCCAGCAGCAGGTTCGCTACGTTTGCGCAGGCCACAGCCAGCAAAAATCCGACCGCCACGAAAATCATCACTAGCGCGCCGCGAACATTCCCCACCATGTATTCCTGCTGTGGAATCAGAGCAAAATCCACGGCGTCCATATCCTTGCCGTGTTCTTGTTTCAGTTGTTTGCCGATGGTGCTGACTTCGGCGCGCGCCTGTTCAATCTCGATGGCTGGAAGCACGCGCGCAACTACGTGCCAGTTATGGGCCGAGCGTGAGGTTTCGGGCAAAGATATTTCTCGCGGAATCCAAACCTCTGCGTTTTGCGGGAAGCCAAGACGTGGAGGCATTACTCCAACAACTGTGAAATCCTTGTCCGAGATCCTCAGCGTGGCTCCGGTTAAGTCAGACTTTCCACCCAGCACTCGGTGCCAAAAGTCGTAACTGATCACAGCCACCGGTACGCCGCCCGGCTTACTCTCTTCCATAACGAAGGTCCGGCCAAGAAACGGCTGTGTACCGAGCACACGGAAAAAGTCGCCTGACACTCGAAACGTAATCGCCCGGACAGGTTCACTACCTCCAGTAACAGTCGCTGTTCCCCCGCTGTATTCAGCGACCCCCTCGAGCGTGCGGCTGCGGGCGCGGACGTCGAGAAAATTCGGTTCGGCGAACGAGATTGGCCTGCCCGCGGTATTCACTTCTCGGAGTTCAACGAGGCGTTCAGCCTCTGGATAAGGCAGAGATCGCAACAGCACTCCGTCGACGACGCTGAAGATTGCCGTACACGCGCCGATACCAAGCGCGAGGGTGAGCACCGCGATTGAAGTAAAGCCACGGCGCTTCAACAAGCTCCTAACGCCAAAGCGAATATCTTTGATGAAAGTTTCCATAGTCTTCGAAGTGGCCCAGACTTGAGTCTTTGTGTTACTTCCGCCTCAAAAATCCCTTCATTCGTAACGCAGCGCCACCAACGGATCGATCTTCGTCGCCCGCCGCGCAGGGATGTAGCACGCGAGAAAAGCGACGGCGATCAAGGCGGCCGAGACCGTTGCAAATGTCACTGCATCGGTCGCACTCACTTCTCCTTCAGGAGCAACGAGTGACGAAGGCAGCGGTCGAAAGTCAGCATCCATGACGCCGACGATGTTGTAAGGAACGACCATTAAGGTAGACGTTCTTGCCGACGATATTCGGATCGCTACCGAAGTGGCGTTGCCAGAGGCCGTGGCTCAAGACGATCACAAAATCTTTGCCGTCTTCTTGTTCTTCAGGAGTGAAGACCCTTCCGAGCAGCGGCTTTCCTTTCATGATTTTGAAGAAGCCATCGCCTACCTGGATCGCGGGAACTCTCTCGGCTTCGCTATCGCCTGTCATGATGGGATACCAACCCGTGTACGTGGCGACGTCTTCAAAGACAGTCGACTGCGTGCGGATGTCTGCTAGGTCAGTGGCGGAGACTTGATTGTGTTTTCTCAGGCTCGCTTCGGTCCGGGTGTCGCCCCACACGAGCACCAGGCTGTTGGGATCCTGATAAGGCAACGACTTCAACAGCACGGCGTTGATCACGCTGAAAACCGTTGTGTTCGCACCTATACCGAGCGCGATCGACAGCACGGCGACCGCAGTAAAGGCCGGGCTTTTGCTCAACATGCGCAACGCGTAGCGCAGGTCCCGAAAGAAAGTCTCCATCAAATGGTTCCCCTTTGTTGATTGCGACTTTTTCAAT
>WNGE01001704.1_pt1 | contig 27634 bp, 25 predicted proteins | sample 5400651 | NCBI WGS metagenome assembly WNGE01 (sample SAMN13153370, study PRJNA577476) | soil metagenome | isolation source: 60 cm soil or saprolite under grassland replicate 2 | place: USA:California | collected 2016-06-15 | reverse complement strand
CCGCCAGCACCGGGCGGGGCTTTCCTGCACCGGTGCCGACCAGCACCAGCGTCGCAACCAGACAGGCCAGCGACAGGCGAAGGGTCGAGCTTGCGAACGAACGGTCCCGGCGAAACGGCATTGCTTCCCCCTTCAACTGCGCGACAGCCCGCGGTCGATCACCCGGCGGGCTCCGCTCGCACAGTAGACGCCCGCAACTCCGCTGGCTATGGCTACACGTGATGGTTTCCGGCTGATGCTTTCGGAGGTCCAGCCGCGCACGAATGGACTGGCGGGCCGTCGGCCGTTTGCCGTCAGGCAATCGGGGGGGTCAGTTGCGCTTCTTCGGCGGCTTCGGCTGCTTGGGCGGTATGGCCTCGGCGTGGTCGAGCGATCTGGCCACCCATCGACGCAGCATTTCGGGCTGGTCGCGCCACTCGCGGGGGAGGAGGACGTAGTCGCGCATGGGGCGCCCGGGCATCGGCTCGAACGGCCCGCCTCCCTCCGCGGTCACGGCCTCGCGGTCAGGCTCCGGGAGCCGAAGGAAGACGTCGGGGCCGAACACCCCCATGAACATGTTCCCGTTCACGAACGCGGAGACGTTGCCGAACATCGGCCGCACGGTCACGTCGGGGTGGTCGGGCACCACCGACTCGAACAGCGCCTTCGCCTCCTGGTCCGCCTTCGGTATGGGCGGCATCGACGAGCCCTTGGCCGGCGTCATGGGACCCCTCCTTCCCCGACATGCTGCTGCATCGGTCGCACCTCGATCATCCCCTCGTTGACCCTCGCCTCGTACACGGGCTGCGGCCGCGTGGCCGGCCCGCGGACCACCCGGCCGTCGGTCAGCCAGAACGTGCTGCCGTGCACCGGGCACGTCACCGTGGGCTGCGCGATGTGGGCCCGGACCACGCCGCGATGGAGCGGCCCTCCGATGTGGGTGCACCGGTTGTCCAGGGCGAAGATCCGCTCGGAGGTCCGGTACAGGAAGAGCTGGAGGTCTCCCACCTCGACCCGGACCGCCCGCTCCAGCGGCAGCTCGTCGTCCCGTATCGCCGGGATCCAGTCGTCCATGTTCACCCGGAACGGGAGGGGCGGTTTCCCCACCGGTCGTGGTGCACGACCTTCTCGACCGGCTTGCGCGAGGTCGGCCCGTACCGCCCCTTGGGCCAGCCCACGGGGATCACCGCGCACGGCTGGACGGTCCACGGGAGCCCGAGGGCCCGCCGGGCCATGGTGTTGGACCACAGCGGGAGCGTGGTCAGCGCGGCCCCAAGGCCCTCGGCCCGGCACGCCAGCAGGAAGTTCTGGATGGCCGGGTAGATCGACCCGTAGTGCGAGCTGGCCCCCATGGGGAAGAACGTCAGCCGCGGGCCTCGAAGGCACGGCACCACGATCACCGGAACCTCTTCGAAATGGTCGGCCTGCCACTGCACCGCGTCGATGATCCTGAGCGCCTTCGGATCGTTCCTGTTGACCAGCCGCCCGAGCCCCCCGTACAGCCGCCACGACTGGCGGTTGAGCCGGGCCAGCTTCGCCTTGACCTCGGGGTCGCGGACCAGGATCCACTCCCAGTTCTGGGCGTTGCTGCCGGTGGGCGCCTTCAGGGCCATCTCGATGCACCGCAGGAGCACCTCGTCGTCCACCGGGTCGGGCTTCAGCCGGCGGATCGCTCGCTGCGTCTCCATCGCTTCGCCCAGCGGCATGTCGAGGCCCACGACCACGCTTATAGCGCATCCCGCCGGAGGGCGCCTCGCCACCGAAACGGGTATCGTGCCCGAGACCTGACCACGTTCGAAGGAGCGACCATGGGAGTCCTGCCCCCGGCGGTCGAGGAACTCCTCGACTCCGCGCTCGTCGGCGAGCTGACGGTGGTCGACGAGCGCAACCGCCCCGTCACGCACCCCCTGATCCCGCTGTACGACGGCGAGCGGATCTACCTCACCTCGAGCGTGCTGTTCTCGCGCAAGCTCGAGCATGTCAAGGCGAACCCCAAGGTGGCGCTGTCGATCAGCGATCCCACCGCCGTCGACGTCGAACGGTTCCGGCGGGCCACCATCCAGGGCGACGCCACCGTCGACGACACCGACCTGCACTCCGGATGGGAGCGGAGGGTGCTGCCGTTGTGGCGGAAGAAGGAGCCCGCCATCGACTTCTTCCTGGGCAAGCGGGTGGCGCTGCCGCTGTTCTTCGAGCGAGCCATCATCGAGATCGTTCCGCGACGGGCGTTCCTGTGGGAGGACGGCGACACCTCGCGACCGCCGGAGGTGTTCGAGCTGAGCGGAGCGGGCCGATGAAGCCCGGCCAGGAGCTGCTCGCCAGCCTTCAGACCCGCGGCTACACCCACGCCGTGGTGGCGTTCCTCGACGACGAGGGCTACCCCGTCTCGGTCGCCACGGCGTTCACGGTGTCCCCCGAGCGGGGCGTGGTCTCCCTCGACGCCGTGGCGGGCCCCGCGGCCAGCCCACCGGAGGACCGAACGGTCAACGTGGTGTTCAGCCACATCCGGCCGCAGCCTGGCATGGGCTACGACGAGCGCCGCTACGTCTCGCTGTGGGGCCGGCTCCACAGGTCCGACGGCCACCTCGAGTTGGTCCCGGACAGCGTCCAGCACTGGGACGAACAGGAGATGACGTTCTTCGAGTTCTCCGAGCGGGGCGTGCCGCAGGCCCACAAGTACATGGAGCGGCTCTCGCGCGAGACCGGCCGCACCGTGAGGCCCCACCTCTCACCGTTCTGGCTCTTCCTCCGGGCCACCAGGTTGCCGTTCCTCTCGGCCACCATCGTCCCCATCGGGCTGGGGATCGCGGTGGCCGGCCTGCACCGCCAGTGGCACTGGTGGCTGGCCATCCTGACCATCGTGGCCGGCGCCTGCGTGCACCTCGGGCTGAACGTGGTGAACGATGTGTTCGACACCAAGAGCGGGGCCGACGCGGCGAACGTCACGCCAACGCAGTTCAGCGGAGGCTCCCGGGTCATCCATTACGGGCTGCTGACGATGCGGCAGATGGAGCTCATGTCGGCCGGCTTCTACGCGGTGGGACTCGGGATCGGACTGTACCTGGCGATCACCCGGGCGTTCTGGCCGCTGGTCGTCATCGGCGCCCTCGGCGCGGCGATCAGCTACTTCTACACCGCACCCCCGCTCCGCCTGGTCCACCGGGGGTTGGGCGAGATCGCTGTGCTCCTGGGATTCGGACCAATCATGGCCCTCGGGGCGTACTACGTGCAGGCGAAGCACTTCTCATGGGAGGCTGTGTACGCGTCTCTCCCGGTCGGCATCCTGGTGGCCCTGATCCTGTACGTGAACGAGGTCCCGGACCGGCCGGGCGACGCCGAGGCCGGCAAGCGGACGCTCCCGGTGAGGCTTTCGAAGGACGCCGTCATCGCCCTGTACGCGCTGTCCGTCGCGGCGGCGTTCGGCCTGATCCTGGGGGGTGCCGCCTCCGGCGTGCTGCCCCGCCCCGCGTTGATCGCGGTGGCCGCCGCGCCGCTGGCCCTCCCTGTGTACCGCGGCTTGAAGGACCACTACGACAGCCCCTACCAGCTGATGCCGAAGATGGGCACGAACATCCAGCTCCACATGGCCACAGGGATGCTGCTGATCGCCGGCTACGTCGTGGCCATCGTCGCCTCCCACGCCAGCGGCCACCCGCCGTTCTTCCTGAGGTAGCTCGTGGAGTACAGGCCGCTGGGACAGACCGGGGTGGAGGTCAGCGCGTTCTGCCTGGGAACCATGATGTTCGGGGCCTGGGGCAACACCGACGTCGACGACTGCGTGCGGATCATCCACACCGCCCTCGACGCCGGCGTCAACTTCGTCGACACCGCCGACGTGTACGGCGAAGGCAGCTCGGAGGAGATCGTGGCGAGGGCCCTGAAGGGCCGCCGCGACGACGTGGTCCTGGCCACGAAGGTTCACGGGGAGATGGGACCGGGCCCGAACGACCAGGGACTCTCGCGACTGTGGATCATGCGCGAGGTCGAGGCCAGCCTGCGACGGCTGGAGACCGACCACATCGACCTGTACCAGACCCATCGGCCCAGGCCCGGCACCCACCTGGAGGAGACCCTTGGCGCGCTCTCCGACCTGGTGCATCAGGGGAAGGTCCGGTACCTCGGCTGCTCGACCATGCCGGCGTGGACCATCGTCGAGTCGCACTGGGTGGCCGAGCGACGGGGCCTCGAACGGTTCGTGTGCGAGCAGCCGCCCTATTCGGTCTTCGTCCGCCACATCGAACGGGACGTGCTGCCGGTGTGCCAGCGCTACAGCATGGGCGTGATCGCGTGGAGCCCGCTGGCCGGCGGCTGGCTCACCGGGAAGTACCGCCGGGACCAGGAGCCGCCCCCCGGCTCCCGGATGGCCAGGTGGCGGCCCGGGACCAGTCCGGTGGCGGCCAGGTTCGACGTGTCGCTGCCCGAGAACCAGCGCAAGCTCGACGCGGTCGAGGACCTCGCCACCGTGGCGGACAAGGCCGGCCTGTCGATGACCCACATGGCGAACGCGTTCGTGCTTGCCCACCCCGCGGTCACCTCGGCCATCATCGGCCCAAGGACGATGGACCACCTCGAGGACGTGCTGGCCGGCGCCGACGCGAGGCTGGACGCCGAAACCCTCGATGCGATCGACCAGATCGTCCCGCCGGGCGTGGTCCTGAACGAGGCCGACCGCGGGTGGACGCCGCCGTGGATGGAGGCCGCGGCCCGCCGGCGCTGAGGTAGCCGATCCGGCGCTCCGGTGAAGGTTGTTCGCGGACTCAGCGGCTGCCGGCTGCCCCGAGCCCGGCCGTTGACCCGTCGAACAGAAGTTCGATCTGCTCGGAAGGAGCCAGATCGAGCTCGGCACGAAGGAGGTCCCGGTACCGGACGAACTGACGGATGGCCTCGCCCGCGTTCCCCTCGGCCAGGTAGGCGTTGATCAGGCACCGGTGCGCGCTCTCGCGGAGCGGCTCGGCGGCCACCGCGGCGAGCCCGGACTCTACGGCCTCGGCGAACCTTCCCGACGCCGCCATGAGCCTGCTCAGCGCCTCGAGGGCGTGCAGCTGGAGCTGGCGGAACCGCTCCCGCTCGAACACCAGCCAGTCCTCGTACCATCCGGGCAGCAGGTCGGCCGGCCCGGTCATCCGGCGGGCCTCCTCCGGGCTGGCCACCACTGCCCCACGAAGCACCGCCGTCGCCCGCTCGGCCATCTCGCGGGCGTCCACGACCACCCCCGCAGAGAGCCGGAGGTGACTGTGCGACGCCTCGACCAGCGGGAACGGAAGGCGCCGGAGCCGCCAGAGGGCGGACCGAAGGTTGGCCGAGGCTCGCTCGTCGGCCGATTCCGGCCACAACAGGCCGGCGGCGTACGTCCGGAGCATGGGCCGGTCGTGGAGCGCGAGCAGGGCGATCACCCGTTGGGCGGCACTCGGCAGCGATATGACCCGACCATCGAGCCGAAGCTCGAATCCGCCAAGCAGGCGGATCTCGACGCGAGGCACGGGGGGGACATTCTGGAAGGCGCCTGCGGAAGCCCGTTCCAGGGGAAGCGACACCGGTCTCTTCCTTTCGCTGCTCCCCGCTGGCACCACCGGCGAGCGGAGAAGGGGCGGAAGCGTCGTCCGTCGAATGGAGGTCAGTGACCCCAGGGGAAGCTCGCGGTTCCCGCGAGGGCGAGAACGGCGAGGGAAAGCATCATCACGATCCCGGTCAGCAAGCGCTTCACGTGTTTCACCTCCTCCCAATAGCCATCGGGGGCTGATGCTACTCGGTGACTTGACGACGAGTCAAGAAAGACTGTTAATGCCGGGACAAAGCGAGTAAGGTGAGCACAATGCTGGAACGCGACCTGGGCAAACGATTCCGGAGCCTCCGCCTCGCGGCCGGATTGAGCGGGACGGCGGTGGCCGCCCCCCGGTACACGGTGAGCTACGTCAGCCAGATCGAGGCCGGACGGCGGCGGCCCTCCCCCGAAGCCCTCGAGTACTTCGCCCAGCGGCTCGGAGTCACCCCCGCGTACCTTGCCACGGGCGTTCCAGAGGACCTGGAGCCAGAGCTCAAGTACCGCCTCGAGGAGGCCCGCACGGACCTGCGGGAGGCCCGCCCGGACGAGGCCGAGACCGTTGCTCGCGAGGTGCTGGCTCAGGCGGACGGATACGGGCTCGACCGGCTGGCGGCGCGAGCCAGGGTGGTCCTGGGGGAGGCCCTGGCGCTCGAGGGGCGGGTTCGCGAGGCGATCGACGCGTTCGAGGCCGCGCTGGAGGGCCCCCTCGCCGAACGGGAGGCCGCCACGGCCATGGCCGACCTCGCCGACGCCTACCGCACGGTGGGCGACCTCACGTACGCCGTCGACATCGTCGAGTCGTTCCTGGGGCGAAGCGATCGGTCGCCCCTCGATCCCGCCGTGGTGGCCCACCTGCAATCGGTTTTGATCTCGATCTACTTCGAGCGGGGCGACGTCGTCCGGGCCGAGCGGGCGGCGAACAGAGCCCTGCTGGCCGTGAACGAGGACACCCCGCCGCACGTTCGGGCGGTGGCCTTCTGGAACGCCAGCCGGGTGCTGGCCGAGACGAGGCGGTGGGACGAGGCCCTGGAGCTCGCGACCCGCGCTCGGATCCTGATCGAGGAGTCGGAGGACCGTCGCCGGCTCGCTCAACTGCACAACGCGTACGCGTTCATCTGCCTGGAGACGGAGCCGCCCCGGACCGTCGAGGCGGCCGAACACCTCGAGGCGGCCGAGCGGCTGCTCCTCCAGGCCGGGGCCCCCGGTGACCTGGCCTACGTGTACACCGAACAGAGCCGGCTGGCCCTGCTGGAGGGGCGGCCCGAGGATGCGTTCGCTCACGCCGAACGGGCCCTGATCCATGCGTCCTCGGACGACCTCGAGCGGGCCCGGAGCCTGTTCCTCAGGGGCCGAGCGCTGGGCGCGCTCGGCAGGCAGCTCGAAGCCCGCGCGACCCTGCTGGAAGCCGCCACGGTGTTCGAGAAGCACGGGGCCCGACAGCAGCAGGCGTCCTCCTGGCGAGAGATCGGCGAGCTCGACCTGGCGACCGGCGACGTCGACGGCGCGGTGGAGGCCCTGCGATCGGGCCTCCGGGCCCTCGACCCCTACCGGTCGAGGGCATGAGCCCGCCCATTGGAGTGGTTCCGCCCGCGGAAGGGGGAAGGTCGATGACGGGATGCCCGATCTGTGGCTCGACGAACATCGTCGTGGCGACGGTCGACGGGATCCAGAGGGCCACGTGCTCCGCGTGCGGGGCGACGTGGGATCAGCGTGGGAGCAAGCAGAGATCGATCCGGCCCGGCAGGCTCCGTGGGGCACGCCGGTGGAGGGGCGGCCTGGCCATCCTTCCATAAGCCTCGGAGCCCCGGGTCCCAGACCCGGGTCCGACGCGCCGCCTTGGGGGCGGTGGAACCCGAGGTCACACACGAGCGGCGGGGACGCTCGGGCCGGCCTCATCGGACAGGACGCGGGCGGCGGAACGGCGGGGGGCCAGTCGGGCGAGCATGGCCGCGGCCAGGAACAGGATCCCGGACCCCGCGAAGGCCACCCGGACCCCGAGACGCTGGCCGATCAAACCGCCGGCCAGCGCGCCGACCAGGAAGGCACCGTCGAGGACGGCCTCAAGCGCCGCCAGCACCCGGCCCCGGATCGCGTCGGGCACCCGTTCCTGGAGCAGCGACTCGTAGAAGACCGTCCCGCTGCCGTTCCCGATCCCCGCCAGGAACCACAGCAGGAGCACCGGGGACAGCATCCGCTGCTGCGAGGCCACCAGGACGGCGAACCCCACCAGCACGAGGCTCATGCCGAACAGGCGCTCCCGGGCCCACCGTCGTGCGGCGGCCGGCGCGGCCAGCGATCCAAGCACCATCCCCACCCCCCAGGCTCCCCCGACCAGGCCGAGGGCGTCCGGGCGGCGGCCGAGGGTTCGAAGGATGAACAGCGGCTCCAGGGGAGCCTTCACCGCGGAGGCCAGCATGACCACGGCCAGCGCGGCGAAGACCCAACGCACCAGGGGGGTGTCCCTGATGTAGCGGATGCTCTCCCCCAAGGCTCGATGGGCGCGTTCGACCGGGGCGGCGGCCAGCACTATCGGGACGTGGGCCCGCCCCACCAGGACCGCCGAGAGGGCGAACGACCCCGCGTTCAAGGCGAACGCCGGAGCCACTCCCAACCGGGTCACCAGCAGCCCGCCGAGGATGGGGCCGGCCATCACCGCGACGTGGAAGGTGGTCGACACCAGCGCGTTGGCCGCCACCAGGCTTTCCTTGGGAACCAGGTTCGGAAGCGAGGCCTGGAAGCTGGGCTGGAAGAGGCCGCCGAACAGCCCCAGGCAGAACGCCACCGCGTACAGGTGGACCCGGGACGTCGACCCGCCCACCAAAAGCGACGCCACCGCCAGCGCGCGAAGGATGTCGGCCGTCATCATGAGCCGCTTTCGAGACAGCCGGTCCACCAGCGGGCCCCCCAGCGCCCCGACCGCCATGGACGGAGCCACCTGGAGGATCAGGAGGAACGCGAACGATTCCGGCCCTCCCCCCCGCTGGCTCAGGCTGGTGGCCACCGCGAGCGAGTACACCCAGTCGCCGAAGTTCGACGCCGCCTGCGCCCTCCACAAACGCATGAAGTCCCGGTGGCGCCGGAGCTCGAGGAACTGGCCGGCGCCGGATGGGATGAGCCGGGAATGGCACAGCCGGTGCAGGGCCACGGCTGCTCCGATGGCGATGCAGATGTCCCCCGCGCTGAACACGTTGTGGAAGGGGAGGGGCGCGGGGATGGCGAAGACGTCGCCCAGGAACGCGAGGCGCGGGGCCGGCACCACCGCCGAGTTCTGGAACAGGCCGTGGGCGCTGGCCAGGCCGGCCGTCGAGAACGCCGAGGGGAGGACGGGCATCACGCCGCCATTGGCCGCGATGGCCAGCAGGTTGATCGAGCCGCCCAGCCCCACCAGCGAGATCCCGGGGACCCGGGCATTGGCCACCACGAAGCCCCCGGCCAGAACGTAGGACCCGATGTGGAGCACGGCGTGATACCAGGCCGCACCCTGAGGGGCCAGCCAGAAGGCCACGACCTGGAGTGTGGCGGCCAGGGCCAGCATCCACACGGCTCGGAGCCTGAGCTGGGCCAGGTCGGCGAGCCGTCCTCCCGTCACCGGGACCGACAGGACGCAGACGAGGAAGAACACGACGACCAGCACGAGTCCGCTCCAGACCGCCGAAGGAGTCCGGCGCCCTGGATATCGGGATATAGCCTCCGGTCCTTGAGGTCGACCGGGGTCCGGCCGACTGCCCCGAGCCCCCCGGTGGGGTTCAACCTCGGCCGGTCGATTGTCGATATCTGAACGGACATCACGGCCAGTGGCGAGAACACCAAGGGTTCGAAAGGAGGTGGGAGGATGAAGGCTCGGGTTTACCGGCTGGGCCTCGCGCTTTGCGCGCTCGGGCTGCTCGTTGCGGTCATGGGCGCCGGCAAGAAGTGGTAGCCGCCAGCGCGGGGGACGGGCCTGCCCGCCGGGCACGCTGGACGCTCGAGGTTACGATCTCCCCGGTTGTTCCGGCCTCCAGGAAGCGCTGGTAGGGATGAAGAAGCTCTCCCCGGTCCATGTCTACGTCGCCATCGTCTCGGCCCTCGGGCTGGGCGTGTTCGGCGCGCTCATGGCGACCGGCCATTTCGACCACATCCTTTCCGCCCGGTCCGTGGTTTTCGCCGTGTTCGTGGTGCTCGGCGAGCTGATCCCCATCACGGTTCCCCGGAACGGGGAGGAGGACCAGATCACCACGTCAACCGCGTTCTCCCTGGCGCTGCTGCTGACCGCGGGCATCCTTCCAGCGGTCCTCGCCCAGGTGGCCAGCTCGGTGATCGCGGACCTCCTCCGGCGCAAGCCCCTGTGGAAGGCCAGCTTCAACGCGGCTCAGTACGAGCTGTCGCTGTGCGCCAGCGCCGGGGTGCTGGTGCTGCTGACCGGCCACCCGCAGATCGCGGGCGGCCACGCCCTCGGTGCAGGCAACCTGCCTGCCGTCCTCGCCGCGGGGACGGCGTTCTTCATGGTGAACACCTGCCTGACCGGGACCGCGCTGGCCCTGGCCCAGGGGGTGCCCCTGGCCGCGTACCTCCGCCGGGACCTGATGTTCCAGGGCTCGACCGACGGCGTCCTCCTGGCGCTGGCTCCGATCGTCGTCCTCGCCTCCCAGACCTCGCTGGTGATGGTCCCGCTGATCGCCGTGCCCATGGTGGCCGTGTACAAGAGCGCCATGGTCTCGCTGGAGAACGCCGCCCTGGTCCGCCGGCTGGAGGAGTCGCTGGCCGACGTCAGGGAGATGAACCGATTGAACGAGCACCAGGCCCTCCACGATGCCCTCACCGGCCTCCCGAACCGATCGCTGTTCCTGGACCGGGTGGCTCAAGCCATCCGGGTGGCGCATCGGGACGGCGAGGGGCTGGCGCTGCTGATCATCGACCTCGACCGGTTCAAGGACATCAACGACACGCTCGGGCATCACGACGGGGACCTGCTCTTGCAGCAGATCGGCCAGAGGCTGGAGGCCACCTTCCGCGACAGCGACACCATCGCCCGGCTGGGCGGCGACGAGTTCGGCGTTCTCGCTCCCGCCGTGACCGGCGGGGAGCCGGCCATCCGCGTCGCCGACCGGATCCGAGCGACCTTCGAGGCCCCGTTCGAGGTCGAGGGGTTGCCCCTGTACGTGGAGGCCAGCATCGGGATCTCCCTGTATCCCGAGCACGGGGCCGACGCCGACACCCTGATCCAGCGCGCGGACCTGGCGATGTACGTGGCGAAGAGCGGGAGCATGGGGCTCCAGGTCTACGCGACGAAGTACGACCAGCACAGCCGGAGCCGGCTCGCCCTGCTGGGAGAGCTGCGCCGGGCCATCGACGAGGGACAGCTGATCCTGCACTACCAGCCGAAGGTGAACCTGGAGACGGGAACGATTGCCGGTGTGGAGGCCCTGCTGCGGTGGCAGCATCCCAATCGGACGCTGATCCCTCCCGACGAGTTCATCCCGTTCGCCGAGCACACCGGCCTGGTCAGGCCGCTCACCCTGTTCGTCATCGACGCCGCGCTCCGCCAGGCCCACGAGTGGCGTTTGGCCGGCCTGGACCTGAACGTCGCGGTCAACCTGTCCGCACGCAACGTGATCGATCCGCAGCTCCCCGGTGACGTCTCCCGCGCCCTGGAGCGGTGGGGCGTGCCGCCGCAGCGGCTGGAGCTCGAGATCACCGAAAGCGCGCTGACCGGCGAGCCGGTTCGGGCCATGGAAGTGCTGACCCGGCTGAACGACATGCAGGTGGCCCTGTCTCTGGACGACTTCGGGACGGGCTACTCGTCCCTGGCCTCGATCCGGCGCCTGCCCGTGGACGAGATCAAGATCGACCGGTCCTTCGTCATGCACATGGCCTCGGTCGAGAGCGACGCGGTGATCGTGCGGTCCACCATCGATCTGGGGCACAACCTGGGCCTGCGGGTGGTGGCCGAAGGGGTCGAGACCCGGGCGATCTGGGACCTCCTGGCCGAGCTCGAGTGCGACGTGGCCCAGGGATACTTCCTGAGCCACCCCCTGCCGCCGGCCGACGTGGCCCGGTGGATCCGGGACTGGGGACGGAGCCGGAACGGAGAGGATCACAGCCCCGGCCTGGCTCCCGCCGGAGCGGGCGCCACTGACGGAGCGACGGCCATCCCGTCGCTGGTTCCGCAGATCGAGGAGTGACCCGGCCCCAAGGGTGTCCCCAATGGCCGGTTCGGAGCTAGTCGGGAGACGGCAGCACGAACCGCATCGTGGTTCCCGCCCCGGGACGGCTGCTGGCGGAGATCTCCCCGCCGTGGGCTTCGACCAGGCTCCGGGCGATGGCCAGTCCGAGGCCGGCGCCGCCTGAGTCGGCGGCCTTGACGAATCGATCGAACACCCGGGGCAGGGCGTCGGGCGCGATCCCGGTGCCCGTGTCCTCGACGGAGAACGCGACGGCTCCGCCCTCGGCCTCCTCGGCCGCCACCACGACTGAGCCTCCGCGCGGCGTGTGCTGCAACGCGTTCCGCAGCAGGTTCGAGATGACCTGCCCGATGCGGACGGGGTCGACGTCCAGCTCGGAAAGCCCAGCCGCCACCCGGAGCTCGACGCTCACGCCCGCAGCCTCAGCCGTGGAGCGAAAGGCCGCCACGGCCTCTCTGGCCAGGTCCGCCGGATCCGCCGGCTCGCGGTGCAACCGCAGCGCGCCCGCCTCCGCGGTGGACAGCGTCTGGAGGTCGTCCAGGAGCCGGGACATCACCCGGATCTCCTCCACGACGGGCTCGAGGTGGGCGTGATCGGGAGGATACAGACCGTCGAGGATCCCCTCGGCGTTCCCCTGGATCACCGACAGCGGGGTTCGGAGCTCGTGGGCGATGTCGGCGAGCAGATCGCGTCGCTGCTTCTCGTTCGCCTCGAGCCGCCCGGTCATGGCGTTGAACGCACGGGCCAGGCGGCGCATCTCGCCGGGCCCTCGCTCGTCGACCCGAACCGCGTAGTCGCCGGCTGCCACGCGGTCGGCCGCCTCCATCAGATCGCCCATCGGCCGAGCCATGCGCCGGACGGCCCGCCCGATCGCGACGAAGGCGACGAACAATGCCAGGCCGAGGATCGCCACGGGCGCACCGAAGCCACGCCGGGGCCCGGGGCCGAACCTGCCCGACAGCAGGGCCACGGCGATCGCGTTGGCCGCGAACACCAGGCCGAAGAACACGGCCACGAACAGGCCCACACGGCGCAGGAAACGCCGTCGCATCCCCCGCCACGCGGTGGGACCGGTCGGCGGGAAGGGCTCGCCCTCCGGCCACCATGGAGGACGAGACCGCCGCCAGGGCCCGCCGCCGAAACCGGACCCGTGGCGAAAGCGCTCGGGACCGCCCTCCGTCTCACTCATCGGCGAAGCGGTATCCGACCCCGTGCACCGTGAGCAGATATCGCGGACGCCCCGGGACGGGTTCGACCTTCCGCCGGATGTTCTTCACGTGGGCGTCGATGGCTCGCTCGTACGACTCGAACGAGACGCCGTGCACCGCATCCAGCAGCTGCCCTCGGGTGAACACCCGACCCGGCTGCCGGGCCAGGGCCACGAAGAGCTGGAACTCGGTGGGCGTGAGGTCCACCGTCCGCCCCCGGACGGAGACCCGCATGCGCGGAACGTCGACCTCCACATCCGCGACGCGGATCACCTCCGGGCCCTCGGACCGCGCCGACTCCGTCCTGCGCAGCACGGCCCGGACCCGGGCCACCAGCTCCTTCGGGCTGAACGGCTTCACCACGTAGTCGTCCGCTCCGAGCTCGAGGCCCGCCACGCGATCGGCCTCGTCCCCCCGGGCCGTGAGCATGACGATCGGCACGTTCGACCTTCGCCGGAGCTCCCTGGCCACGTCGAGCCCGTCGCGGCGCGGCAGCCCCAGGTCGAGTACGACGAGGTCCGGATTCGTCCCCCGGGCGCTGGCGAGGGCGGCGTCCCCGTCGGCCACCGCGATCACCTCGAACCCGGCATGCTCGAGGTAGTCGCGCACCAGCCGCGCGATCTTCATCTCGTCCTCGACCACCAGGATGGTCCTCAGCCGGCCCTCCCCGATCGCGCCAAGCCTGACGAGACCGCGGGGCGGAGGCAAGCGCCTCCGCCCCGCTCGACAGGGTTCCTCCGGGCCACGCGCTAGACGGAGGCGGGTTCGCCCCCGGACCCCGCCTCCCCCGAGCCCTGCCCGTGCTGGCGGCGGTGCCACTCTTCGAACGCGTCCGGCCCGCCCGGAGCCCAGGGGCCGGAGTGCGAGTGGCCCGGGCCGTACGGACCGTGGTGGCCGGGACCTCCCCATCGGTGGCTCCAGAACAGCCCACGAGCAAGGGCGAATATGGCGAAGAAGAACAGCGGGAACAGGATCAGCCCGAACGGGAAGAACCCCGCCCCGGGACCGACCACCCGCACGATCTGGCCCGCGTGCCCGGCCTGCTCGAGCCCGTGTGTCTCGCCGGCGTGGTACGCGCCGACCCCGATCGCGATCCCCGCGAGGATCAGCAGGAGCAGCGCTCCGATCCCGAATGCCCGTCGCATGTCGTTCCTCCTTTCGACGGCTTCCGTCTCATCGGCCCCATGCTGCCGCCCGGGTGTGAACGGATCGTGAATCCGCCGGGGAGGTTCCGCGGAGACCCGGATCTCTAACCGAGGGCGATCCTGAGGACCTGGTCGCCGCCGAAGTCCGCCACCCACAGGGAGCCCGCGCCGAACGCGAGGTTGCGCGGCTCGGTCCCGAGGTCGAGCGAGGCCACGACGGTGTTCGTGGCCGGATCGACCCGGCGCAGGACGTGGTCCCGGTCGCTCTCCACCCAGATCGCTCCCCCGTGGATCAGGACGCCGTCGATCCCCTGGCCGGCCGGGATCGTGGCCTCCACACGGTTCGTTTGCGGATCGATCCGCTCGAGCGTTCCCGCGTCGTAGCACGTGACCCACACGGCGCCCAGGCCGACGGCGGTGTGGACCGGGGCCGCCCCCACCGCGATGGAGCCGACCACCTTGCCCGTCTCTTCGTCGACGCGCTGAACCCGGTTGCCTTCCTGGTTGGCGATCCAGAGCGACCCGAAGCCGATGGAACCGTAGAAGGGTCGCCCACCCAGGTCGCTGGTCCCGGTCACCTTGTTCGTTCGGGGATCGATCCTGGAGAGCGACCCCTCGACGAGGTTGATGGCCCACACCGCGGCGTCCCCGGCCACGATCCCTTCCGGTTGGAGGCCGACCTGGATCGTGGCGACGTGGTTCGTGGCCGGGTCGATCCTCGACACCGTGTTGCTCGAGTAGTTCGCCACCCAGACCGACCCGAACCCGATGGCGAAGTCGATGGGGCTCTCGTCGGTGGGGATCCTGGCGACGACCTTGTTCCGAGCGGGGTCGATCCGCTCCACCACGCTGGCCTGATAGTGGCCCACCCAAAGGGAGCCGAACGCGAACACCAGGGGATCGGCCTGATTGTCCACCGGGATCGCCCCGACGATCTTCCCCGCGGCCGGCAACAGCGCGACCGCGCTGGGGGACGCGGAGGTGGCCGGCGGAAGGGAAGACGGCGAAGGGACGACCGGCGCCGCCTTCGAGCCACCGCAGGCGGCGAGCGCGATCGAGCCGGCGACGGCCAGGGCCACCCCCCGAGAGATCAAGCGGCTCCTTCCGGCTCCCCAGTACCACCGGTCCGTCACGGTGAGCTGTACGTCGTGAGCGAGGGATGGGGATGGTGCCGCATTCACGCCTCGCAGTCGCGGATCCCGTTCACCGCGTGCATGGCCAGGCCCATGATCGACAGCTGCGGGTTGACGCCGGTGTTGGTCGGGAACACGGAGGAATCCACCACGAACAGGTTGTCGATCCCGTGGACGGCGAAGGTCGGGGCCGGCCACGCCGGCCTCATCGCGCAGGGCCACGCACAACTGGTTCGTGCTGTGCCGGTCGCGGTCGAAGTAGCGGAAAGGACCGGGGCTGGCCGGCTCACCCACGAGCGTCGCCATGGATCGGGAAGCCGTCGAGCGACCGCAGCGTGCTACGCTTGGTTTCCAATCCATCCCCCCTCGTGGCCCCCTCGCGACCGGGGCGAATCGAAGGGAGCCGTATGGGTCGCACCATTCGTCGCCCGGCCGGCCACGCAGGACTGTTGACCACCGGCCAGCGCCTGTCCAAGCTCATCGACGATCGCGGGATCACCACCGGCGAGCTCGCGGACAGTCTCGGCATCCAGGAGAGCACGCTGGCGAACTTCAGGCAGGGCCACCGGAACATCCCATCGGGCATGGTCGTCGACATGGCCCGTAAGCTCGATACCAACGTGGCCTTCCTGATGGAAACCTCCGAGGACGCCCGTCCCTGGACCATCATCCTCGAGGAGAACCGCCTGCGCGAAGAGACCTGGCTGAAGGAGGCCCGGCGGGTCGCGCCGTAGCCCGAAACTGCAAGGATCCCTCCCCGACCCTTCGGCTCGAGCCGCCGTCGTTCTGGTTTGTGTTCGCTCCCAGTCCCGGGCCAGACTGAATGGAGGCTTCCTCACCGATCATGGCGCGGTGACGCTTCCGTGACGTGAGGCTGACAGACTCTGTTCGGACCATCGGCCTCGCTGGGGGCGGCCGAGCAGACCAGGGTGGAGGGTGGTGCCGATGAAGCGCGCAGGGTTCCTCTCGAAGGCCTTCACGGATCTCACCGAGGCCATCGACAAATCGAAGGGGTGGTCCCGCCTGCCGAAGATGTTCGGGATCCTGACCCTCGTGGGGCTGCGAACGCGGCTCCGCCAGCGGAACCTCTACGACACGGGAGGACCGGCGGACCAACCGGCCGGCGCCCCCGGCGTCCCGCCTCCCGGACCCTCCTACCTGACCGCCCGGACGCTCGACGGCACCTACAACGACCTCGACCACCCCCTGATGGGGAGCATCGGAAGCAGGTTCGGCCGCAACGTCCCACTCGAGCTGACCTATCCGGACCCTGAGCCGGGCATCCTCCAGCCGAACCCGCGCGACGTCAGCCGCGAGCTCCTCACCCGCGACACGTTCATCCCCGCCACCACGCTGAACCTGCTGGCGGGGGCGTGGCTCCAGTTCGAGGTCCACGACTGGTTCAGCCACGGCAAGGCCGCCCCCGACGCGCCCTGGGAGGTCCCGCTGCGGGACGACGACACCTGGCCCGAGCGGCCCATGCGGATCCCTCGGACCCGCCGGGACCCCTCCTGGTCGCCGGACAGCGGGACGCCTCCGACCTACGTGACCGCCGACACGCACTGGTGGGACGCGTCGCAGATCTACGGGAGCGATCCGAAGTTCGCGGCCGCCATCCGGGCCGGGGAGGACGGCAAGATCCGCATCGACGAGCACGGCCTGCTCCCCCAGGACCTCGAGGCTCACGTCGACCTCACGGGCGTGGCGGGGAACTTCTGGGTCGGGCTGGGCCTCCTGCACACGCTGTTCTCGCTCGAGCACAACGCGATCTGCGACCGGCTTCGGGCCGACTACCGGCACTGGTCCGACGACCAGATCTTCGAACGGGCCCGGCTGATCAACGCGGCGCTGATGGCGAAGATCCACACGGTGGAGTGGACCCCAGCCATCATCGCCCACCCCACGACCCGCCTGGCGATGAACGCGAACTGGTGGGGGCTGGTGGGTGAGCGGATCACCTCGCGATTCGGCAGGATCAGCTCGAACGAGGTGATCAGCGGGATCCCGGGCTCCGCCACCGACCATCACGGCGTCCCCTATTCGCTGACCGAGGAGTTCGTGGCCGTCTACCGGATGCACCCGCTGCTGCCCGACGACTACGAATTCCGTTCCGTGGCCACCGACCAGGTCCTGGGGCAGCTCACGTTCCCCGAGATCGGCGCCCTGCACACCCGGGACCGCCTGCTGGAGTTCGGGATGGACAGCGCCCTGTATTCGTTCGGCGTCTCCCATCCGGGGGCGATCACCCTGCACAACTTCCCCCGATTCCTCCAGCACTTCGACCGTCCGGACGGAACCCTCATCGATCTCGCGGCGACGGATCTGATGCGGGTTCGGGAACGGGGCGTCCCCCGGTACAACGAGTTCCGCCGCCTGTTCCACAAGAATCCTGTCGGATCGTTCGAGGAGCTCACCGGCGGCGACCGTGAGCGCGCCGATCAGATCCGGCGGGTGTACGACGGCGACCTCGATCGGGTGGACCTGATGATCGGGCTGTACGCGGAGCCCCTCCCGGCCGGGTTCGGCTTCAGCGACACGGCCTTCCGGGTGTTCATCCTCATGGCCTCGCGCCGGCTGAACAGCGACCGCTTCTTCACCAAGGACTACCGCCCGGAGGTGTACACGCAGGCCGGGTTCGACTGGATCAACCGGAACACGATGGTGAGCGTGCTTCTGCGCCACTTCCCGTCCCTCGAGCCCGCGCTTCGCGGCGTGCAGAACGGCTTTGCTCCATGGAACCGCGTGCCGGCCACCACGAGCGCCGAGGGACGGCGTCCTGAGCGGTCTCCTTCGAAGCCGAGACGAACGTCCGAAAGGAGCGGCTAGTGCGCAAACACGAGCTGGCACGGCTCGCCCTGGCGACCATCAGGACCGTGAACGGGGCGGTCGCCCTCCTGGCCCCCAAGAAGATGCTCCGGCGCCTCGGCGTCGATCCGGAGACCAATGGGGCGGCGATCTACGCCCTGCGGATGTTCGGCATCCGAACGCTCATCCTCGGGATCCAGCTGTTCGCCGCGACGGGCGACCGAAGCGAGGAGGTGATCCGCACGGCTCTCCCGATCCACGCCTCCGACGCGGTGTCCGCGTTCATCACCGGCGTGCACAAGGAGCTGCCGAGGCGCGCCGCCGTGCTGGCGACGATCATCTCCACGGTCAACACGTACCTCGCGTTCCTCGCCCGGAATCCCGGTGAGGTCGGCGAGCTGACCGGAGCCGAACTGGCCTGATGCCGTCTCGGGCGTGATGACGGCCTCCCTGAGCCTGGGAGGGATCGCAGCGATCGTCGCCGCCTCGGCCTGGGCGGCATTCGTGGTGTTCCTGATCGTCTCGCTCCGGCCGGTCGAGCGGTTGGTGCGGTCGACCATCGACCTGGTCGAGGCCAACGGGGAGCGCCTGGGGAAGCTGCTGGACCAGGCCACCACGACGGCGTCGACCGCGCAGGGCGATCTGGCCACCCTCGACGACACCCTGCACGGGGTCCGAGACATCACCGGGAGCGCGGCGCGGGTGGCCTCCCTGCTCGAGCGCCTGGTCTCCTGGCCCCTCGAGAAGCTCCTGGCGTTCGGAGGCTGGCTGTCCCGGATCCTCCGGTACGGTCGCCACGCTCGCGGGCCCGATGGCGCCGCCGACACCTCCGCCGCCTCCTGGGGCAAGTCTGGCTCGTCCGGACCGAAGGGCGCCTCGGGACGCAGTCCACGGCCGGCCCCGCGGCGCCGCTGGCTGGATCCCGAGGGATTCGTCACGTTTCTCGTCATCCGGCCGGTGAGCGACCTGTTCCTCTGGATCTGGCGGCTGGAGCGTCGCCTCGAGTTCCTGTACCGGCCGCAGTTCGACCGGTGGGCCAGGCCGCCGCTGTTCGCGCTCCTCCAGACGATGCAGAACGCCCTGCGACGGCGACACGAGGAGCGCCTCCAATTGGCCGAGGAGCGGATGCTCCCCGACGAGGAGCGCCACACCCGGGCCATCATCGACGAGCTCGCCAAGTTCACCCGGGAGAACTGGCTGCCGGGCTCCGCGCAGCGCTTCGGCAACACGAAGACGCTGGGCGTCGTTCGGGGCGACTTCCAGGTCCTGTCCGGCCTCCCCGCGAACCTGTCCCGGGGCGTGTTCGCCGAGCCGAGGACGTACCGGGCGTGGGTGCGCTTCTCCGGCCCGGGGCCCTACGCGCCGCCCGACCTGGAGGATCTTGGCCAGTGCTCCGTCGCCATCAAGCTCATGGGCGTGGAGGGTCCCAAGCTGATGGACGACGAGGCCGCCACCCAGGACCTGATCATGGTCTCTCCGGCCAGCTTCGTGACCCCGAACGTCCGGGAGAACGCGGAGCTGCAGCGGTGGGTCCGGGCCAAGGCGCCGTTCGGCTACTTCCTGAACCCATTCGGACGGCACACGCTCCATCTGGCGATGCAGCTGCTGTACTCGCCCATGCTCACCAGCCCGCTGGAGGTCCAGTACTACAGCAACGTCCCGTTCCTGCTGGGCGAGGGCCAGGCGGTGCAGTACTCGCTCCGGCCCCGGTCACCGGCCCGAAGCAGGATCCCGGTGCGGCCGTCGGAGAACTACCTGCGGGAGGCCATGGTCCGAACGCTCCGGGACGGCGAGTGGACGTTCGACTTCATGGTGCAGGTCCAGACGGACCCCTTTCGCATGCCCATCGAGGACGCCACCGTCAAGTGGCCGGAGCATCTCTCCCCGTATGTTCCGGTGGCGCGGCTCCGGCTCCCCGCCCAGCGGTTCGACTCCGACGCGCAGCTCGCCTTCGCCGACGTCCTGCGCTACAACCCCTGGCACAGCCTGCCCGAACACAAGCCGCTGGGGAACTCGAACCGTGCCCGCCGGCAGATGTACTGGGAGCTGGCGGAGCTGCGCCAGTCCATGAACCAGGTCCAGCACGTGGAACCGACCGGGAACGAGTCCTTCGAATGACCGAGGGTCCCGGTACCGATCAGGAGCGGATGCTCGCCATGAACCTGATGGCGCGGATGCCGGGAAGGAAGAAGTAGCCACCGCCGCGCACCGACGTGAACTCGGGTAGCCCGCGGAGCCGGGTCCGTAAAGGCGTCCCCTGGATCGTGAACGCGCGGTCCGCTTGCGTCGGGGCGCCGACCAGCGGGTCCGGATCCTCGTAGAGTCCGTCGAACCTGGGGTCGTTGATCCACGTGTGCTGGATGAACTCGAACTGCCGGGCGATGTTCGCGTTGAGGCAGATGAAGTGAAGCCCCCGCTCCTCGCCCAGGTCCTCCTCGCCCGCCAGGGCCGTCGCAAGGTCGACCCGCGGCCCATACCCTCGCCCTCGCCGGAGGATCCGGTGCCGCTTGCCGACCGCGATGGACTTGCGGGACCCGGGCTCCGGCTCCAGCGAATCCCGAGGGTTGGCCCGCCGGACATGCGACCCGATGGGACAGCGACCTCCGGACGGATCGGGCGCGTGATAGCCGAAGTCGTTCTCGTCGGCGAGTCGCTCGTCGTCGGCGTCCGGTGCCAGCGCGAGGGGCGCACCGCTTGGCCAACGGCCCACCATCTTGGCGGCCAGCCTGGCCCGGGCGACCGGGTCGTCCGCCCCGTTCCCCGGGCTGGTGGCGGCGTCCACATAGCGCCAGAACCGGTGGACGTACTGGCGCAACTGGCGGAACACCAGATAGCTCCCGTTGCGTCCGAGGTCGCGGCGGTCCTTCCGTTCCGGGTGAGCCGGAAGGAGCCCTTCGGGATCCGTCGATCCGGGGACCACCGGCCTCGGGGTGTAGAGCCCGTACTCGTTCGGATACCCCAGGATGAACTCGCCGGCCCGGATGGAGTCAGCCCAGGGGCCCGTCTTCGACAGCCCCTCGACGATCGGCTGCGATATCCCGTCGTGGAACCCGAAGTGCTCGTAGGCGTCCAGTTCGCGGGTGTCGAGCGCGGCGATCAGGCGCAGCCGATCCGCGTCCAGGCGATGGACGTGGAGGTCACGCAGGGATTCGAGCTCGGGGGCACCCGTGGCGTACAGGAGGAGGACGGCGTCGACGGCAGGCGTGGCCGGCCCTCCCCAGGCCCAGCCCTCCGGCGCGCTGGTGTCGACGTCCCCCAGGAACCGGCGCCGGTGGGGGGTCACCATCCCTTCGACGAACTCCGCCGCGAACCCATCCTCGGTCCGAGGGGCCAGGCCCAGCTTCGTCAGTCCGGGAGCGGTGAACGCGAGGTTGACGCTTCGTTCGGCCGGGCGCTCGCTGGCCCGGGTGATCGACCCCGCCAGCCATCCCAGCCACCGACTGGCGGCCTCCGCGTCATCGAGTCCGATCAGCAGGAAGGCGGCGGCCTGCAGGTTGCCGTACCCGCGGGCGGCCAGCCCCTGGATGTCATCAAGCTCGAGACGGGGCGCCGAGCCGCTCACAGCCGCCCCAGCCATTCCTGGGCCTGTTCGGACGTCATGTCGCCGTAGAGGCCGGCCCGGATCCGGGCGTTGTTCTGGATGTTCGCGGCCGTCAGGCCCGGGTACGCCGAGTACCAGATCGGCGTGGGCAGCTGATGCGAGCGCAGGAACGCCTTGAAGGCCTCCGCGTTCATGGCTCCCTCCTGGATGAGCCACTTAGTCCTGGGGTAGCCGAGCCCGTTGCTGCCAACCGCGTTCAATCCCCTGGCGAGCTTGTCGATGAAGTCGTCCATGTAGCTCTCGCGGCTGCCGTCGTAGTTGCTGGCGAAGAACATGCGGCGACGGCCGTCGATGAAGACCCACCGGGCGAAGTGGATGGTCCCGATCCCGGTCAGGCGGCCGTGGTTGTAGACGTGGCGCACCCCGTAGCTGACCAAGGCCAGGACCGCCCGGAGCGTGCCGCGCCGGAACCCGCTCGGCTTCACGAACCCCATCAGGGTGAACGGGTTCATCGCCGCGTGGTCCTCCATGGCCTCCAGCGCTTCGAGGCTCGCCGGGTCCGCCACGTCCCGGTTGGGGTCCTCCGAACGTTCGTGAAGGCGAAGCATCACCAGCCACACCACGAGCCCGATCAGCACGAGCGGAATGAGCAGGATCAGCAGGAGCGGAACCAGCACCGCGTGGAGGCCCTCCTTGATCCGCCACCCCAGCTCGGGCTTCGGGGCGGGTTGGCGCGCCCACTGGAGCGATTCGTCCGCGAACACGAGGTCCCTGATGGAGGAACGGATCTCGACCGCCGACCTCCCCGCCCATTCGGGTCCCGAACGATCGAGATACCCCTCGATCGCGTTCCTGAGCTCGGCCTCCTGCCGGATCTGCCGCGCGGATCGCCCCACCCTGTTCACGTATGCCGCCGCCACCGGGATGGTCCGGCTGCGGAGGAATGCCAGCCGGGCTTCCCTGGTGGGCGCGTCACCGGTTGGATAGCCGACGCAATGGCGGAAGATCTCGTCGAGCGTGCCGCCGAGGGCGTCGACCAGTGAGACCAGGTACCCGTCGGCCGGAGAGTCGACATCGCTCAGGAGGATCAGCATCGCCGGGATGGGCGCGCCCGACAGATCCCGGGTCTCCTCCAGAACGAACAGCCGGGCGAAGTGCAGGCTCTCGAGCTTTTCGAATGGCAACGCGTCGGGCCGGCTCCCGAGCGCCTGGAGGAGCTGCTGAAGCTCGTTCCCGTGGCCCCCGAGGACCGGGGCGGCGACGGTCAGGGCGACCTGATGGGGCATCCGACCTGAATCTCAGCGGGCGGGGAAGGACACCGTGAAGTTCATCAGCTTGGTCCGGCCCCAGAACACGATCCCAAGGAACAGCCCCGGCGCAACCTCCCGTATCTCGTCCCGGATCTTCCGGGCCACGAACGAGGTGTGGGAGTAGTCGAGGACGATGCACTCCTTGTGGTCGAACCAGCTCGGCGCCTTGTACACCTTGGCCCGGATCAGCTTGCGGCGGAACGCGGAGACCTCGTTCCGGAGCTCGCCCCGTTCGGGATCGAACACCTTCCCCTGCCACGCCAGTCGGTGAACGATCCTGGAGATGAGCGTGGAAAGGAACCTGCCCCATCGAAGGAGCACCGTTCCCCTGCCCTCGCCCCTGGGGATCTCGCCCGCTTCGTGTTGCCGGAACAGATCGTCGAGCTGTTCCCGCGACATGCCGAGCATCGCTTCGACGGTGACGGCCATGGTATCCACCACCCCTCCGAGGATGATCTTCCCGGCAGAGCGTCACCCGCCCGTCACCACGATGTCAAGGCCGGTGGCTGGTGGCGTGTCGCGCCCTCGCCGCAGGGTGTGGGCACGAGCAGGAGGGCCGCCGGAAGGCGGCCCTCCTGCCAGCGCCGAGGGGAGCCGGAGCTAGATGCTGCCCTCGAAGTACAGAACCAGCCGCCCCGCGGCGGTGCCGTACGCCCTTCCGGCGAACCAGCCGCTGCCTCCGGCGGGGCCCGCTTCGCGGTACCGGCCCGAGATGGTCTTCGCGGATCCCTCGAGGGGCGTACACAGCACGCCGGACAGCCGGACCTGAACCGGGGCCCGGATCCCCACGATCGGGGACGGGGTCGCGCTCAGTGCGACCCAGCCGTTGATCGGCTGACACAGGCTTCCCTGCCCGACTGCCACCGTCCCGGCCAGCTGGCTCTGGCCCAGGCTCACGGCCCAACCCTGCCCCACCAGCCGCAGCTGTTGGGCGGAGGCCGAGAGCGCCCCGCGAGACGACGGTGCCGCCTCCGCCGAGCGGATGACCGGCACCCGGCGGGTCACCAGGGCGAAGCTGCCCCGGTAGTGGGCTTCGAACTTCCTGACCGGCGGCTGGGTGGCCGCGCTGGACGTTCCAACCGCCATCACGATGGCGGCCGGGACGAGCAGTCCCACCGCGATGCTTCGAGCCCGAATGTTCATGGATCCTCCCTTCCGCACCTCTCGGTGCATGTTGGCGGGCAACCGAGACGACGGTATTCGCGGGGGCCGTTCGAGGAATCGGAAGAAGTTCTCTGTTCCTGGGATTCGCCGTCCGATCAGGCTCGCGAGCGTAATATCTGCACGTCCAGGCCGGCAGAGGAGGCTCTCAAATGAAGAAGGCTCGTGCGCTGTTCGCATGCGCGGTGGCATGTGGGCTCATGATGGCGGGCCCGACGGCCGCGATCTCCCAGGAAGCCAGGTCGCCGCAGGCCATCGCGAAGGTGAAGATCGTGGACTTCGCGTTCCAGCCCTCCACGATCACGGTCCCCAGAGGCACGATGGTGGGGTGGAAGAACCTCGGGACCGTCTCCCACACCACCACGTCCGACGACGGCCGCTGGAACTCGGGAACACTCATGCCGGGACAGATCTTCGGGGTTCGGTTCCGCGTCGCCGGGAGCTACTCCTATCACTGTGAGATCCACCCGTCGATGACCGGGACCGTGGTGGTGACCTAGCGGAGCGATCCCGAGAACAAGGGGCGGATCCGTGAGGGGGCGAAGTCGTTCCATCGTTCTGGTGGGGGTCGTGGGGCTGGCGATCGCGCTCGTCCTTCCGGTCCCGCGGTCGAGGGCCGTCTCCGGGCGATGGCGGCAGAAGGTCGCGTCGCACGTGCTCCTCGAAACCGCCGGGGGGCGGAACGCCAGCTTCGTCGTGATGCTTGCCTCGCAGGCGGATCTCCACGCGGCGGCCTCGCTCCCCACCAAGGCCGCCAAGGGGCGGTTCGTGTTCGACACCCTTCGAGCCACCGCGGCTCGAACACAGGCCCCCATCCGGGCGATGCTCGACCGACTCGGCGTCGAATACAAGGCGCACTGGATCGTGAACCTGGTGACGGTGGTGCGTGGCGATCGGGCTCTGGTGCGCACGCTCGCCATGCGTTCCGACGTGGCGCGGATCGACGTGAACGACTGGGTCAGATCGTCGGCGCTGCCGGCCCAGCCAGCTGTCCCGGCTGCGACGGCTCCGGCTGGCATCGGGTGGAACGTGCGGAAGGTGAACGCGCCGGTGGTGTGGAGCCACGGGTTCACCGGCCAGGGCATCGTGGTCGGTGAGATCGACACCGGGTTCCAGTGGGATCACCCCGCGCTCAAGGCTCACTACCGCGGATGGGACGGGTCCTCCGTCGATCACAACTACAACTGGTACGACGAGATCGACCCCGGGAACCGGGCGCCGGTCGATCCGAGCGGCCACGGCACGCACACCGTGGGGACGATCATCGGTGACGACGGCGGCTCGAACCGGATCGGGGTGGCGCCCGGCGCCAAGTGGATCGGCTGCCGGTCGATGAACCAGGATGGCCTGGGCACGGCCGACACCTACATCGGCTGCCTCGAGTTCATGGTCGCGCCGTTCGACCTGGACGGGAACAATCCGGATCCCTCGAAGGCGCCGGTCGCGATCAACAACTCGTGGTTCTGTTCGATCTCGGAGGGCGAGTGCCCGAACCAGGCCATCCTGCTCCCAGCGGTGCAGGACGTACGGGCGGCGGGCATCGTGCCGGTGGTTGCCGCCGGCAACTCGGGGCCGTACTGCCGCACCATCGGGATCGACGGTCCGCCGGCGCAGTACGACGAGTCGTTCACGGTGGGCGCGATCACCAACGAGAACGGACTGGCCACGTTCAGCAGCCGCGGCCCCGCCTCGTTCCAGGGGACCCGGATCAAGCCCGACATGGTGGCCCCCGGAGAGTACGTCCGTTCGTCCTGGCCCCCGAGCACGTACTCGATCGAGAGCGGGACCAGCACCGCCTCGCCGCACATCGTGGGCGTGATCGCCCTGATCTATTCGGCGAAGCCTGGCCTGATCGGGGACGTCGACGCGACCGAGCAGCTGATCGAGCAGACGGCCAAGCACTTCGACTCCTCCGAATGCGGCAGCAGCGGGACCTTCCCCAACAACCTGTACGGGTGGGGGCTGGTGAACGCGGGCCGGGCCGCCAAGCCCTAGCCTCGAAGCGAGGCCCGAAGGTCCCGAACCGGCAGGGACCAGCGTTCCCGCACCGATCCGGGCTCGAACGATAGGGTTGCAGCCATGCGTGTGGTGAGCGCCGAGGAGGCCGTGGCGGGGATCCGCTCCGGCCAGCAGCTCTACCTGCAGGCGGCCAGCGCGGTCCCGTCGGTGCTGCTCGACGCGCTGGTGGCGAGGGCCCCGGAGCTCGAAGACGTGAAGATCGTCCACCTGCACGTGGAGGGTCCCGGTCCGCATCTGGCGCCGGAGATGGCAGGCCACTTCCGCCACCGGGCCCTGTTCATCGGGCCCAACGCCCGAGCCGCGGTGAACGAGGGACGGGCAGAGTACATCCCGGTGTTCCTGCACGACGTGGGGGACCTGTTCCTGTCCCGGCTGCTCCCCCTCGACGCCGTGATGATCAACGTCTCGCCGCCGGATGCCCACGGGTTCTGCTCGCTGGGGACCTCCGTGGAGGCGGTGCACTCAGCAGTGCGGGCCGCTGACGTGGTCATCGCCCAGCTCAACCGTTCGATGCCCCGGACCCTCGGAGACTCGTTCATCCATCGTGACGTGATCGACCTTGCCGTCGAAGTGGACGTCCCGCCCTACGAGCACCTCCCGGACCCGATCGGGGACGTCGAACGGCGGATCGGCAAGTACGTGGCGGACCTGGTGCAGGACGAGGCCACGCTCCAGATGGGGATCGGGGCCATCCCGGCGGCGGTGGGAGCGGCGCTCGAAGGCCATCGGGACCTCGGCGTGCACACCGAGATGTTCACCGACGCCATCGTCGACCTGGTGCAGGCCGGCGTGGTGACCGGGCGGGCCAAGGAGGTCAACCGGGGCAAGATCGTCACCAACTTCATGATGGGCACCCGGCGCATGTACGAGTTCGTCCACGACAACCCGATGGTCGAGATGCGCCCCGCCGAGTACACGAACGACACCGCCGTTATCCGCCGGTTCCGCCGAATGACGGCGATCAACTCCGCCATCGAGGTGGACCTGTCGGGACAGATCTGCGCCGACTCGATGGGGTGGCACCTGTTCAGCGGGGTCGGCGGGCAGATGGACTTCATCCGCGGAGCCGCGCTGGCGCCGGAGGGTCGAGCCATCATCGCCCTGCCGTCGACCGCGGCGAAGGGAACGGTCTCGCGGATCGTGCCCATGCTCCGCGAGGGGGCCGGCGTGGTCACCACCAGGGCGCACGTTCGAACGGTGGTGTCCGAATGGGGGGTGGCCGAACTGTACGGCCGGAGCATCCAGGACCGGGCCCGCGCGCTGATCGACATCGCCCATCCCGACTTCCGGGAAGAGCTCGAGGCCCAGGCCCGCCTGACGCACTACCTGTAGACGCGAGCCTCAGGCCGCCTGGTGCCCCGCCACGAGCGGGTGGTCCACGCCCATCTGGCCCACCGCCGCGGCCCCGCCCGGGGAGCCGAGACCGGTGACCGGACCGAAGAACTCCTGTTCGATCTCCACGTAGCGGCTCCACTCGGGCGGCACGTCCTCCTCGTGGAAGATGGCCGTCACCGGACACACCGGCTCGCAGGCTCCGCAGTCGACGCACTCGTTCGGTTGGATGTACCCCTTCCGAAGCCCCTCGTAGATGCAGTCGACCGGACACTCGTCGACACACGCCCGATCGTGC
>WNGE01001703.1_pt1 | contig 27635 bp, 32 predicted proteins | sample 5400651 | NCBI WGS metagenome assembly WNGE01 (sample SAMN13153370, study PRJNA577476) | soil metagenome | isolation source: 60 cm soil or saprolite under grassland replicate 2 | place: USA:California | collected 2016-06-15 | reverse complement strand
GGCGGTCTCGGGAAGGCGGCGGCGACACAGCACTGGCAAGTCAGCCCTCGGGCGACGTTCAGGAATAGAGTCAGCCGCCGCCAACCCGAGTCTGCGTCGCTCACCGGACGCCACCACCACCCCAGCCTGACATTGAGTTCAGGAATGTTCCCTGACCGCCGGGTTGCTCCAGTAGAGTCAGCGCCAGCCCCAGGCTTCCCGGAGCTGTCGACCATAGCTGTCGACCATAGAACGTCGACCCCGCGTCGATGGGCTCGTCGCGCAGAGGGCCTACATCTACCGCAGCCTGAACAGAAGAGTCCGATGAAAGCGATCGTCCAAGACACGTACGGCTCACCCGCTGTCCAGGGTGCTACGGGACGGACGCGATGAGGGTTTGCATCGTCGGGGCCTCTGGGAAGCTCGGGCAGTACATGGTCCAGCACGCGCTGGATCGGGGCTACGAGGTGGTTGGCGTGTGTCGGGAGGAAAGCGTGGGGAAGCTCGATGCGTTCAAGGGGCGCATCACTGTCGTTCGGGGAGCGACGAACGACGCCGAGGTCATCAAGAGGGCGGTCGCCGGGTGCGACGGGGTGCTCGTCGTGCTGGTGCCGCGAGGGGTCCACGGCTACTCGACGGGCACGGCCCAGGCGGTGCTCGACCACGCGCCTCCGGGGGCGCGCCTCGTGTTCTCGTGCGGGTGGCACATCACCCTCGACGGCCAGGACGTGTATTCGTGGAAGCTCAAAACGCTCGTGAAGGTCGGTGGCCCGCTCGCGCGGCTCGCTCGCTTCGCCGACCTCGACGACCAGGTGGAGGCGTGCCGGCGCGTGTTCGCCAGCGACACGCGGTGGACCGTCGTGCGCGGTAGCGACCTCGAGGAGGGCGAGAGTCAGGGCCTGCCCGTGTGGAGCCGGCATGTGGGCGACCCGATCCTCGAGAGCAACCTCACGCGCCGCGTGGACTTTGCCCTGTTCATGGTGGAGGCTCTCGAGAACGACGAGCTCGTTCACGAGGCCCCGGCGATTGTCGGCCGCCAGACGCCCTCGGCGCTCGCGCACGCGGCCAGCGAGTGAGCTCTTCGGTGCGCGAGTGTTCACGAATGTCCCTTGACCAGGGTCGCTGAACTGAGTACCGCCCGAGGGCGTGCGATGCTAATCGGAACCCGGAGGCGCCTCATGGTCGAGAAACCTGCACTGGTCGGACGCGAGCGAGAGCTCCAGGAGCTCGTGCGATTTCTCGACGCCGTGCGGTCCGGCCCGGTCGGCCTCCTGTTCGAGGGCGACGCCGGGATCGGCAAGACGACCCTCTGGCGGGAAGCGGTCTCGGCGGCGCTCGACCGCTCGTACTTCGTGCTCTCCTGCCGGCCGGTCGAGTCGGAGGCCCAGCTCGCCTTCAGCGCGCTTGGCGACCTGCTCGAGGAGGTGCCCGACTCGGCGGCCGCCGATCTGCCCATGCCGCAGCGCCGGGCGCTCGACGTCGCGCTCCTGCGGATGGAGGCCGAGGGGCCGCCTCCGCTTCCTCGGGCGGTCTCGCTCGGTGTCCTCGGCGTGCTGCGAGCGCTCGCTGCGTCGGAGCCCGTCGTGATCGCCGTCGACGACGTCCAGTGGCTCGACCGACCGTCGGCGAGCACCCTCGAATTCGCCGTCCGGCGCCTGCGGAGCGAGCCGATCGGCATCGTCCTTGCGCGCCGTGGGGTCGACGCCGACGTGCCGCTCGCGCTCGACCGGGCGCGCCCGGGCGAGGCGGTCCGGCGGCTGCTGGTCGGTCCGCTCGGCGGCGACTCGCTCGAGCGGCTCGTGCGCGCCCGTCTCGACGTCCATCTCGGGCCGCCCGCGCTCCGGCAGCTGGAGGCCGCGTCCGGCGGGAACCCGTACTTCGCCCTCGAGTTGGCCAGGAGCCTCGAGGAGCGCGACGTCCCGCTCGGCCCGGGCGAGCCACTCCCCGTCCCCGTCAGCCTGCGGATGCTCCTCGGCGAGCGACTCGCCGATCTCGCGCCGGCGGCGCGCGAGGTCGCGTTGGCGGCAGCGGCGCTCGCGCGGCCGACGGTTGCCCTCGTCGGGGCAAGCCTCCGCTCGGCGGATCCCGCGGCCGCGCTCGCCGGGGCGGTCGACGCCGGCGTGCTGGAGATCGACGGCGACCGCCTGCGCTTCGCGCACCCTCTCATCGCCTCCGTCGTTTACGCCGACGCGCCCGCAGCGCGGCGGCGCGCGCTCCACGCGCGGATCGCCGAAGTCGTCGAGGAGTCGGAGGAGCGGGCGCGCCACCTCGCGCTCGCCGCAGAGGCTCCCGACGAGGACGTCGCAGCGTCGCTCGACCGGGCGGCCCGCTCGGTTCGCGCCCGCGGCGCGCCCGGCGATGCGGCGGAGCTGTACGAAGAGGCCCGGCGTCTGACGCCGCCGCTGCAGACCGACGACGCGGCGCGGCGGGCAGTCGACGCCGCCGAATGCCACTTCGAGGGCGGAGACTTCGGTCGGGTCCGAGCGCTGCTGGAGGAGGTCACGGCCGGGACGCACAGCGCCGAGCGGGCGCGGGCGCTTGCGTTCCTCGGCTGGGTGCGGGCACACCAGGAGGGATTCGGCGTCGGCGCCGACATCTTCCGCGCGGCCCTCGAGGCGGTCGGGCCCGACATTCCGCGGCGGATCGAGATCGAGCGAGGCCTCGCGTGGAGCCTTCACAACCTGGGCGATCTCCACGCCGCCGAGATCCACTCTCGCGCCGCCCTCGAGATGGCGGAGCGCCTCCGCGAGCCGAGCCTCCTCGCCCGGGCCCTCGCCAACATGGCGTTCCACGAGGCGGTCACCGGCGGCGCAGATCCGGTCTCGCGGATCGAGTCCGCGCTCGCGCTCGACGATCCGGGAGAATGGCAGACCGCCCTCGGCCGCCCGCGGTGGATCCAAGCGATGATCCTCCAGTGGCGCGGCGAGCTGGAGCCGGCCGCGGCGGCGCTCGACGAGATGTACCGGGCGGCGGTCGACCGCGGGGACGAGCACTCGCTCCCGTACATCTATTTCTATCTCGCCCGGGTCGAGCTGCTGCGCGGGAGGTTCGAGTCGGCGAGCGCCTACGCTCAGCGCCAGTACGAAGCGGCGGTCGAGACGGGCCAGGAGAGCGAGCGGCCGTTCGGGCTGGCGATCAAAGCCCTCGTCGACGCGCACCTCGGCCGGGTCGAGGCTGCACGCGAGGCAAGCGACGAGGGGATGCCGCTCGCGCTCCGTCTGGGGGTCGTTCCCGCCTACCTCGAGCTGCGCGCGGCGCGCGGCTTCCTCGAGCTGTCGCTCGGGAGCCACGAGGAGGCGCTCCGGTTCCTCGGCTCGCTGCGCGAGGAGGTGGCGAAGGCCGGCTTCGGGGAGCCGGCGCTCTTCCGCTTCCACGGCGACGCGATCGAGGCCCTCGTCGGGCTCGGGAAGCTCGAGGAGGCGGCCTCGCTGATCGGCGAGCTCGAGGAGAGAGGGGAGGCTCTCCAGCACCGGTGGGCCAATGCCGTTGCAGCCCGGTGCCGCGGGCTCCTCGCGGCCGCGAGGGGCGACCTGCCGGATGCTTTCGCCGCCCTCGAGCGCGCCTTCGAGCTGCACGAGGGCCTCGGTCAGCCGCTCGAGCTGGCGCGGACGCACCTGGTCATGGGGACGATCCGCCGCCGGAGCCGGCAGAAGCGGGCGGCGCGCGACTCGCTGCAGGCTGCGCTCGGCTCCTTCGAGGAGCTCGGCGCACGGCTCTGGGCGGAGCGCGCCCGCGCCGAGCTGGCGCGGATCGGCGGACGCGCGCCCGCCGCCGACGCCCTCACGCCGACCGAGCGGCGGGTGGCGGAGCTCGTCGCGGCCGGCGGCACCTATCGGGAGGTCGCCGACGCCCTCTTCATCAGCCCGAAGACGGTGCAGTGGAACCTGTCCAAGATCTACCGGAAGCTCGGCATCCGCTCGCGCGCGCAGCTCGCGGCGAGCCTCGCCGCCGCCCGCGGCGCCGGGTCAACCCCAGCCGGACCGCCGGTTCCGCCGTAGTTCCGGCCCCGAAAGACCGGCCTGGGCGCCGATTTCGCCCACCTCCGTACGGCGGTAGCGTCGGAGCACGATCACGACGCCGCCCGAGAGGAGCCACCGATGTACCCCCACCTCACCCAGTTCGAGACCCGCGACCGGCTGATCCTCGACGAGCTCCGGGTCCGGGAGGAGCGGCGGCTCGCCCGCCGGCCGAGCCCGCGTACCCGCCGCGCCATGGTTCTACCGATCCGGCTCGCCCGAATGCTGAAGCTCGCTGCCTCTCGCCATCGACCTGGGCCGGAACCTCCTCGCAGACACACGGGTCAGTCGGCGGATCCGCCGAACGTTTGGCCACTCGGGTGGAAAGCCTGGTAGTCGCGAGAGGTGGACTCGAATGCCGACGCTTTCAGTGAAGCGGCGCGCGACTACGGTCGGGTCGGCTATGACCTTTCGTGCTTCGTCCGCACGCGCCTTGCCCCAGTCGCGTCTCTTTGCCCCGTGCAGGGCGGTGAGCCGAAGTAGCGGAGCATCGCCGCGCAGGAGTTCGCTGGGCCACCGGAGCACCGGCGCGAAAGGATCTCGACGGCGGTATGCGAGCAAGACGACAGCCGCGTGGGCGAACGTCCTCTCGCCTGAGAACCCGCGCTCCGATGTCTGGGCTGACGTGGCCTGTCAGGGACATTTGACACCCCCTACTAGGGGGGACAGGTCCGGAGGTCTGACCCCCGGACCTGTTCCAACTGGCTAGACGCTGACGCCCTCCTCCTGAAGGGAGAGCTCCGCGAACTTGTCCCAGTTCTGCTCGATCACCCTCGCCATCGCGCGCTCTTCCTCGATGATCTCGAGAGCCGCTGTGGCGGTCTCCTCGTCGCCCGCCCTCTGGGCGACGCGGCGCAGAAGCTCGTAGCTCGCGATCTCCAGATGCTCGGTCGCGTAGGCATCGCGTGCGTTGCGGCCTGCCTTCTCGCCGCGGACGAAGTCGAGCGGCATTTTCGCGAGCGCTCCGAGCACGCCGCCCAGCTGCCTCACCGCGGACGGCGAGAGATCGTGCGCCTCGAGCCGCTGCGCCATCCGGTCCGAATGTCCCTGTGTCTGCACCTTGTGATGCTCGAGGGCGTCGAGGATCTCCGGATCATCGGTCGTGGCGATCATCCCGTCGAGCATGCGCAACACGTTCTGCTCCATCCCATGCGCTTCGTCGATGTGTTTGACCAGCTCCTCCTTCAACCGTCCCATCCCGTCCAACCTCCTCATCGTGAATTGACCGAGCTCACGGCCGAGCAGGGTCGCCCGCCCGACGTAACCGCCGTTTCTGAGGCTCGAGCCTGTCGACCAAGAGCCCCAACGGATAATGGAGGTCCAGCCCTCGCACCTCGAACGGAACTCCCGGAACGTGCGGAAACTCCGTCGTCCCGCGCGAGCCGTGGATGCGCTTCACGCATCCGTCCAGCGGCGGGAGCGCACCCGAAACGCGCTCGACAGCCCAGACTCCGTCCAGCTCACCCACGTCAGTAGGGTTCCGCGCGGTGCCTGGACCAAACGTCCCCTTCCCACCCATGGAGGCTCAGCTCGTGAAAGAGCTTCCGGACACGAACGGCTGGCAGTTCGAGCCGAAATGGGACGGCTTCAGGGGCGTCCTCGAGAACGACGGCGGCGAGGTCGCCCTCTGGTCGCGGAACGGCCGGCCGCTGCTCCGCTATTTCCCCGAGCTGCGACCTCTGGGTGACCTCATGCCTCCCCACTCCGCCCTGGACGGCGAGATCGTGATCGCGCGCGACGGCGTGCTCGACTTCGACTCGATGCAGATGCGGCTGCATCCTGCGGAGTCGCGCGTGCGCAGGCTGTCCGCTGAGATCCCCGCCGACTTCATCGTCTTCGACCTGCTCCTCTGGAAAGGCAAGCCGGTCCACGAGCTGCCGCTCGAGAAGCGCCGGGCGGAGCTGGAGCGAGTGCTCGGCGACGACTTCCACCTCTCGCCGACGACCGGCGACGCGGCGGACGCGCAGAAGTGGCTCGACAGGTTCGAGGCCGCCGGCCTCGACGGCGTCATCGCGAAGAAGCTCGGACTGCCATATCTACCCGGCTCGCGCGACGGCGTGCTCAAGGTGAAGCCGTTCAAGACCGCGGACTGCGTGATCGTCGGCGTGCGCTGGAAGGAGAAGCCGACGCGGATCGCGACGCTGCTCCTCGGGCTGTACGGCAAGGGCGGCAAGATCGACTACGTCGGCTCGGCCGCAGTCGCGGCCGGCCGGCACAAGGAGATCTTCGATCGCATCGAGCCTCTGTTGGAAGACGCGCCGGACCGTGGCTTCTCGGAGCCCAACCGCTGGGGAACGGGAGAGCTGCAGGAGTCGGCGGTGCGCCCGGAGCTCGTCGCCGAGGTGCGCTACGACAAGGTGCAGGGCAACCGCTTCCGCCACGGCTCGCGCTTCATCCGCTTCCGCGACGACAAGGATCCGGAACAGTGCACGTGGCGCGAGGTCAGGCCACCGCGCCGGAAGGACGATCCGACCTTCGAGAGTCTGCTCGCCGGCTAGAGCTCCAATCCGAGCTTCTCGAAGCATGGCCCGAGCGAAACCTTGTGCCCCCACATGTCGGCGGTCAGATCACCCACGTCGGCGACGCGGTCTCGCATCGTCTCGAGCGTGAAGGCCGCGGGCTCGACGGCCGCGACCTCCTCCCAACGGAGCGGCGCCGAAACCCGGGCGTCCGGAGTCGGGCGCACCGAGTACGCGGTCGCGATCGTGCGGTCGCGCGTGTTCTGGCCGAAGTCGACGAAGACGCCGCGGCGATCGGCCACGCGCCAGGTGGTGGTCGCGACCTCCTGGTCGCCGACGCGGCGCTCGACCTCCTCCGCGAGCGCCTTCGCGAAGCGGCGCACGTTCGGGAAGAGCAGCTCCGCCTCGATCGGAGCCATGATGTGCAGCCCGGTCGCGCCCGAGGTCTTCGGATAGGAGGCGAGCCCGAGCTCGTCCATCACCTCGCGAACGACGAGCGCGATCTCACGGACGTAGGGCCACTGCCCGTCCGTTGTCGGGTCGAGATCGATCAGCAGGTAGTCGGGCCGCTCGATGTCGTCCACGCGCGAGTGCCAGGTGTGCAGCTCGATGCAACCGAGGTTGACGACCCACGCCAGCGCGGCCGCGTTGTCGATCACGGCAAAGACCGTCGAGTGGCCGCTCGGAAACTCGACGTACTGCTCCCCGACGTACTCCGGATGCGGCGGCACGCGCTTCTGGTGGAAGAACTTCCCGTCCACCCCGTTCGGGTAGCGCACCATGTGGAAGGGCCGCCGGTGCAGGTGCGGCACCGCGGCGTCCGCGAGGTCGACGTAGTACTGGGCGAGGTCGCCCTTCGTCAGGCCCGGCTCCGGGAAGAAAACCTTGTCCGGGTTGGTGATCAGGACGTGCATGGAGCGAAGTATCGGCGTGTTAGGGTCGCCTTCGTGCGCCGAGCCCTCGCCATCCTCCTGGTCGCGCTCGTCTCGCTGCTCGCGGCTGGCTGTGGCGGCTCGAGCAAGAAGGCCGTGGACACCACGGCGACGGCAGCCGCATCCTGCGACAAAGGCAGCCTCAACCTGGTCAAGGCCGGGACGCTGACCGTCGGGACCGACAACCCGGCCTATCCGCCCTGGTTCGGCGGGGCTCAGAAGAAGCCGTGGAAGGTGAGCGACCCCAACTCGGGCCAGGGCTTCGAGAGCGCCGTCGCCTACGCGGTCGCCGGCAAGCTCGGATTCTCGAAGACAGAGGTGAAATGGATCGTCGTTCCCTTCAACACCTCGTTCGCGCCGGGGCCGAAGAAGTTCGACTTCGACATCAACGAGATCTCCTACACGCCCGCGCGCGCGAAGGTCGTCGACTTCAGCGACTCGTACTACGACGTGAACCAGGCCATCGCGGTCGTGAAGGGGACGAAGATCGCGAGTGTGACTTCGATCGCCGGACTGAAGCCCTACAAGCTCGGGGTGCAGATCGGCACAACGAGCTATGACTACATCGTCAACAACATCAAGCCTTCGAAGAAGCCCGCGGTGTTCGACACGAACGACGCCGCGGTTGCCGCCCTGAAGAACAAGCAGGTCGACGGCCTCGTCGTCGTCCTCCCGACGGCGTTCTACGTCACGGCCGCGCAGGTACCGAACAGCAAGATCCTCGGCCAGTTCCCGACCACCGGGACGGCAGAGCACTTCGGCATGGTCTTCGAGAAGGGCAACTCACTCGTCTCGTGCGTCAACGGCGCGCTGTCGAAACTCCGTGCCGACGGCGCGCTCCAGAGCATCCAGGACAAGTGGCTCTCCAAGGTCGCCGGCGCGCCCGTCCTGAAGTAGCCCGCTGAACGAGAACCGCGGCTCGAAGATCCTCGGCGGCGTGATGTCGGGCGTCGAAGGGCGCCGCGCAGTCACCATCGCGCTCCTCAGCACGCTCGTCTTCTTCACGCTGATCGCAATCGCGATCACACACGCACCGGGCTGGCCCGAAGTGCGGCGCACGTTCTTCGACTGGGGTCAGTTCAAGGCGTCGCTACCGGAGATCGCGAGAGCTTTCCTGCTTAACGTGAAGATGTTCTGTATCGCGGAGGTCTTCATCCTCGTGCTCGCGCTCCTGCTTGCGGTTGTGCGCAGCCTCCCGGGCCCGGTCTTCTTTCCGATGCGTGCGCTCGGAATCGCGTACGCCGACTTCTTTCGCGGCGTACCGACGATACTGGTGATCGCCCTGCTCGGCTTTGGCGCACCGGCGCTGCAGCTGAAGCATATCCCGCTGTCGACGACCTTCTGGGGAATCGTCGCGCTCGTGCTCGTCTATACGGCATACGTCTCCGAGGTCTACCGAGCGGGGATCGAGTCCGTGCACCCGAGCCAGGATGCCGCCGCACGTTCGCTCGGGCTAACGCACTTTCAGTCGCTGCGCAAGGTCGTGCTGCCGCAGGCTGTTCGCCGCGTGATCCCGCCGCTTCTGAACGACTTCATCGGGCTGCAGAAGGACACGGCGCTGGTCGGCTTTCTCGGCTCGGTCGAGGCTTTCAAGCAGTCGCAGATCGACGCTGCCGCAACCTTCAACTACACGCCCTTTGTGGCCGCCGCCGTGCTCTTCGTCGCCTTGACGATCCCGTTGGCGCGGTTCACGGACTGGCTCGTCGCGCGCGACCGGCGCCGCCGGCAATCGGCGGGTGTCAGGTGAGCGAGGCGCTGCAGGTCGAAGGGTTGCGCAAGTCGTTCGGGCGACTGGAGGTGCTGCGCGGGGTCGACCTCGAGGTGGCCGAGCACGAGGTCGTGTGCCTGATCGGTGCCTCCGGATCAGGGAAGTCCACGCTGCTCCGCTGCGTCAACCTGCTGGAGCCGATCGACGAGGGGAGGATCGTCGTGGAGGGGCGGGAGATCACCTCGCGCGGAGTGGACGTAAACCACATCCGGCGCCGGATCGGGATCGTCTTCCAGGCGTACAACCTCTTTCCGCACATGAGCGTGCTCTCGAACGTCACGCTCGCCCCCACCTTGGCGCTGCGAACGCCCCGAGCCCAGGCCGAAGCCGAGGCAACTGCGCTGCTGGACCGCTTCGGGCTGGCCGACAAGCGCAACGACTATCCGGACCGTCTTTCCGGCGGGCAACAGCAGCGAGTAGCGATCGTCCGCGCGCTCGCGATGCGGCCGGATCTCATGCTCCTGGACGAGGTGACGAGTGCGCTCGATCCCGAGCTCGTCGCCGAGGTTCTCGAAGTGATCCGGGAGCTCGCGGCGGCCGGGATGACGATGCTGATCGCCACGCACGAGATGAGCTTTGCGCGCGACATCGCCGACCGGGTCTGCTTCCTGGACGAAGGCGTGATCCTCGAGCAGGGCCCGCCCGCACAGATCCTCAACGAGCCCAAGGAGCCAAGGACGCAGCAGTTTCTCCAGCGCATCATCGAGGCGGGTCGGCTCTAACGTGCGGTGAGCGCGGTCACGCCTCCGCGCCGCGCTTGGCTGGGGCCCGACGAGGACGAGCGCCGCTCTTCGCGCTACCGTTCGTGGTGATGCAGGAGCGTGGAACCCGCGGAATCGACCTCTCCATAGAACCGCTGGATGATTACGTCGTCATTCAGCCCTCCGACGAAGAGTCCGAGACGGACCTTGGGCTGATCCTTCCGGCATCCGCAGAGGCCGACTGCCGCACAGGGGTCGTCACCGCAGTTGGGAATGAGGCCAGTGGCGTCGAGCCAGGCGACAAGGTGCTCTTCCCGAGTGACGCAGGCTACGAGGTGCGTCTTGCGGGAACGGCCGTGCGAGTCATGCGCCGCGGCGACTTGATCGCCCGCGTGCACGACTGAATTACGTCGCGTGCGCGCGCGTTACATCTACGGGCGACGCGCAGCCGAGTAGCGCAAGTCCCAGCTCGACCTCGTTGCGCAGCAGCTCGAGGACGTGCGTGACGCCTTCCTCGCCGGCCACGGCCAATCCCCAGAGCATCGCTCGGCCGATCAGGACGCCGCGTGCGCCCAGTGCCAGTGCTTTGAGCGCGTCGGTACCGCGGCGCACGCCGCTGTCGAGCAGCACCTCCGCGCGGCCGTCGACCGCGTCGACGACTTCCTCCAGCGCGTCGAGCGAACTGGACACGCCGTCGAGCTGGCGGCCACCGTGGTTCGAGACGACGACTGCAGCTGCGCCGTGCTCGCACGCAAGCCGTGCGTCCTCAGCTGTGAGAATCCCCTTGACGACGACCGGAAGGCCGTAGCCCGCGAGCCACTCGAGGTCGCGCCAGCTGAGGCCGGTGTCGAAGTGGCCGCCGAAGAGGTCGCCCGTGACGGTGAGGTGCTCGGGAACCTTGAAGTCGATGCGAAGGTCGCGCTCTCGCCGCCCGAGGTAGGGCGTGTCGACCGTCAGCACGAGGGCGGAGAACGCACTCTCGACTGCTTCGGCGATCAGGTCCTCCGTCTGCGAGCGATCAGCGAAGACGTAGACCTGGAACCATCGCGGCGCACCGGGCGCGGCGGCGGCGACCTCGGCGGGGCGGGCCGTTGCCGCGGTGGAGAGACACATGATCGTGCCGGCTGCAGCCGCCGCGCGGGCGGTTGCGAGCTCGCCGTCGGGATGCGCCATGCGCTGCATTGCAAGCGGCGCGATCAGGATCGGCAGAGCAACGCCGGTCCCGAGGATCGTCGTCGCAGTCGAGATCGAGCTCACGTCGACGAGCACGCGCGGACGGAGCTTGCGCCGCTCGAACGCCGCAAGGTTGTCGCGAAGCGTGACCTCGTCCCCCGCCCCGCCGGCGAAGTAAGCGTGCGCGTTCGCGTCGAGCTTCGCTTCGGCGAGCTGCTCGTAGTCCCAGACGTTGATCGGCTTGCCCACGTTGCGACCTTAAACGTCCTGGGTCAAGAACCAGGGGCCGCGCGGAGGCGGGACCGCGCTCCCGCCGCAGCGCACGTCACCAAGAGCGTCGCAACAAACAAGAAAAAGGGGGCTCGTGGGGGAAACATGGTTTCCCCCACGCTTACGGAGAGGGCGGGATTTGAACCCGCGACGCACCTTTCAGCACGTACGCGATTTCCAGTCGCGCTCCTTAGGCCACTCGGACACCTCTCCGTGCTGCGAAGCGGAGAAGGAGGGATTCGAACCCTCGATGGAGGCATTCACCCCCATAACGCCTTAGCAGGGCGCCGCCTTCAGCCACTCGGCCACTTCTCCGCGCGTGTCGCGCAGGATAGCCGAGGCATCTTTCGGATCCCCCGTCGGGGGGAGGAAAGCTGCTACGCCGGCACGAAAATGAGCTTGCCGGCTCCCCCCTCATACCCCCGGCAATCTGAAACCCGTCTGCGGCTACCCGAGGCGGGTTTCGCCTTTCAGGGACAAAGCGGAGGGGAGATGATTCTGCGGGCGGTCTGCAGGGCAAATTCAGGTGCGATCGGAAGCACGCTCAACCACCCTGGTGAAGCCCGACCACGCGCGGCACCTCCCGCAGGTCGCGTGCTGCGCCGGCTGGCCACGCGCGACTCCCTGATCGTGTTCGGCTGCGTCTTCGCTGCCGGCGAGTTTGGGGTGTACTACTCATCGCGCGTGATCACCTGGGCCGTGATGACCGACGAGCTCCAGACCACGAGGCTGGCGACGAGTATCGCCGAGACCGGCTCCCTCGTCCCGCGCATTCACGGGCAGTACTACGCGGCCTTGAGCCAGCTGTATCCCTTACTGATCGCGCCCTTCTACGGCTTGATGACGGTGCCCGCTGCAGCCACCGCCGCCCATGTCTTGAATCCCTTTCTGCTTGCCAGCGCGGCCTGGCCGGCATATCTCCTTGCGCGCTCACTGACCGGATCGCGCGTGGCGGCCTCTGTCGCGGCGCTGTTGACTGCTTTCACGCCCTGGCTCGTGCTGAGCACAGCACTTCTGACGGAGAATGCCGCCTACCCGGCCTTTGTCTGGGCTGTCTTCGTCTGTTATCGCGCGATCGTCCAGCCGAGCGCAAAGCGAGATCTCGCTGCACTCGCCGCTCTGCTCGTCGCGTTTCTCGCGCGTACCCAGTTCTTCGTGCTCGCACTCGCCTTGCCGCTGGCACTCCTCGGCCATGAGCTGACGTTTGACCCGGCCGGTGCCGACGGCGAGACCTGGTGGGTTCGGTTGCGCGGGCGGGCGAAGCGGGCGGTCGGCTCGCACTCCGTGCTCTTCCTCGTTTATGCGCTGGCAGGCCTGGCTGCCGCCGCGCTGGCCGCGGTGGGCTCGCTGGGCGCGGTTTTCGGCAATTACGCAGTCCCGTTCAGCGGTGACCTTCTTCCCGCCGGTATTTGGTATTCGGCGGCCGCGCATCTGGATTACGTGGTGATCGGCGGAGGCATCCTGCCCTTCCTCCTCGCAGCCTCCTGGGCACTGACGACGGCGATCTGGCCGGCGGGCAGAGGCGCGCATGCTTTCGCTTGGCTACTCCTGATCCTCGTCCCGCTGCTGACGCTCGAAGTGGCGTCTTTCGATCTCCGCTTCACCCCAAGCGGATTCATCCAGGACCGCTATCTCTTCTACGTCACGCCGCTCTTCGCAGTGGGAACTGGAGCGGCACTCGTCCGAGGCGGGCACACCCGGGCCCGAGGACTCGTAGTGATCGCCGCCGGAGCAGTCTTCGCCTGGCTGGCGGGGGTCGCGTCATACGACCATCACCCGAGCATCTTCTGGGCTTCACCCGCGTCAGCGTTCCATCCGGCCATCGTCGCGGCCGCCGGGCGGGTCCATCTCTCGGATGAATGGTTCGTTCGCGCAGTTGTGCTCGTGCTCGCTCTAGGGGCGGCGGTGCTCGTCACACGGCCTCGCCTGGCTGGCCCCAGAGTGGCGCTTGCCATTTCAATCATGATCGCTGCCTTTGGCGCCAGCGAAGCCGGCTACGTGTTCGAACGGTTTGCCGAACCGGCGCTGACGACGAGCAGATTTCATCTCGACCGGCGTGACTGGATCGATGCTGCAGTGCCGTCTGGAAGTTCTGCCGCGCTCGTACCGAGCCCACTGGAGTCGGCGACCTACTGGTGGGAAGCCGAGTACTGGAACAAGGACGTGGAACGCGTGCTGCGTGTCGACGATGGTCCAACGTTCACACCGTTTCCCGTAAACGATGTCTCGGTCGATTTCGAGGCTGGAACGCTGGTGGGTGTGCCGCAGAGCGACTACCTGGTCGTTGCGCCCACAGAGGTCCGTTTCCACCTCGCCGAGGCAGGGGCCCGCAGAGCGGACGTGACGCCACTCAGGCTCGTGCGCGTCACGAAGCGCTATCGCCTGGTGTGGTCGACGCGCGGTGTATCGGCTGACGGCTGGACGACCCCGGACGAGGATGCGCGCCTGCGTCTCTACGGGAACGGCCGTCGGGTGCAACGCGCCCTCGTCGTGGTTCTAAGCGCGGCTCGCGAAGCGGCGAAGCCGATCGGGTTCACGCTCGAGGGCGGCCGGTCGACTCGCGTGGGCAGCGTGGATCCGGGCGGTGCGCGACCGCCGGTCCGGCTCGATGTGTGCGTCCCTGCGACCGGCCATACGGATGTCGTCATGAAGACCAGCGGCGAGGCTCGCGTGCCCGACGGTCGAGTCCTCGCGCTCCATTTCGACAGCATCGAGGTACCCGCAGACGGGAGGTGCAGGCCAGCGTGACGATACCGCCTTGCGGTCGCCACTCTCGGAAAACCACGCCGGTCAGCGCCGAATGCCTGAAGGTGTGGCTGGCAGACGACGATGACCGCTGGCGCGCCTATCTCGATGAACGCGTAGCGTCGGGAAATGGCGGGGGTCCATAAGACGTAGCGATAACTCAGCAGGAAACCGCATTCGTCTTCGTCCGATCGAGTTATTAGCTTGCTCGCGCGAAGGTCGATCCCTCGCAGACAACAGGGACCGAGATTAGGGCGCCGCAGCCCTTTCGGGGAAGCTCGCCGCTTCCTTCCTCCCTGGCTCCTCCCTCGGCAGAAGGGCGGTTCTCCACCCGCCCTTCTGCTCCTCTTGAGATCGGCGCCGAGCGCGGCAGTCTTTTCAGGGCGGGGAGACGGGCGCGCACGCAACCCCCCGACGCGCCCGTTCCGCAGTCTCTCCCCGAGCCAGAGTATTCGGCTCGGGACCAACCAGCGCCCAATCGCAGCACCGATCTCGAGGGAGAAGGATCGAGACCCCCGATCCCAGCGCTACCTTGGTGACTGGGGTCGGCCCTCGTTCGACGCGTTGGCGTCGCCGCAGTCGCTAGCGCGGTCTCCCCCGAGGGCCGTCCCCTTGTGGAGTAGACGTCGCCGCGGCCGGAACCCTGCACCGTGGTTCGAGTGCGAAGCGTGTGTCGTACTACGTCCTGACGCCACATGGTGCGACCGCCGTCAGTCTCGACCCTGCAGTGCTCGCATTCGCTTTGGCTCTAAGAAGCGGAGGGGGAGGGATTTGAACCCTCGTCGGACCCAAGAGCCCGAAACGGTTTTCGAGACCGCCGCATTCGACCGCTCTGCCACCCCTCCGAGGGACGCACAGGGTACCCGCCGTCAGGAGACGGTGATGTTCAGCCTCATGCCGGCTGCCTCGTGCCCCGGCACGGTGCAGTAGAGCTCGTACTTCCCGGGCTTCAGCGTCACCTTCAACTCGGCGCTGCCGCCCGGCGGGATCAGCTTCGTCTTGTCGCTCGTCCCCTTGATCGCAAGGTCGTGCGGAATCTTGCCGTCGTTCTTCGCCTCGAAGGCGATCTCGCCCGCCTTGAAGTCGGTCGACGCGACAGTGATCTTGAACTCGGCCTCGCTGACCGGCACTTTCGTCGCCGCGGGCTTCGCCGTCGTCGTCGTGGTCGCCTGCGTCGTGGTCTTCGCGGTCGTCGTCTGCTGCGCGGTCGTCGTCTGCTGCGCGGTCGTCGTCTCCGCGGCCGCGGCCTCGCCGTGCTTGCTCTCCGCGCCGAACACCTCGACCGCGGTGAGCATCCCGAAGAAGAACACGAACGCGACGACGATGAACGCCAGCAGCCCATGTCCCGGATAGTCGGGCCGGAAGCGCGGGAACAGGAACGCGGACGCGAGGGCGAAGAGAATGAAGACGAGCGCGGTGACCCCGAGCCCGATCTCGTGTCCCGTTGAGAGGGCGAGCGGCACGCGCGGATACTACGCAGCCGAAAGCAGCCGGCGCTCCTCCCTGCGGCGGTAGGCCCGTGTACCCATGATCCAGGCCAGGGCCAGGACGATCAGCGGGCTGACGACGATCAACACGAACAGCGCCACGGCTCCGGCGCCGGCCAGGAACGAGCCGGCGTCTCGCGCGGCCCGCTCGATCCGGCTCATGCCGCCTCTCTTCATCGCCGCGGCCTGCTGCGAGGTGAGGGTCAGCGAGATTCGCGAGAGGCTCGCCTGGCGCAACGTCGCCTTGTTCGAGCCGGTGACGCTTGCGAGCTCCTGCCTCGCTGCATCACGCTGCAGCTCGAGCCTGAGCCGCACGTCCGCCGGCAGCGAGGAGTTCTTCAGTGTCTCGCCGATCCGCGCAATCAGAACCTTCAGCTGGACGATCCGCCGGCGCTGCGACTGCACCACCTGGTCGAGATCCCGGATCGAGAGGTGCTGTGCGGTCACCGTGCCGAGCCTGGCGAGCCGGAAGTACGCGTCCTCGACCCGGGCGACCGGGATGCGCAGTACGAGGTCGGACTGGCCGTCGCCGCCGTTGGTCGATTCATCGACCGAAGCGACGTAGCCGCCGTAGGATCGCGCTAGCTGCGTCGCCTGGGCGGTGCGGTCGTGCAGCGTGTCGACGTCCTTGACGCGCACCGTGAGCGAGGCCTCGTAGTCCTGGTAGCGGCCGGGGGCGGGCGTCGGCAACACGGGCGCCAACGGCACGCCACCCGTCGCTGCACCGAAGGTCGGAGTGGTCGTAGTCCCGCCGCTCTCTACCGCACCGCGGTGAACCTGCGTATCGAGCTGTCCCGCTACGGCTGTCTGTCTGGAGCCAGCGCCCGAGTTGAGAACACCGTGAATCACCGCGGCGCTCACGAGCCCGAGCACACATACCGGCGCGAGCACGAGCAGCGAGCGCCGCCACGAGAGCAGGAGCAGCAGATCGTGCAGCGTCCGCGGTTGTGCGGGCTCGCCGAGCGCGCGCACATGCTCGCGCACTTGCTGCGGCGCAGCAGCCGGAAGCGTCCGCAGGTCACGCACGAGCTCTTCGAACTCGCGCTCGAAGTCAACGTCAGTCGCGGGCATCGCGCATCATCTCCTCGAGTCGTTTCAGGGCCCGGCTCAATCGCGTCGAGCAGGCGGTGGTGCTGATTCCGAGCACGCGGGCCACTGTGGGGCCGTCGAGCTCGAGCAGGACGCGCAGCGCAACGACCTCACGTTCGGCGGCAGACAGTCGGCCCAGCGCCGACTCCAGGTCGCCAGGGCCGAATCCAGGCTCCTCCAATTCCGGCACGTCACGTGCGTACTTCTCTTCGCGCCGACGGCGGCACTCCTCGGAACGAAAGTGATCGAGCGCCGTCGTGCGTGCGATCCCGCAGAGCCACGCGCGGGGAGTTCCTCGCCGCGGATCGAAGCGCCGCCAGACACGGAACGCCTTCTCGAAGGTCTCCCCCGTCAGGTCCTCCGCCACCGTCCGGTTACCGGTGAGAAACAGCAGATAGCGGTGGACCGCGTCGAGCTCGGATTCCGCGACCGCCGAGAAGGTCGGACGGTCGACCCGCAAGCCGGGCCACGAGGTCGTCACCGCGTTCACGGCCTTCATACGCCGCCGGAAGGCCGGATAGTCACAAAGAGAGTTTGCACCTCTCCTAGCAGGGACCGGCCGCAGGCGTCCCGCCCGGACCGGTGAAGTGCTGCACGCCGCCGCCGATGCCGGCCTGCAGGCAGTACGAGGTGGCGTCTGCGCGAACGACCGTCGCGCCGAACGCCGGGGGTAGTGTCGCGCCCGCGTAGGTCGCGTGCTCCGACTTGTAGGCCTCGAGCTCCGTTGCGGCGGCCGTGAAGTTGAGCCCGCCGACGGCCGCGGTGGCCTGGGCTTCCGCAACCTTCGTGCTCTTCGCGGTCGGCCCGTTGTGGCTCATGCTGAGCATCATCAGAACGCCGGCGATCGCGAGCGAACAGACCGTCGCGACAAGACCCAATGTACGACCCATAGCCCGGGTTATCGGGCCGGTCCGCGTTTCGCTTGAGTGAGACGCCGGACGCGCCCTGCGCGTCCGGCGCTCAGATCACTCTCCGGCCCAGCTCGCTTCGGCCCAGCTGGCGTAGTCGAACGCCAGGACCGGAGCCGGAACAGCCGCCGGAGCCGGAACAGCCACGCTGACCAGAGGCTGTGACTTCGCAGTGGCAGCCGCTGCCGTTGATGGGCTCCCCGCGATTGCCGCGACGACCATCAGGACGATGATCGCCGACCCACGCTTTCCAGATTTCTTCCACGCCATGTTCTTATCCCCTCGCCGCAAAAGTTCTCCACCCGCAGTTGCAGTGAAGTACGCCCTTCCGAGACCACTCTGCGCGGGCGGAAGAGTCGTTGCGTCCCCCTTCAGGGGGAGGGAACGCCGCGATTCACTCGATCGAGGGATCAGCAATCCGTGCGCCACCTCCCCAAACGAGGTGATCGCATGTCGTACGCAAGAAAGTAACGGTCGCGGCATCTCAGAAGGGGAAGCACCTTCCATGGCAGAGCCCCGGTGACAGGCCGCAAGTCACTGGGGCTCTTTTCTCTCTGTTGTGCGTAGCCGAGCGGTACGGCAAGCTCCCCCGATGGTTCCTGAGTCGCGTCTTGAACCAACCGAACACGGCCTCGTGCCGATGCGCCACGGATGGTTCGTCCTCAACGCGCGTGAGGCGCGCTGGTACCACACGGAGGGGCGCTCCGCCATCTGCAAGTTCGAGGGTGAGTTCGAGGGCGAGCAGGACTTCTTGCAGCTCGGGATCAACCTCAGCGTCCTCGGGCCGGGCGAGTTCAATGGCGATGTACCACTGGGAGGCCGACCAGGAGGACTTCGTCGTGCTCGCCGGCGAGGCGCTGCTGATCGTCGAGGGCGAGGAGCGGACGCTACGACAATGGGACTTCGTGCATTGCCCTGCGGGGACAAACCATGTCATCGTCGGAGCTGGAGACGGACCTTCTGTCGTTCTCGCAGTCGGCGCACGCGACCAGTCGACCGGCCCGGACTGGGGCGCCTACACCGTGGACGAGGCCGCACTCCGCCACGGCGCAGGCGTCGAGCAGGAGACGATCGACCAGCACCAGGCGTACGCGCCGTTCAGCAAGCGTCAACCAACTCGGTATCGCGAGGGCTGGCTCCCCGAATAGATGGATGCCAACATCGCGTGGGGCCCGTCGCACAGCCTCACGCAGTACCCAGTGGTCCGGTCTTGCAGTCCGGCGCAAGTTCCCGTGCATCCCTGAGTCTTCTGTAGTGGGTGACCCTTGGAGAGCCATCGAGGGGATGCGACGCGGTGACCGATAGAGCGAAGTGCGAGCAGGCCGTCAGGGCGGCCGCGCGGGAGGAACGCGCCGCGCGCGCGGCCCTTCAGGAGGGCATCAACCCGCTGCACCTGAGCTGGTGCGAGAACGAAGAAGAGGCATATCACGCCCGTCTGGGGCGCTGGCAGGCAGCCTCGCGCACACTCGTCGGCGCTTTGAATCGGCTGAGAAATGCGCCGGACGCAGACGGGCAGGCGCCAGCTAGGTAACGGTCTTTCGGGTTCCCGGGAACTTCTCGGAAAACGAGCCGCCACCGGCGCGGAATACTGCGTTTGTGCGGCTCGTTACTGAACGCGTCGAGACAGGGAGGCAGAGATGTCCTACGGGATTCTGTTGCTGCGGGTGGCGGTCGGTGTCGCGTTCGTCGGACACGGGACGCAGAAGCTGTTCGGCTGGTTCGGCGGCTACGGACCAAAGGGAACCGGCGGGTTCTTCGCTTCGAAGGGCTTCCGCGCTCCGGTTCTGATGGCCGTCGCGGCCGGACTGTCCGAAGCCGGAGGAGGCACGCTGCTCGCGCTCGGGTTCGCGACGCCGCTGGCAGGCGCGCTGCTTGCGACGGTGATGATCAACGCAATCGCCTCGGTGACATTCAAGAAGGCTTTCATGCTCGGGTCAGAGCTCGAGATCGCCTATCTGACGATTGCGGTGTCGCTCGCCGCAATCGGCCCAGGCCGTTTCTCGATCGACCGCGCGATCGGGTGGGACGACAACATCTCCGGCGTCTGGTGGGGCGTCGGCGCGCTCGGCGCCGCGCTCATCGTCTCGCTCCTGACGCTGACGCTTGGGCGCACCCGAACAGTGGCTCAGCAGGAGCCCGCAGCGCAGACGTAGCTCAGTCCAGGTCGGAGCGTTCTGAGCCAGCCGGTGCGGACTCATCCGCGCTGGAGTCGAGCAGATCAAGAAGGTGAGCCACGGCTGACGCCTCTTCCGTGAGGCGTGCTCGTTCTCCTGGCGCCACGATCGCCCCCGCCTCGATCCTCCCTAACACCTCCTCGTACCACGCGAGGAACTCGCGGAGCTGTGGGCGGATGTCGGGTCTCACATTTCGAGTCTAGGCGCTCATGCGTCTGTGACACGCAGAAGCATGAGCCGTTCCGCTCGGGGCGTAAGCCTGACGCCGATCCACGAAAACTGGCCCCGCAGTCAAACTCCGTCGGCTTAGGCTCCTCGCCTCGCGCGCGCGTCGCGCGTTGGTGGTTTGCGGGCTTTGGGCCGGGACCGAATGCAGGGCCAGGTCAGGACATCTTACGCCGTTTGGGGCGTGAGAACGGGTTAAGTCGTCTTCCCGATCCCAACCAGTTACGGAGCTTTGCGATGAGACTCACCTTTAGGCCGAGTCTGCGCTGTTTTGCCATCGAAACCTGCTCGCGGACTAGCTGCTGGTCGCACCATCCGTCGGCATCGGCGACGATTGCACATCCGCTCGAAAAAAGGAGGCCCGCATGTATCGGCAGCGGATTCGCCAGCAAATTCTCTACGGACAGTTCCGTGAATACATGGAGATTGCGGAGGAGGTCATTGCGCTTCGACAGAAACTCGGGTTGGCTGCGCCGATTCTGTGGACACCCTCCTTCGGCACGGCAAACGAGGTCGTATGGGAGATCGAGTACCCCGATCTCGCGACCTTCCAGCGCGAGAACGAGGCCTTCTACTCCAACGCCGACGCGATGAAGCAGTGGCGGCGGCTTTGGCAGCACGCGGTGCAGGGCTCGATACGGGACGAGCTGCTAGAGGAGGCGCCACACATCGCATAGCGCCTGTGTCGCATGCTAAACGCAGGTCCTACGCCCCACCCGCTACGGATCCTGATCTAAGCCGCTCGCGTCGGCTGCGAGTGCAGCCGTGCTTGCACGCATCGTTTCCAGGCTTCTCGCGCTGCTCGACCCGAGTCCGTGCCGCTGTGCGAGCCACTCGGTGTCGTTGTACGTCAACCAGATCTGCCCCGCTTCATCCTCCCAGGCGAGGGCCTTGAGCGGTAGGTCGACCCGACGGTCTGCTGCTCCTGCATGAGCGGCGTACCGCCACGGGGGTGCCCAAACAGGAGCAGTTCAGTCGGGCGCAACGGCATGCCGACCTCGACTGCGTTGGCGCCATGATCGATCCGTCCGAAGACGATCAGCCCTGCCGCCTCCACCGCAGCAGCAAGCCGGTCGACGGTCTCACGAACCGAATACCTGCTCCGAACGCTGATCAGTCCCGTCCTGTCCATCAGTCCCCCATGCCGAATAACGCCCGGACCCGACCTTGCACACGAAACGCCGGTTCGCCTACGAACGGGCTACTCGGGAAGCCAGTCGTCGCGGTACGCGGTCGGTTCGCGGGGTGGGACCGCGGCGTACGCGACCCCGCCATCCGTCGTGTCCTCCTCGACGCTCGCACCGTGGCGCTTTGCGACTTCGTCGACAGTGAAGCCGAGCGATTCGCGTTCGCGCGCGCCGACTGCGATCACGAGGCACGGACCGCTTCCTGCCCCGACGATCACGTGCTTCGTGTTCGGCGGGCAGTGCACGAAGTCCCACGCGCGCAGTTGCCGCTCCTCGCCTTCGATGATCAGAACTGCTTCGCCCGAGACGACGAGGAAGTCCTCCTGATCGCCCTCCCAGTGGTACATGGCCATCGGTTCGCCCGGACTGAGCACGAACGGATTGACACCGAGCTGTTGGAATTGCCGCTCACCTTCGAAATCGTCGCCGACGACGGAGACGGCGCCGCGGCCGTCGGCGTGGCGCCACACGGCCTCGCGCATGTTGAGGACGAACCATCCCTCGCCCGTCGGGATGAGGCCATGCTCGGTCTTCTCCCGTTTCGCCTCGGGAACCATTAGCTCAAAGCCTGCCGGAACCGCTGTGTGCCGCGCAAGGTCTCAGCGCTCCCGACCAGCGAAGAATAGTGCTGAGAAAATGAGCCGACGATGAAAGCTTCGACAAGCGAAGCGGATTCCAGGTTCAGCGAATAATGATCGTCCAGCTGCCCATGGGTTCCTCTGGTGCTGCTGCGTTGATGTACAACCGATAGCGTCCGGCGGGCAAGCGCGTCGTACCGCTGTGGTCCTGGGAGCTGACGATCCCGTTGAGTCTCGGGCCCGCAGGAAAGGCCTGAAAGCGAGTGCCGGTGTTAGTCCAGTGCATCGTCTTGCTACTCCGAAGCCGAAACGGGGGAAGCGCCCTTCCGCCCGAGCCGCTGAACCTGATTGGCGTGCCGACCCCCTCGACGCCCGCGCGAATCGTTATCGTCCAATCCCCAATCGCCCTCACGCGAAGCTGGTCGTAACGACCCGGAGGGATGTAAGTCGTGCCTCGATGGGCTCCCGACGTCACAGATCCGTCGGCGCAATACCCACCATTGCTCGAAATCTGGAAAAAGGATCCAGAGTTGGTCCAACCCATCGTGGATGGCGCTGCCACCCGGAACAGCGGAAGCGTCTTGACGGCATGACCTCTGAACCGGATCACCCGTGTTGCGTCGGTGACATGAGAGGGCGCCGCCCCGGCGCCAAGGGTTGTCAGCGCGGCGATGCCGAATGCGATAACCGTGCCCGCGAGGCCGATGAGATGCCCAGGCCTCCGAAACTCCCTCATGGCTCGTCCCTCCAGCCAGGTCCCCGGTGATCGTACTCCTCCTAGAGGAGGATTTCGGTGGCGGATTGCGGTCGGAAGGCCCGGCGCCTAGTTTTCCGGGGATGCAGATCGCCAACGTCTTCGCCGACGCGTGGGACGGCGAGTCGTAGCCGGGATGACTAGGTTCGTCGTCGACGCCGGCGCCGTCCTCCACTTGGCGAGCGCGGGGCCCGAGGTCTCAGGCGCGCACAAGCTCCTTGCACCGACGCTCCTTCGTTCCCAAACGCTGTCGGCTCTGCACGAGGCCGTCCAGCGGGGCGAGATCCCGGCCGACGTCGCGCGCGATCGCCTCGCCCGCATCAGACGGATGCGGATCAGGCTCCTGGGCGACGCCGTGCTCCAGCGTCGGGCCTGGGACCTCGCGGATCAGCTGGGATGGGCCTCGACCTACAACGCGGAGTACGTTGCACTCACTCAGCTGCAGGCAGACGCGTTCGTAACCCTGGACGCGGATCTGGCGCGCAGTCTCGAAGGGATCGTCGCGACCGCGTCGATTGACGCGCTGCGCTAGGAAAACATCGAGACTCCAACGGACGGTGGATTGATGGTTGATCCCAGTACGCGACAAGCCATTAAGAGCTGGCTGTGATGAACCTAAGAAGAACCTGTGATCGACCGAAGAGGCTCGTACGACCGTGCGGCCGGCGGTGCCGCATCGTCGTCGCGCGTTAGCATCGCGCTGTGCGCGAGCTACAGGCTGGACTTTGGCACTGGCAGGCGCCGCACCCAGAGTGGAAGCCGGGCCAGAAGTGGGATCGGATGGTCTCCTCCTATGCCGTCGACACCGAGGAGGGCGTCCTGCTGTTCGACCCGCTCGACGTTCCCGCGGAGCTCCGGGAGCGCGCGAGCGCCGTGGTGCTCACCTGTCCATGGCACCGCCGCGACGCGCCGCAGCTCGGCCTGCCGATCTACGTCCCGCCGCCCGACCCGCCCGATCCCGATCCGGTGCGCGGAGAGGTGTTCCGTGGCGGCGACACGCTGCCGTTCGGTGTCCGCGCGTTCGAAGGGTTCGAACCGAACGACCTGGTCCTCTACGTGGAGAGCCGTCGTGCCGTCGTCGTCGGCGACACGTTGATCGACCGGGGCAACGGGCTAGAGGTGCATCGCGAGTGGGCCGGGCAGGGTGTCGCCGCCGAGGAAGTGATTCACCGCTTGCGCCCGCTGCTCGACCTCCCCGTCGACGTCGTGCTCCCGACGCACGCCGATCCCGCAGATCGCGCGGCGCTCGAGCGTGCGCTGTCCCTCTAGCGGCGCGCCGGCAAAAATCCAGGGGGCTGCGGCCGCATCCTGGGGTGCGCCAGTGTTCGCGAATGACGCCGGAGCGATTTGCGATTGAGCGTTAGGCTCGCCGTGTGCTTCCAGATTTCGGGGCGGCGAGGTGGAGCGTTAACGCGGGTGAGCTCGGTGGCGGCGGGGAGACAGACTGGTGCGTGATCCGGTGGTGAGGATCGTGCTGGTCGCGGCCCTGCTCGCGGCGGTGAGCGTCGGGGTTGTTGCGAGGCGGGCCGCGCGTGCCGCGTCACCGCGTTTTGCTCGTTCCACTGCTTCAGTGACCTGTGATCCGGGTGCGACTCGGCGGACGATCGTGATTCTGGATGGGGTTCTCTTCGGCGACGTTCAGCAAGGCCGCCGCTTTCTCTTTGGTTGGAGTGACTGGCCCGTCCTTGATCTCCCGCAGAAGCTGCGCCTGATGCGGCTTCTCGGGTTGAAAGGCTCCGCGCAGCAGCTGCTGGCACTTCCGAGCATTCGCGGCGGAGACTTCGCCGATGAAGGCTCATATTCGGAGTTGTCCGTTCGTTGTGCGGGCGTCTACCACGCTTCGTTTGTCGCTCGAAGCCTCGGGCTCGCCCGCTTCTGGCTGCAACAGGCCCGCACTGCAGTCCAACGAAGCTTCTGCATGCCCGCCCAGCTGCTTCCCAGAGGAGCGCGGGTGAGCACGGCGTTTTCCGTTCCGCTCGGTACGGCAGCTCCTCGCTACCGCATTGACCGCAACGCCGACGGGATCATCGACCGGATCGGCAGCTTCAAACGCGGCGGCACGGGGTTTCCAGTTTCGACGCGCTGCTGACGAAGTCTCGCCGGATTCGGCGCGCTCATGCGGCCCGGCGGCTCCTGAGAGTCGAGGCCTTGGCCAGTGATGCGGAATGTCCCCCGACGGAAGCGCCTATTCTGTCCGGTATTGGCCGTGCATGTGGAGCAAGTGGATTTCGTGTCGTTTCTGACGACGGACATCGCTCGCGCGAAGCGTTTCTACACGGAGCTGCTCGGGCTGGAAGTCGAGAGTGAGGGCGAGCACGACATCGAGCTCCGTGCAGGCCAGGTGACGCTCGACATCTTCGACCCGTCGAGCATCGGCCAGCCGTTCGCCCCTAGCCCAGCGGGGCTTTCGCTGCGGGTTCCGGATGTGCTTGCCGCGCGAGCCGAGCTCGAGGCCAGAGGCGTGGAGTTCGACGGCGACACGCTCGACACCGGCGTGTGCCACATGGCCTCGTTCCGCGACCCTGACGGGAATGCGCTGATGTTGCATCGTCGCTACGCGCCGTACGAGGACGGCCGCGAGCCCTGATGCGGCCCCGGCTGGCCTACGGCGGGGCGAGGGCCGATTACATTGGCGGCCAGGCCAGAGGCGAGTTGACTGCGCCAACCTCGCGGCAGCGGCGCCGACAAGAAGACCGATGAAGTTCGCGACCAGCGCAATCGCCCAAAGGCGCCCACACCCTTCGGCAGCGCGGTTGTGCCGCGGAGGCGATCAGCGTGAGCGCCTGAGCGCGTCGACTCGCTCGAGGCTCGCGGCCGGCCACTGCTCGGCCATGTCGTAGAAGAACTCGAAGGCAGGCACCGACTCCGGGAGCACGACCCAGTCGACCTTCGACGTCGTGAAGATGTGGACGTCGGGTGTGATTCCTCTCGGCTCGTCGAGTGTTCCGGCGCGGACGTAGCGGAACTCGGGGCTCGTGTACTGACTGTAGACCGCCACCTCGCACGTCGGGCAGCGGTAGATCCGCTGCACGCTGCCGTCGTCGCGCGGGACGTCGACGGGCTGCGGCTCACCGGCGAGCAGCTCGACGCGGTCCGCCTCGATCAGCAGGTTGATCACGAACGCGCTGCCGGTCTGTCGCTGGCAGTTGAGGCAGTGGCAGCAGTGGACGAAGAGCGGCGCGGACATCAGCCGGTAGCGAACCGCGCCACACGAGCATCCACCTTCCATGGGTGCATCCTCACAGAACAGGCCCGTCACGAGCCCGTCACGTCTCCCAACCAGCACTATCGGGCAGACGATTGCGGAGCTTCTAGACTGACAGGCCTCGCCTGGGCCAGTGATCGGGAATGTCCCTCGAAGAACTGAAACCGGGCGCAATGGAGGATCGGTCTTTCCCGCTGCGGCGCTCAGCGGGAAGGCTCTACTCGCTCAACCGCGCCGATCGCTTCCATGATCGCGAGCCAGTCCCAGTTCACCCAGAAGTCACTGATCTTCCCGTCTTGCACCTCGTACCACGCACTGGCGGTCGCCTCCCACCGTTTGCCAGTTGGAGCGATCCCGCGAAAGTCGCCCTTGTGCGTCGCGGCCGCGCTAACTCGAACGGCGACAAGATCGCCCTCGGCAATCACATCCTCTACAGTCATTTCGATGTCCGGAAATGCCTGGACGGTGCCGGGAGCGATCTGCCTCAGGCTCTCATTCGCTACTAATTCTTCGATGTTGGACGAATCGTGCTGGACGAATACCTCATCGATGAACCGCAGAACGACAGCTTTGTTCTCCTCGGCTGACAACCGACCACCTCCCGAATTCGCGATAGGTCGACTCTAAGTCACCGCCGCGCGCGAGCAGGCAACCGGTCGCCGCGCGACAAAGGCTCTCACTGCCCCGGGCGACCGCGGTCGGAACCGCCAAGAGGCGGTCGACTCGCCTGCGCCAGTGTTGCTCCTATGTCAAGAGCGGCTCGTTTTTGAGGGTGGTGTAGACGGTGCGGGCGAGTTGTCGTTTGAGGCAGCGGAGCGCTTCGCGGCGACTCTTTCCCTCGCTCTGTTTGCGTTCGAGGTAGGCGCGCGCGGGCGGGTGCATGCGTGCTTGGGTGATCGCGATTCGGTGGAAGGCGCAGTTGAGTTGGCGGTTGCCGCCGCGGTCGAGCCGGTGACGGCGATGCTTGCCGGAGCTGGCTTCGAGCGGGGCGACGCCGGCGTGGCGGGCGAGTTGGGCGTCGGTGTCGAAGCGTTCGATCGGGCCGATCTCTGCGAGCAGCTTGGCAGCGCCGATCGCGCCGCAACCAGGTAGCGCGAGCAGCCCCGGCGCGGTCTCGCTCGTCCGTTGCTGGAGGTCGCGGTCGAGCGCCAGGATCGTGCGGGTGAGGCCGCGGCAGCGACCGACGAGCTCGCGCGCGATCTGCACGAGCACCGTCTGCTCGCCCCGAGCGAGGCGCCGTGTGAGCCGGTCGAGCCAGACCGCCCGGTCGAGCGCACCCGCAGGTATCGCGAGTGTCGGGTCGAGCTCGTGCAGGTGCCAGCGCAGCCGCTGCTGTGCGCGTCTGCGCTCGTCGACGAGGTCGTCGCGGTGGTCAACCAGCAGCTTTAACTCGCGCAGCTGCGTCTCCTGCGGCCGCGGGTGATCGAGCCGCGGCTCCCGCAGCGCCGCCCTGGCGACGGCGAGCGCGTCGATCGGGTCCGACTTCCCCCGCGTTCGGCCTGCGCGCCGCTCTGGGGCGGTCAGCTTCGGCGGCACCCGCACCAACCGCTCATCCGCAGCCAGCAGCTCCCGCTCGAGCGGCCGGGTCAGCTGCCGGCAATCCTCGAGCGCCCACAGCCGCTCGCCCGGAAGCGAAACCACCCACTCGAGCAACCCCGGCCCATCAACCGCAGTGTGCTCAGCGAGCGGTCGGCCGACCTCATCGACGGCGACCGCCGTCAGCGACCGCTTGTGTACGTCCACTCCAATCACGATCATTCAGATCGCCTCCTCCAACGTCGGGGGCGACCGGCGAGCGGACACGCCTCAATCGAGGCAGCAGCCAAGCTCCTATCAGGTCACGCTCGGCGGTCTCGGGAAGGCGGCGGCGACACAGCACTGGCAAGTCAGCCCTCGGGCGACGTTCAGGAATAGAGTCAGCCGCCGCCAACCCGAGTCTGCGTCGCTCACCGGACGCCACCACCACCCCAGCCTGACATTGAGTT
>WNGE01003218.1_pt1 | contig 27639 bp, 21 predicted proteins | sample 5400651 | NCBI WGS metagenome assembly WNGE01 (sample SAMN13153370, study PRJNA577476) | soil metagenome | isolation source: 60 cm soil or saprolite under grassland replicate 2 | place: USA:California | collected 2016-06-15 | reverse complement strand
CTGTTGATCTTGAGGCAGGCTATGGTAATACTCTTGAGGAAGTGCTTGCAGCGGTCAGAGCGATCATCGATGCAGGCGCCGTTGGGATTAATATTGAAGATTCGACCAGACAGCAAGCAAGATCGCTGGTAGATATGTCGTTCCAGGTTAAACTGCTTGCTGCCATTCGTGAACTGGCATCGTCGCTGGATATGCCGCTGGTGATCAATGCCCGTACTGACGTGTTTTTGCTGGCAATAGGAGGAGATCCCTCTACTCGTTTTGAAGAGGCTGTGCGGCGCGCAAATGCCTATCGGCAGGCCGGGGCTGACTGCCTCTTCTTAATCGGAGTAAGCGATGCTGACACAATCGCAAAGCTGGTACAGGCGATTGATGGGCCAATCAATATCGTCGCAGGTCCTACAACTCCCACCATACCTGAACTTGCGCGTCTGGGTGTAGCACGGATCAGCTTTGCCTCTGGATTGATGCGAGCTACACTTGCTCATTTGCGCACTATTGCTCGTGAACTGCTTGAGTATGGCACCTATGGCAGCATGTCCGAGATCATCTCAAGTGCCGAATTCGGACAATTTTTTGAGGACAAAACTCAATAAAGCAGTTATCCACAGTTATGTGGAAGAAGCCAATCAACGCTTATGAACCCACACGGGGACGATATTGAATAGCTTCTGCAATATGATTTGTCTCGATCGTATTGCTCTCAGCAAGATCAGCAATTGTGCGAGCCAGCTTCAAGACGCGATGAAAGGCGCGTGCTGAGAGGTGAAGTTGTTGCATTGCGGTCTTGAGGAGCTTTTGTGCTGAAGCGTCTACTTCGCAGAATGCGTGTACTTCGGCTGGTCCCATCTCAGAATTGCAGGTCAAATTTGTGCCTGTGAAGCGTTGGAGCTGCCGATCGCGGGCCGCCTGTACACGTGCGCGGACGGTTGCCGAATTCTCTACCTGGCGTTTATCTGCCAGTTTCTCATAGTCGATACGTGGCACCTCGACGTGAATATCAATACGATCAAGCAGCGGCCCGCTGATACGTTTCTGGTAGCGTGCGATGGCGGTGGCGGAACAGGCGCATTCTCTGACGGGATCATTAAAAAATCCGCATGGACAGGGATTCATGGCAGCCACCAGCATAAAATTCGCGGGATAGGTAATAGTTCCCTGTGCACGCGAGATTGTCACCACCTTATCCTCCAGCGGTTGGCGTAATACCTCCAGCACATTCTGACCAAACTCGGGCAACTCGTCGAGAAAGAGCACGCCGCGATGTGCCAGGCTGATCTCGCCGGGACGCGGAATACGTCCACCGCCGACCAGTCCTGCATGGCTCGTCGTATGGTGTGGCGAACGAAATGGACGTTGCAAAATAAGTGGCACTTCCGGAGGCAACATGCCGCTGACACTGTAAATCTTGGTCACGTCAAGCGCCTCTTCGATGGTCATTCTGGGCAGGATAGAAGGTGTGGCGCGAGCGAGCAACGTCTTACCTGATCCAGGAGGGCCGCTCATCAAAATATTGTGTCCGCCACTGGCGGCAACCTCCAGGGCGCGCTTGACATGTTCCTGTCCACGTATAGCTGCCAGGTCCTGTGCATAGATGGCCTCTTTTGCGTTATCCAGGATGTTGGGATCGCGCTGATAGGGCTCAATGAGGCGCTCATTATTCAGGTGCGCGACCAGTTGTCCGAGCGCCTCAACCGGGTAGACAGTTACACCATCCACGAGCGTTGCCTCGGCCGCATCGACTGCCGGCACAAAGACCACCTTCACCTGTTTCTCGCGTGCTACAGCTACCATAGGCAGAATGCCATTCGTGTGTCGCACGCTGCCATCCAGTGAGAGTTCTCCTAAAAAGAGATACTCGTTGATCTGCTCATCCTGGTGGATCTGGTCATATGCCAGCATAATGCCGATCGCTATCGGTAAATCATACGCTGGTCCCTCCTTACGTAGATCGGCGGGGGCAAGATTCACCGTAATACGCTTATAGGGGAAAAGACAACCGCTGTTCTTGATTGCCGCTTTGACGCGTTCCTTGGCCTCATTCACGGCTGTATCGGGAAGACCAACCAGCGCGAAGGACATCATACCATTGGCAATATCCACTTCTACCTTTACCAATGCACCCTCTAAACCCACAACCGCGCAACTTTGTACCGTTGCAAACATAATCCACATAACCTCCTCATCAGTATTGCTTGCCCATTATGCACGAGTACGGGCGAAAAAGCAAGATGTTGAAGGACGGGTTCTTCTCTGTTTTTGCGGGCTTATAAATCGCGCCCCTACATGGTTGGGGATGATGCCCCTACATGGTTGGGGATGATGCCCCTACATGGTTGAGGACGAGGGCACGGCGATGGTTCATTCCTGCTTGACGACGCAAGAATCCCTATGTTATACTGAAATAGAGAGACGTAATTATACAATCGTTTTGATTTACTCTATATACATAAATAAAAGAATATTCCGTACGAATCAGGGCAAACGACGTGCCCTGATTAAATTTTCTGTATATTAAAAAAGAGATTCATTCGTCAATCTCCGTTTCGAATGTCGTCCGATTAAATGATGTGCTAGAGGAGTAAAACCATGGCGGAAAAGCTTGCCTGGGGTATTCTTGGTACCGGGAGAATTGCCAAAATTTTTGCTGGCGGTCTTGCATCGGCTAAGACCGGAAAGCTGGTGGCGGTTGGTAGTCGCACTCAGACCGGGGCTGATGCGTTCGGTGAGAAATGGGAGGTTCCGCACTGCCATGGTAGCTATGAAGCGCTTTTAGCTGACAAAGATGTGCAGGCTATCTATATTTCAACTCCTCATCCAATACATGCTGAGTGGGCTATCAAGGCGGCTGAAGCTGGCAAACATGTTCTGTGCGAGAAGCCTATTGCACTTAATCATGCCGAGGCAATGGCTATCGTTGAGGCTGCACGGCGCAACGATGTGTTTCTGATGGAAGGGTTTATGTATCGTTGTCATGCCCAGACTGCGCAACTCGTCGCATTAATCCGCTCAGGTGCCATTGGCGAGGTGCGCGTTATCGAAGCGACATTCAGTTTTGCTATCCCATTTAATACCGGAAGCCGGCTCTTGAACAATGCGCTTGGCGGTGGGGGTATTCTCGATGTTGGCGGTTACTGTACCTCGATGGCTCGCCTGATTGCGGGCGCTGCTAGCGGAAAAGCTTTTGCTGAACCTGTTCATGTAAGCGGAGCAGCTCATATTGGACCAATCAGCCGCGTAGATGAATACGCGACAGCTACACTTACTTTCCCTGGTGACATTATTGCTCAGTTGTTCGCAGGAGTACAACTGAATGCCGAGGATGCTGTGCGCATTTTTGGGACACAAGGGTCAATTTTTGTGCCTTCGCCCTGGCTCCCTGCTCGTAATGCTGGTACCAGTACGATTATTATCAACAAGTATGCTGAGGAGAAGACGCAGGAGATCACCATCGAGAGTGCAACAGGACCTTATGCGATCGAGGCCGACGCTGTTGCTGCATACCTTGATGCGCGACAGGCTCCTTATATGAGTTGGGACGACACGCTCGGGAATATGCGAACTCTTGATCGCTGGCGCGAGGCCATTGGCCTGGTCTATGATGCAGAGCGCCCCGAAGCACAGACACAGACGGTGCATAGACGCCCGCTCGCCGTTCGAGCGGGCAATAACATGAAGTATGGGCATATTCCGGGTGTTGAAAAACCTGTCTCACGCGTCGTGATGGGAGTGGACAACCAGGTAACTATGCCTCCTGCGGCTGTTATGCTCGATGACTTCTTCGAGCAGGGTGGGAACTGCTTTGACTCTGCGTATATCTATGCCGGTGGCAAGTGTGAGCAGATCCTGGGACAGTGGGTAAAAAATCGGGGTATTCGTGAGCAGGTTGTTCTCCTCGATAAGGGAGCGCATACGCCAAACTGTACGCCTGAAAAGCTCACATCCCAACTGCTGGTGAGCCTTGAGCGCTTGCAGACCGATTATGTAGATATCTATATGCTGCACCGTGACAATCTAGAGGTGCCTGTTGACGAGTTTGTTTCTGTCCTCGATGAACATAAAGCTGCCGGGCGTATCCGTGCTTTTGGTGGCTCGAACTGGTCCATAGAGCGTGTCGAAGCTGCCAACAAATGGGCTGCTGAACATGGTCTCACCGGCTTTGCTGCTATCAGCAATAACTTCAGCCTGGCGCGTATGGTAGATCCCGTCTGGGCTGGCTGTATCTCTGCCTCGGATGCTGCTTCTCGTGCCTGGTTGACAAAGACAGGCATAGCTCTGATGCCCTGGTCTAGCCAGGCACGTGGCTTCTTTACTGGTCGTGCGCACCCGGATGATCACTCCGACCCGGAACTTGTGCGCTGCTGGTATAGCGACGATAACTTCCGTCGCCTGGAACGCACGAATGCCCTGGCAAAAGAGCGTGGTGTTCTGCCGATCAACATTGCCCTGGCCTATGTGCTCTCGCAGCCGTTCCCGACCTTCCCATTGATAGGGCCGCGCACACTCTCAGAGACACGCACATCCTTGCCTGCGCTGGATATCGCCCTGACGCCGTCAGAATTGCGCTGGCTCAACCTGGAAGACTAGCTGGTATGTAGCAAGGAGCATGTAAAGATTTGGACCATATAGCACAGGCACTGAAACAGTATTTTGGATATGATACATTTCTACTCGGCCAACGCGAAGTTATTGAGATGGCGCTCTCAGGTCATGATTCGTTGGTATTGATGCCAACGGGCGGTGGGAAATCTTTGACCTATCAATTGCCTGCCTTATTACTGCCAGGTCTGACGGTAGTCATTTCACCATTGATTGCTTTGATGCAAGATCAGGTGGACCGACTGCGAGCTAATGGTATTCCCGCTACATTCATCAATAGTTCTTTGCCTCCTGATGAGCGTTCTCAGCGTGAGCAGGCGGCGTTGCAGGGTGAGTTGAAATTGCTCTATGTGGCTCCAGAGCGTCTTTTAACGCAGAGCTTTTTATTGCTGCTGGATGAAGTGCAGATGCGTATGGGCCTGTCGTTGCTGGCGGTCGATGAGGCGCATTGTGTCAGCGAATGGGGCCATGATTTTCGCCCGGAATACCGGCAATTGGGACTGTTGCGCAATCGTTATCTGCAGACCCCTATGTTTGCGCTTACCGCGACTGCGACCGAACGAGTGCGCCTGGATATCCTGACGCAACTTAGATTGCGCAATCCGCATATTCATATCGCCAGTTTTAATCGTCCCAATCTTTTCTATGAAGTGCGTCAAAAGAAGGCTGGATCTTATAAGGAACTTGTACAATTCCTGCGTGAGCGGGCTGGTGCGCCTGTTATTATCTATTGCCAGAGCAGAAAAACGGTAGATGAGACCAGCGATGCTCTGAACCGTGATGGTATTCGTGCTCTCCCGTACCATGCAGGCCTATCGAACGAGCAACGTGCAGCAAATCAAGACAGCTTTATCCGTGATGATGTTCCAGTGCTGGTTGCTACGATTGCTTTCGGGATGGGCATAGCCAAGCCAGACGTACGAGCTGTTATTCATTATGATCTACCTAAGAGCCTGGAAGGATACTACCAGGAATCCGGGCGTGCCGGACGTGATGGGCAGCCTGCACAGTGTATCCTCTTTCTCAATTATGGGGATCGTAGAAAATATGAGTATATCATTGAGCAGAAGGCCGATGAGCAGGAACAGCGTATTGCTCGTCAGCAACTCAACCAGGTGATCGCCTATGGTGAAAGTATGGTATGTCGTCGGCGCGTGCTCCTGGGTTACTTTGGCGAGACGCTGGCAGGCGACACTTGTGGTAACTGCGATAATTGCTTACAGCCACAGATTCTGGAAGATCGTACCATCGACGCGCAGAAATTCTTGTCGTGCGTGGCGAGAACGCGAGAACGCTTCGGTATGCGCTACATTATTGAAGTATTACGTGGTGCGAACACACAAAAGATCCGCGATTTTGGGCATGACCAGCTCTCAACTTATGGCATCGGCAAAGATCTGAGCATGGAAGAATGGCTCCATCTAGGCCGTTCACTGCTCCAACAGGGTCTGATGAGCGAGACGGCTGATGGCTTTCCTGTCATCAAACTCAACGCGCTTTCACGCGAGATTTTACGTAGACAGCGTGAAGTAGAGGTTGCTAAAGTGGTCAAGCCTGTGCGTCAGGAGAAGACCGCTGCTGGAACTCTTATAGATCAAAAAGAAAAAGCGTCGACAGTTTCTGAACTGGAGCCCGAGGAAGTTGCATTATTCCAGCATCTGCGCGATCTGCGCAAACGCCTTGCCGACGAAATGGGTGTGCCTCCTTACGTGATCTTGCCGGATGCCAGCCTCAAAGCAATGGCGCAACGCTTACCTTTGAGCCAATCTGCGTTTCTCCAACTGCCAGGAGTGGGAAAGCGCAAATTAGAATTGTACTATACCCTCTTTACGGACGAAATTCGTTCTTATTGTGAATCAAGGGGCATAAGCACTGATGGAAACGTATTGTATGAACCGCAAAAGACAACGCGTGCTTCAGTTAGTATCCCTCAATCTCCGCGTCATTATACGCTTGAGCTGTATCGTCGTGGATTAGATCTTGAAACAATTGCTAATGAATCTGGCCGCAGTATTAGAACGATTGTAGATCATCTCTGTAGCTTGCTTGAAGCTGGAGAAGATGTTGATCTTACACGACTGATACCACCTGAGCGGCATATGGCTATTTATGCGGCATGGCAAGAGATAGGCGATGGGTTCCTCAGACCTGTCAAGGATGTGTTGGGCGACGAATATTCTTTTGATGAGATCAAGTTAGTGCGAGCCGCTATGCGCCGTTCTCAAGCTCTATAATACTTGCTTTTACGTAGCCTGTATCTTTTTTAGAAAGGGTCGTATCATGCCTTCCTCTCGTACCGGTTTTGTTTTTGATGAGCGTTATCTCTCTCACGATACAGGTACGGAGATGCGAGTGCAGATGAATGGTGGTTCGTTTGAACTATCGCCCGAACCCCATCCTTCGTCTGTGGCTATCACGCGCCGTACAAAAGAGTTCCTTGATGGCTCAGGTCTGACTGCCCGTATGCTTCCTATTGCTGCCCGAGCAGCTTCTGAGGATGAACTGGCTGTCTACCATACGCGCGAATATATTGCTGGCATCCGTGCGCTCTCTGAGAACGGGCCAGTACAGGGTCCTTTGTTAACCGGGTGGGGGGAAGTGGACGAAGATACAGTGCTTGGTCCGGGTTCATTTGAAGCGGCGCTCTATGCTGCTGGCGGAGCAATGAACGCGGTGAGTGCTGTGCTGGAGGGTAGGGTACGCAATGCTTATGCTCTGTTGCGTCCGCCATGTCATCACGCTATGAGCAATAAGGCGCTGGGTTTCTGTATCTTTAACAACACAGTGCTCGCCGCCCATCACGCTCGTAACGTTTATGGTCTTGAGCGCATCATGATCGTTGACTGGGATGTACATCATGGCAACGGAACTCAGGATGCGTTTTATCAGGACCCTGGCGTTCTCTTTGTCTCGTTACATCAACAGAACTGGTTTCCTAAGCTCTGGGGCGAATTAGAGCAGATCGGTAATGGCACTGGTACTGGCTATAGCGTAAATATTCCTTTGCCTCCAGGTACGGGTGATCGTGGCTATCGAGCAGCCTTTGAGCAACTGGTCTTGCCCATAGGACAACAATTCCGTCCACAATTAATCATTATCACCGCCGGGCAGGATGCGAGCTGGCTTGATCCGATGGCGCATATGATGCTGACCATGCAGGGCTACCGTCATCTCTCAGCACTTATGGTTGGCCTGGCCGAAGAGATCTGTGATGGACGCCTCGTCATGCTACAGGCAGGCGGTTATAGCGCAGCCTACGTTCCATATTGTACTGCGGCCGTCGTTGAGCCTCTCATAGGAGTCAACCTGGGTATCGTCGATCTCTATGCAACCGCTCCAGAACTGGAACGGTGTCAGACGATCCTGACGCAAGATACGCAACAGGCACTTCTGAATGCAAGAGCGTGGCATAAGCGCTGGTGGAAGATCTAAAGTATTGCCTCAAAACTTCTTATAGACATTGAATATAGAAAGAAGAAGAGATATTTATTATGCAACATGAGCTTCTGCTTCAACGGATTGTTGTTCATCTTCAACAAGTTCATGGTCTTAAAGCCATTGTCCTGGGAGGATCATATGCAAGTGGTTCTCAGCGACCCGATTCCGATATTGACATTGCTATCTACTACAACGAAAACCAGCCCCTGGATAGTAAACATATCCGTTCCATTGCCTCTATCCTCAACGATTCTCCCAATCCTACTGTGACGGACCTGGGAGGTTGGGGAACCTGGGTTAATGGTGGCGCATGGCTCACGATCCAGGGCCAGCGCGTCGATTTTCTCTATCGGAACATTGACTTCGTCTCCTCTACTCTTGATGACTGCAATACCGGCATTATTCGCTCTGATTACTGGCAGCAGCCCGCTTACGGCTTTCACAGCTTCATGTATTGCACAGAAACTGCGATCTGCCGTCCTCTCTACGATCCCAATCACATAATTGAACTTCTAAAAGCAAAGGTCGTTCCCTACTCGCCTCATCTCAAGCAAGCTATCATCAAAAACTTCCTGTGGAGCGCCAGATTTACTCTCGATAATACTTACAAGCCTGCCTCGCGCGGGAAAGTTTACCTCGTCACTGGTTGTCTGGCACGGGCTATTCATTGTCTCGTTCAAGTCCTCTATGCCATCAATGAAACCTATTATCTCAGCGAGAAAAAGCTTGCGGTAGATCTCTCTTCTTTCAGTATACGACCGGAAAATTTCCTTGAGAGAATCTATGCACTTCTGGGTGCAACCGGAACGACCAGTGCTCGGCTCCAGGAATCCCTGGCAAAAACCGAAGCACTTTACCATGAGGTCTCTGCTTTAGGGGAAGAACAGAAGAATTAAAAAGAGTGGGAGGTGAACTAAGAGTGGAAGGGTGCGCTCGCTCTCCCCACGCAATGGAGTCCTCCGATTTCCGTCTCACGAGAAACGCAAGACTCGTACCCCGAATATCGATCGACGATGGACCAGGGGGGAAACGGCCTGGGACATGGTTGGAGGAGAGAGCACGTGAAGCGAGTGGACTGCCCCTTTCAGGGGATCGCTACTTCATCTGACATGAGGTGCAGAGGGTCGGCTATGGAAAGGAAAAGCGGTATCTGACACTGATCAGTTCCCAACTTGGAGCAATCAGACACTGTAAATTGTTTCATTCGATGGCTGATGGCCACTGAATCAAATCGTTTACAAAAAACTACAGAATGGTTCCCTAATTCGGGCATCTGCTTGCGTTTAAAGAGTGAAGCAAGCATTCCCATTCTCTTCTGGGGGATCGGGAGGTACTATTTCATATGTTATATGTGGCCTGCCTCATGGCTCCAGGCTTTCCATTGAGAGATAGTAGCAGCGCAAAGAAATGATTGGTCATCTCACGATAGAATTTGACAAGGAGTTTCACAATGGATCAGAGTATTATTACTTCTCCACCACACACCCCAGCGGCTCGTGTGCGCAGCGTCTTGGCCTGGCTTTCGGGGATTGTTTGCTTTGGCTTTCTGCTCTCGGTGACAGTGTTGATCGTCCATCAAATGATTGTTCCACCCCCAGCGCCGCGAGTCATCCTGTTGCGCAATATCCCATTACCTGAAGGCTTGAAGGCTAAAGGGGCTCCCGATTCGCTGGCACCGGCCACCTCCCAATTTTTTGATGGCTTTGATTTCCAGTCGATTGACTCCAATACCCATCTGCTCTTTATGGCACACACAGGTCCGGTGCCCGATGACCAGGCACTCTACGACCATAGTTTTCATCTTGATGATGCGGCAGACATTGCCAGAGATGGCAACATTCTGGTTTTTGATCTGCAAACACAGAAAATTGTGGGGCGTCTGCCCATTCCTCAGGTGGCCGGCCTTGTCGTAGCCCCTGATCTGCATAAAGTGTTTGCTGCCGACGCTGAGGATAACAAGCTCTGCTCGTTCGATGAACCTTCAACACCCCTTCAAGGTGCAGCACTCCTCGACTTTTTTAGTCAACGCTCGCATGCCAGTATCCAATGCGCGCAGTTAGATGACTTTGAGGGCCCGGATGCGGTGGCATATGATCCTGTGGACCATAAGATTTTCGTCAGCGACCCGGGCTCTCCCCCTGATGATTGTGATCCTAAACTGCCCCTTGAACAGAATGATTGTATTGCCAGGATTCATGGACAGGTTGTCAAGTTCAATGGAAAGACTCTTCTTACCCTGAATGTACGCCCGACAAGTCAGAATATCTCTGTTGTAGATGCCTTGCATCCTACGCAGGTGATTACAAAGATCGCTGTTGGAACCCTGCCAGTGACGGCCAGCGAAAGAAAATCAATGGAGTCCATTGCAGATGATGACCCCACTAAGGTGAATATTCTCAAGGGCAATAGTGCGGAATTTGGTCGTGATATTGGCCATGTCAAATATGATGCGGTGAATCACCGGCTCTATACCGTGACGCAGATTTTGCAGAATGCAGACGATGTCAACGCCGGTTTGCCACCACCTGATACTGCGGCGTTGCTGACGATAGATCCTGTAACCGATACGATTATTCGTCGTGACCCTCTACCGACGACATGCAGCACTCCTCATGGAATGGCGCTGGATGAGGGACAACATCAAGCTTTTATCGCCTGCACTGATGTTGACCCCGGACCTCCTGCCCTGGTGCAGCATCTGATGCGGTGGAACCTGGATACTATGAAACCAGGACCGGAAGAGGCCAATCCTGATCAGACTACGCTGGCTCCTTCGCCCGATATTGTGCAGGTGATTCATTTTAAGACCCCCACTCCTGCAGATATCATTTTTGTAGGCTGCGGAGGTGGCATTTCGGTCTTTGATGAGACCAACGGACAATTTAAAAAGCTGGGCGACTATGCGATTGGCCATGAGACGCACACCATCGCCGTTGATCCAGCAACAGGCAATATCTACCTGCCTGTTCCCAGTGTTGGTGGCCGACCAACGCTGCATGTTGCCAGATATAATCCGAAGGGAGCCTGACGCATTCGCTGAAATGCAAAGCAGAGGCGAGAGCGGCGAAAGCTCCAGGTTCTGCTCAGGCTGGCAGAGATGGCATTGTAGAACGCGCGCGCTTCTATGAAGCTGCACTAATCCTTAAAATCGTCACGCGGCGGGCTGGCTAATCGTCCGAATAGCCTGTGCCCCTGGCACTCTCGCAAAGGCTCCAGGAGAGTGCTATGTACCTGAATACTGAAGCCAGGAGGAATCAATGGGACTCTTAGTCAAATTCTTATTCCGGAATATGAAGGGTCTGCGTGGTCTGGTTGTGCTTGCGGTGGTTATCACTGTGCTCCAGGTCAGCAGCGATATCTTCGCCGCGTTCCCGCTCAAATTTATCCCCAGTAAAGTTCAGAACATCGGAAACGATCCCAAATGCCTTTTCCCGTTCCTGGACCCGATCGAAGCCTGGTTCGATATTCCGCAGCTCGACCCGAGTCTGCAACCCGACCCGACTCTGCCAGCGAATCCACCGCCAGAGGCACAGTGCCCCGTCGATCCGAACAATGCACATGCTCAGATTGTGCTTGTTTCGCATAGCACCATTGGCGTGATCGTCTTCTCGGTCTTGATGCTAGTCATATTCGGTCTCTTAAGTGCGCTGCTGGCCTTCCTGGATCTCTACCTGGCAGCCTATATTGCCCAGCAGCTCACCGCCAGGCTACGTAACCAGCTCTTTGACCATCTGCAACGCATCTCGTTGGACTGGCACGGCAAGCAGAAGAAAGGCGACCTGGTGCAGCGCGTCACCGGGAACATTGCAGACATCGAGAAGCTGGTCACCGATGGCCTGGTCGATCTGCTGGCAGGCGCGTTGACCCTCATCGGCGTCATCTCGGTCATGCTCTTCCTCAGCCGACAATACACCCTCATCGCCCTGGCGATTGCTCCGGCACTCTTTCTGATCGTTCTAGGCTATACCAAGAATATTAAAGCCGCAGCCAAAAAGGCCGCCAGGGCCACCGGCCAGGTTGCAGACGTCGCTACCGAGGACATCAACGCGCTGACGGTCATTAAAGTCTTCACCCGCGAGGAGCGCGAAGCTATGCGCTTCGGCGGCTACGTCGATAAGAACAGGCAGGCGAGCCTGCGGGCAGGCTGGCTCCAGGCACAGTTCACCCCGCTCGTCACGTTGCTGGTGATCCTGGGTACAGCGGCTGTCATCGGTGTCGGCGGCTATGTGGCCAACGGCAGCGCCTTCTCCATTGGCCCCTTTACCATCGCAGCTGAGAGTGTCGATATCGGTACGCTGATTCTGTTCCTTACTTTTCTCAAGCTGCTCTATCAGCCGATGCGCGACCTCTCCAAGTTAGCCACGCTGGCCAATACGGCAGGATCAGGCGCGGAACGCATTCAGGAGGTGTTGGATCAGGCCCCAGAAGTCAAAGACTCTCCCATCCCCGGCCCCTACACCGGCCCGCGGCGCTTGCGCGGCGAGATTAGCTTCGAGAATGTGTGGATGAGCTATGTGCCGGGTCAGCCGGTCTTAAAGGGCATCAATTTGCATCTCAGCCCTGGCAAGAGGATCGCCCTGGTTGGGCTCTCCGGCGGCGGCAAAACCACGCTGGTCAAGCTGATCTCGCGCTTCTACGATATCCAGCAGGGTGTGATTAAAATCGACGGCGTAGATAGCCGCCTGTATCCCCTGGACGTACTGCGCAACAACGTCAGTATGGTGCTGCAGGACTCGGTCCTCTTCGAGGGCACCATTCGCGAGAACATCGCCATCGGTCGGCCTGGAGCCAGCATCGAGCAGATCGTTGACGTCGCTAAAAGAGCCAGTATCCACGAGACCATCATGAACCTGCCTGAGGGCTACGATACCACCGTACGTGAGCAGGGCAAGAACTTCTCCGGCGGTCAGCGGCAACGTATCGCCATTGCCCGCGCTCTGCTGCGCGACGCCCCCATCTTGATCCTCGACGAGCCCACTGCCGCCCTCGACGTTGAGGCCGAGGCCGAGGTCATGCACGCGTTGGACCAGCTGGTCGTGAATCGCACGGTGATCGTGATCTCGCACCGGCTCAGCACCCTGGGCAATGTCGATGAGATCCTCGTCTTGAAGCAGGGCCTGATTGCGGAGCGCGGCTCCTACAGACAGCTGAAGCAGCTACGGGGCATCTTCGCTGATCTGCTCGCCGAGCAGAACCGCTACAGCGCGGAGGGAGCCGGCGATAAATCAATCGTGCGCTCAGCCTTCCAGGAAGCGCCGGCCCCCCAGAAATGGGGCCAGCCTGTGGCTATGGCAGTGCCGGCTGGGGTGATGGCACCATCTGTGCGCGGCGGCAAGGGAAATCAGCCAGGCTGGCAACCACAGTCCCAGACACCGCAAGGCCCGATGAAAGAGGCTCGCGTCCTCATCGAACTTGATGGCAAAGTCGTTGGCGAGCGCCGGCTCGACAAACCTCTGATCACCATTGGGCGCCTGCAAGGTAACGATGTGCGCGTGCCCAATCAGCGTGTCTCGCGTCTGCACGCACGCATTCGCTATGAGAACAACGCCTGGGTCATCGAGGATGCCGACAGCGTCAACGGCATCGTCTACCAGGGCGTACGCATCGAGCGCCTGGCCCTCAACAACGACGACAAGGTCTACATTGCCCCCACCGCAATGCTCCACTATCAAACCCGCTAGGCCACCTGGAAACTCAGCTGCCATCGTGCCATGCACAGGACAATGGCAGCTGAGTTATTTTCCCGGAAAATCGCTCAAGGAAAATCTTCCTGGTTGGCCCTAAATGCGCGAAGCTGACATAGCCCGCAAAGGAGGTGTTTCATTTTCGCCCATTTCAGCCTGGCAACTTTTCTGGTACGAGTTTACGCCTGTCATTTCAACGAAGAGAGGTGTTACCGCTTCTGCATGATGGTATGAAGCAAGTAATATGTGCTATTTCGATCATGCCGCTTGTACTGGCGGGAAGCTTCCACCTTCCCGCCTCGTCCTCTCTCATTCTTTTTCTATTTGCATGTGTTGCCTGCTACTCTGCCCTCCATAGCAGCTTACGTAGCACTGAGCCAACAATGGAGTGTTAGCTACCTGGGAGTACGGATTGCTGCGAGGCGAGCGGTGCCTAGCGACACCGCCGAGAGATGAAGATGGTAAGGGAGAAAACAATACTGCCACTGCAAATCTAAACATTCTGCTCCATCAGCCCATTGCTGAATAGAGGAAGTGCATTAGCAGTTTGCCATTGCTTACCGCATAAGCCCGGCGTGGTCGCTTATGCGGTAAAATCACTCATTTGGATGTATGCTCCTATGAGCCCGATGAATGTCTTCATGATATCAATGCTAACATCTTTCTTTGCGGTATGTCAAGCCTTTTGTCTTATTCTTACTGATAGTTAGTTTTTCTATATTCTACCTGCGTTCTCTGCAACTATAGTTCTGGCACCTGAAATGTAGCTGAAACATAGACATGACCTCTTATTTCTGGCAACGACGGAAGCTAACAATTAACAGGTTGTTAGCTGGCAATGGTGCTTTTTGCTGGGTTACAGCATATACTATATAGTGTATATCTAACAAATAGTGGGGAAATAATGATAAAACAGCAAGATAAAAACGAAAATGCGGTGGTTATGCAAAAAGTCAGACCGCTCTTACGTGGCTGGTTTCACGCAGGTGCAGCGGTGGCATCTCTTCTATTAACGGTGGTACTCTGCTGGCTGAGCCGTACGGATGGGCCGCGCCTCTTATCCATGCTGATCTTTGGCTTGAGCATGATCGAGATGTATACGGTCAGCGCCATCTATCATATAAAAACCTGGAATCCTGCTCGTCGTCGTGTGTTGCGCGTCTTCGACCATGCCAATATCTTTGTGCTCATTGCCGGAACCTATACACCGCTCTGCTTTAATGTGCTGAATGGCTGGCTACGTAGTGTGCTGCTGGTTGGGATCTGGTTGCTGGCAATTCTGGGCGTCGGGTTCGCTATCCTGTCTCTGAAACGACAGGTACCGCGCTGGTTAAATGCAGCTCTCTATGTGGCCATGGGCTGGGTTGCGGTTCTGGCGGTTCCGGCATTCCTGGCAGTGCTGCCCTGGACCGCAGTAGCGACACTTGTACTTGGTGGCGTCTTCTACACCATCGGTGCCGTTTTCTACGCTCTACGCTGGCTCGATCCCTGGCCGCGGGTCTTTGGCTATCACGAGATCTTCCACCTGCTGGTAATTGCCGGAAGTGTGGCTTTTGCAGCGTGTATCTGGATCTGGGCGCTGCCATTTCCACGTCACTGATCTAAGCGGGACGATCACTTTTCCTGATCACAAAGCGCGTTGCACTCATCCCATCAGAGATTGAGCAGACCTTGTTATCAACTACTCCAGCTGTCGGTCCGGCTGCGATCAGCTCGCGCTGGTCAACATAGCCCGTTTGACCACGCTTGCACGTGAGCAGCCAGATTCCACCATTGGGTTTCAAGCGGAGCCGCCAGCGTTGCAACACCTCGGCAGCCTTTATTGCATCATCCACCAGGACCATCACCACATCTACCAGCTCGTCTTCTGTCGCTGGTGGACGCTCTGCCCGCGATAAGGCACGCTGAACGAGTATATCGTCAATTGGCATGTTTTCCATTGCCATAATATGACCGGGCTTGATGCCTAGCTTGTCGATAACGTCGCGATGCCTGTAATCTTTCTTTGCCACGTTTCTCTCTCCTTTCTGCACAATCTTTCTCTAGAGAGCCGATCAAGTAATACCATTTCAGGAGTCTAGCTCTCTTTTACCGATGTTCATTGAGCTTGATAATACTAGAGCTTACTTGCCAGTTCCGGTTACTTGACTGATGCTCTAGAATTGTACTATGATTATAACTATGCAGGTGAATCACTCCGCTGAAGAAGTGTGATCCTTCTGTGATAATACAACCAGGGGCCGTGATAGTTCAGAGATGCTAGTACTCTATAATTCATTTTGTCAGTAGTATTCGAATTAACGAATATTCGAATGAAAGGAAACTATTATGGCAGAGAAGATGACCGCGCTGGTGAGGCTTGAGGCAGGCATGCGCTTCGCTGCGGAAAGTGGATCTGGACATCACGTGACCCTTGATGCCGCTGAGCATAGCGGAGGTCAGAATGCAGGTTTTATTCCTATGGAACTGCTATTGATGGGCCTGGCAGGTTGTACAGGGATGGATGTCATCTCGATCCTGCGCAAGAAACGCTTGCAGATCACTGGCTACGAGGTTCGCGTTGAGGGAATACGAGCGGAAGAGCACCCAATGGTGTTTGTAGAGATTACCGTCGAGCATGTTATCACCGGTCACAATATTCCACCGGGAGCAGTAGCACGCGCGATTCAGCTTTCTGAAGATCGTTACTGTGGGGCAGGTGCTATGCTTGGAAAGGTTGCTCACTTAACACATACCTTCCGCATCGTTGAAGCGGAGGAGACGAGTGCTACCGCCGCAATGCCTTCATAAAGATATGTTGTACTGTTGTCTTTCCTATAGGAAATAGTTCAGAAATACAAAGGAGTCAGGAACCATGCAAAACAAGATGTCATTGATCGTCTTTTCCGGGACCGTTGATAAGTTGATGGCAGCATCAATCCTTGCCACGGGCGCAGCAGCTATGGGTATGGAAGTCGAAGTTTTCCTTACAACCTGGGGTCTGGAGGCTTTTCGGAAGGGAAATTATGAGACCAATACACGGGTCAGCAAGGATTTCGCCGATTACGCCTCCATGATGATGGAGCAGATGATGAAGAAGAAGGTTCCCTCGTGGATGGAAAACTTCAAAGGGGCGAAAGAGATAGGTGACGTGAAAATCTATGCCTGTAGTATGACGATGGAGCTGTTTGACATGAAACTCGAAGATCTGGAGCCTATCGTCGATGATGTTACCGGGGTGGCAACTTTTGTTGAGCGCTCCAGCGAGGGCAACGTTACCCTGTTTATCTGATAAAATTGCGGGGAAGTGTTTTTTCCTGCTTGAAAGGAAGTCATAGCTATGTCAGAACTTTCCAATGCGACAATTAATAAAGAGATTGATGCGCGCGGCAGTTTTTGCCCCGGACCTCTCATGGAACTCATTCGCGGGATAAAAGTCTTGCCTGTACAGGGCGTGCTTGCAGTCCTTTCCGGTGATCCTGGCTCGTTACGGGATATTCCTGCCTGGGTACGCAAGGCCAATCATGAGATGATAGGCACTGTTACAGAACAAGGCTACACACGCTTTATCGTGCGTAAGCTTCATTAAACAAGGAGGGCATGTCGTATGCCAAAGCGTATTATGATTGTCGGTGGTGGTGTAGGCGGCACCATCGTCGCAAACCTCCTGGCACGGACATTGCGTCCCCATGAGGCTGAGATCACACTCATTGCAAGCTCAGATAAGCATGTCTATATGCCTACCTGGTTGTATATGCCTTTTAATCAGATTGATGCAGACAGTGACCAATTGCAGCGCAATGAGCGTGACTTACTCAATAAGCATGTCCACTTTGTGAAAGGCTACGTTCGTACTATCGATCCTGCCAGACACGAATTGCAGGTTCAACAAAGCGAGGGACAGAACGGTATCATTGGCACTGGTGGTGCTATTGAAGCAACATATGCATATGATTACCTGGTCCTTGCAACTGGTGCGCGGCTAGCTCTGGCAGACCTGGCGGGCCTGGATGGGAGTGAAGGAGTCGGTGGCTGGCATCACTTTTATAGTACAAGCGGAGCACTGCAATTACGAGAAGCCCTGCATCACTTTGAAGGGGGTCGTATCGTTATTGCTGTTGGTGGCATTCCCTATCGCTGTCCTCCAGCTCCCCTGGAATTTACCTTTTTACTTGAGGATTGGCTACGCAAACGCGGATTACGCCAGCGTACTGAAATTCACTATCTTTACCCGCTACCAAGGGTCTTTAATATAGAGAGCGTGGCTGAGTTTGTTACTCCTATACTGGAGGAGCGCGACATTAAGTACACTGTCTTCTTCAATGCGGAGGCTATCGATCCTGGACGTAAGATACTCTCTTCAATGGAGGGCGAAGAGGTGTCATACGATCTCCTGGTGCTTGTACCTCCACATCGTGGGGCAGAGATGATCGAGGCATCTGGTCTGGGCGATGAGCAGGGATGGATACCCACTGATCGCAACACGTTGGAGGTCAAAGGTCACGAGCATATCTATGCCATCGGCGATGCTACCGACCTTCCGGTCTCTAAGAGTGGATCTGCAGCCCATTTTGAGGCGAAAGTTGTAGCCCATCGGCTGGTTGCAGAAGTGCGGGGCGAGGAGCCAGAAGGTGAGCATGCAACATACGATGGAGAGGTGATGTGTTTCCTGGAGACTGGGCAGAGCAGAGCTACACAACTGGTCTTCAACTACGAGCATCCACCTCGTCCCCCAAGACCTGGCATGTACTATCATATGGAGAAGCAACTTTTTAACCGGGCGTATTGGCATATTGTCCCACAAGGACTCGTGTGAGGCTGGTAACAAGTAAAAGACCAGGAAGAGTAAGCTTGATAATTACTTTTCCTGGTTTTTTTGTCTGATAGAGTGTGTTCTCTCAATGGTACTACATCCATCGATTATGAGGTTGCCTGCACTTCGCGGAGCCGGGTTGCCAATGTCCCTTGCTGTGTGAGTTGCTGCAATAAAACATCTTGCGTGATATGGCAGGCATCCAGAATACGCGTATCGGCCAACGAGTAACGTATTTCAGTGCCGGAGCGCTCTGTTTGCACAATACCGCGTTGCCGTAGCACTGCAAGATGCTGACTGATCTTTGCCTGTCTTTGTCCGGTTGCCTCTATCAGATCCTTCACTGCTCGTGGACCTGTACCAAGCAGCGCAAGGATTTCCAGCCTCGTTGGATCTGCAAGCACCTGGCATAGTTCGGCCTGTAGTCGGTATAATTGTAATTCTAGCTCTCGTTCCATTCTTATACTCCACATAATTCGAATATTCGCTTCAAGGAATATTCTAATCCTTTCTAAGGAGAATAGCAAGTTTTCTCACAGTTTTTTATGTAACCGATAACCTGGTAAGAAACGTGATACCTCGGGAAGCATGTAAACAGGTAAAGGTCATTTCTTGCTATTATCTACGCCTGGGATCGAAATAAGATCGTGATACTCGGGCATCCAAAAAACACCTGGAGAATATTTGCAGTTGGTGAGAGAAAGGATGAGATTGATGCCGGCTATGTACTTTTCTGTTACAGAAATGTTATGCTTATTTGGTAGGATAGGATATTGTACTGCGTAGTGTTGTGACGAAGGGAGTGTGATGTAGTGTTGTGACGAAGGGAGTGTGATCATGACACAGGACCTTTTCACGCGCTTTCAAGAGCGCCTTTCCGCCTCTGGAGGCGAGAGCCGCCTCGTCGCTGATCTGGCAGAAGCAACTCAGGTGATTGCTTCACACCCTGCGCTGGCAGAGAAAGAAGTCGTTGTTCCTCCTAATTTTTCCGCACGTTCCCCCTGGTCCACTATTTTGTCTATGCTGAGAGATCAGGGCATTCGCATTCGCGAGGCGGGGAGTCCTGCCAGTGTCGCGGATGCTCCAGCAGGCCTCTCCAGTGCAGAACTGGCGGTGGCCGAGACTGGTTCCGTCCTCTTAGCCGAAAATTCACTCGAAGGGCGTGTGGTGAGTATGCTCACTCTCACCCATTTCGTGCTCGTGCGTGCAAGCGATCTTGTTCCCATGCTTGATGAAGTGGGTGCCCGTCTGCAGCAGATCACGAAAGCTGGTCCAGACCAGCGTCATTACATTTCTGTTGTAACGGGTCCAAGCCGTACCGCGGACATCGAGCGTACGCTTACCATCGGTGTGCAAGGACCAAAGACGTTGTGCGTTCTCATTGTTCAAGATTGGGAAGCAAAGCAGCTATGACCATACAAGATAATGCTCCAACTCCAAAGAAGCAGCCCGTCATGGAAGGGGAGCTGGGTCGGGTAGCTCCTGCACAGGATACCCTGACGCATAGTGGTTCCATTCAACAGGTGCTCGCTGAAGAGAAAGAACATCCCACTCATGAAGACCAGCCATTTGATGTACGCCTGAAGAGTGCTCTGGAAGACAAAAATTTGCAGGCCGCTCTTGGTCGTTTCGCTCCTAACTGGCGCGCCTCGCGTATCAGTACCTTTGCCGCTGAAGAGACGGATTACGGTCCCGAGTATGGTTTTGTCAATCTGCGCTCCATGCTGCGCGATGCCAAAAACCATGCTATTGAGCATCAGCCCGAACTGGTAGCGCAATTTAAAGCAAATGCTGAGGCCGCCGGAGCGATTGTCTACGAGGCGCGTACAATAGAAGATGCCAACCGGTATATTTATGAACTCTGCCACCGCAAGGGAATCGATCTGGTCGTCAAGTCCAAGACGATGGTTAGTGAAGAGACCGAACTCAATGCCTATTTAGAAGCGCGTGGCATTAAGCCTGTGGAGACCGATCTGGGCGAATGGGTCGCGCAGCTTGATCACGAGCGCCCTTCGCATATGGTCATGCCCATTATCCACAAAACGCGCCAGCAGGTTGGAGCTATCCTCAGCGAAGCTATCGGTCGTGAGATTTCGCGCGAGGATGTCGCTGAGCAGGTGGCCGTCATTCGCGTAGAACATCGCAAGTCATTTTTGAATGCTGGCATGGGCATCAGCGGTGCTAACGCTTTGATCGCCGAGGGTGGTACCGTGATGATGATGACGAACGAGGGCAACGGGCGTCTTGTCACTTCCTTGCCGCCAGTCCACGTGGTCATGGCAGGTTATGACAAGCTGGTTGGTACCTTTGCTGAGGCTATGACGCAGATACGTCTCCTGGCACGTAGCGCTACAGCTCAGCCGATAACCAGCTATACGACCTTTCTCACTGGTCCTGCGACTCCGGGGAAAGAGATGCACATTGTCCTGCTCGACAATGGGCGCAGTGTGATGCGGGCCGATCCACGTTTCAAAGAAGCCCTGCGTTGTATTCGTTGTGCTGCCTGTGCTAATATTTGTCCACCCTATCAGCAAGTAGGTGGGCATGCCTTCGGTTACATCTATAGCGGAGCTATTGGTCTGGTCGTCACACCGTTCCATCACGGTATTGAAGCTGGCGCGGGGCCGCAGAGTCTGTGTGTCAGTTGCAATGCCTGCGAGACGGTCTGCCCGGTCGAGATTCCGTTGCCCAACCTGATCCTCGATGTACGCAGCCGTACAGTGGAAGCGAAGGGGCTGAACCCGATCAAAAAAGTGGTCTTCGGTCTTATGGCGCATCCACGCCTCTTCGACATCTTCGCGCGCGTCGCCAGTGTCGGACAACTCGTGCTCAGTCGTGGTGGCACCTATATCCGTGCGCGTAGCTTCGGTCTGCTGGCTCGACTGCCTTTGATGCGACAGCTCGCCGAGCAGGCAAAGTGGCGCAGCATACCCACTTTTGCTTTCAGACCTCTGCGCGATAGAGTGGATAAGAAAAAGGTAGTAGATAGCCAGGCAAAGAAGAAAGGACTTGACCTGACTGTATGCTACTTTGCTGGCTGCATGACGGATCGGCTTTATCCTGAGATGGGCGAGGCCGTGATCAAGGTGCTGGAGTCTGTAGGCGTGCGTGTGGTTTATCCAAAGTCGCAGAACTGTTGTGGTCTGATCGCTATGAACTCTGGAGACAGGCGCGACGGTATAACGATGGGGAAACAGACCATCGTGGCGCTCGAACGTGCTCTTATAGAAAATAAGGCTGATTATATTATCAGCGCCTCCACCAGCTGCACCGTAACTATCGTGCAGGACTACATCAGGCTCTTCGAGGATCTGCACTACGAAGGCTGGTTGCGTCGTGCACGTCTGCTGGCTGAGAAGACTATCGACTTCGCCAGCTTCATGGATCGTGTGGTCTTGAACAGCGATGTTGAGCTGCCAATCCGTCCAGCGGCTAAGAGCGATGTTGTGGTTACCTATCACGACTCCTGCCAGTCCTGTAATTGCCTCGGTCTGCGTTCCGAGGCGCGCCGTGTTATGCAGGATGCGCTCAAACTAGAACTGCGCGAGATGCCGCAGTCCGATGTGTGTTGTGGCTTTGGTGGGGCCGTCTCGTTGGAGCACGGCGATGTCTCGTCGAAGATCCTCGACAACAAGCTCAACAATGCTCAGAGCACCGGAGCAAGCGTTCTTGTTGTCGACAACCCCGGCTGTATTATGCACCTGCGCGGTGGTGTAGATGCCAGCGGACGACCTATGCGCGTGCTGCATCTGGCAGAGCTTATTGCTGAACACCTGGAGTAGACCAGAAAATAGCTAACCTTATTGCCATTGCAGTATCATCCGTGATAGTGTAATGGCAATAAATTTTAGCAGATGAAGGCCCGACGGGTGGCTTCATGCTCGTAACTTTACGCGCTAGAATATACTAACTATATGCGATTTAAAAGGGATAACATCGTGAAGAAGCATGCTTGTATGTTTGTATTTTGGGTACTTATCCTGTCTGGTATGGTTGCCTGTTCTGGACTGAGCGGAACATCGCCCGCAAATAATGCCAGTGCTGCTCCATCCGCAGCATCCTCGTCTCCTTCGGCTACAACAATGTCCGGTACAGCGAATATTGTGCAAGATTATTACCAGGCCATTCAAACTCATAATTATGCGAAAGCGTACTCGTATGTGTGGTCTAATGCGACAACAACGGATGGTCAAAAGCTCACTCTTGCCACCTTGAAACGGCTTGCTACTACGACCGAAAATGTCGAGGGACCGATTCAGACCTTTTCCGTAGCTGCCTTTCCTTCGCAGGTCGTCATGACGATCACACGCCAGAGGCTGGGACCGTATCATTCTCATCTTCAACTTAAGCAGGAGGGGAATACCTGGAAGATTGTTTCGATTGACCGCATCTAGCGTACAAGATCACTGATGGCAATCATGCCCCATATATATAGTCCGATATGCATATATATGCTTATGACATATTTGTGACATTTTTATTATTAATCTGTGACTGTCTGGTGAGTTGGGTATGATATGCTATTTCCAGGGACTGGAGGGGGGTGTGCGGGCACGCGAAAGAGAATTGAAGGACTACTATGGATATGATTGAAAACCGAACCTTTGACGAGATCAAGGTTGGTGATACAGCAAGTCTCATACGTACGTTGAGCAGAAAAGATATTGAGCTCTTTGCGGTTATAACAGGTGATATAAATCCAGCTCATGTCGATGAAGAGTATGCGCGCAGCGATATGTTTCATAAGATCGTTGCTCACGGTATGTGGGGAGCATCGTTGATCTCAACTCTGCTTGGCACAAAATTACCTGGTCCTGGTACTATCTATCTTGGTCAGACCTTGAGCTTTCACCATCCAGTAACACTTGGTGATACGATCACCGTTACTGTCACAGTTGTGGAAAAAGATGAAAAGGAACAACACGTTACCTTTGACTGTGAATGTACGAACCAGCATGGTCAGATGGTTATTAGTGGATATGCAAATGTCATTGCCCCAACGGAGAAAGTCAAACGACCGTGTGCCGTGCTTCCGGAAGTGCATCTTCACGAACATGGTGTATTCTACCGCCATCTGATCTCCCTGACCACTGGACTCATACCTATTCGTACTGCTATTGTCCATCCGGTCGATGATAATGCTCTGCTGGGGGCCATCGAGGCAGCTCGTGCTAATCTGATCGTACCAATCCTGGTTGGTCCTGCTGATCGTATTCAAGCTGTTGCGGATGCCCACGACGTGGATCTATCGGCCTATGAGATGATCCCAACGGAGCATAGTCACGCGGCAGCGGAGAAAGCAGTTGCTCTGGCGCGTGCGGGTGAGGTCGATGCGGTCATGAAAGGCAGTCTGCATACCGACGAACTGATGCATGCAGTCGTTGCTCCGGGAATCGGCCTGACAACCGATCGCCGTATGAGCCATATCTTTGTCATGGACGTGCCGACCTATCCGCGACCACTCTTTTTGACGGATGCGGCTCTGAATATCTACCCTGATCTGGAGGCGAAGCGTGACATTATACAAAACGCGATCGATCTTGCCCATGTGTTGGGGTTGGATGAGCCTAAAGTAGCCATCCTCTCAGCCGTCGAGACAGTGAATCCGAAGCTAAAGACCACTCTGGAAGCGGCTGCATTATGTAAGATGGCTGATCGTGGTCAGATCACAGGCGGTATCTTAGACGGTCCACTGGCATTTGACAATGCTGTTTCGCTAGAAGCTGCTCGTGTGAAAGGGATCATCTCCCCGGTTGCCGGGCTGGCCGACATCCTGGTAGTGCCGGACCTGGAATCCGGTAATATGCTGGCCAAGCAATTGGAATACCTCGCGGATGCGCAGTGCACTGGCATTGTGCTGGGGGCGCGTACTCCAATTGTCCTCACGAGTCGCGCGGATAGTGCTCTGTCACATATGGCCTCCTGTGCTCTGGCTCTGCTCATTGCACAGAATAAAAAGAAGACGCGACCGCTGACTGGCCCGCTGTATAAATAATGTGTTTAGCTTGTTGTTGCCCTTGACAAGCGCCACATATAAATCTTAAACTCGGCTCAAAGCCAGAAAAAGTAGAAGAGCGAAAACAGGAAGTCATGCACGAACTAGCTATTGCTGACAGTATCGTTACTATTGTGAAAGAGCAAGCCGAAAAGTGCAATGCGAGCCATGTTACCCGCGTGCGCCTGCAGATTGGAGAGGCCAATGCTATTGTCGTAGATTCCTTGACTTTCTGCTTTGAGATGATAACTGCTCTTGAACCTGTACTTACTGGTGCGCAATTAGAGATCGAAGGTATCCCACACCGGGCACGCTGTCGTCATTGTGAGCAAGAATTCGCGGTTGTTCACTTCGTCGCTCAGTGTCCAACATGTGAAACCTGGGATACCGAAATTATTTCTGGCACGGAATTCAGGATTCTTGATATGGAGATTGAGCCCATCGCTCGCTAAAATGCTTCTGCCCAGGCTGCTCCACTAGCCGTGAGCAGCCTGGGTACAAAGCTCTCTTTATTTGCGCCATAGTGCGTCCTTCTTCAGAGACAGCTTGTGCATAGATGCGCTTGATACGCCTCTCAGGATACTGCTCTAACCAGTACTCTGCAATGGCCGTGATAACCTTGCTCATAAGTTCTGGATAGTCTGGATGAACAACAGCACTATTGGCTAAAAGTGTATATTCTCCTGGTTGATCATAACTGAGTATCTCATCCGGTGTAATTTCCTTTTCGTCTTTCTTGCCGATGAGGATGCCCAAAATAACTGATTCAGGCAGAGGAATGAGACCTAAATAGGCGTAACATGTTCTACGATCTTTTGCATCAAATGCTGCCATGGAAATATAAGGGTTCTTTCTTCTCCATGCCATGTAGACTTCAGCTTCGGCTAGAAACATCTCATGGTAGACGATTTGATCTAATGCTAGCGATGCGGGTATGTCTGTTGGCTTTAACCAGTCTATAATAACCTCCGGTTGCTTGTCTCTACGCGATGCTCTTTTGAGCAAGGCATTCCTCACCGCTATAACGCTTTGCACCCCGTACAAGGTCTTTCCGCTTTCGTCCTCTTTCGTAGCGATTTCTTTCTTACGGATACGGTAGTTAAATGCGTTCCTGTCCAGTGGTTTAAATAGCTCCAATGCTCTGCTGAATGATACATAGGCATCCGGCTCTTCCTGGTTAGATCTTTTGTTCATCTAGTACTCTCTCTATGGTGAAAATTAACCATATTATACCATTATTCATGCTGGCATCAACAAAATCAACCTTCCAAGCAGGGTATTCTGCCAATCTATGAGCCGGGACTGGAAGAAATGGTGAAACGCAATGTGCACGCTGACCGCCTCCATTTCTCAACTAGCTACCGCGCGGGGTTAGATAACTGCGACTTTATTTTTATTTCCGTCAATACTCCTACCGGCACCAGCCGAGGCAGCGCAGATATGCACTATGTGGAGCTCGCAGCATTGCCCAGGAACTCGATCACATGGCGATCATCATCAATAAAAGCACGGTCCCCGTGGGGAGCGGTGACATTGTCACGCGCATCATACGCAAGAATCTGCAACGCCCAGAAGTTCCTTTCTCCGTGGTTTCCAATCCCGAATTTCTGCGCGAAGGATCAGCCTTGCTCGATTTCCAGAACCCTGACCGCGTCGTGCTGGGCTCAACAGACCAGGAAGCTGTACGCAAAGTTGCGACCCTCTACTTGCCCTTGCGCGCTCCTATCGTCATCACCGATTTGTATACCGCCGAAATGATCAAATATGCCTCGAATGCCTTCCTGGCAACGAAAATCTCCTTCATTAACGAAATCGCCCAGATCTGTGAGCGCCTGGGAGCTGATGTCAAAGAGGTTGCCGCAGGGATGGGGTATGATAAACGCATTGGGCGAGCCTTCCTGGACGCAGGACTGGGGTACGGTGGAAGCTGTTTTGAGGCGGATGAGACGATTTTTGCGCTCAATAGTCCCAATGTGGCAGCAGAACGCTTCGATACCCTGTTTGCTAAAGGTGGCGCGCCATTTCAAGGTGATGTTGTGGAGCTTGTGCAGTCTCATAATAAGCGTGTGCTTGCTTTTGATCTGGAGGCAGGACAGCCCATCCTTGCCGATGTAAAAGCTATCACACGGCGACCTTTTAAAGGCACAATGGTGAAAATCAACGCTAGCATGGGGCGCTCGCTGCGTGTTACTGCTGATCATCCAGTTGTCTTGTACAAAGATCAGCAGTTCACAATTCTGCCGGCTGCTGCGGTTGTCCCAGGCGATCAATTAATGGCCTTGTGTGAATTGCCATCCGTCGAGCAAGCCACAAATCTCAACTTAATCGAGTTGCTTCGGGACACTGATCTGGAGGCTGACGTTTATGTGATGCCTACCGATAACACGTTCCGTGAGCAGTATGAACAACTTGTCGCTGCGCTTCCGCAGGATATGCTCAAGTACCCGAACGAGATCAAGCGCCATAACCGTATGTCGCTACGCCTGTTCCACTACCTGAGCACGTTACATGTGCTTGACGTTCCTGCCGAGAAGCTGAAGCTGTACACCGCAAAAGGCGCGGCTACGATGATTAATGCGCTGATTCCTATCGATGGAGATCTGCTGCGCTTGTGTGGCTATTTTCTTGCTGAAGGCTCTCTCTCCCAAGACATAGGATGCGCAGGTGTGGTACGACAGCGCGTCGGCATCTGCTTCCATGAGCAAGAGACTGAATATATCGCGGATGTACAGCGCATTTTGCGCCGTTGGGGCCTTAAGTTCATCGAACGACGTGCCACCAGCGCTCTGACAACTATTGTCCCTTCGCGCATCTTCACATGGCTGCTATACGACATCTTACGCTGCGGCACACGCTCAGAAGACAAAGCTCTGCCACGCCTGGCATTTAATGTGCCACCTGAATTAAGAATGGAACTCATCCGCGGCGCATTCAGCGGCGATGGCGCTGTCACCACTGTTCAGAACGGACAGAACCTGATGCTGGAATATGCGACCGTCAGCAAAGAGTTGGCAGATGGCATGACGCTGCTACTGCAAACGCTAGGCATCATTCCGTCTATCCGCTCGCGTTGGATGAATAAATCGACTCAGGTGGCGTATATTCTGAGGGTGAGCGGCTACGAACAGATA
>WNGE01001701.1_pt1 | contig 27654 bp, 22 predicted proteins | sample 5400651 | NCBI WGS metagenome assembly WNGE01 (sample SAMN13153370, study PRJNA577476) | soil metagenome | isolation source: 60 cm soil or saprolite under grassland replicate 2 | place: USA:California | collected 2016-06-15 | reverse complement strand
GCGTCGCCGTGTTGATGCCCGCGCGCGACGCCGCGCTCACCGTCCGCTCCGCGGCGCGCTCGATCCTGCGCCAGACACTCCGCGATCTCGCGCTCGTCGTCGTGGACGACGGATCGAGCGACGCGACCGCCGCCGTCCTCGCCGCGCTCGCGGAGCGCGACCGCCGCGTGGCCGTGGTCCGCGGCCCGGGCGAGGGCATAGCGCGGGCGCTCGTGCGCGGTCTCGAGCGATGCGATGCCGAGGTCGTCGCGCGCATGGACGCCGACGACCTCGCCCACCCGCGCCGCCTCGAGCGCCAGCTCGCCGCGCTCGCCGCGTCACCGCGGCTCTGGGCGGTCGGCTCGCAGGTACGCGCCTTCCCCCGCGGCGCCGTCCGCGACGGCATGCGCCGGTACGTGGCGTGGGTGAACGAGCTCACCACGCCCGAGCTCGCCCGCCGCGACCTGCTCGTCGAGGCGCCCCTGGTGCACCCCGCCGCGGCGATCCGGCGCGACGCGCTCGCGCGGCTGGGCGGCTGGCGCGACGGCCCGTTCCCGGAGGACTACGACCTGTGGCTCCGCCTGGCGGAGGCGGGCGGCGCGCTCGCGAACGTGCCCGAGCGGCTCCTCCTGTGGCGCGAGTCGGCCGGCCGCGCCACCCGGCGCGACCCGCGCTACGCGCTCGCGAACCACGTCGCGCTGAAGTGCGGGCACTTGCGTCGCACGGTGCTGGCCGGGCGAGACGAGGTGGCGCTGTGGGGCGCGGGCGACACGGGGAAGACCTTCGCCGACGCCCTCCTGCGGGAGGGGGTCCGGACGGCGATGTTCCTCGAGGTGGACGCGAAGAAGGTCGGCCGCACCGTCCGCGGAGCCCCGGTCCACGCCTACGCGGAGGCGGAGCGCGCCCGCGGGCTGCCGCTGCTCGTCGCGGTGGGCGCCCCCGGGGCGCGCCCGCTCATCCGCGCCGAGCTCGCGAAGCAGGGGTTCGTCGAGCAGCGCGACTTCTGGTGCGTGAGCTGAGCAAGGGCTACATTCGCGCGGTGCGCCGCCCCGTGCTGCTCGCCGCGCTGACCCTCCTCGCCTGCGCCCGCTCCCCGCAGGTGCCCGTGAGCCCCGCCGACGCGCCGCCCGAGCTGAAGCTGCCGCGCGACATCCAGCCGCTGCACTACGCGCTCGAGCTCGTCGTCGTGCCGGAGGGAGATGGCTTCCAGGGCCAGGTCGCGATCGACCTCGAGGTGCTGCGTGCCGTGCCGTCGTTCTGGCTCCACGTGCGCGATCTCACCATCCGCGAAGCGTCGATCGAGGTCGCGGGGCAGGCGAGGCCGGTCACGATCACCCCGGTCACGCCCGAGGGCGTCGCCCGCGCCACGCCCGACGTGGCCGTCCCGCCCGGCCGCGCCACCCTGCGCGTCGCCTTCGAGGGCGCCTGGAGCGCGCACCTGGAGGGCCTCTACCGCGTGCGCTCCGGCGGCGCGACCTACGCCTACACGCAGCTCGAGGTCATCGACGCGCGGCGCGTCTTTCCCTGCTTCGACGAGCCCGCCTTCAAGACGCCGTTCGACGTGACCCTGGACGTGCCGGAGGACGACGTGGCGGTCTCGAACGCGCCCGCCCTCGGCGACGAGGACCTCGGGAACGGGATGAAGCGCGTCCGCTTCGCGACCACCCCGCCCCTGCCCACGTACCTCGTCTTCGCCGCGGTGGGCCCCTTCGACGTGGTGGCCCCGCCGCCGCTGCCGCCGAACGAGGTGCGCGCACGCCCGCTCCAGCTCCGCGCGATCGTGCCGCGCGGGACCGCGCCGCGCTTCGCCTTCGCGCTCGACGCGACGCGCGAGCTCGTGCCGCTGCTCGAGCGGTGGTTCGGGATCCCGTTCCCGTACGAGAAGCTGGACCAGGTGATCTCGCCCGACTTCCCATGGGGCGGGATGGAGAACGCGGGCGCCATCCTGTACAGCGACGAGGACCTCGCCTTCGAGCCGGGGCGCTCGCCGGAGCAGAAGCGCGTCGCGGTGGGCGCGCTCCTCGCCCACGAGCTCGCGCACCAGTGGTTCGGCGACTTCGTGACGCTCGACTGGTGGGAGGACGTCTGGCTCAACGAGTCCTTCGCGCCCTTCATGAGCTGGAAGCTGGTGGAGCGCTGGCGGCCCGACGCGCACGAGGCCGAGGAGGTGGCCGCCCGCGTCGACGAGGTCATGCAGAAGGACGCGCTCGCGAGCGCCCGGGCCATCCGGCAGCCGCTCAGGCGCATGGACGACGTCGAGAACCAGTTCGACCCGCTCTCGTACGCGAAGGGCGCGTCGGTGCTGCGCACCTTCGAGCGCTTCATGGGGGAGGAGCGGTTCCGCCAGGCGATCCACGCCTATCTGGAGGCGAACGCGCACGGCACCGGCACCACCGACGCCGTCCTCGCGGCCCTCTCCCGCGCGGCGGGGCGCGACCTCGCGCCGGCGTTCCACTCCTTCCTCGACCAGCCCGGGGCGCCGCTCGTCGACGTGCGTGCCGTGTGCGACGCCGCGGGTCCTCGCGTGGACGTGGAGGTCGGGCGCTACCGCCCCGTCGGCTCGCGCGCCGGACCGGGCCATGCGTTCGCCGTGCCCGTCTGCGTGAGGTACGAGGCTGCCGGCACGCTCGGCGAGGCGTGCACGCTCGTCGAGCGCGGCCACGGCACGCTGGTGCTGCCCGCCTGTCCACGCTGGGTCATGCCGGCCGCGGGCGGCACGGCCTATTACCGCTGGGCGCTCGGGCCGGCCGACCTGCCGCGCCTGCGCGACGCCGGGTTCGTGCACCTCGCCCCGGCCGAGCGCGTCTCGTACGCGCACGCGCTGCGCGCCGCGGCCGGGGCGGGCCGGCTGCCCTACGAGGACGCGCTCGCCGCGCTCGCGCCGCTCTCGCGCGACGGCGCGCGCCGCGTCGCCATCTCGCCCGCGCCGGCGCTCGACGAGGCGATCGACCACCTCCTCGCGGACGACGCCCGCGACCGCGCCCGCTCGCGCGCGGCCGACCTCTTCCGCCCTCGGCTGCGCGAGCTCGGGCTCGAGCCGAGCGTGGGCGAGCCGCTCGAGCGGCGCCGCCTGCGCGGCGACGTGGCCGAGTTCCTGGTGCAGGTCGCGCGCGATCCCGAGACGACGCGCGCGCTCGCCGCGCGCGGGGTGGCCTACGCCGGCCTCGCGGACGGCCATTTCCACCCGGAGGCGGTGAGCCCCGACCTGGCCGGGACGGCGCTCCAGGCAGCGGTGATCGAGGGCGACGCGGCGCTCTTCGACGCCCTCGAGAAGCGCCTGCACGCGACCGACGACGGCGAGCTGCGCGGGCGCATCCTCGCGGCGCTCGGCGCGGCGCGCGACCCCGTGCTGTCGGCGCGGGCGCTCGCGCTGGCGGGCGACCCGCGCCTGCGCGTGTACGAGCGCGGGAAGACCCTGCTCGCGCAGGCGTCCCATCGCGAGACGCGGGAGGCGGCCTGGAAGACGCTCCAGAGGCGCTGGGACGCCATCGCCGGCAGCATGGCGATCGGGCTCGCCGAGGATCTTCCCGCCGTCGCCGCCGGGCTGTGCGACCGGTCGCGCGTGCCGGTGGTGCAGCGGTTCCTCGCGCCGCGCGTCGAGAAGGTGCCGGGCGCGCGGCGGCGCCTCGACGAGGCGCTCGAGTCGATCGAGCTGTGTGCCGCGCTCAGGGACGCGCAGGGCGCGAGCGCGGCGAGGTGGTTCGCGCGCTGAAGGCTAATCGTGCCCGTGGCCATGTCCGTGGCCATGGCCGTGCTCTTCCCGGCGCTCCGCCTTCCGCTCGCGGCGCTCCGCCTTCTCATGCTCCTTCCAGTCGCGGCGCTCGGCCTTCGCCTCCGCCTTGCGCCAGTGCTTGTACTGCCCCGGCGGGAGGCGGACGAGCCCGGGCGGAACGCGGCGCGGCTGCACGAAGACGAACGCGGCGCGCGGCCCGCGGGCGCGGTACCAGCCCGCGTCGCGGCGGACCCAGTAGTACCCGCCGGTGAAGAAGACCTCCTCGTCGTAGTTCTCCACCACCTGGATCCCGGGCTGGATCGTGACGAGCGGGGGCGCGACGGGGAGCGCGACCTGGAAGCGCACGTCCACCTGCGCGCGGGCGGCGGCGGGGACGAGGGACACGACGAGCGCGGACAGCAGGATGAGCCGGTTCATGGCGCGCAGTGTAGCCGCGCCGCTGTCCCGTGAAAACGGTACGCGGATGTGGGTGACGGTGGGCGGCGCGTCAGGTCTTCACGGGGCGCTTCCGGCCGGCGAGCACGAGCTCCCAGCCGGTGAAGAGCAGGAGGAGCGTGAGGAGCACGAACGGCAGCAGCGACAGGAGGTCGGAGCTCGCGCCCGAGAAGAAGGGGTTGTGCGCGCTCGACCAGCGCGTGAGCACCGCGTCGATCGGGCCGAGCACGCCGGCCATGAAGGCGATCACGATCCCGGCGATGGCGCCGCCGGCGATGTAGCCCGACGCCATGAGGACCCCCGGGCTCCTGTCGCCCTCCGCCGTGATCTGGTCCTCGGTGAGCCCGCGCCCCTCGAAGGCGCGTCGCCGCCGGCCGTCCACGAGCGCGCGCACGAGCCCCCCGATGAAGATGGGGGAGGAGGACGACAGCGGCAGGTAGACGCCCACGGCGAAGGGGAGCGAGGAGATGCCGGACATCTCGAGCACGACCGCGATCATGACGCCGAAGAGCACGAGCCCCCAGGGCAGCCGGCGATCGAGGATCCCCTTGATGATGTAGGACATGAGCGTCGCCTTGGGCGCGTCGAACTTGCGCACCTCGCTCCCGTCGGCGCGCTTCGTGTAGACGCCGTTGATGCCCGGGTCCGCGAGCCACACCGCGCGGCCGGCGTCGTCCACGAGGTAGCGGCCCGCCGGTCCACCGGTGGTGTCGGTCTTGTGCCAGACGAGGAAGTCGCGCGTCTCGCCGACCGCGTCCGCCGGCGGGCGCTCGCGCGCGCCGGGCAAGGACGCGACGTCCACCCTCAGGCCCGCGGGCGCGACCTCGGCCGCCCGGACGTAGGTCGTCGCGGCCTCGTTGAGGCGCAGCAGGATGGGGCCGAGCATGAGCGCCGAGAGCAGCGCGCCGAAGAGGATCGCGAGCTGCTGCAGCCGCGGCGTGGCGCCGACCAGGTACCCCGTCTTGAGGTCCTGCGAGGTGGACCCGCCGTTCGACGCGGCGATGCACACGATGGCGCCCACCGAGAGCGCCGTCACGTAGTAGACCCCGCCCGTCCAGCCCACCACGAGGAAGACGAGGCAGGTGAGGAGCAGCGTCGCGACCGTCATGCCGGAGATGGGGTTCGACGACGACCCGATCTCGCCGGTGAGGCGGGACGAGACCGTGACGAAGAGGAAACCGAAGGCGACGATGAGCACCGCCCCGAGCAGGTTCATGTGGAGCGGACGCGCCGCGACGATGGCGACGATGAGCGCCGCGATGCCGCCGAGCACGACCTTCATCGAGAGGTCGTTCTCGGTGCGCAGGCGGCCCTCGACGGCGCGCGAGGAGCCCACGTCGTGCAGGCCGTCGCGGATGCTGCGCGCGATGATGGGGAACGAGCGCAGCAGGCTGATGATGCCGCCTGCCGCGACCGCGCCCGCGCCGATGTAGAGCACGTAGGCGCTGCGGATCTGGGAGGGGCCCATCTGGCTGATGGGGATGCCGCCCGGCGCGAGCGCGCCCGGGATCGCGTCGCCGAAGAACTTGATGAGCGGGATGAGCACGAGGTACGCGAGGACGCCGCCCGCGCACATGATGGCGGCGATCCGCGGGCCGATGATGTAGCCGACTCCGAGCAGCTCGGGCGAGATCTCCGCCGAGAGCGAGCCGGCCTGGAACGGCTTCCCGAACACCTTCTCCGGCACGTCCTTCCAGCCCTTCAGCGCCACCATCGCGGTCTTGTAGGCGAGCCCCACCCCGAAGCCGGTGAAGATGGTGCGCGCGGACAGCGTGCTGCCGCCGCGCTCCGCGTCCTCCGCCCGCGCGGCCGCCGAGGCCGCCGCGCGCGACTCCTCCGAGGCGCCCGCCTTGAGCACCTCCGCGCACGCGGTGCCCTCGGGGTACTTGAGCTTGCCGTGCTGGGCCACGATGAGCGCCCGGCGCAGGGGGATCATCATCAGGATGCCGAGGAGCCCCCCGAGGACGGCCACCAGCATCACCCGCGTGATCTCGAGGTCGAAGCCGAGGATCATGATGGCGGGCATGGTGACGCCCACGCCGAACGCGATCGACTCGCCCGCCGAGCCCGCCGTCTGGACGATGTTGTTCTCGAGGATGGTCGCGTCCTTCACGCCGAGCTTGGAGGCGAGGCGGAAGAGCGTGATCGAGATGACGGCGACCGGGATCGACGCGCTCACCGTCAGGCCGACCTTGAGGACGAGGTAGAGCGAGGAAGCGCCGAAGATCGCCCCGAGGACCGTGCCCAGGATGAGCGCACGGAGCGTGAATTCACGGAGCCGCGTCTCGGGCGCGATGTACGGCGTGAACGGCTTCTGTTCGCCCGCCTCCGCCCTCAGCGCCCGCTCGCTCGTCGCCATGAGATCCCCCTCTCTCGAAGATGACGAATCCGAGGCAGAAGAGCACGTTTGCCCGCCCTGGTCGATTCCTCGTCGGAGCCGATCTAGGGCGTTTCGCGCTCGCCCGCCGCGGCGGGCGCGAGGGCCCGCAGGACCATCAGGAAGTCCTCCGGGACGGGCGCCTCGAGCGCGAGGGGGGCGCCCGTGGCGGGGTGCGCGAGCTCGAGCCGCCGCGCGTGGAGCATCACGCGCGGCACGCTCGTCTCGAGGACCCGGCGCGGACCGCCGTAGCGCGGGTCGCCGAGGAGCGGCGCGCCGAGGTGGGCGAGGTGTGCGCGGATCTGGTGCGTCCGCCCGGTCTCCGGACGGCACTCGACGAGCGCCACGCCCGCGGCCCCGACGCGCAGGGTCGTGTACCGCGTCGCGGAGGCCTCACCGCCCTCCACGACCGTGCGGCGTCCGGGGCGCGACGGGTCGGGCCCGAGCGGAGCGTCGAGCCGGCCCTCGGCGGGGGTGGGCGCGCGCGCGGCGAGGGCGAGGTACGTCTTCTCGGGGCCGCCGGCGCGGAAGGCCTCGGACAGCGCCGCCGCCGCCGCGCGCGTCCGCGCCAGCACCGTGACGCCCGACGTCTCACGATCCAGGCGGTGGACGAGCGTGACGGGTGCGCCGAGGAGCGCGCCGACCAGCTCGGGGAGCGCGCCGCGATCCGTCGTCAGGGTGGGCTGCGCCGGGACGAAGGGGGGCTTGTCGACCGCGACGAGGTGCTCGTCGGCATAGAGGAGCTGGCCTCGATCGAGCGCAGCCGGCGCGCCGGCCGCGCGACCTGCCTCCTCGAGATTCACGACCACCGCCTGGCCCGCGCGCACGATCCGGCCGGCGACCTTGCAGCGGCGACCGTCGAGGAACACGCCGCCCACGTCGAGCGCCCGGCGGGCGAGGCCGCGCGAGATGCCGCCGCGCGCGGCGATGAACCGGTCGAGCCGTTCGCCCTCGTCTGCGGCGGCGACGCGCAGCGAGAGCCGCTTCAAGCGGCCTTGTTGCCGGGGCAGCTGCCGCAGGCCTCGCCCTTCGGCCTGTCACAGGCGGGCGCGGACTTCTTGTAATCGGTGGCGTAGAACCCGGAGCCCTTGAACGCGAAGGCGCCCGCGCTCAAGACCTTCTTCACCTTGTTGCCACAGTCGTGCTTCGAGAGGGGCGCATCCGACATCCTCTGGAGCACCTCGAAGCGGCCACACTTGGGACAGTCGTACTCGTAGAGGGGCATTACGGGAATCTCCGTCCTCGAAAGTAGACTTCCCTGGGCGGCTGTCAAGCAGTCGGGCCCCTCGACTGCCAGCGTGCGTCGCCGCGATTGGCGCAAAGGCCGCGAATTCGGGATGTTATGGGTGAGCTGGTCGCTCGCTGGGTCGGAGGAATCGATGGCGCGGGTGGAGAGGGAGGTGATGCACGGGGAGCTCGACGCGCTCGCGACGGAGCTCGCGGGGGAGCGCTACCGTCACGTGGCGGGTCTCGAGCCCGAGCCGGCGCTGGCGCGGATCTTCGCCGCGCACGGAGACGCAGCACACCGGCGGACCGTCTCGGCGCTGGAGGCGGACGGGGAGAGGGAGCTCGCGGCACGGGTCGCGGCCCTCCGCGTCGAGCGCTCCCAGGCCGAGGACGAGGAGGCATGGCGGGCGGCGGAGGCGACGGCGTCGACGCTCGGACCCGACGGCCCCGTCTCGCTTGCCGACGCCCAGCTCGCCGTGGCGCGCGAGCGCGACCGGGAGAGGCGCCTCGCCTTCGGCCGGGCGGTGGCGGAGATGGCCTCCATGCCGGCGCGGGAAGCCGCCGTCGAGAAGCGGGCGCGGGCGCGGGCCGAGCTGGGGCTCCTCCCCGACTGGGAGCGCGTCGTCGAGGCGGACGCGCTCCTCGCCGCCTCCGACGACGGGTATCGCGACGTGCTCGGCTGGCTGGCACGCCGGGACCTCGGGATCGCGCTGCCGCCGCACGGCGATCTCGGGCGCGCCGACCTGCTCTTCCTGCTCGCGCTCGACGGGTGGGCGGGGCTCTTCCCGCGCGGCATGCTCGCCATCGTGCTCGAGCGCACCGCCGCCGCGCTCCGGCTCGACCTCGCGCGCATCCGCGTCGACGACGCGGCGCGCCCCGCGCAGTGGCCCGGCGCCCACGCCTGCGAGACGCGCGTCGCGCTGCGCCGCCAGGGCGGGGCCGCCGACTGGCTCGGCCTCTTCGACGCGGCCGGGCAGGCGCTCGCGGCCGGCGCCGCGCCACCCCACCGCCGCCACCCGGCGGCGACATTCACGATGGGTGCGCTGGTCGCGGGGCTCCTCCTCGACGAGGGCTTCCTCACGGCGCGGCTCGACGTGGAGAAGAGGCACGCGGGCGACCTCGTCCGCGCGCTCGCGCTGCGCCAGCTCTTCCGGCTGCGGGCGCGCGCCGCCGCCTGCCGCGTGGCGACGGAGGTCGAGCGCGGGCTCTCCGGCGCCGCCTGGCACGACGCGCACCGCGAGGCGATGGCGCTCGCCGCGCTCGCGACCTGGCCGGCGGGGCTCGCGGCGCGCGACGGCGACGCGAGCCGGGCGGCGGCGATGCTGCAGGGCGCCGCGCGCGCGGAGCGCCTGCGCCGCGGGCTCGTCGAGCGCTACGACGAGGACTGGTGGAAGAACCCGCGCACGTCCGGGGCGCTCGGGAATGTGCTCGCGGCAGGCGGGGCTTGGGCGGACGAGGAGCCGAAGCTCGTGCTCGCGGCCGAGGCGCTCGTGCAGAAGCTGCAGTAGGAGCTCGCTCCCCCGCTGGCTCGCGTCTCCCGTCGGGGAGAGGAACGGCGGCGCGGGGAGCGCTGCGCTCCGGCTACGCCTTCTTCCGCAGCGCGCGCACGATCTTCTCCTTCGCGCGGGAAGCGATGGGGGCGGGCGCGCGCTCCGGCAACGTGGCGCGCTGGCGCAGGCGCAGGAAGGCCTCGATCTCGTAGGCAAGGAGCTCGATCTCGGTGTCGGTCGCGACGGCGATGCGCTCGAGCCGCGCCGAGAGCGGGAGCGAGGCGCCGAGGCGCATCCGCATCACCTTCTCCTCGTCCGGCGCGAGCTCCACCGCGGCGCCGCGGCGGAGCACGGCCTGTGCCGCGCTCTCGGTCACCACCGCCGTGCCGGTCGCCTTCTTGCCGTCCATGTCGATCCACCCTCGCGAAGGCCCGCCCGCGCCCTCGCCTCGAGACCGCTCCATGGTAGGCGGGGCGGCGCGCGCGTCCAGTAATCCGCCGCCTGCGCCGCGCCGGGCGAGCAGGCGAGCTGGCGAGCGAGGCATGCGCATGCTAACTCCTGGTTCCGACAGCCCGGAGACCCCATGGACCCGCGCCAGAACCTCCTCGACGACGACGCCCGGATCGGCGAGCTCATCCGCTCCGCGAGGCGCGTCGCGGTCCTCGGCATCAAGACGGAGAAGCAGGCGGACCAGGCCGCGTTCTACGTGCCCGAGTACCTCCGGTCCGCGGGCGCCGAGGTCATCCCGGTGCCGGTCTACTACCCCGAGGTGCAGGAGATCCTCGGCGCGAAGGTCCACCGGAAGCTCGCCGACGTGGCGGGCCCGATCGACATCGTGGACGTCTTCCGGCGGCCGAAGGACATCCCGCCGCACGTGGAAGATCTGAAGACGCTCAAGCCGCGCGCGGTGTGGTTCCAGCTCGGCATCCGCAACGACGAGGCGGCGCTCGCGCTGGCGGCGGCGGGGATCCTGGTCGTGCAGGACCGCTGCCTCATGGTCGAGTGGAGGCGGCACCGCTAGGGCCGGAAGCCCCGCCCCCTCAGCCCGTCTGGATCGCGCTCCCGCGCGCCTGCATCTGCTTCTGGAGGTCCTGCCACCGCTGCTGTGAGGCGGTGGCCTGCCCCTCGAGCTGGCGCGCCTTCTGGAGGTCCTGGTCGAAGCGGTTCTGGGCGTCGTTCACGCGCGTCTGGAAGCGGCCGGCGTCGTACTTGCCCGCCGCGGGCACGTTCGCGAGCTGCATGGCCTGCAGCTTCGACCAGTCGACCCTCGCCTCCCCGAGCGCCACCTGGTCGTCGGCCGCCTTCACGGCCGCCTGCCGCGCCTCCGCGAGCTTCGCCGCGTACTGGGCGTGGGCGTCGGCCTCGGACTTGTGCAGCTGGGCCTGCTCCTGGAGCTGGCGCGCCTGCTCGAGCTGCGCCGGCTCGCGGCTGTCGTTCGCCACCTTCGCGTGCGCGGCCGCGCGCTGCGCGTCGGCGGCGGCCGCCTGCTGATCGGCCTTCGCCATGTCCGCCTCGTGGGTCGCCTCCTGCAGGCGGAGCTTCGCGCGCCCTTGCTCGTCGCGGGCGCTCGCGAGGAACTGGCGCGCCTCGTTGACGGGGGCCATCTGGTCCTGCGGCAGCCGGCCGAAGTCGGCGTCCGACACCTGCGCGGCAGGCGCGCTCTCGCGGGCACCTCCGCGCATGCCTGCGCATCCCGCGACCGCGGCGAGCGCGAGCACGTACACCATTCGCTTCATGGGGAAGCCCTCCTCACGCAAAGCTAAGCATGCGGCGGGACGCGGGTCGGCGTGGGGGGTGTCGCGCGTCCTCGCGCCGCGCTACTCGCCGGGCGGGGGCTCGCCCTCGCCCTCGTCCTCCGCGCCCTCGCGCTCCTCGGCCCCGGCGTGCTTGCGGAGGCCCGCGGCCTCGAGCGCGCGGGCGACGCCCTTCGGCTTGCGCTCGTCCGCGAGGGCGCCCTTGGGCGGCAGCACGGCGGCGACGTCGCCCCCGATCGCCTTCACCTCGGCCGCGAGCTCCACCTGGGCGCGGAGCTGAGGGTCGGCGCGCTCGGAGAACGCGCCCCTCATCGTGACGGAGAGCGGCACGCCGGTGTCGGCGTCGAGCAGGAGCTCGCCCTCGAGCGCCGCCGGCACCCGGCCCTCGAGGAAGTCCACTCGGCGCCGCGTGTCGGCGTCGTACCCGCCGTCCGGGAGCTCCGGCGGCGGCGGCGCCTCGCGAGGCGCGGCGCCCGAGAGCGACAGCCGGAAGCGGCGTGCGCGACGCCCGAGCCACGTGCTCTCGCCCGCCGGCGACGCCGCGAGCGCCGGGCCGTAGAGATCGGCGAGATCGCCGGCGAGCCGGAAGCTCTCGTCGCGGTAGCGGCGCGCGTCGCGACCCCGGTCGGTCGGGCGCTCGCGGAACGGCGCCCAGCGCCCGCGCGCGTACGTCATCCCCCGCGCGTAGACGATCTGCTTCCCCGTCTCCGACCCGGGCCCGGCGCCGGGATCGACGTCGGCCGAGACCTCGAACTCGCCCGTCGCGAGCTGGCGCAGCAGGTGGCGCTCCTCGGCGCGGAGGGGCGGCGTGCCGGGCCTCGCGACGGTCCACGAGACGCGCGCCTCCCACGCGAACGAGCCCTCGCGCGCGGCCGCCTCGTCGGCGCCCGTGCGGAGCGCCTCGACTGGATGGCCGAAGTCGAACGGCCGCTTCGCGCGCGCCGCCGCCGCGGACGAGAAGACCTCCTCCTTCGCCCGCTCGTCCTTGCGGCTCGAGCAGCCGGCGACGGCGAGGACGAGGCCGGCGACGGCGGCGAGCGAGCGGGCTCGAGGGCGCGACATGCGCCGCGAAGTTAAGCGATCCGAGCGGCGTGGGCCAGCGGGCCCGTCGCCGGAGCGTCCCTGACGGGCTCCGCGATCACCGCCGGAGCCGCGCGACGGCGGCCGGGAAGAGGCGCGGTGGCTCACCGTCCGGCTCGGCGGCGGGGGCGGGGGAGGAGGCCTCGACGTCGGTGAAGCTCACCTTGCCGTCGGTCCACAGGACGCGATCGCAGCGGTGGAGCAGCTCCTCGAGCCCGTCCCGCGTCCGCGCGGAGATGGCGACCCCGCCGGCCTGGTGCGCCATGGCCTGCGCCTGCCCGCCGGCGAGCTTGTCGGCCTTGTTGAAGACGAGCAGTCGCGGCTTCTCGTGCAGGCCGAGGTCGCGCAGGATCCCGAGCACCGCCTCCACCTGAGACTCGAGGCGCGGGTCGGCCGCGTCCACCACGTGCAGGAGCAGGTCGGCGTCGCCGAGCTCCTCGAGCGTGGCGCGGAAGGCGGTGACGAGGTCCTCGGGGAGGTCGCGGATGAACCCCACGGTGTCGGTGACGATGACCTCGCGGTCCCTCGGGAAGCGCAGCCGCCGGCTCGAGGGATCGAGGGTGGCGAAGAGCACGTCCTCCGCCACCACCGAGGAGCCGGTGAGCGCGTTGAGGAGCGTCGACTTGCCGGCGTTCGTGTAGCCGACGATCGAGACGATGGGCAGCCCGCGCTCGTTGCGCTGCTTGCGGCGCACCTGCCGGTTCGCGGAGAGGCTCTCGATGCGCCGCTCGAGCGCGGTGATGCGGTCGCGGACGCGGCGGCGGTCGATCTCGAGCTTCGTCTCGCCGGGGCCGCGCCCGCCGATGCCGCCGGCGAGGCGCGACAGCGAGTCGTCCCGGCCGACGAGGCGCGGGTAGAGGTACTTGAGCTGCGCCAGCTCGACCTGCACCTTGCCGTCGGCGGACTGCGCCCGCTGCGCGGAGATGTCGAGGATGAGCTGGGTGCGGTCGAGGATCTTGAGGCTCGTCGCGTCGGCGATGCCGCGCGCCTGCGACGGCGAGAGGTTCCAGTCGAAGATGATGAGGTCCGCCATGAGCTGCATGGAGCGGAGCAGGATGTCCTCGAGCTTCCCCTTCCCGATGAGGTAGCGCGGGTCGATCTCGCGGCGCATCTGCAGCGTCGCGTCCACCACCGCCACGCCCGCGGTGCGGGCGAGCTCGCGCAGCTCCTCGAGCGACGCCTCCGCCACGGCGCGCCCGCGCGCCCGGCCCTCGCCGAACCCGACCAGGATGGCGCGCTCGCGCCCGCCCGTCCTGCGCAGCGCCGAGGCGCGCGCGAACTCGTCCTCGAGCGCGAGCGCGCCCTGGAGGGCGTCGTAGCCGACGTCGTACACGGTGGGCGCGACCTCGTCCTTCCACATCGCGCCCGAGGCGTTCTCGGGCAGGAGGTGCGCGTAGTGCAGCTTCCCGGGCAGCCCGTCCTCGAGCACCTCGATCGCGGCGACGAGGTCGAGGCGGAGGAGCGCGAGATCGGTGTGGTCGTCGCGGGTGAGCGGCTCGCCGTTCAGGTGCGTGTGGACGAGCCGCAGGCCACGGAGCCGGTGCGAGCCGGCGCGGGCGCGACCGACGTCGGGCAGCTCGAGCCTGCGCGCGTCGCCGACGATGACCGCGTGCACGTCGCCCTTGCGATTGAGGAGGACGCCGATCTGCCGGCTCGTCTCGAGCGACACCTCGGCCAGGTGGCGGGCGAGCTCCGGCGAGACGACGTCCTCGGCGTCGACGCGGCGACGATAGGTACGGCGAAGGGCGTGGAGCTGGGAGGGCTTGAGCCCGAGGGTGTTGCCGAAGACCTCTTGCATCCGTCTTGACAAGCATAGCCGCGCAGCGCGTCCTCATCCAGGGGATCGCCCGTGCGGGCGAGCGACGGCCAGCCGGCGCACGGCGGCCCCGGTCAGGCGTCGTCGAGGAAGCGAGCGCGCTCCTCCGCGGAGAGGAGGAGGCACCGGTCCGGCGCCCCGAGGAGGCGCCGGTGGCGCGCCACGACGTCGTAGGCCGCGTCCCGCACGGCGCGCGGCAGGACGCGCAGGAGCGCGGCGTGCCGGAGCGGCCCGTCGAGCCGAGCCGCGATCCGGAGCGCCGCCTCCGACCGGAGGTAGGCGCGCCCGTCCTCGACCAGGACGAGGGTCCGCCCGCGCTCGGCGGAGAGCCCGTGCTCGGCGAGGAGCCGGGTGCCGACGGGCCCGTCCTGGCGGGCGAACCGGAAGCGCCCGGCCCGGTCGCGCGGGAGGACCACGCGAACCGCCGCCTGGCAGGCGCGGCACGCTCCGTCGTACAGGATCACCGACGCCATGCGGAAGGGAGGTAACCCGCCGCCGCAGTTGGCGCCCCGCCGGTTCGAGCGCTAACCTCGCCGCTTCCCTTTTCTTTCGAGGTGGATCATGCCCGCGCCTTCCTACGTGCACGGCACGAGCGACGTGCCGCTGCTCGGAGAGACGATCGGTGAGAACCTGCGGCGCACGGTCGAGCGCTTCCCGGATCGCGACGCGCTCGTCGTGCCTTACCAGGGCTACCGCGCCACGTACCGCGAGCTGTGGGAGCAGACGGGGCTCGTCGCGCGAGGGCTCCTCGCCCGCGGCGTGAAGAAGGGCGACCGGGTCGGGATCTGGTCGCCGAACCGCTTCGAGTGGGTGGTGACGCAGTACGCGACCGCCCGCATCGGCGCCGTCCTCGTCAACGTGAACCCCGCCTACCGCACGCACGAGCTCGAGCACGTGCTGAAGCAGTCCGGGACGAGCCTCCTCGTCATCGCGAAGGGGTTCCGGCAGGCGAGCTACGTCGAGATGGTGCGCGAGGCGGTCCAGCGCTGCCCGGAGCACCGCCAGACGCTCGTCCTCGACGAGGAGTGGGCGGGCCTCGTGGAGGAGGGGCGCCTCGCCGGCGAGGGCGAGCTCGCGGAGCGCGAGCGGACGCTCGATCCGGACGACCCCATCAACATCCAGTACACGAGCGGCACGACCGGCTTCCCCAAGGGGGCGACGCTCAGCCATCACAACATCCTCAACAACGGCTTCTTCATCGGCGAGATGCTGCGCTACACGGAGCGGGACCGCGTCTGCATCCCGGTGCCGCTCTACCACTGCTTCGGCATGGTGCTCGGGAACCTCGCCATCACCACGCACGGCGCGTGCATGGTCTACCCGGGCGAGAGCTTCGAGCCGGGCGCGGTGCTCCGGACCGTGCAGGCCGAGCGCTGCACCTCGCTCTACGGCGTGCCCACCATGTTCATCGCCGAGCTCGACCACGCCGACTTCGCGAAGACCGACTTCGCCACGCTCCGCACCGGCATCATGGCCGGCTCGCCCTGCCCGGTGGAGGTGATGAAGCGCGTCCAGGCGGAGATGCACATGCCGGAGGTGACCATCTGCTACGGCATGACGGAGACCTCGCCCGTCTCGACCCAGAGCGCGGTGGACGATCCGCTCGACAAGCGCGTGGGGACGGTCGGCCGCGTCCACCCGCACGTCGAGATCAAGATCGTGGACCCGTCCACCGGGCGCGTCGTGCCGCGCGGGACGACCGGCGAGCTGTGCACGCGCGGCTACTCGGTGATGCTCGGCTACTGGGAGGACGCGCACTCGACGCGCCTCGCCATCGACGCCGGCCGCTGGATGCACACGGGCGACCTCGCGACCATGGACGCCGAGGGCTACGTGAACATCGTGGGGCGCATCAAGGACATGGTCCTGCGCGGCGGCGAGAACGTCTATCCCCGCGAGGTGGAGGAGTTCCTCTACACGCGCCCCGAGATCGCCGACGTCCAGGTGATCGGCGTCCCCGACGTCAAGTACGGCGAGGAGCTCATGGCCTGGGTGAAGCTCCGCCCCGGGGTGAGCGTCGACGCCGAGTCGCTGCGCGCCTTCTGCAAGGGCAAGATCGCGACCTACAAGATCCCGCGCTACTGGAAGTTCGTGGACGGCTTCCCCATGACGGTGACGGGCAAGGTCCAGAAGTACAAGATGCGGGAGACGGCGATCGCCGAGCTCGGCCTCGAGCAGGCGTCGAGGGTGAAGACCGCGTAGCGGCCGCGTTCCGGAGCACCGCGCGTCCCCGTGAGCCGGACCACGCAGGGTGGGGACCGCCTGACGCCGGGTCGGCCTTCGCCTAAGATGCCGCCCCGTGCACCGCTCCCGTCTCCACCGCGTGAAGGGCCTCGTCGTGAAGGTCGGCACGGGCACGCTCACCGGCGCCGACGGCCGGTTCGATTCCGAGAACTGCGATCGGCTCGGCGCGGAGCTGGCCGAGGCGGCGCGGGCGCGGCGCGTCGTGCTCGTGACCTCGGGCGCCATCACCGTCGGCGCGCAGAAGCTCGGGCTCGTGAGGTCGCGCGCGAGGCCGTGGGACATCGCGACGAAGCAGGCTTGCGCCGCGGTGGGCCAGCCGGACCTCGTCGAGGCCTGGGGGCACGCGCTCGCGCCGCACGGCATCATGGTGGCGCAGGTGCTCCTCACCGCCGAGGACCTGGCGAACCGGAAGCGCTTCCTCAACGCGCGGCGCACCTTCGCGCGGCTCCTCGAGCTGGGCGTCCTCCCCGTCGTGAACGAGAACGACACAGTCGCCGTCGAGGAGATCAAGGTCGGCGACAACGACTCGCTCGCCGCGCTCGTCGCGACCTGCGTCGAGGCCGAGCTCCTCGCCATGCTCACTGACGTCGAGGGCCTGTACGACCGGAACCCGGCCGAGAAGGGCGCGACCCTCCTCTCCGACGTGGAGCGGGTGACGGCCGACATCGAGCGCATGGCCGGCGGCGCGGGGAGCGAACGCAGCGTCGGCGGCATGGTCACCAAGATGCGGGCCGCGAAGCGGCTCGCCGCGCAGGGGGTGGGGACGGCGCTCCTCTCCGGGCGGCGCCCGCGCGCGCTCGCCGAGCTCCTCGCCGGAGCGCGGGTCGGCACCTACTTCCCGCCCGAGCCGGAGCGGCTCACGGGGCGCAAGGGCTGGCTCGCCTCGGCCGCGAAGGGGAAGGGCGTCATCCTGGTGGACGCGGGCGCCCGCAAGGCGCTCGTCGACCAGGGGCGGAGCCTCCTTCCGTCAGGCGTGAGGTCGGTGGCGGGCCAGTTCGGCGTCGGCGATCCGGTGGACATCGCCGTGGACGAGCGGAGGCCCTTCGCCCGCGGGCTCGCCGGGTACGGCGCGGACGAGGTGCGCCGCATCGCCGGGCTGAAGACGAGCGAGATCGAGCGGGCGCTCGGGTATAAGTACCTCGACGAGATCGTCCACCGGAACGACATGGTCCTGCTCGAGGCGGGGCCGGAGTAGCGAGATGCGGCAGGCCAGCGACACGCTCCAGGGAGAGATGAGGCAGCTCGCCGTCGCGGCGAAGGACGCGGCGCGCGCGCTCTCCCATGCGCCCACCGCGCAGAAGGACGAGGCGCTGCGCGCGGCCGCTGCGGCGCTCGGGAAGCGCGCCCGCCGGATCCTCTCCGAGAACCGCGCCGACGTCGCCGCCGCGCGCAAGGCGGGCCAGCGCGCCGCCTTCCTCGACCGCCTCGCGCTCGACCCGAAGCGGCTCGACGGCATCGCGAGGGCACTCACGGAGGTGGCGGCGCTCCCCGACCCCGTCGGCGAGGTGACCGCGACCTGGCGGCGGCCGAACGGGCTCGCCGTCAAGAAGGTCCGCATCCCGCTCGGCGTCGTGCTCATGATCTACGAGGCGCGCCCCAACGTGAGCATCGAGGCCGCCGGCCTGTGCCTGAAGAGCGGCAACGCGGTCATCCTGCGGCCCGGCTCCGACGCGCTCCGGAGCTCGCTCGCGCTCGCCGAGGCCTTCGCGGACGGCCTCGCCGCGGCGGGCCTGCCCCGGGCGGCGGCGCAGGTCGTGCCGACGCCGGATCGCGAGGCCACCTTCGCCCTCCTGCAGCTCGACGACCTCATCGACCTCGCCATCCCGCGCGGCGGCCCGTCGCTCATCCGCGCCGTAGCCGAGCGCGCGCGCGTGCCCGTCGTGAAGCACTACCAGGGCGTGTGCCACCTCTTCCTCGACGCGTCCGCGCCGGTGGACGACGCCATCGCGCTCGCGCTGAACGGGAAGGTGCAGCGCCCGAGCGCCTGCAACGCCCTCGAGTGCCTGCTCGTGCACCGCGCCGCGGCCGCGAAGCTCCTGCCGCCCGTCGGTCGCGCGCTCGCCGAGGCGGGCGTCGAGCTGCGCTGCGACCCCACCTCGCTCACCTTGCTGCGGCGCGCAGGCGTCGCCGCCGTTCCCGCCGGGCAGGAGGACTTCGGGCGCGAGTTCCTCGATGCCATCCTGGCGGTGCGCGTCGTGCCGGGCCTCGACGGCGCGCTCGACCACATCGCGCGCTACGGGTCGCTCCACACCGAGGCCATCCTCACGCGCGACGTCGCCTCGGCGCGCCGCTTCGAGCGCGAGGTGACGGCGAGCGCCGTCATGGTGAACGCCTCGACGCGCTTCAACGACGGCGGCGAGCTCGGGCTCGGCGCCGAGATCGGCATCTCCACCACCAAGCTGCACGCGTTCGGCCCGATGGGGCTCGCCGAGCTGACCACCCAGAAGTACGTGGTCGAGGGCGAAGGACACGTGAGAACCTAGAGGAGTCGATGCGCAAGACCGCCGCGAACAAGTCCCCCGCCCGCAAGAAGGGCGGTCCCCTCCGCAGCAAGAAGCCCGGCCGGAACCAGATCGCGCAGGCCCGTCCCAAGATCGGCGAGCAGAAGAAGAAGGCGCTCAGGCCGCGCGCGCCGGCGGACCTCGCGGTCGCGCGCCCGGCGCCGGTCGAGCGGCCGGACACCGCCCGGCCGCGCGCCGTGGACATCGCGCAGGCGGGCCTCGACAAGAAGGCCGAGGACGTCCTCGTGCTCGACGTGCGCGGGCTCACCAGCTACGCCGACTACTTCGTCCTCATGACCGCCGACTCCGATCGCCAGGCCGGCGCCATCGCCGACGCCGTCGACGAGAAGCTGAAGGAGCAGGGCGCGACCAAGGTCGGCGTCGAGGGGTACGAGAGCGGGCGCTGGATCCTCGTCGACTACGGCGACGTGGTGGCGCACGTGTTCAACCGGGAGGCGCGCGGGTTCTACGACCTCGAGGGCCTGTGGGCCGACGCGCCGCGCTTCAAGGTCGAGGACCTCCGCCAGAACGCGTGACTCGTCACCGGGCGAGCGCCCGTCGCGCGCCGCTCGCGTCGCTGAGGGCGCCGGTCGCGCCGCGTCTGGCGCCGATCGCGCGAGGCCGCTTGCAGATCCACGCGCAGGATCTGCTAATCTGCCGCACCCGCATCCGCTCACACGCTTGACCGCCGTCAACGCCGGTCCGCTATTTGCAAAAACCACTGGGCATTTCCCCGAGCTCCGCACCGTTTGCGTAACCGTCGGCTGAGGCCGCGCAAAACGCACACTCTGCACCTGGAGGACGCATGTCGAAGCGCCGCATGGTGACGATGGACGGAAACGAGGCGGTCGCGTCTGTCGCGCACCGCCTGAACGAGGTCATCGCCATCTACCCCATCACGCCCTCGTCGAACATGGGCGAGTGGGCCGACGAGTGGTCGGCGAAGGGAATGAAGAACGTCTGGGGGACGGTGCCGTCCGTCTCGGAGATGCAGTCCGAGGGCGGCGCGGCGGGCGCGGTGCACGGCGCCCTCCAGGCGGGCGCGCTCACGACGACCTTCACGGCGTCGCAGGGCCTGCTCCTCATGATCCCGAACATGTACAAGATCGCGGGCGAGCTGACCTCGTTCTGCATGCACGTGTCGGCGCGCACGCTCGCGTCGCACGCGCTCTCCATCTTCGGCGACCATCAGGACGTCATGGCCGTGCGGCAGACCGGCTTCGGCCTGCTCTGCTCCGGCAGCGTCCAGGAGGCGCACGACTTCGCGGCCATCGCCCAGCGCGCCACGCTCAGGAGCCGCATCCCGTTCCTGCACTTCTTCGACGGCTTCCGCACCTCGCACGAGGTGTCGAAGATCGAGCTGCTCGACGACGCCGACCTGCGCCGGATGGTCCCGGACGACCTCGTCGCGGCGCACCGCGCCCGCGCGCTCACGCCCGAGAAGCCGGTCGTCCGCGGCACCGCCCAGAATCCGGACGCCTTCTTCCAGGCGCGCGAGGCCTGCAACACCTACTACCTCGACTGCCCGATGGCGGTGCAGGAGGCGATGGACGAGTTCGCCGGCATGACGGGCCGCAAGTACAAGCTCTTCGACTACTTCGGCCACCCCGAAGCGGAGAGGATCATCGTCGTGATGGGCTCGGGCGCGGAGGTCGTGCACGAGACCGTCGAGGCGCTCGTCGCAAAGGGCGAGAAGGTCGGCGTGGTGAAGGTCCGCCTGTACCGGCCCTTCCCGCTCGGCGAGCTCATGACGGCGCTGCCCCGCACCACCGCGCAGATCGCGGTGCTCGACCGCACCAAGGAGCCGGGCGCGCTCGGCGAGCCGCTCTACCAGGACGTGGTGACGGCGCTCCGCGAGGCGCAGCAGGCGCACATCGACCGCTTCCACCACGAGATCACCGTCCTCGGCGGCCGCTACGGTCTCTCCTCCAAGGAGTTCACGCCGGCGATGGTGAAGGCGGTCTACGACGAGCTCGGCAAGGCGCGCCCGAAGCGCCACTTCACCATCGGCATCCACGACGACGTGACGCACCTCTCGCTGCCCTACGACGCGTCGTTCGACACCGAGCCCGCCGACGTCGTGCGCGCCGTCTTCTACGGCCTGGGCGCGGACGGCACGGTCGGCGCGAACAAGAACTCGATCAAGATCATCGGCGAGGACACGCCCAACTACGCGCAGGGCTACTTCGTCTACGACTCGAAGAAGTCGGGGTCGGTGACGGTCTCGCACCTGCGCTTCGGGCCGCGCCCGATCCGCTCCGCCTACCTCGTCTCGCGCGCGAACTTCGTCGCCTGCCACCAGTTCGGCTTCCTCGAGAAGTACGACATGCTCGAGGCCGCCGTGCCGGGCGCGACCTTCCTCCTCAACTCGGCCTACGGGCCGGACGAGGTGTGGGAGCACCTGCCGCTCGAGGTGCAGCAGGAGATCATCAAGAAGGACATCAAGCTCTTCGTCATCGACGCGTTCAAGGTGGCGAAGGAGACCGGCATGGGGGTGCGCATCAACACCATCATGCAGACCTGCTTCTTCGCCATCTCCGGCGTGCTGCCGCGGGAGGAGGCGATCGCGGCCATCAAGCACGCCGTCGAGAAGACGTACTCGCGCAAGGGCGCCGAGGTGGTGAAGAAGAACTTCGAGGCCATCGACACCACGCTCGTGAACCTCCACCAGGTCACGAAGCGCGGCGCCGCGAACGGCACGCCCCGGCCCCCCACCGTCGCCGAGAACGCGCCCGACTTCGTGAAGCGGGTCACCGGCCTCATGCTGGCCGGCCACGGCGACAAGCTCCCCGTCTCGGCGTTCCCGGTGGACGGCACCTGGCCGATGGGGACCTCGCGCTGGGAGAAGCGCGCCATCGCGCTCGAGGTCCCGGTCTGGGACAAGTCGCTCTGCATCCAGTGCAACAAGTGCTCGCTCATCTGCCCGCACGCCGCCATCCGGACGAAGTTCTACCCGGCGGACAGCCTGCAGAAGGCGCCGCAGGGCTTCGACTCGATGGACTTCAAGTCCCCCGAGTGGAAGGGCCAGAAGTACACGGTCCAGCTCGCGCCGGACGACTGCACCGGGTGCACGCTGTGCGTCGAGATCTGCCCCGCCGAGTCGAAGACGGAGAAGGGCCACAAGGCGCTCGACATGGTGCCCGTCGGCCCGGTCCGCGAGAAGGAGCGCAAGAACTACGAGTTCTTCCTCGCGCTCCCCGAGGTCGACCGCACGAAGATCAAGCTCGACACGAAGGGGACGCAGTTCCTCCAGCCGCTCTTCGAGTACTCGGGCGCCTGCTCCGGCTGCGGCGAGACGCCGTACGTGAAGCTCCTGACCCAGCTCTACGGCGATCGCGCCCTCATCTCGAACGCGACCGGCTGCTCGTCCATCTACGGCGGCAACCTCCCCACGACGCCGTATACGGCGAACCGCGAGGGGCGCGGCCCGGCCTGGGCGAACTCGCTCTTCGAGGACAACGCCGAGTTCGGCTACGGCATGCGGCTCGCGGTGGACAAGCAGGCGGAGCACGCGCGCGAGATCCTGGCCAGGGTCGGCTCCACGGTGGGTGACGAGCTCGTGAAGGCGCTGCTCGAGGCCGACCAGACGACCGAGGCCGGACTCGAGGCGCAGCGCGAGCGCGTCGGGCTGCTCCGCTCGAAGCTCGCGGGGTCCTCGTCGCCCGAGGTCACCTGGCTCGGCAAGATCGCCGACTACCTCGTGAAGAAGTCCATCTGGATCGTCGGCGGCGACGGCTGGGCCTACGACATCGGATTCGGCGGCCTCGACCACGTCATCGCGCAGGGGCGCGACGTGAACATCCTCGTGCTCGACACGGAGGTCTACTCGAACACGGGTGGCCAGGCCTCGAAGGCGACGCCGCTCGGCGCCGCCGCGAAGTTCGCGATGGCCGGCAAGACCACGCCGAAGAAGGACCTCGCCATGCTGGCGATGACGTACGGCCACCCGTACGTCGCGCGGGTCGCGATGGGCGCCAAGGACGCGCAGACGGTGAACGCGTTCAAGGAGGCCGACAGCTACCCCGGCACCTCCGTCATCATCGCGTACAGCCACTGCATCGCGCACGGCTACGAGATGGCGGACGCGCTCACGCAGCAGGGGAACGCGGTCGACTCCGGGTACTGGCCGCTCTTCCGTTACGACCCGCGCAAGATCGCGGCCGGGGAGAGCCCGCTCAAGATGGACTCGCCCGCCCCGAAGCTCGCGCTCTCCGAGTTCCTGGGGAAGGAGAACCGCTTCAAGCAGGTGGCGCAGTCGGCGCCGGACCAGTGGAAGAAGTTCCTCGAGGAGGCTCAGAAGGGCGTGAAGGAGCGGTACGCGCTCTACGAGCAGCTCGCCAAGGCGATGAACCCGGCGAACCTGGCCGGCGTCCCGCCGGCCCCGAACGGCACGCCGAAGGCGCGCGCATGACGGCGTCGCGCCGCGCCTGAGCGGTGGTCTCGAGGGCCCGGCTCGCGTCGCGCGGGCCGGGCCCTTCCTGTCCGGAGGCTGCATGCAGAAGAAGCTCCTGTCGGGCGACGAGGCGGTCGCCCTCGCGGCCCTCGACGCCGGCGTCGCCCTCGGCACCGGCTACCCTGGGACGCCCTCCACCGAGATCCTGGAGGCGTTCTCCGCCCTCGGCGGCCACGCCCGGTGGGCGCCGAACGAGAAGGTCGCGCTCGAGGTGGGGCTCGGCGCCGCGTACGGCGCGGCCCGGGTGCTCGTCACCATGAAGCACGTCGGCGTGAACGTCGCCGCCGACCCGCTCTTCACGGCCGCCTACACGGGCGTCTCGGGGGCGCTCGTCGTCGTCTCGGCCGACGACCCCGGGATGGCGTCCTCCCAGAACGAGCAGGACAACCGCCGGTACGCCGTCGCGGCGGGGCTGCCCATGCTCGAGCCCGCCGACGCGCAGGAGGCCTACGAACTCTTCTTCACGGCGGTCGAGATCTCCGAGCGCTGGAAGCTGCCGGTGCTGTACCGGATGACGACGCGCGTCTGCCACTCGAAGTCGCTCGTCCTGCCGCGCGCGGCGCGCCAGCCGCCGCGGCCCGCGTTCTTCGAGCGCGACATCCAGGGGCGCGTCATGATCCCGGCGTACGCGCGCCCCGCGCACAGGCGGCTCCGGGCGAAGCTCGCCGAGATCGCCGCCTTCGCCGAGGGCGCGGCGCTGACCCGCGTCGAGGAGGGCGACCGGAGGCTCGGCATCGTCACGGCGGGCGTCTCCTACCTGCACGCGGCCGAGGCGGCGCCCGCGGCGAGCTTCCTGAAGCTCGGGATGGTCCACCCGCTGCCGCTCGAGCGCGTCCGACGCTTCGCCGCCGCGGTCGAGCGGTGCGTCGTCATCGAGGAGGGCGACCCCGTGCTCGCGGACGCGCTGCGCGCGGCGGGGCTCGCGGTCGAGTCGAAGCCGGAGATGTACCGCTTCGGCGAGCTCGACGTGCCGCGGGTGCGCCGGATCCTCGCCCGCGACGAGTCGCCCGAGCCGGCGCCGCCGAAGGGGAAGCCGCCCGAGCTCTGCCCCGCCTGCCCGTACCACCCGGTGTACGCCACGCTCAAGAAGCTCGGCTGCATCGTGGCGGGCGACATCGGCTGCTACACCCTCGGCGTCCTCGAGCCCTACCAGGCGATGGACACCTGCGTCGCCATGGGCGCCTCCATCGGCGTCGGCCTCGGCCTCCGGCACGTGCTCCCGCCGGAGCAGGCGAGGCGCGTCGTCTCGATCATCGGGGACTCGACCTTCATCCACTCCGGCGTCTCCGGCCTGATGGAGATGGTGTACAACCCGCCCGCGACGGGGCACGTCGTGATCGTCCTCGACAACGGGACCACCGCCATGACGGGACAGCAGGAGCACCCCGGCACCGGCCGCACGCTCGAGCACGCGCCCACCGGCAAGACGTCGATCGAGGGGCTCGCCCGCGCGATCGGCGTCTCGAGCGTCACCGTCATCGACGCCTTCGCCGACCCGGCCGCCTTCGAGAGGCTCCTCGAGGAGCGCCTCGCCGCCCCCGAGCTGTCCCTCGTCGTCGCGCGGCGGCCTTGCATCCTCGCCGCGGCCGACATCCGCAAGTGGGAGAAGCAGGCGGAGGAGCGTCACGAGGCGCAGGACTGCTCCGCCTGCGGGGAGGGGTGATGGGCAAGGTCACGAACGTCATCCTGGCCGGCCTGGGCGGCCAGGGCGTCATCAAGGCGTCCGACATGCTCGCCGACGCGGCGCTGCGCGCCGGGCTCGACGTGAAGAAGGCCGAGGTCCACGGCATGAGCCAGCGCGGCGGGTCCGTCACGTCCGACGTGCGCTTCGGCGAGAAGGTGCTCTCGCCCATGGTGCCGCGCGGCGAGGCCGACTTCCTGGTCGTGCTCGCACCCTCCGAGATCGAGGTGACGCGCCCGCTCCTCCGGCCGGGCGGCGTCCTCATCCCGCCCGACTTCGTCGTCGAGGCGGCGCTCCCCAACAAGCGCAGCCTCAACGTGGCGCTGCTCGGGGCGCTCAGCCACCGGCTCGCCATCCCGCCCGACGCGTTCCTGGCGGCCATCAAGGCGGCGCTCCCCGAGCGGCTGCACGAGCTGAACGAGAGGGCGTTCGCGCTGGGCCGCTCTGCCGCCCTCCTCGCCTTCGCGGGGGCGGAGGAGGTGGCGCCGTGAGCCCGTGGAACGATCCACCGGGCGGCTTCCACCCGGCGAGCGTCCCCGACTTCCTGCCGCGCGAGCGCCTCCGCGAGCTCCAGCTCCAGCGGCTGCGCTCCGTGGTGGGGCGCGCCTTCGAGCGCGTCGCCCTGTTCCGCCGACGCATGGAGGAGAAGGGGCTCACGCCGGCGTCGATCCGCGGCCTCGAGGACCTCGGCCGGCTCCCCTTCACCGTCAAGGCCGACCTGCGGGACACCTATCCCTTCGGCCTGTTCGCGAGCCCGATGGAGGAGATCGTCCGGCTGCATGCGTCGTCGGGCACGACCGGCAAGCCCATCGTCGTCGCCTACACGCAGGCGGACCTCGACGTCTGGACGGAGGTGATGGTCCGCACCTTCACGGCCTGCGGGCTCCACCGCGGCGACGTCATCCAGAACGCGTACGGGTACGGCCTCTTCACGGGCGGGCTCGGCGCGCACTACGGCGCCGAGGCGCTCGGCGCCACCGTCATCCCCATCAGCGGCGGCAACACCGAGCGCCAGCTCATGGTCATGCAGGACTTCGGCGTGACGGCGCTCTGCTGCACGCCGAGCTACTTCCTGCACCTGCTCGAGCGGGCCAAGGAGATGAAGATCGACTTCTCGCGCCTGCGCGCCGGCGTCTTCGGCGCCGAGCCGTGGAGCGAGGCCATGCGCGAGCGCATCGAGGCCGAGAGCGGGATCAAGGCCTACGACATCTACGGCCTCTCCGAGATCATCGGCCCCGGCGTCGGCGTCGAGTGCGTGCAGCAGCGTGGGCTGCACCTCTTCGAGGACCACTTCTACCCCGAGATCATCGACCCCGAGACGGGCGCCGTGCTCCCCGACGGCAGGGAGGGCGAGCTCGTCCTCACCACGCTCTCCAAGCAGGCGATGCCGATGATCCGCTACCGGACGCGCGACGTGACGGCGCTCGTCTCGGAGCCCTGCGCCTGCGGCCGCACGCTGCGCCGCATCCGCCGGATCGGCCGCCGCTCCGACGACATGTTCATCATCCGCGGCGTGAACGTGTTCCCGTCGCAGGTGGAGACGGCGCTGCTGCAGGTGGAGGGCACGCTGCCCCACTATGCCATCGTCCTCACGCGCGAGAAGGGCCTCGACCAGATGGAGGTGAAGGTCGAGGTGACGCCGGACGTCTTCTCCGACAAGATCCGCGCGCTCGAGGCGCTGCAGGAGAAGCTCGAGGCGGCGATCGAGCACGTGCTCGGGCTGCGGGTGCAGGTGACGCTCGTCCAGCCGCGCACGCTCGCCCGGAGCGAGGGGAAGGCGAAGCGCGTCACCGATCTCAGGAACGTCTGAAGGGAGCACGCGATGAAGCTCCAGCAGCTTTCGCTGTTCGTCGAGAACCGACCGGGCCAGCTGCGCGGGCCCTGCGAGACGCTGGGCAAGGCGGGCGTCGACATCCTCACCATGTCGCTCGCCGACACGGCGCAGTTCGGCATCCTCCGCTTCATCGTGAGCGACTGGCAGCGGGCGAAGCAGGCGCTCGAGGCCGGGGGCATGGTCGTCAACGTGACCGAGGTCGTGCCCATCGAGGTGGACGACCGCCCGGGCGGGCTCGCGCGCGTGCTCGCCACGATCGAGGAGGCGGGGCTCTCGGTCGAGTACATGTACGCCTTCGCGGGCGGGCCGAAGCCCGGCAAGGCGGCCATCGTCTTCAGGTTCGAGGATCCCGACCGCGCGCTCGCGGCCGTGAAGCAGCGCGGCCTGCGCGTCGTGGACGCGGACGAGCTGCTCGGCAAGAAGTCGATGTAGGTACGGCCTCTTCACCGGCGGCTTCGGCCTCCACGCCGGGATCGAGCGCGTCGGCGCCGGCGTCGTCCCCGCCGCGGGCGGCAACACCCCGCGCCAGGTGATGCTCATCGAGGATCTGGGCGCCGACGTCCTCGTCTGCACGCCCTCGTACGCGCTGCACATCGCCGAGGTGGCGCGCGCCCAGGGTCGCGATCCGGCGCGGCTGCCGCTCCGCTTCGGTCGAGATGCGGCGCGAGGTCTTCTCGGACGAGATGCGCCACCTGATCACGCTCCGCGACCGCATCGACCACGAGATCCACGCCGTCACCGGGATCCGCATGGCGGTGGAGCTCGTCGCGCCGGGCAGCATCGAGCGCTCGGCGGGGAAGGCGACGCGCGTCGTCGATCACCGCCGCGCGCCGCGGGGCGCGGGCCCCGGCCCGTGACCGTCACTTCGGGAACACGCGGATGGCGGCCGCGCCGCCCGCGGTCGACACGTGGAGCGCCGGCGGGCTCACCATGCGATCGACCTCGAGCTGGAGCACGCGGTCGTCGGGGATGCCCTGGCCCGCCCGCATCGCGACGTGTCGCTTCGTCGCCGGATCGTAGAAGGCGATCCCGGTGCTCGGGCCCGCGAAG
>WNGE01005572.1_pt1 | contig 27656 bp, 20 predicted proteins | sample 5400651 | NCBI WGS metagenome assembly WNGE01 (sample SAMN13153370, study PRJNA577476) | soil metagenome | isolation source: 60 cm soil or saprolite under grassland replicate 2 | place: USA:California | collected 2016-06-15 | reverse complement strand
AACGACGGTCACGGACTGCCGGACGACTCGGCGCTGGCTCAATGCGACTACCAAATGGCTCCGCATATCAATATCCTGGCGGCCTTTTGGATCCAGTTCATGACTCATGATTGGTTCTCTCATCTCGACGAGGGCCACAACCAGCGGGAATTGATCGAAACCGGTTGTAAGGTACAGCGGGCGCATAATGGCGACAGGCGATTGACGCCAGAGGAAATTAAACGCCTCGGTTGCCGCCCGGAGGATCGCGTTGACAAGAGTCTTATCGCTGCCGACACACCGCCTGCGACATTCACCATCGACGATCAATCCCGTATGTCGCGCGCTCCGAAAACGACGTTGAACAAAGTCACCGCGTGGTGGGACGCATCGCAAATTTACGGCTACGACGACACCTCACGCCGGCGGGTCAAGCGCGATCCGCGCGATCCGGCAAGACTTCTGCTCGAACCAAACAGCGCAGGCACGCCGGGAAAAGCCGGTTACCTGCCGGTACTTCAGCCATCGGATCCGCAGAACCCTCAGTGGACGGGCCAGGAAGCCGTGGCCTTTCCCGACAATTGGAACATCGGTCTCAGCTTCTTTCACAACGTCTTCGCCCGCGAGCATAATCTGTTCGTAGAAGAATTTCGTCGCCGCGGCGCGGCCACTCCGGAAGCAGATTGCGGTTTGCGCCATCCCGCGCAGCCAAGCCATACGATCAAATTCAAAGAGGTCAGCGATGACGAATTGTTCGAAGTCGCGCGCCTGGTTGTCTCCGCCGAAATCGCAAAAATCCACACCATCGAATGGACGCCGCAAATGCTCTATAATGAGCCGCTTTATTTGGCGATGAACGCCAACTGGTCCGGCTTGCTGCAAAACCACCCGATTGTCAGCGCGGCTCTTGCGAAGGTGATTCAATGGTTCGCAAGCTCGGAGAGCGGAAAACGATCAACGGAGTGGTACTCCGCCTTCGCCGCCGGTCCCGGCATTTTCGGTCTTGGAAACAACAAGTCGGACATAAACGGAGGTGTCAATCATTTCGGCTCTCCCTTTAATTTTCCCGAGGAGTTCGTCAACGCGTATCGCCTCCATCCGATGCTCCCTGATCTGATCGAGTTCCGCGATCTCAACGGTGACCCGAATGTCATCCAGTCGAAGATTCCCGTGCTGGAAACTGTCCGCGGCAAAGCCACTCAGGCGCTGCGTCAATATGGGATTGGCAACTGGGCGCTTTCCATGGGTCGCCAGCGAGTCGGCAAGTTGACTCTGCAAAACCATCCGGCTTTTATGCAAAACCTGGACATGCCACGCCTCAAGAGCCCCACCGGAAAAATCGACGTGCTCGCTTTGGACCTCATCCGCGATAGGGAACGTGGCATACCGCGTTACAATGAGTTTCGTCGCCAGTATGGTCTCAAGCAACTGACAAGCTTCGCCGATTTTATCGATCCAACGACTTCAGCTGAGCGCGCTGAACAACAAAAATGGGCAGGCCTATTGCGCGAGGTCTACGGGCAGCATAAATGCGATGCATCTATAGTCATCACCGACGCGCAAAAGAACCCGGATGGCACTCGAATCAACGATTGTCTTGGCCATCCGGACGGTGCCATGGTCGATAACATCGAAGACGTGGATGCGATGGTCGGCTGGCTCGCCGAGCCGGTGCGACCCCACGGCTTCGCGATTTCGGAAACTCAGCTGCAAATTTTCATTTTGAATGCGTCACGTCGGCTCTTTAGCGATCGCTTCCTAACGTCGGGCTTTCGCCCCGAATTCTATTCCGACCTTGGCGTAAAGTGGGTAAACGAAAACGGTCCTGAAGGAAAAATCATGGAGAAAGGTAAACCCAACCAACACGAGGTTGAGGTTTCGCCCTTGAAGCGGGTTTTGCTGAGAACGATTCCCGAATTAAAATCTGAAATCGACCCCGTGGTCAACGTGTTCGATCCGTGGGCAAGAGACCGGGGCGAGTACTATTCATTGCAATGGAAACCACGTCCTGGCGCAGAAGCCGACGCGGCATTCAAGCCAAATTAACTCATTGCTGAAGTCACCCGTTCAAATGCGCTCGCTGGTATCGGCGAGAATCACATCCGCCGCTTTTTCGCCGATCATGTAGACCGCGCTTGCGATGAAGAAGCCCGGTATGCGGGGAAAAACCGACGCATCGACAACGCGCAGAGCTTTGGTGCCATGGACGCGAAAGTCGCTGCTCAAAACACCGCCTTTCTCCCTCGGACCAATAGGGCAACTGCACGATGCGTGATGTCCCCAAGCGTTCTGGCGCACGAAGTCGCGCAATTCAGCGTCCGATTGCACGTGATCGCCCGGCAGTCGCTCTTCGGCAATGAGCTTGTCTCTCTTGAGATCCGCGCTTATTTGGCGCACGAACTTAATGCCGTCGACAACGGAGTTCAAATCCTCCTCGGCTTTGTCGTTGCCCTCGTCGAAATAACGAAAGTTTATCAGCGGCGGTTCGCAGGGATCCGATGACCGCAGCGCCACTGTGCCGGCGGTGTTGCGCGTGTGCGCCTTCAATACGATCCAACTCAGATAGTCATGATGACCCGAAATCAGCTTCGAGTAACCGGGAAAATAGCCCTCAAATCGCGCCAATAAGCTCATGCAAAACAGATCCGGCAAATCGATATCTTCCCGAGATCTCTTGAGCACCGCAAACATGCCGCCGTTGCTGGCATAGACTCCCGATCGAGTCGCATCCCATTCCTTGAATTGTGGATCGCCTTTGCTAAATTCCGCGTCGCGCATACATTCCCAATCGTCTTTCATACGATGGAGGACGCTCACCTCGTAGCGGTCCTGCAAATTCGTGCCGACCCCCGGCAGATCCACCCGCACCTCGATTCTGTGACGCTCCAACCCTGACTGCGGACCGATGCCGGAAAGCATCAACAACTGCGGCGTGTTGAACGCGCCGCCGCAGAGGATCACCTCGGTCAACGCCCTGGCTCGCCTTGCTTCGCCCGCCTGTTGTCGCGGGTTGGGGTGCGCTCGATACAAACTCTCGCCCTTCAGATATTCGACGCCGACGGCGCGGTTGTCGGCATCGAACATCACTCGAGTCGCCAACGCATCGATCTCGACACGCAGACGGTCGGGAAAACGGCGCGCCACCTCCAAGATTCGCTCCCGCGTGCCAACACGAGCTGCATTCAACGTCGTCATCGGCACATAGCGGATGCCGAAGGCATTGCGCCGCACGACCCTCCAGTCGTTCGGATCTCCCTTCGAACGAAAGAACCAAAATAGCCGTTTCAGCGGATGTTCCAACTCCGCGATCGCGCCGAACGCCGACCGCTCGATCACATCCATCATCTCCCGATCCCTGAGCGCTTCTCTCGGAGGGCGCGGTCGCTCTGTCGGCAACCAGCCGCCGAACCCATGTCGGCTCGGGTTGATACCGAACAGTTTTTTCAACCAGCGAAACGGCAGCCTATGGCGGCAGTTTTCAAGGCGTTCGAAGTACTGCCTCATGTTTGCTGCTCGCCAGCTCGAATCTCCGGTTAACTCTGCGATGGAATCCCAGTCGGCATTATGGGGGCAGACCAAGATCATCGCGTTATGCGCGGTGCAGCCGCCGAGTGTGCCGGCGCGCGGATAAAGCACACCGTTTCGTTCGGCAGTGTACTTGTAATCTTTTTTTTGCCGCCCCTCGTCCTCATAGTGGCGCACAAAGAAATCCCACTTCATCGCAGGATTTTCGGAAGCGAAAGCGTGAAAGGCGGGGACTTCATAATCCTCGGGAAGACGAGGATCGCTTGATTGAAGTGAATCGCCGCCAGCTTCAAGAAGCAATACCGAACGGCCCGCTTCGACGAGCCGCGCCGCGAGCGTGCCGCCGCCCGCCCCCGAACCGACGACGATGAATTCGTATTCAAGCGGGCGGGCACTGACTTCAGACATTCGAACAAATATTCCGACCGGAGTTTCTAGAAAGTCTTCAAAAACTCGATCAGGGCGCGCTTGTCATCGTCGCTCAGCGGCGGCTCTTCTTTGAGCATGCTCGTGCCGAAGTAGTGGCCTCGGTTGACCACGAAATCCGGACACTTGCTCACTTGCAAGAGATCCGGGACGAGATTTTTAAACACTGCGGCGGCTTCCTGCTCGCTCTTGCCTTCGACTGCCTTGAGATCCGCTTTCATCTTTAACAGCAACTTCGCCAAATCGATTTTGCTGCTTTCCAGATCGATATTGGTAAGCAGGCTCACCGGCGTGCCTTTCGGAATCGGACCGATTCTCACTCCCTCTTCGCTAAAGAGCGAGGGAAACAAGCGCGCAAGCCAATCGTTCCAACTGAGAAGCTTGTTCAGTGATTCCGGCAAGAAGCCGGGTGCTAGTTTAATATAGCTAGTCGCCGTCGTACGGTAGATGAAGCCAGGGACCTTGTCGCCGAGAATCGAGTCTTTATCGCGCTTTTCCGGCCAGAGCATTTTTTCGATCGAATCCTTAAACGAATCCATGCGCGCTCCGACGGAAGGCGACGGGTTGAACTTGCCCACCGAGTTGTTAAGCAGAAACGGCGCCGTGGACCATAAGCTGATCAGCGAAGGCACGCGCGTGTAACCGCGCCCGTTACCGGGCATTTCGTATTCCTGCGGGCTGCCATCGATGGGGTTGTGCACCGCAATCTTTCCGACCGATGGCAACTCTTTATAAGTTTTCGAGGAGAAATTATCCCAGATATTGCCTTCGAGCGCGTTGGTCGCGAGCGGGCTGCAGGCGTTGGTCTGGAGCAGTGTCACCGGGATGCGGCGATCCGTCGATAAATAATTATCGGTAAGAAAATCGTCGGCCATGACCATCTCGGTCATTTTCGTCTTGAAGTCGTCGGTTTTGGTCCACTGCCAATATTGATCCCAGTTCTGTTCGTCTACACCGGCCGGTGGTTCGGGTATCTTGCTCGAGTGGCAGCGCGCGCAGTAGGCCCCAAACGCAATCTTGCCGCGGTTCAGCGTCGCTGTATCCTTCGTTAGATATTGAGCGCCGCCGGGCGCATCCTTGAGCATGTCGGGTTTCGCTGTCTTGAGAAAGAACAAGGCCACGTCAGCTGTCTGCGCCGCCGTTGCGTTCCAGTAGCTCGAGTTTTTCTCGGCATCTTCTATTTTGATCGGCGTAATCTTCTTCCCGCCCACCAGGGCATTGAAATGCAGCAACCACTCCTCGCTGAATAACCCAATATTGATGAAGACCCGGTTGAGCGCGCCGAGCACTCCGACGGAGTCCGCCCCGTCTTTGAGAACCCGCGGCGTCCAGACCGTATCCGGAGCTTTATAGTACTGCGCCAAAGCGGCAGTTTGCTTGTAGTCCTGAAATTGCTTGTTCTTAACGCCCCCGCCGCCGAGTTTTTCCTGGCCCCAACGCTCGGACGCTTTCAGCCGGGACACGACATTATAGACGGCGTTCATCGTGCGTGGGTTATTGATGTAGTCGGTCGAAATAAACGAGGTATCTAAAGTCCCCGGCAATGACGTGTGAATTAGCTGGTAGATAAAATTCGACTCATCTTTGTTCCAGAAAAGAATTCGGTCTACCCAGAAATATTGCGCGCCGGGATTGGAATTGAGATTTTCCCACTTGGGATTTTCCGGATCCGCCGGCGGCTTCACCGGGCTCGGCCCGACGTGGCAGAAGCCGCAAGACATGCCTACGCGATAGGGGCGAACGAGATTTTTGTCGTTGTAATATTCTGCGTCCGTATAGAATTTTTCGGGGTCCCATTTTTTCTGCGCCGCTTCGTTGAAATCGGGGTTTGGAAAAAGCCGCAGGCCGACGATTCCCGACGCATAGCCGTAATAAGATCCAACCGGCATGTTTTTGCCGCGCGACCCGATTTTGACGCCGGGATATTTCTGCTCGTTTTCGAACGGGTCAGGCGCGCAATCTTTGCTGCGCGTGTCCAACCAAAGGCCAAACCGATCTTTGTTTGGCGCCTTGGGTTTCTCGAAGCAGGGCTCGTTGACGACGCCCAGGTACTGCCAGCGCGTATCTCGGCTCAAATGTTTGACGCTCGGATGCGACGAAACAATTTTTAATAGATCGACCACGCCAAAGCTCTTAGCAACGAGATGATCCCAGAAACGATCGTTGCCGCCTGTCCAAACGATCCAATTGTTCCGTCCTTTCACCTCATTGGCCGTGAGCTCCACCGCGCCATCCATATCTTTGAAATAATCCTCGTCGGCGGCCGGAAAACTTTCCGTATTGCGCCCGACGGTCAGCGCTTCGTCTTTGACAGTGCCGGGCTCGGGCGATCTCTTTCCGCACCCCCACGCAGCGATGACGACGAGCAAAAGCAACGCAAGGTTCAATCGTAAGTTACTCATTATTGCTCCTCTAAAAAACCTCATCACGGCCCTCCAGCAAAGCGACGTTCAATTTCAGCAATCGGATTTTTCGGTTACCTAGATTCGTTACAGCGTCTTCAGATACTCGACGAGCGCGTCCTTCTCCTTAGCGGTCAGATTTGTGCCGTGTTCGTGCCCTTGGTTGCCGCTGGCGCGTTGCCGCACCTCATATTTCGTGCCGATGCGCTCCGCTTCGGAACCTTGCGTCACAAAGCCGACGTTGACCGGATCATAGACGTCGTAGCCACGATAGAAAACTTGGGGACGCTCAGCGACCGGCTTGAGTAGGTCGCGCAGACTCGGCACCGAGCCATTATGCAAATACGGCGCACGCAGCCAAATACCGTCTAGAAACGCCGCGATATAGCCGCTCGGTTCGTTTTCAACCAGACCGCGCCGCTCGATGCCGAAGCTGCGCACCACTTTGTTCGACTCGATGGCGGCCTGCTTGCTCCAGGTTTTAAGCCGCTCGCGATCCGTGCCGACCTCGTCCACCGGCACGCGCGTACCGGTGCGCTCGCTCGCGTGGCAGGCCGCACAATTACTGTCGAAAATCGCTTTGCCAGTTTTGGCCAGGTCTTCCTTGATCGGAAACGGGTATTTGGGCGCCTGCTTCTCGCTGAGATACTTCACCAGCCAGTCAATTTGACCCATGAACTCGCCCCGATTATGCGGGGCGGCGCTCAGAAGCCCGAGCGCCGAATCGATGATCACGGAGCGCGCATCGTGACTGTCGCCGGCGAGATTCATGAGCATGCCTTTTTCAGGTTGGTACTTTTTAAGATTCCATACCGATGGCATGTCGGTGGGGCCGAGGGTATCGTCCATCGGCCATTTGAGGAGAAAATATTTTGTGAGGTTCATCGCGTCGTCGCGCCCGCGGCCCCACAACGGGAAGTCTTTGTGATAGACCCACTTAAATTGCGCCTCGCGTTCGAGCAAACGCTTTTTCGTGATCGGAATAAGGATAAAACGGTAGATGAGCTTATCGAGCAAAGGCAGCTTGTAGACCAACGCGATCTCGCTCATGATCTCATCGGCATTGAAGCGCGGATCTTTGGCGCAATCCACCACGAAGCGAAAAAATGCCTGGAGGTTGAGCGTGTGGTTGGGCCCGGTCGGGACAAATACCGGGTTTTCAGTCGCGCTCTTGCGATAGCTGGCGGTGTGGCACGAGGCACAATTGTTTGCGACCCGGGGGAAGCCGATGACTTTCTTGGTAAAGCCGATCGGTAGCTCCTGTCCTTGCTCCCACGCGACTCCTAATGACGCATAGCCGCCGGCGCCGGGTAATTTTTCCGGAAACATGCGCGGGAGCACGAAAAAAATCCAGTACGGAATGCCGGCGTCGTGCTCCGCGCCAATGGAACCGTATTTGAATCGCATGTCGGGAGTCGCCGTCGCCCAATCCGGCTGCGGCTCCTCACGAAAAAATTTGTACCAACCGATGGCGCCCCCGACCGCAACCAGCGCGACTAAAAGCAGCAACCCAATTTTCAACCAGTTTTTTTTCTTCGGGTCAGCCATCGTTCCTCCGTCCATCACTCGGTAGCGCGAACTGGCTCACTAGAAAGTTTTGAGATATTCGGTCAGAGCGTCTTTTTCCGCAGCCGACAGCTCGGTGCCGTAGCGTTTTCCTTCGTGGCCTTTGTTGGAATTACCCGGCTCTTCGGTATTGTATTGAAAATATTTGCGGCCCCTTTCTTCGCCAACCTCGAAAACAAAACCGACTTTTTTCTGATCGTAGACGTCATAGCCGCGATAAAATGTTTTCGGCCTTTGGGGGCTGGGCTCAAGCAAATCGCGCAGCGTCGGCACCGAACCGTTGTGGAGATAAGGCGCGCGAAGCCACACGCCGTCGAGCGGACTGTTGGCGTAACCGAAAGTCTTGCGAAAATGACTGAACCTCTCGTCGCCATAGCCGGCAAAAATGAGATTCTGATTCACGGCGACATCGTAGGTATAGGAGTCGAGGCGGCGGCGGTCCGTGCCGATGTCCGCAATCGGCACAACCCTGCCGGCATATTCGCCGCGAAAATCTTTGCCGTTGGCGCCATGGCATTCGGTGCAATATTTCTTATAGATCGGCGCGCCCTGCGCAGCGAGATCCTTGTTAATTGCAAATGGATAAACCGGCGCGGCGAGATTCCGCAGCCAATCGGCGACGCGTTTCAAGCTTTTTCGGTCCCCGGTCGGCGGCGTAATCCCAGTGCCCATCGCCGCGCTGCGATTACGTTCTTCGAGTGAGACATTATTGCCATCCCAGTGCAGATTCATTTTCAGCGTTTCGCGCTGGCCTTGGTTCCAAATCGACGGGAAATCCGTAGTCCCGATCCGTTCGTTTTCAGCGAGTTTATCGGCGGGAAAATTAAAATAGGCTTTCAGGGGATTGAACGTGTCGACGCGGCCCGGTCCCCACTCCGGCTGTTCTTTGATGAAGCTCAAGCGGTCACGCAGCGTTAGAATTCGCTCACGCATGAAGTAAATGCCGTAGAAACGCAAGACCACCCGGTCGATGAGCGGCAGCTTTCTGAGGCCCTCGCGTTTTCGGATGATATCGATTTGCAGCAAAATGTCTTGCGGCGTGAAACGCCGGTCTTCCCCGGTCGCAAAGAGAAATCTCATGAACGCGCGAAAATCGAAGGTATTGGCCGGCATTGCGGCATAAACTTTTGGCTCGCTCTGTGGCGCTTCCCGCACCGTGCCAGCGTGGCAAAAGGCGCAGTTGAGCCAGACTACGTCAAAACCCAAATAGCGACGCTGTGACATACCGACGGGGAGCTGTTTGCCCTTTTCGAATACGAAACCGACCGACTGCCAGCCAGTTCCATTCCCGGGCAGCTTATCGCTGAATAGCTCCGGGAGCGCCCGCCAGATCCAATAGGGGATGCCGAACTCATGCTCGCTGCCGAGCGATCCATATTTGAAGTGATCGAGATCGTCTTGATAATGCACCGGTGAATCAGCGCCGAAGCGGCCGAGAAGCACGGCGCCCGCCAATAGAATGACTGCGAACGCGGCTACGGCAACGACACCGACACGGTATAAGAAGCGTTGACCCGAGGACATCTCATTGTTCTCCTGTGTTAGCCTTCGAGCGCCGCGGGCGTGCTTACGCACTCACGTCGTCCCGGTTTCAGCCGAAGAAACGATCGTTTCGAGCTCCGCAATTCGCTTTCAATGAGATTGCGACGTTCCACGTAGAAATAAACGAGTAGAATATTTGGCGCGATAGCTTATGGATATCGCGGAAAAGTTCCGGCCAAACGTTATGTCGCGATAGCTGGCATCGCCCCGATGCCGGCACCGCACGGGTATTTGCCTCGGATCGATGGTTTCCCGCACGCGCGATCGCCGTTAGAATTTCAGCGCGAAATCTATCAGGCGTTTTTTGTCCCAGTAGACTTTTCCTAAATACAGCTTAGGTTCGATTTGGCGGATTTCATCGCGAATCCACTGAGCAACAAAAGACGTGTCGGAGTAATCCAGAACGATGCATTCTTTGCCGTCAAGCCAGCTCGACCCCTTGTAGACCTTGGCGATAATAGCGTTGAGCCCAAAAGGAAGAATCTTGTTTTTGAGAACGCCCTTCTTGGCGTCGAATACCTTTCCTTGCCAAGCGAAGAGGTTGATGAACTGAGCGACGGTTGGGCTGAATGTCGTCCCGGGCGCCACGATCGCCGTGCCTTCCGCTTCCCCGTCCGGGATACTACCAACGAGACTGTCGGTAAAAAGAGTGTCGAGCTCAGATTGCGACATGGTTAAGAGTTTCGCCACATCGTAAGTCATCGTAGGTCCCTCCCCTGCTTGTCTATGCTTTTTGCAATCAAGTCGCTTTGCACGCTGCACAAGGCGCGAGCGGAAAATTCGACAAGGTTAATGTCACATATCTCAGCGTTCGCCGTCAAGAAAATTTCGCGTGGAAGCGGGGATCTGACGAGGCAAACTCAGTCAACGCGCGCGCAAAAAACCAATTTTCAATTGCGATTCGAAGAAATTTTTGTCAAATTCAAAAACAAACAGGGTATGATGCGCACAAAGACCGCCATTCTTTCCATCGCCGATCTCAAGGCCGAAGACCTGCCGGTCTTGCGCGAAGTATTTCGAGCGCTGCCGGGCGTGGAAAAAATCGATTTCAGTTTAGAACGCAGCGTCGCTGTGCTCGAATTCGATCCGAGTCAATCGCACATCGACGACTTTTTGCGCGCCGCGTTGAAGGCAGGATTTCAGATACTGTAGAAGTTCAAAGTCCCGCGTTCAAAGTTCAACGTCAAGTCAGATGTTCGGCCCTTTGAACCTTGAACATGGAACCTTGAACTGAAACTGAAACTCAGTCTCCGGCGACCATCATCTGTGCAATCTTGACCGTGGGAGAGGCAATCCGCCCGCGCATTTCCAGATCATTACCGACCATCTCGATGTTTTGAAACATGTCCTTCAGATTGCCGGCAATCGTAATCTCTTCTACCGGATAGGCGAGTTCGCCGTTTTCTATCCACAAACCGGCCGCGCCGCGAGAATAGTCGCCCGTAACCATGTTGACACCGAAGCCGATCATCTCGGTTACGTAGAGGCCGGCCTTGACCGAAACAATGATATCCTCTGGAGTATCTTTACCCGGTGCCAAGTAGAAGTTAGCGGGCGAAACTCCCGGCGGTTCAGCGACGGATCGGGAGGCATTACCGGTGGAAGCCATGCCTAATTTTTTGCCGCTATAAGTATCGAGCAGGTAACTTTTAAGCTCTCCCTGGTCGACGATCAATTTCTTCCGAATCGGCAATCCTTCACCGTCGAACGGACGCGAGCCGTGCGCGCCCGGGATCGTGCCGTCGTCGATCACCGTCAAGTGCTCCGAGCCGATCTTCGTGTCCAGCTTGCCGAGCAAAAAAGACGCGCCCTTGTATAGCGAATAACCGGATAAAGCGGAAGACAAGTTGCGTAGCAGAGAAGCAGCCATTTCGGGATCAAACACCACGGGACATTCGCAGGTCTTGATCTTGCGGGCGCCGAGCCGCCTGAGCACGCGCTGCGCCGCTCGTTCACCGACGCTCTTGGGCGATTCGAGCTTGGAGAACTTACGATTCGAAGAATACCAGTAATCGCGCTGCATCGAACCATTCTGGGAAGCGACCGGGGCGACCGAATGACCGAAGGTCGAACCTGAATATTCGCCGGAGAAGCCGTGGCTGGTGACGTAAATCACCCGGCCAAAGTGATTGGAAAACTCTGCCCCTTCGGAATTGGTTATCCGCGAGTCGTAAGTCAGGGCGTTTTTCTCCGTCTCCAAGGCCATTTGAATCTTGTCATCGACTAGAATGGCGCGCGCCGAGTCGTCAATCAGATCCAATTGCGGTAGGTCGCGCGCCAGATCGGCTGCGTTCGGCAATCCGCTGTGCGGGTCCTGCGCCGTTACTTTGGCCATTCTTACGGTATCGTCGACCAGTTTCTCAATGGATTTTTTTGAAATGTCGGAGGTCGAGGCCGACGCCGAGCTGTTGCCGAAAAACAGGCGCAAGCCCAAGCGCTTCTCGCCCGCCTGGCTGATTTTTTCAACTTCTCCCATCCGCACAGTGACAAAGAACGAGTCGCTCTCCACCATTACCGCATCGCCTTGCGACGCGCCCTTCGCTTTCGCCATGTCCAAGATTTCTCGGCCTAGTGCCTGGCTCAATTCGAACCGTTCCATAAGCGTCCTACTAACCGTTCAAAAGGTTCAAATCCTTCAAGCCGTTCAAAACGTTTAAGATTTCAATTCGATTAACCGTTTGAACGTTTTGAACTAATTGAACGACTTGAACGATATTTGTTAAGCCCTCGTTCCGCCCACCGTCAACCCGTCGATGCGAATCGTCGGCAGCCCAACGCCGACCGGCACTGACTGTCCATCTTTGCCGCAAGTGCCGACGCCTTCATCCAATTTAAGATCGCAGCCGACCATGGAAACGCGCGTGAGCACATCGGGACCGTTGCCGATCAGTGTCGCCCCTTTCACCGGTTTGGTAACTTTCCCGTCTTCGATCAAGTAGGCTTCGCTCGCTGAGAAGACGAATTTGCCGCTGGTGATGTCCACTTGGCCGCCGCCGAAGGAAACGGCGTAGAGTCCCTTCTTTACAGAGCGAATAATATCTTCCGGCTCGGACTCTCCGGCGAGCATGAAAGTGTTGGTCATGCGCGGCATCGGAATATGCGCGTAGCTTTCCCGCCGCCCGTTGCCGGTGAGCGGCATCTTCATCAAACCGGCATTGAGCTTGTCCTGAAGGTAGCCCTTGAGAGTGCCGTTCTCAATGAGCACGGTTCGATGGGTTGGCGTTCCCTCGTCGTCGACATTGATCGAACCGCGCCGCGATGGCATGGTGCCGTCGTCAACCACGGTGCAAAGTTCCGATGCCACCTTTTGGCCGATGCGATCGGTGAACGCGGATGTCTTCTTCCGGTTAAAGTCACCCTCCAGGCCGTGGCCGATGGCTTCGTGCAGCAGGATTCCCGGCCAGCCTGCTCCCAACACGACGTCCATCGACCCAGCGGGGGCATCGATGGCGCTAAGATTGAGGACGGCTTGGCGCACCGCCTCGCGCGCATAGCGCTCATAGTCGCGGTTATCGACAAAGAAGCCGAACTCAACTCTGCCGCCACCGCCGAAACTGCCGATCTGCCGCTTGCCCTCCTCCTCAACAATACAAGTGACGTTGAGCCGCGTGAGCGGCTGGATGTCTCCTACGACCAGGCCTTGGGAGGTCGCAACCAAAATCACTTTAGCTTCGCTGCCGAGGGAGACAAAGACGTTCTTCACGCGGGGATCGAGGCTACGGGCAAATTTATCGATCTCGTAGAGTAGCTCGACTTTTTTTTCCAGGGCGACGTCATTAACCGGAGTTTTGACTGGATACAGATCATGAATCTCACCATGGGGTTGTCCGACCGGTACCGGCACTTGAGACTGGCGGGTCTGCGCGATGTAGCGCGCCGTGCGCGCGGCAATTTCCAAGTTCTCGATCGTGATATCATCGGTGTAGGCATAGCCGGTTTTAGTATCGGCGAGCACGCGCACGCCGACGCCATTTGCCGTCGATTGTGAGCAGTTCTTGACCAGTCCTTCCTCGAGACTGACGCCCTCGTTCGGGAGGTGATTATGGCCCAGAAAAAAATTGTCCACATTGTCGGTACCGGCACAATCGGGGAACCTCTCGTGGGTATCCTATCAACCTTTAAGGAGCAGTTTGGTATCGATGAAGTGACGTTTCACAAGCGTACCCCGCTGCTGACCGATCGCTCGAAAGTTGTGGTCTCCTGCCGGGAAGGGGCGAAGCTTGCCGTCGACAAAGAGCGCTGGCAGAAATTCGTCGAAATGGGGATGGAACCCAGCTTCGAGGCCGAGGAGGCGATTGAGCGCGCCAACGTGATCATCGATTGCACCCCTGTGGGCAACGAAAACAAGGAAAAACTCTATAGCAAGCATGCCGGCAACGGCCGCGGCTTTATCGCCCAAGGCAGCGAATACGGGTTTGGCAAGATGTACGCTCGCGGCATCAATGACAAAGCTTTGGAAAGAGGCAAGGATCAATTCATTCAGGTCGTCAGCTGCAACACCCACAATCTGGCCGTCCTTATCGATACCCTCGCCCTGGGTCCTGAAAAGGAAGACAACCTCGAAGACGGCCGCTTCGTCTGCATGCGCCGCGCAAATGATCTGAGCCAAGAGGGAGAGTTCATTGCGGCGCCCGAAGCCGCCAAACATGATGATGAGCGTTTCGGCACGCATCAAGGTAGAGACGCGCACTACCTCTTTAAGACGCTCGGACTGGATCTGAACATCTACTCGTCGGCGCTCAAGCTAAATACACAATACATGCACACGATCCACTTCAACTTGAAGCTCCGCCGGGGTATTAGCAAAGACGAAGCGATGCGGCGGTTGAAGGCGAACGGGCGCGTGGCACTGACCAACAAGAAGTCGTCGGCCTCGGTATTCTCGTTTGGCCGCGACCACGGCATGTTTGGCAGGATTCTAAATCAAACGGTAATCGTGACTCAGAGCGTGGCAATGAGGAGTGACAAAGAAATTATCGGCACCTGCTTTACGCCGCAGGACGGTAACTCTCTTCTCAGCAGCATCGCCGCAACGCTATGGTTTATGTACCCCGATTCCTATGAGGAAAAGCTCTCGGCGGTCAGGCCATATTTCTTCAATGAGATATAGAGCACAGGAAATTTCTCTGACGAGGGTCGAGAGCGCCACGCTCGTGAATCTTTTTTTTATTCTCTGACGCCTTGCGTATCAATTCCTTCAAAGCGAACGGTATCGCCCGTCTGAATACCGTAGCGGCTTCCCAGCCCGCCATTGATCTCTAATACGTACTGACTTGGAGCTCTCACCGATCGTGGATCGAGAGAAAATGGCTCGGTCTTTTCGACAATCCCAACGATCTTGCGATCGCGGTTGATGAAAATCATATCCAATGGAATTGGCGTATTTTTCATCCAAAAGGTCTGCTGGGACTCAACGGGAAACAAAAAGATCATGCCATGGTCGTCGGCGAGCTCTCGGCGATATTGTAGACCCATTTCTCTTTTTCCGGCGGTGTCGGCGATCTCGACGAAGAACGCAATTTCACGCCCGGCTTTAGTGGAAATCGAAACTTTTGGTTGCGCTTGACACGCAGTCACGCTGAGCAGCGCAGCAAGAACCACCACGAAAATAAGAGTTCGCCGAGCCGGCATGTCACTTGGCGAGACTTCTGACGACGATCTCAGCAACATCCAAAACTTCCATAGCGGTCTCGGGCTCTTCTTTCGCTGTCTCTTCGGTGATCATGCGCATGCAGAAAGGGCAGCCGGTGGCGACGGTCTTGGCACCGGTCTGTTTTAGCTCACGGTAACGATTCGTACCGACTCGTTCCGTTCCCTTCTCTTCTTCTTTCCAAAACTGGCCACCGCCCGCGCCGCAGCAGAAACTGTTGCTGCGGTGACGCTTTGGCTCGGTCAGTTTTGCGCCAGTGGACTGGATCAACGCGCGCGGTTGGTCGAAAATGCCGTTGTGCCGGCCGAGATAACACGGATCATGAAAAGTCACTGAACCATTGGCTTCAGCAGAAAGCTTGAGCTTTCCGCCTCGGATCAGCTCGTCAATGAATTCCGTGTGGTGCTTGACCACGTAGTTGCCGCCGAATTGCGGGTACTCGTTGGCAATCGTGTGAAAACAATGGGGGCAAGTGGTGATGATGGTCTTGGGCTTGATCTCGTTCAGGACCGCGATATTTTCCTGAGCCATCTGCGCAAACAAATACTCGTTGCCGGTGCGGCGCGCGGTATCGCCGGTGCATTTTTCATTCTTGCCCAGCACCGCCCACTCAATCCCGGCAGCATGGAGCAACTCGGCCATGCTGCGCGCGATCTTTTGTGCGCGCGGATCAAACGCCACCGCGCAGCCGACCCAGTAGAGCACCTGGGAATCGGGCCGTTCCTCTAGCGTGGGAACAGCAAACGGCAAGCCTTTTGCCCAAGCCAGTCGTTCACCGGCGGGCATGCCCCAGGGATTCCCGGCACGCTCCATGTGATTGAATGTGTTTTGCAGACCCTTGGGAAACTCCGCCGCAGCGAGTACGCGTTCACGCCGCACGTCGATGATATGGAGCATCTGCTCATTTCCCACCGGGCAAACTTCGATACAAGCATTGCAGGTCGTGCAAGCCCATGTCGCCTCTTCGTTCAAGGCAAAGTCGAGCAGCGGCCGCGGGCTTTCTTGTCCCGCGGAAAAGGCCGGAAATATTTTGTTGAGCTCGTAGCGCTCGTTAATAAGAATGGCCGCGGGACTGAGGGCTTTTCCGGTGTTCGTCGCCGGACAAACATCCTGGCAGCGATTACACATGATGCAGGCGTAAGAGTCCAACAGCCGGGGCCAAGTGAAATCTTCGAGCTTCGCCGCGCCGAACACTTCTTCCTTCTCGAAGTCCATCGGCTGGAGCACGCCAGGTCGGTTTTTCTTCAACGCCAACTTGATCGGCGCGAGAAAGATATGAATATGTTTGGAGCGGGGAAAGTAAGGGATGAACAGGAGAATCGATCCCAGCGCGCCCCACCAGAAGAAATGATTGAGGATCGCTAACGTGCCATGGTCAGTTCCGATAAACCATGCCGCCAAGAAGGAGCCGACCGGTTGAAACGCATCGCCGCCTTCCGGGGCCAGCTGCGATGCCTTGAATAAGAGTCGGCAGCCGACGTGAAAGATGATAAAGCCGGCAACGACTGACGAATCGCGAAAAATTCCCGCTCGTACCTCCGGCTGCACTGGAACATTGGCGGGAAAATCGAAATCCTTAGGCCGTACGAACCACCGTCGAAGCACCATGCCGATGATTCCTGTCAGCACACCCGCTGTCAGTAAGTCAGCAGCCAAATTAAACAGACTCCAAGCTCCGCCGCTCGCGCGAACGCCCAGGAAACCTTCGAGCACATCGACCAGGTTGACGAGAAAATAGAAAACAAAACCATAGAAGATAAGCGCATGCAAGAACGAAACGATCGGACGTTTCTTGATAACCGATTGCTGGGTCAGAACGATCCAGATCGCCCGCCGAATGCGTTGGCGAAGATTATCAAAGCGCGCGTCCGGTTTGCCGCGCGCGATCGCGCGATAGACGTCATAGAACTTTTTGCCGCCGTAATAGAGCGAGCCCAACGCAAGCAGCACAAAAAGAATTTTCTCCACCGTTGTTAGCATGCGGGTCTCATTGACCTCCGTTTCACTCCCCTCTTATCGTTGCCGGAATAAGTGTGTCAAACAGTCGGGTAAAAAACCCGCCCGCGGGAACGATTCGCTTCCCGCTCTGTATCGTTAGCAAGACACTTTTTTATTTAACGCTAACCTGTTCGACGCGGCAAGGCGCCGTAAGCTTGGATGGCGCGGACCATCGGTGCATGAATTTACGGGGTCTGTTGGCAATGACGGGGGTTGTCCCGTTTCTTGAGTTCAACCGGGGAAGCCCAGCCGTTTGGATAGCTCACTGCCGGCCCTTAATAACGCCGGCGCGATATCGTTATTGATCCTCTCGTCGGTCAATCGATGCTCGGGGCCCACCACCACCAACGTGCCGACAAGCGATCGGGTATAGTCCCGGACGGGCACGGCGATAGCATTGACGTCTTCGGCAAACTCACCGCGTTCCACGGCATAACCTGATTCCCCGATCATCGTCATCTGTTCGCGCAATGCACTTCTGTCGACGATCGTCTTGTCAGTGTAACGCTCTAACCGGTCCCCCAAATTTTGATTTGCGCCGCCCTCGGCTTCAAATACCAGATGCACCTTGCCCGCGGCGGTGCAATAAACCGGAAGCACCGTGCCCAAGAACGATACCACCCGCACGGTACGCGCGGGCTCGACAAAATCGAGAGGAATAATCGAGCCCCCTTTTCGGATCGCGACATATGCGCTTTCTTTAGTCACCTTCGCCAAATCATCGAGGATCGCTCTGGACTGCAATAGTAAACCCATTTGATGAATAAATGTCTGTCCCAACTGCAAACATTTGAGACCCAACCGATAATTTTCTGTGATCTTGTTCTGTTCGATGTAACCCCGCGCTTCGAGCGTCGCCAGCAGACGAAAGACGTTGTTCTTGTGCAGCTTAAGCCGCTTGCTAAGCTCCGTAACGCCAATTTCATCAACATTGCCGTTGAACTGTTCCACCACGTCGAGCGCGTGTGATACAGACTGAATGACATAATTGGACTTCTCGCGCCGAACCATGTTTCCTCCCCGGTGTACGTCTTGCTTTGAAGCGACTTTAGATCATTCCAAAAAGGCGTTTTAACGTGGTCGATGGTGATTGTCAAATGCGTAAGCACGCGGCGCAACTCCTTAACTCTGTGGCAACATCGGCCAAATTTTAGCGTCGAAATCAATCCGCTTAACGGGTCATTGCAAGGTGATTTACACACAACGTTTTGCGCGACAGGCGGCAAGAAGGCTGCTCGTGTTCTCGTGGAGCTCCTTTCAGAACAACACTGCCGATCCGGAACGCTGTTGCGCCCGCGGCTGACGATGAATACTTGACCGGCAACAGCCATTGCGGCAGTATGGGTGCATGATCGTACGGTTGGCAGTCGCGCAGTTCGTCTTGGCATGGTGGCGCTGGCTACTGAGACAGCGTCTTCACCGTGGCTGATTCCCATCTAAAAAAGTGAGTTCTTAAGATAAGGGCCATAGGTGATAAACTTATGGCCCTTTTTGTTTTTTGGCCCTTTTTGTTTTTGTAAGGACACATGATTCAACCTACCTACAAAGAATTTTGCCGACTTGCCAGACAGGGCAACTTGATACCCGTCTACCAGGAGTTGCTGATGGACCTGGAGACGCCGTTATCCTTTTTTAAGCGGCTTGAGCGCGATCGCTATTCGTTCCTGCTTGAAAGTGTGGAAGGAAGCGAACGATGGGCCCGTTATTCATTTTTGGGAACTTCTCCGCACCGGGTTTTTAAATCCCGCGGCAATCAGGTCGAAATCGCCGAGAATGGTAAATTAAAGAAATTAGTTTCCGAAGTGCCACTAGATCTACTTCAAGAGCTGTTGAAAGACTGCCGGCCGGTGACGGTGCCCGGGGTTCCGCCGTTTTTTGGCGGCGCGCTCGGTTACGTGTCTTACAACGCCGTAGAACAATTTCATGAGATCACCAATAGCAAGCAAGATCCCCTCGGCATGCCGGAGATTTTCTTCGTTTTTGTGCAAACTCTGGTTGCCTTCGACAATTTGAAACACACGATTAAAGTCATCGACAACGTTGAAATCAATGAAAAAATAAATCTCCGGCGTGCCTATGACGCGTCGGTCAAGCGAATTCGCAAGGTCATTGGTAGTCTCCAGAAGAAGCCGCGCGGGATCGAGCCGCGAGATCTGAACCAGAGCAACGGCAATCGAAAATTTCGTTCTAATCTAACACAACAAGGTTTTGAAAAGGCGGTGACCCGAGCTAAGGAATACATAAAGGCCGGCGATGTGATTCAAGTGGTACTTTGCCAAAGGCTCGAAACCGAGACGAGCAGCGATCCGTTCGAAATCTATCGTGCCCTGCGATTCATCAATCCGTCGCCTTATATGTTCTATTTGGAGTTGGAAGATCTCCGAGTCATCGGTTCATCACCCGAAACCATGGTGCGATTGACCGGTAACACTATCGAGCTCCGTCCAATTGCCGGAACGCGCCGGAGAGGCGCCACCCCTGAAGAAGAGCGAGCGCTCGAAGATGACTTGCTCGCTGATCCCAAGGAGCGTGCTGAACATATCATGCTGGTCGACCTGGGCCGCAACGATGTCGGTCGCGTCGCCGAAATCGGCACGGTCGAGGTCAATGAGCTGATGGCTATTGAACGCTACTCACACGTGATTCACATCGTCTCCAATGTCCGCGGCAAACTAGCAACGGACAAATCTGCTTTCGATCTGTTTGTCTCGGCCTTTCCGGCGGGAACTGTTTCCGGCGCGCCAAAAATCCGCGCGATGCAGATCATTAGCGAGCTCGAACCGCAAAAGCGCGGACTTTATGCCGGCGCCATCGGCTATTTCGGCTACAACGGCAATCTCGACACCTGTATCGTTATCCGCACCATCTTGATGAAGGGCAAGAAGGTTTTTATTACGGCAGGCGCCGGTATCGTCGCCGATTCCGATCCGCAGCTGGAGTACCAAGAGACGCTCAACAAAGCGCGTGCCATGCTAAAAGCCGTCGATCTTGCTGAACAGTGGAGGAAACGATGATATTGTTGATTGACAATTACGACTCCTTCACCTTCAACCTGTACCACTATCTGGGCGAGCTCGGTGCCAGTATAAAAGTTTATCGAAACAATAAAATTGCCTTGGACGAGATCGCAGCGTTGCGACCGGAGAAGATCGTTATTTCGCCGGGCCCGTGCACGCCGAACGAGGCAGGCATTTCATGCGATACGATCAAGCGTTTCGGCGCAGAGATTCCGATCCTTGGCGTCTGCCTTGGCCACCAATCCATTGGTGCCGCGTACGGCGGCGCGATCGTACGCGCGCCGTCGATCATGCACGGCAAGCGCTCAGAGGTCACTCACGATGCGTTGACGATTTTCCGGGAAGTGAAAAACCCTTTCGCCGCCATGCGTTATCATTCTTTGGTGATTGACCCGCGAAGCTTACCGGCGGACTTAACCGTCAGTGCTCAGACCTACGACGGAGTCATCATGGGGGTACGTCATAAGACTTTCCCGGTGGAGGGTGTGCAATTTCATCCCGAATCGATCCTCGCCGAGGAGGGTAAAAAGCTGCTCAAGAATTTTCTGGATTACTATTGAGCCGTCGCGCGATGAAGTTACTCTGCTTTCAGGCAAAGCGCTTTCGCTGGAAAACCCATTCAAAAACTCTTCCAGATGTTCACGATCGCGACATTGACCAGGAGGTCGCCGAAACGATTGTCGTGTTCGTCCACGCTGAAGCGTCCGATGCCGCTGAAGAACGCTACGGTTCGGTGTCACGTCAGGTTCTCAAACATATCAAATGGCTCGCCAACAAGCGGGGCCTCAAGAATATCGTGCTCCACTCTTTCACGCATCTCGGCGGCGAAACCGCCCAACCGGCTGTCGCCGACTCATTCATTGACGTCGCCGCCCAACGGTTGCGCGATACCGGTTATCAGGTCTGGACGACACCCTTCGGTTACTTCTGCGAATGGGACCTCAGCGTCTATGGTGAAAGTCTGGCCAAAGTATGGAAAGAGATCCATTGAGCCAAAGCTTGAAACGCGCGCTTTGCGCCGCTTTTCATCGTACACAGCGGACAATGGACGGATTCGAAAGCATGTTACTATAACGAGTTAAATCAAGTTGACTCACGGAGGCCGCCAATGACTCGATACGTCAATCTCATAATGGCAGCGTTACTGGTAGTCTTAATTTCGCTCGCCGCATCAGCGTGTAAGAGCAAGGAGAAACCGGTCGCGCTCAAGGAGCTTCCCGACCTCAACGAACAAACGCGGGCCTACGTCACTGTCGAGCGTACCAAGGTCCGCGCCGGCCCCGGGACGCAGTTTCGTGCCATCGCCGACATAGGCCCCGATGCCAAAGTCAACGTCGTCGGAAAAGATGGCGATTGGGTACTGATTGTTTCAAAAAAAGGCAACGCGCCCGGCTACATCGAAATGGCTTCGGTAAAAGCTTGGGAGGGTGAGGTTAAAGAAGGCTTGAACCCGCAAGCCGAGGGCAAATACGAAACGGTTGCAGATACGCAGGTACGGAGTGGACCGGGTCTCCACTACCCTGTGGTGGCAAATATTGCCAAGGGAACTAAGCTCAACGTGGTCGAAGAAGAAAAAGGCTGGCTCAAGGTCGAATCCAAGCGGGGCAACAAACCGGGTTACGTCGACGCAAGTTTGGCAAAACCCGCTGTGGAACGGTGAAGCAAAAGCGCATCTCGCTTACGGGTCGAATTCGTAATTTCGGTCGGTGCTCTCACGCAGCCGACGAACGACAGCCTAGACTGACCCATTCTTTCGACCAAGCGGGAGCAGAGGCTAACAAAGCTTTAATAGGTCCGCCGCCGTGTCACCCAAAATTTTCTTTATACTTTTTTCGTCCAGCGGTAAATTGCGAATGGTCTCGATGTAGTTTTTCAATTCCTTCATCCCTTTCCCGGTGTCTGTATTCACTCCGGTAAAATCCTGCGGATAGTCGCTGGCAAAAACCATGCGTTCCGGACGAATCCCTTGCAGCGCACAATTAAGCGCGGCGATACCTCCTTCGAATCCGGCCATGTCGAAATAAACCTTATCGTAGTACTCGCCGAACGGCCTCTTGAGCATACCAAAGCGGTAGCCCTTTCCAATCAGACGATCTTTGACCGCGGCGATACCGCCGCCGAAGTGGGCCATGACGATCTTTAGATTGGGCACCCGATCGAAAATGCCGCCGGCGATGAGTCGTGTTATCGCGACCGTAAGATCGACCTCGCGCCCTAACACGCGCGGCAGATCATAATCCTTTAAGTGCTCGTAACCTGTCGGCACCAACGCCGGGTGGACAAAAACCGGAACATCGAGGGCACAGACCGTTTCGTAAAAGTCGTAAAGTTTCGGCGAGTCGAGAGAGAACCCACCAACCTGCGACGTAATCGTCACTCCGTGCAGTCCGAGATCGCCAATTGCCCGGCGCAACTCGTCGAGCGCCGTTTTCCCTTCGAGGATCGGCGCCTGAGCCAAACCGACAAAGCGGTGCGGATATTTTTTTTGAATGGCAGCGAGATCGTCGTTGATGAAACGGCATTCCTCAAGCGGCGCAGACCAGCCAAGCAAGCACGAAAGCACAGACAGATCGATGCCCGCTTGAGCCATATCATCGAGCTGCAAATCCAAATCGTATAAACGCCGATGCATCGTCGTCGCGGGCAGACCGCCTTCCTCGAGCATGGTCCTGCCGGTCTCCGAATAGAGTCCTCGCTTCTTGGCTAATTGCACGGGGATGTAGTGATGCTGGAAATCGATGACCATCTATTCTTCGCCCCTCTCTCGCTGCTTCCTTGACGTTGTCATTACGGAACACTCGCGCCCGCGGCTGCTGAATGACTGCGGCACATCCGCAACTGCTGTGTAAGCTTTCCTAACATGAGACGATAGCTCTCAGCCAGCCACCTGTGGTGTTGTCATATCGAGCAACATGTCAGCAGAATAGACGAGTAGCGCCAACTATTTCTTAAAGGATCATGTGTCGAGTCACACTTTCACGACAATCGCACCCGACTTCGTGCCTACGATCTAGACACTGTCAGATTTCTGCCCGCTCGAAAACCGAGGGTACACAGGCACAATTTTGTCTGTGGAAGAACCGGCGTAACCTTCGTCAATCGCTGCCAAGATCGTCACGCTTTGACGTCCATGAGTGCCACCTACTTCGGGACGTCAGGCGGATTTGCCTAGATCAACGGCGGTCTAGCGTGTCCGTTTCGCGATGAGAATCAGTCCCAACAAAATTTATATTCCTAGTCCGCTCCAACAATCCATCCAGAAGACTACGGTAATTTACTAAATTGCCATTCGTTCAACAACGTGACTGACTCACTGACCCAGCGCTGGTGATCGCGATTGGGCGGCACATCGGTTGCGTTATCTCGCTCCTCGACGACAGTTTCGAGTTGACGCGATGAGGTTTACTATGTCGAAGAGAATTTCGTGGACAGTGTTATGTTTCTTAACAGTTTTGATTTACGATCGACCGGCTTTTGCGGACGGCATGGTTCTTTTTGATTTCGACCAGATTCAAAGTCAGTCAAAAAAAGGCGTGAACGCTTCCGACGTCGAGGCGTACATGGAGGGGTTGTTTGGATCTGACATTTCCGTCAGTCAGAATACGACGGCGGGCAACTCGTTCTTAAATGTCGGCAAGGGAAAAAGCGCGTCGGGAATCACAATCGATTTCGGCGCCAATCCGATCGACTCGTTCAGCGTCGATTTTCAGCTCTTTAAGAACGCAAAAAGCTTCACCATCTTGGCCGATGGTGTCGTCATCAATCAGCAGATTTTATCGAAAGCTCAAAGAAAGGCAGGTTTGACGGGTCATCAGAGCAGCTATTTCTTCGATACTCCGGTTCAAACGTTACAGTTCGTAGGGTTGCAAAAGAAATCGTTTGCCATTGACAATCTGGTGATCAACATTCCATTGCCCACCGATAAACAATTGGACGACCTGGATGATCTGAACGAGGAATCCGAGAGCGATTCGAATGAGAATGGGAACAATTCCTCCGGAAACGGCCTGCCTGGCGGAGCAGGCGCCGGCGGCGATAGCATCATCACCAACCAAGTCACCGCGGCCGTGCCCGAACCGTCGTCGCTGTTGATGCTCGCAATCAGCCTGTGCGGCGCATGGTTCTCGCGTAGAGTTCTCGCGCTGTAAACCAGCTAAAAGCCCGCATGAATTCAGCTAACGAATTCGCGGCGAGTGCGCCGTTGTAGGCGGCTTGATTCTGAGACCCGCAACGACTCCGACTAATCCGACAAGCGCAAGACATGTAAAAGCGAACTGCTGCCCGCCGCTGGCGCCGAGCACGTTCTAGAGATAGAGCGGCGCGCACAGCGCGATTGAAAATGGATCATGTGGCTCAGAACCACAGTGGCAAGCGCCGCCGCAAGAGCCCTCTGCTTGAATATACTAGCCGTCAGAGTAAAAACAGCCGATCACCGTCCAGCCATTGCTCGCGCCGAATGTCAGGCCAACCAGAAGTGCTGGATAGCCGATTAGCACGGTTAGAGCGACGCCTTGCGCCACCCCGGTCGGTCACTGCCAATCAGCCAAGCGCATCGATCAAATGCTGAAAAAGTCCTTATTCATTAGGGAGTTACAATTTTCGCAGCGGTTCACGATTTTGTTCACAATTGCTCCTTTGCCAGCGACCGATCGCATTACCGCGACTAGAAAAATGTTCAAGAAATTGGCTACTTAGACGCAGTGGACGACAACTTTTTACTTGGCATATATTTGGCGATGTTAGATAATCGTCCTGTCCCAATTTCGAATAGGAGACCACAAATGGACAATCTGTTTGTCTGGATCGTAATGTTTGCCGGAGCGGTTATCGTTCTGCTGGGTATTTTCTTGGTGGCATCGGAGAAAGAACTCAAAGTCAAACGCCGCGAGATCGATGAATTGCTCACAAGACTGGAGAATGGCCCACAAGAAAATTCTACAGGCCAGCTGGTAACGCCGCAACCGAACAACTCCGCGGAATTGGCTGACCTTCGCGCGAGAAATCAAAGTCTCCAGACTCAACTAAACACGCTGGCAGGCAAGTTGGAATTGAGCGCTAGAACGATCGAGGAACTGCAAGCAACGCAGCACAGCACCGACGCCGCGCGCGCGACGATGCAAGAACTACATGCGGCGAACGACCGACTCAAAACAGAGGTGAACGAACTTAGAAACCGCCTGCAGGCAAGCGAAGCTCACATCACCGGCTCGGCGGCCGGCACCCAGGACGCGGACGACCGTCATGCTCAGCTGCAACGCGAAATGATGGCATTAAAGCACGAGCTCGAAGAAAGCCACGCCAACCTAAGAGAGCTTGCAAGCCTACAGCAGAAACTTGCCAGCGTGGACGCGCTGGAAGAAAGACATCGCGAGGAACGACAGCGAATGGAAAGCCGAATTGCTGAACTTGAGAAAGAGATTTCAATGGGTCAAGAACACGTCCGTGAGTTGGAATCCCTGCGAGATCGATTGGCCGAATCGGAACGCATTCAAGAGACTCTGCGCAATGAAAGCCGCCACCATGATGAGGAGATTGCTCGTTGGCGAGAACGCATCGCGGACGGCGAAGAAAACCGCAGACGGCTGGCATCGCTTCAGGCACCCTACGAGCAATTGATCGCCAAGCAAGCCGCGCTCGCCGAACAGCAGCGCGAGTTTCAAGACGAGGTCGCCGGCTTCGCCCGGATGATTGCCCTGCCAGCTCAAGAAAAGCCGCCAATGAGCTCGCCGTCGCATTCTCCTTCGTACGGCACCGAGCATTCGACTGGCGCGGATGATAAAACTCGATCGAGCGCCATGTCCCCCGCGGTTTTTGCAAATCCTCTGGAAAACGGCACGCAGGGCCCATCGAGCATCGCCCCGCAGGGCGATCGCGCAGCTGCGCCAGAGCACAAAACGGCGCGACGCTTCGGCATCTTTTCTGCCATAATCATGCTGGCGGCAGCGGCCGTGTTGGGCATCCAGTACTTGAATCCAAACGCTGGCGAATCGACGACTCCCACCGTCGTAGCCAGTGCGCCGCGGGTAACAGTGTCATCGGTCACGGCCTTGTCCAGCGCGAACCCGCAACCGACTGCAATCGAACCGGCAACAGTCACCACGGCACCGATGACAAAGGATGCAAGCAAGCCGGCTGTTAACGAAAATAGAGAAACCCCAAAACCGACGCCGCTGGCTAAACAGGAGCCACGCGCGGTCGGTACCTACGAAATTACTCGGCCCGGCCGGGTTTACGCCGCGCCAACTGAGTCATCGGAGCTGATCGATGAAATTGAGCCGGGAGTGAAGGTCAACGTTGTCAATACCCGCGACGGCTGGTTCGAAATCCATTCAAAACATGGACGCCCGCCCGGATTCATTCGCCAAGAAGTTGCCGTGCGGGTTGCCGGGCGTAATTAGAAGCTCACCATCGCTCGCTTTCTTTTTTAAGCCGCACGCAGATCAAATCACGACACGCAGTAATAGCCGCTCAAACAAGCTTTCTCAGCAGTGAGTGGATCGTCTTGTTCTTGTGAATCTCTCGTCTCAAACTCGCCAGATGTGCCTCGTTGAGGATCAACGGGCCGCCCTGAAAGATCCCGTCGTGATAATAGCAAAAACGCAGTGATTTCACTCCGGAATCGAACGACAAGAGCTGGACACACGGCTCATGGTACTGGGTAACTGACCGCGCTTCTTCAGTGATCCAGCCGCCGCCCCAATGCAGTTTGAAACGCCGCTTGCCAAGCTCTTTCTTTTTCATGGTAATCTTGTAAAAGTTTCTCTGGCTCCTTGCAACATCTCTCGATCATGCGTCTGCACTTTCGAGCTCACGGCGACGGTGTCCCCTTGATCATCGCCCACGGCTTTCTCGGTTCGCTCGACAACTGGCGGACCATGAGTACACGCCTCGCAGCACATTACCGGGTGTACGCTGTCGATCTGCGTAATCACGGGCGGTCACCACACAGCGAAATCATGAACTATCTAGTCATGGCACAGGATCTCCGCGAATTTATCGAAGATCACTGTCTGCGGTCGCCGGTCATACTCGGCCACTCCATGGGCGGCAAGGTTGCCATGCAGCTTGCACTGCAAAACCCGGAACAGGTCGACAAGCTTGTCATTGTCGATATTGCGCCGAAAAGCTATCCGTCGATGCACGGGCAGTTGCTGGCCGCTCTCCGCGGTCTCCAGTTGCAAGCCTACAAATTCTTTGGCGAGATCGACAGCGCCCTCAGCGGGGCGATTCCCGATCCACTTGTTAGACAATTCCTTTTGAAAAATCTGACACGCGACCCGCATGAAGGATTTCGTTGGCGCATCGCGCTTGATGCCATCGTCGAAAATTACGATGAGCTGACCAAAGCCGTTGCCGCCGGGTCTCCGTTTATCAAGCCCGCTTGCTTTATCCGCGGCGGGCGCTCGAATTTTCTAGTGGAACAGGATTATCAATCGATTCGCGGATACTTTCCACGAGCTCAATTCAAAACGATCGCCAGCGCCGACCATTGGGTCCACATTGACGCCCCCGATGAGTTTTATAGAATCGTGACTGACTTTCTCGCTGCTT
>WNGE01002685.1_pt1 | contig 27660 bp, 25 predicted proteins | sample 5400651 | NCBI WGS metagenome assembly WNGE01 (sample SAMN13153370, study PRJNA577476) | soil metagenome | isolation source: 60 cm soil or saprolite under grassland replicate 2 | place: USA:California | collected 2016-06-15 | reverse complement strand
AGGAAGAGATCGCGCGTGCAGGAGAGCCGCATCTGCGTCTCGATGCGGATTTGCCATGCATCCCGCGACATCGTCCACGTCCGTCGCAGTTCAGCCAGTGCGCTGAGCGGGTCGTCCTCCTCGACGTGAAACCGGGACTTGCTCTCCGTGCCCAATTCAAGGCCGATCCGGTCGATGCGCTCGATACGCATATCACCGCGATGAATTATCGTCGGCTTCTCAGGTGACGCCGACTCGGGATCAGGCAACAGCGACAGCAGCGCGTCTGTGGCCCCGGGCGGGCGTACCGGCAGACCGAGTGTGCCACCCGAAATGCGTAGCGTCGCCTTCTCGGGACTAGGCCAGATCATCGGCCAATAAGCCGTGGACAGGGCGAGCCTTATCCTGTGGCCGGCCGGGAACACCGAGCCTGCATCGTTGAGCTTGATACGCACCCGGTACTGCTGCCCCACCGCCAGCAGCGCAGGCCTTTCGTGTCCGTCGCGATGCGTGAGGTTGAGTACGCCATAGCTGACACGCAACGATTCACCGGACGGGTGCACATCGCATAACCGAACCACCAGGTTCGCAATCGGCCTGTCGCATGCGACGTCGAGCGTGACGATCACCGCGCCGAGGATCTCGATCGGCGCATCGAGTGGCGGCGTCTCCAAAACCAGCGAGCGCGCGTCGTCTTCCCGTTGATCATCTGCTTGATCGTGTCCACGACCGAATGGAACCCAGCTTCCCGAACATTTACCAACGGTCTGCGGCGAGCACAGTGCACGAGCGGTGAATTGTGCCGCTTCGTTTCGCAGCCCCTCGTCAGTCAAGAACAGGCGCTGAGGTGTTATGCTCGGCGGCGGCCATGAAGGTTCAGCAACCCACCGGCCTGGCAACGCCTTGTGATGGGACGCAGGTTGCACGCTTTCGGTCATCCAAGCGCGCAGCATGGGCTCATCCGCTACGCCCGTATCGATGCCCTTGAGCGGAAGCCGATCTGCGGGCCGGGAAGTGCAAAATGCGGATAACCGTGGGCCCACGGCCCGATGAGGCCCTTGCGAGGCACCGACAGTCGCTCAAGAAGGCGTGGAATTGCATTCTTATAGGCATCGGTCCAGCCGCCGACCGCGTACACAGGGCATTGGATCGCCGCGTAATCCTCGCATACCGACCCACGCTTCCAATAAGCATCACGTGGCTGGTGCTGCAGCCAAAGTTCGCAGAACAGCGGCACGTTCGCCAGGCGCTCCAACCACATCGCCCGCCAGCGATCGCCGACAAGTATTGGGTCGGGCGGCAGGCACATTGAGCCGAAAAAGAACGAGGCCCACTCAAGTCCGTCGGCCGTAAGAAGCGTGCCGCCCATGTAATGCACATCGTCCGCGTATCGATCATCGGTCGAGCAGATGGTGACGATCGCCTTGAGTGCCGGAGGGCGGCGTGCCGCAATCTGAAGTCCATTGAAACCACCCCAGGAGATTCCCATCATCCCGACCACGCCACTGCACCAGGGTTGCGCCGCCAACCACGCGATCACCTCCACGCCATCGTCCTGCTCTTGTTTTGCGTACTCGTCGAACAGCAAGCCATTCGACTCGCCGCAACCTCGAATATCGACGCGAACGCCCGCGTAGTCGTGGCCGGCCAGATACGGATGCGTCAACGCGTCCCGTTCGTAAGTCCCGTCGCGCTTGCGGTATGGAAGATACTCCAGGATCGCAGGAACCGGGTTCTGTTCGGCATCATCGGGCAACCAGATGCGAGCCGCCAGCATCGTACCGTCTTTCAACGGGATCAACGTGTGCTCGATAACACGCACGGTGCGTGGAAAAGTCGTGACAATCACAGGGACAATCCAATTGGCACGACTACGGAACCGCTGGAGCGGTCAGCCGGTATGCCGGTGAGACGCACCTCGACCGCGGCGCGTACGAAGCCATAGGGAACCCTGTAGAAATGGTCCTTTCCGCGAAAGGCGCCCGCGTTACGACAGCGTTTCCACGGTGATCGGCAGGTCGCGCACCTAATGGAGCATGCCGACATTTCCGGATTTTCAGCATGCGTACGATAACCATGCCTGCGATGTCGCGCTTGACGTCAAGGCCGGAGGTTGAAAACCGCCAACCGCTGCTATCCGTAAACGACAGCCCCTGCAATCACGGCACCGTCCAGTGCAATCCAACCCAAGCACGGCAGATAGATATTCCTGTCATGCCGCCGGATTCCGAACCATAACCAGAGAAGGGCGGAGACAAAATACGCACTCCACGACAGGATCGAAACGCCCGCTGCTTGATGGTCCGACCCATATGGCCAACACCTGGGGAACGGTCATGATCATCGTGAATACGGACATTCCCCCCAACAAGCCACGGAGCTTTGTATCCGAGGAGGATGCAGCAGCCACAACGTTCGCCGGATCGTGAATCATTTGGCCTTTCTCCGCATTGCATTATTTAGACTGCTGAACCTTGCGCGACGCCAACGTGGTGCCGTCTTAATCCCTGGTCGCCGCCTAAGATCGCAGTGGAAAAGGCACTAGCCCGAAAGAAAGCCACGGCGCTCATGATTGGTTTCTTCGGATAGTCACCACCTTTCAACTAAACAGAGTGCGCCTCCGCATGTCAGCCCATCATAGGTCGAGGGCCACCTCGCCCCGAGGTCGGCAGCAGCAAATAAGGGCGTCTCCCCTTGCGGGCGGATCCAGCGGCTCAGGGTCGTATTCCACGTCGCCGGAAATCAGCGCCGTTTCGCAGGTGTGGCAGACCCCGGTTCGACAGGACCACCTCACACCCACGTCGCATGCTTCTGCAAGTTGGAGCAGGCTCTGGTATTTTGCATTCCAAGGCAACGTGAGTCCGCTCCGCGTGAAGGAAACTTGCGGGCCGAAACCCGCCGGTTCCGCAGGCAAATGCGGAGAATGAGTCTCGGCTTTCATCCCCGGTGTGATGGAATCAAGGGTGCCGAATATCTCTGTGTGAATATGATCAGCAGTCACACCCCACGCGGCTAAGCCAGCGGTAAGCTCCCGCAAAAACGCCGCAGGGCCGCACAGATAGAATTGGCCGTCATGCGGAACGCCAATCTTGTCGAATGCGGAAACGGCTAGGTGCCCGGCAGCGTCGAAATCGACACCCCTTCGGTCGGCCGGTCTCGGCCTGCTGTACTGGATGTAGCTGTGGCCGTATTTCAATTCTTGTAATAGAGACCGCGACTCTTCCTGGAATGGATGCTCCTCACGGTTGCGTGCTCCAAAGAGCCACCAAACCGGACGGTTTGACTTCTCGGCCGCCAAGGCGTGCAGCATTGCCAACACCGGCGTCGCTCCAACGCCCGCGCTGAGTAGCACGACCGGCTCGCTGCCCGAACGGAGCGTGAAGCTGCCACGGGGCGCGCTGACCGCTAAATTGCTCCCCGGCTTCATTCGAGTGCGCAGATAGGTACTGGCAAGGCCCTTTTCTTCTTGCTTGATGCTCACGCGATAATGTGGGGTACCCGGGAGGCTTGACAGCGAGTAACTACGCAATACCGGCGACGCACCGGACTGAATAGGAAGGCGCAGAACCACGAATTGCCCAGGCAGGGCAGCCGCCAGGGGTTCACCGTCAGCGGACACGAGGACCAGAGAAAACACGCTGTTACTCTCCCGGTCGATCCGCGACACCCGCATCGGGCGAAATCCTGTCCATGCGGGCGGCGGGCTCACGACCGAGAGTCCGGGGTTTCGTTTTCCTACTGCCTGTCCTTCATTGAGTTCCTGCTGCAGCAGCGCTTGGAAGGAACTCCGCCAACCAGCCGGCAGCGCCGGGATGCGCAACGCGCGTTCTAATTGAGCGCGGGAATGACCGGTAAGATAGAGCAGGGCATCGGCCTCAGCGACGCTCATGCGCTCCGGACCATCGCTGACTTTCACAATCTCATCACCGGCTGCGACTTCGCCGTCTTCGAGCACACGGAAGTAGAAGCCGGGTCGGTGATGCTCCACCAGCAGGGCGGCCATACGCGGCTCGTCCATGCGGATTCCAACCCGGTAGCACGTCACCCGGGGCTGCGTGACTTCGAACAGTGCGCTGCCAATCCGATAATGGTCACCAATGCAGACCTCATCGTCAGACAATCCGTCCACCGTGAAGTTCTCGCCGAATTGTCCAAACACGAAGTCCTTTCGCCCTAGCTGCCTTTCCCAATAGCGATAGGAACCGATCTGGTAGACGAGAACGGCCCGGTGCTCGCCACCGTGACCCTGCAAATCTCCCTGGCCGTCGCCGTCGATGTTCAATTTCCCTACCTTGCGGCGACCATGGACCGCATCCTTCCACACGGCCGTATACACGCTCTTCCCTTTCCATTCGATGTCGCGCGGCAGGCCGACGTTCACTGAGAGCAGTTGCGCCATTTAGACCCTCATCGCGGAACATTCCGGCTGGCTATTTCTTTGACGGGGGGCTGCCGCTCATCGGAGTTCTTCTCCGAGATGCCAGAACCGGACCCGAGGAGGAAGCTATCTCCATGTCCGTCTCGCAGTTTCGCACACCGTCGCGAGCTTACGTCTTTCGTCGTCGATGGAAAGACCGTTTCCAAGGATCGAAGAGGCAAAGCCGCACTGAGTGCTGAGCGCCAAGCGTTCCAGCGGCACAAAGCGGCTCGCTTGCGTGATGCGACGGATGAGGTCTTCCGGCGCCTCCATTTGCGGCCGCTTGGTGCTGATCAATCCGAGGACCACCATCTTGTCGTCCGGGACGTGCCGGAGCGGTGCGAACGAGCCCGACCGATCGTCGTCGTATTCGAGGAGAAGCCGCGTTGCACCGATGCGCTGGAAAATCGGCCGGGCAATCGGCTCATAGTCGCCTTCGACGAGCCAACGGCCTTCTTGGTTGCCACGACAGAGATGGATGGCGAAGGTCACGCCGGCAAATCCCGCCATGACGGCGTTGTCGAGCTCGATGCCCCGGCTCAGCCACTGATCGAGCGTCCAGCCTTGCGATTCATAAAAGGCCCGGGTCTCAGACGCGAGGAGCAAGGCGTAGTGAGGCGCGTCGATCTGTATATAGGTGGCACCGAGGCGAACGAGTTCCGCGACCTCATCACGGAGGATCGCTGCGACGTCGGCGAGGAAATGCTCCAGGCTTGCATACGCGGACTGGGAACGTTCAGGCGACCAGAAATTCACGAACAGGCTGGGGCTGGGCAGGGTTATCTTTGCGATGCGGCTTGTGCGGCCACGCAGATAGACGAACTCCTCGGCGGCAAGATGCCGTTTGCGCACGAGCCTGCTGACTACGCCGAGATTGAGCGGCCGGTCGCGGCGTCGCTCCCCGATGGCGCCATCGCCATGCCAATGGCCCCACAAGAATGCATCGATATCCCAGGCGCCGAAGCCGTCGACAGCCTCGGTCATCTGACTCTGGAAGGAGAACCGGCGCATTTCGCCGTCGGTCACGACGTCAAGGCCCGCTGCCTCCTGCAGCGAGATGGCCTCATCGACCGCGCGATCCTCTATGGACTTGAATTGCGCGTGACTAAGACGCCCGGCTACCCAGTCGTCCCGCGCTTTGCGCAACGCGACCGGCCGGAGAAGACTGCCGACAACGTCGGTATGTGCCGTAATCATCGCAGGCCCGTTCGATCAGATCGAACAAAGAGCATCGTGCAACAATGCTGCCCCCTGTTCGCCGGCAAGAGTCGGCGGGTCGGAAGTTCAGTTAATAGATGAGACGCGACTGACGCCGCGTCAGTTCGATGCGCCCGGACCTTTGACCGCGAGATTAGCTTGCAGACTCGCGAAACCGCGACCTTTGTGGGCGTCCGGCGATCGCGGTTACGGCGGGCGTGCCAACAGTGAGGTCTCGGTCGACACCGTGCGAGATCACGCCCTGGCCCGGCTCCAGCGTGAGCTGTGCGCCGTCAAGATTCACCGTGACCTTGTCCGGCTCGAAGGACACAAGACCGGAGATGCGCGCGACCTCGGTCCAGGCATTCTCATAGGACCATGCAGCGCGGCGCGCGTCTCCAATGTCGTAATAGCTGGCTAGACCTTTATACGGGCAGAAGGTCTGGCCTTCGACGGGGGTCAGCAAAGACTCTTCGATGTCGGCGCGCGGCTCCGTTCTTCTTCTTCGTAGAAAGCGTCCATAGCGGGCCACGCGAACGCAACCCTTGCTTGCAGCTCGTTAGCGTGGGCGGGCAGCTCGGTGTGTTGCCAAGCCGCACGTGGCCTGCTGTGCTCGCCAGCGCGCACGGTGTACCAGGACGTCAGCCCGAGGTCGGGGTGGCGAGTGGTCTGCTCACTAGGTTCCAGCGCGCCAGCAGTGATGCTGTCCTGCGGGAAGTAAGCAACCGGGTAGCGGCCAGGCTCGTGGAGTAGGACGACGTGCTCGCTATCGGCAATCCACGCGCCACCGAAGCGTACTCGCATGCGCCGTCGCAGAGGCTCGGCGTAGAGCAGTCTATCCGGCAACGGATGTGCGACGAGGAACCGGCCGACTTTTCCCGGTGAAAGCGGACCCTGCTGCCAGGACAATCCCATTGCTCTTCCCTTTCGATGACTCCGGCCAATGGCCCGTGGAGGTGATGTCAGCTCGCATATGGAGAATCTCCTGGACGCGCATTAAAAATATCGCGCATCAACCTTGCTCCCGCGCGTAAGCGAGATATGCCTCCCGATCCAAAAGCACGTCGAATTCGGAAGGCTCGGCGAGTTTGATCGGGCCGGCCTGGGCATGGCGAGGAAATAACTGAGGCCGTTGATATCAGTTGCCCATGACGAGGCCGCCGTCGACGTTGACCGCTTGGCCCGTCATGTAGTCGGAATCGCGACTGGCGAGAAAGCTCACGACGCCGGCCACGTCCTCGGCCGTTTCCGGCCGGCCGAGCGGGATCAGCGCAGTTCGCCGCTTCCAGACTGCACCGGTTGGCAACCCTTCGACCTTGCTCCACTCGGCGTCGATCTTCTTCCACATCGGCGTGTCGACCGCACCGGGGCAGATGCAATTCGATGTGATCTTGTCGGGCGCGAGCACCTGCGCCGCGGTGCGCGTAATGCTGACAACGCCGGCTTTGCTGGCCGCGTAGTGAACCATGTGCATCTGGCCGCCGCGGTAGGCCGCGATCGACGCGGTCTGGATCAATTTGCCGCGCAGCTCGGAGCCCGCAATCGGCGTCTGATCTCGCATGCATTTGGCGGCGGCTTGCAACACGAAAAAGACCGCACGCAGGTTGACCGCCAGCATGCGGTCCCAATCCTGCTCGCTGAGCTCGAGCAGTGGCCGCACTTCGGCGATCCCCGCGTTGTTGAACAGCACGTCGAGGCGGCCCCAGCGCTGGTACGCCAGGTCGAGCATGCGCTGGATGTCCGCCGCACGGGTCACGTCGACCTGGACGGAAGCTTGCCCGAGCTCGTCAGCAAGCGCCTTTGCGCCGTCACCATTGATGTCCCCCAACAACAGCTGCGCCCCCTCGCGCGCCATACGCCGGGCGCTCGCGGCACCGATGCCGCTCGCAGCGCCCGTGATGAGCACATGAATACCGGTGAGCCGATCAGTCATTCAACAAAACCTGCGAGACACTTACCTGCCGGGCTTGTCGACTTCGCCTCCGGCTTCGGCCCAATCCTTGAATGCGCCGAGATTGTAGACCTGATCGTAGCCCATGTCCTTGAGCAGCTTTCCGCTCAAAGCTGAGCGGCCGCCCGAGGCACAGTAGACGATGATCGTTTTGTTCTTTGCGAAATTCTTATCGTGGTAGGGCGACTCGGGATCGGCACGAAATTCCAGCATGCCGCGCGAGACGTGTAGCGCACCGGCAACCTTGCCGCTTTGTTCCACTTCCGGGGCATCGCGCACGTCGACCACCAGCGTCTTTCCGTTGGCGATCATCTGGCGCGCCTGCGCCGGCGTGATCCGCGGCACGGCGGCATTGGCAGCTTCCATCATCTGCTTGACGCTTGTGGCCATGGCGTCCTCCTGTTCCAAGCATTTCAGCAAGTCGCTCGGTTTGAGGGTAGCGAAATTCGGGGTCACCAGCCAGGTCTGTCGGATGGATTGAGCGCGCGCTTGCGCGCGAAGCCCATCGGCGAGTTCCCGTGAGGTTCGTGGAGAGAGGATGGGTTTCGCTAAAGCTCAACCCATCCTACCTACTGGCAATGAAAATTCTGGCGATCGCGGACATTCACAACAATGTGGCCTGCGTGCGCAAGCTGCGCGCGCAGGAACTAAACGATTACGACGCGATCGCGATCGCGGGCGACATCGGCACCCATGGAGCAACCGAGATTTTCGAGATACTCACGACCTTCAAATGTCCCATCGTGTACGTGCATGGCAACTGGGACCGGCTGCCGGAGGATGCGAAATTCGGCGCCCGCGCATACCTCGTCCATCTCGAGGTGGTGAAGTTCGGCAGCCTCGCATTCGCCGGCTATTCCTTCCGCGGTCCGCTGCCGCAGCCGCTGGGCCACGGATCCGCCCAGTACGCGGAGCAATGCCGCTCGCTGCTGCGCGCCGCCATCCGCAAGTCCGGCGTCGACCTGCAACGATGCGTTTTGATCACGCACGACCGCGCCAGGCATCTCGATCGCGACTTTCCGAATCTCCTCCTGCACATCTACGGGCACGTGCACACGTTCGACGTTCGACAACGCGGCGCGACCACCTACGTGAACGCGTCCGCGCTCGATCGAATGCTGCCCGTCGTGGGAAAGCGCAGCAGCAAGCATTTGCGCTACGTGAACGCCGGCAACTACGCGGTCATCGACGTCGGCAAGAACGGCAAGGTCTCGGTGGAATGCAGACTGTTGCGACGGAATTATCAGGAGTGGGGCGTCGTCGGACCCCCGACATCGAACGGACCGCTGGGCAAGGAGCTCATCCCCGAGGATGCGGTGTTTGCGGACCCGCTCGATGTCCCGACGCAAGAGGTCCGTCGGCGCGGCCACTGATGGGTTTCACTGACGTTCAATCCATCCTGCGCGCTAATTCACACCCTCGACCGCGTAGGAGCGCACCGATTTGGCGGCCTTATCGAGGAGCGGCAGCGTTTTGAGATACGCCTCGGAGATGCGCCAAGCGGTCAGCTTGTCGATGTTGTCCCATTTGGTGATCAAGAGACGCTTTGGAGCTGCGCCTTCGATCCGCTCGATGTTCGTGCTGCGCACGAGGTAGACGCCGCCCGAGGCTATGACCGTCTCGTCCACTTTCGGGACCCACTGTTTGCTGAAGACGTCCTCATTGGTCACGTCGATTTCGGCGATGTGATACGCTACCGGTGGCTTGGCTTGCGCATGAATAGCTTGAACGGTGAGGCCGCCAATCGCGGCGCCGGCGAGCGCGGCCAAGGCCGCCGTGGTGTATCTTTTCATGCGAATGATCCTCGTCGTGGGAGCCAAAAGCAGCCGGATTGAGCCTAGCGGGTTTACGCGCCCTTTGGCGCGCTATGGCGAACTCCGCGACCCCGTCGTGGGCTTATCCGGCAGTCTAGCGGTAGCGCATTGCGCTCGCATAGAGCGAGTGCCGCATGCAAATAGTGTCAGGCAAGGAGGAAGCCATGTTACTCACTTCATGTCTGCGCATCGCATGGCAAGCGTTCGTCGCGCTGAGCTTTGCCGCGCTCCTGTCTGCGGCGCCCGCGCATGCCGCCGATCCGATGAAGGTCGGCGTCAGCCTAGCCCTGACCGGCGGGGTCGCCGCGAATGGCAAGCAAATTCTGATGGCGCTTGAATTCTGGCGCGACGACATCAATGCCAAGGGTGGACTGCTCGGCCGGCCGGTCGAGCTCGTCTACTACGACGACCAGAGCAACCCGAGTAACGTTCCGGCTCTCTATACCAAGCTCATCACCGTCGACAAGGTCGACCTGCTCCTCGGGCCATATGCCACCAACATGGTTGCGCCGGCGATGCCGGTCATCATGCAGAACAACAAGACCACCATCAGCTTCCTGGCGATCGGCATCAACCGGCACTTCAACTATCCGAGATATTTCTCCATGGTTCCGGTCGGGCCGAAGGGACCGGGTGCGTTCTCGGACGGCTTCTTCGAACTCGCGGCGGCACAGTCACCGAAGCCGCAGACCGTGGCGATTGTCTCAGCCGACGCGGAGTTCGCCAAGACCGCCGCCGACGCCGCACGCGAAAACGCCAAGGCAGCCGGCTTCACCGTCGTTTACGACCGATCGTATCCGCCGCCGACGACCGATTTCTTGCCGGTGGTGCGCGCTGTCCAGGCCGCCAACGCCGACATCGTCTACGTCGCCGCCTATCCGCCCGATACCGTCGGTATCGTTCGTGCGGCGAATGAAATCAATCTCGTGCCCAAGATGTTCGGCGGCGCCATGATCGGCATGCTGGTGACGCCGATCAAGGTGCAGCTCGGCCCGCTCGCCAACGGCCTCGTCATCGGCGAAAGCTTCGTTCGCGCTCCGCCGTTTGAGTTCCCCGGCGTCGCCGATTTGTTCAAGCGCTACCAGGCCAAGGCGGCGGGTCAGGGCGTCGATCCGCTCGGCCACGGATTCGTGCCGTTCGGCTATGCGGCCGGCCAGGTGCTTGCCAAGGCGGTGGAAGAAACCAAGAGCACCGATGATGACAAGCTCGCTGCCTACATCCACAGCAACACGTTCAAGACCGTGGTCGGCGACGTCGCATTCGGCAAGGACGGCGAATGGGCCAAATCGCGCCAGCTCTTCACGCAGTTTCAGAACGTCGCGCCCAATGACCTCGAGCAATTCCGCACCGGCAGCAAGCAGGTGATCCTGTGGCCGGCCGAATACAAGACCGGCAACATGATCTATCCGTATGGCGAGGCGCGGAAGAAGTAAAAGCCGCTGCCCGCCCCACGGCTGCAGCGAGCAGTAGCCCGGCTTGAGCCATAAGCGCGTTTACGCGCGTCTTCGACGCGCTATGGCGAAAGCCGGGATGCGCGCGCCCGACTAACCCGCTCCATCCGGGCTACGCGCTACGCGCGGCCGCAAACGATCAGGGAAAGCGCAAGCTTCGTGTCAGACGCCGCCAGAATCGTTTGACGCTGGCGTCAGGGCGCTCACAGACCCACTCAATTCGCTCGATCGCCTTGCGTGAGTTCTCCAACGAAATTCGATTGTATGGCGCCTGGAGATGGGAGCCCTGAACCGAGATGGCGCTTCCTGCCTTCATGGCATCGATGAGAGCATAGGGAAGCGCTTCGGCGCGGGTCGACAACGGAAGCGGCGATTTCAGCGATGCCGGCACTGAAATTGCGAAAGTATGTGCATCAATGACGAGCTTGACGTCGCCATGGATATCCGGCCCCGGCGCGGAGAAATACAGGCTCAGCGGCGAGCCGGGCTTATCGCAGCGGATGAATATGCAGAACCAGTCGCCGGGATTGCGCGCATCATCGGCACATCCCTGAACGGCTCGATTTTGTTCGCCGGGAAACTTGGCCGACGTCCAAGACGTTGCGTGCGCGCTTGCGGCCAAAACAAGGCCCATGCCTCCGACGAGCAGACGTAATATCGTAAGCTCCATCTGACGCTTTTCCGCGATCTCTTCCGGCGCTGCGCCACTCGCACATTGCCAGGGCGGAATTATCAAATTGTTAACCGAGCGGCGGGCACCCGGATGTCGGCCCACTCCATCCGGCTTGCGACACGCCTTGCATACCGAGACCCGATCGGCTCTGATGCGGCCATGCGCACAGTGATCATCGCCTTCGCCAGTGTCGCTTTCACCGCCGGCGCTCACGCCCAAAGCGCTCTCAGCGCTTGTCGTGCCATCAAGGACGATGGCGAGCGGCTCAAATGCTACGACCGCCTCGATACGTCGTCCTCGAACGTGCCCGGCAGGCCGGGCGAGATCAGGCTCGGGGGCGAGCCGGCATGGATCGTCAGCGACGAAAAATCCCCGCTCGACGACAGCCCGCTCGTCTCGGCGGCGCTGCCGTCGGGCGACGGCAAATCGCACTTGCTGATGCGCTGCAAGGATCGCAAGACCGAGGTCGCCGTCACCATCAGGGGATTCATCAAGTGCGGAACGGACATCCGCCTCAGCTACCGCGTCGAGCAGCAGCAGGCGGTCGAGACGCCGTGGCATCCCCATTCGAGCTGCTACCTCGCGCTTGCCCCCTCGCCGATCCCCTTCATTCGCTCGCTCACGGATGACGGCAAGCTTTACGTCCGCATGTTCGACCATCACGACGCCCCGCACGAGGCGCTGTTCAATCTCGGCAAAGTCTCCGCCGTGCGTTCGCGGCTGGCGGAGGCGTGCGACTGGGATGGCGCCTCTAAGGCAACCGCGAATCCCGCGCCGACTGCGCCGGCCACCGCGCCCAGCGCGCCCAAGGCGCGGCCGAAATAGCGGCAACAAGAATCTGTAGGATGGGTTGAGCGTGCGCCTGCGCGAAACCCATCCTACGGCACCATGAAAATTGCGACGTTCAATATCAACAACATCAACAAGCGGCTCGCCAACCTGCTCGACTGGTTGCGCAGCGCCAAGCCCGACGTCGTCGCGCTGCAGGAGCTCAAGGCTGCGGATGCGGAGTTCCCGAAGGCCGCGCTCGAGGAGGCAGGCTACGGCGCCGTGTGGCGCGGGCAGAAGTCGTGGAACGGAGTCGCGATCCTCGCCCGCGGTTGCGAGCCCATTCTCACGCGCGCCGAGCTGCCGGGCGACGGCGCCGACGCAGAGAGCCGCTACATCGAGGCAGCCGTGCGCGGCGTGCTGGTGACGTCGCTCTATGCCCCGAACGGCAATCCGCAGCCCGGCCCCAAATTCACCTACAAGCTCGCTTGGATGAAGCGGCTCGCAGCGCTTGCCCAGGAGCTCTATCGCGCAGGCATCCCAGTGGTGCTGGGGGGCGACTTTAACGTCGTGCCCACGGACCGCGACATCTATCCGACCACGTCCTATGCGAAAGACGCCCTGCTGCAGCCGCAAAGCCGCGCGCTGTTTCGGCGCCTTCTCGATCAAGGCTGGATCGACGCCATCCGGGCGCGCTATCCCGATGCGCCGATGTATACGTTCTGGGACTACATGCGGAATCGCTGGCCGCGCGACGCGGGGCTGCGCATCGACCATCTCCTGCTGAGTGCACAAGCCGCGCAGCGCCTGGTCGATGCGGGCGTCGATCGTCAGGTTCGCGGGAGAGAGAACGCCAGCGATCACGCCCCGGCCTGGGTCGTGCTGGGCGATGCAGCGAAGACGCGGCGAAGTTCTGCCAAGCCCATAGCGAAGACCGCGCTGGGCTCTGTGAAGCGGAAGGCGGCAACGCCAGCGCGCCGGCCATTGCTGGCGATCGACGGCGACTCGTTCGCCCATCGCGCCTATCACGCTTTGCCGAAAACTATTATGCAACGCGGCGGCAAGCCAGCCGGCGCCATCCTCGGCTTCGCGAATTTCCTGCTGAAGTTCCACCGGACGGAGCAGCCGCGGGCCGTGCTAGTCGGTTGGGATAGCCTGGACGAGCCAACATATCGGCACGAGCAGTTTCCCGCCTATCAGAGCGGCCGCGAATTCGACGATGCGTTGGTGGAGCAGCTCGAGGTGTTGCCGCAATTCGTCGCCGCCTGCGGCTTCGCCAACGCCAAGGCCGCAGGCTACGAGGCCGACGACTTCCTGGCCGCCGCGGTCGCCGCCGAAGAGCGGCGCGGCGGCACCGTCCTCGTCGCCAGCGGCGATCGGGACACGTTCCAGCTGGCCTCCGCCAACACGACCATTCTTTATCCCGTACGCGCGGGCGAGGTCGCGCGGATCGGTCCGGCCGAGGTTCGCGCGCGCTACGGAGTCGATCCCGAGCAGGTGCCCGATTTCATCGCGCTGCGCGGCGACCCATCGGACAAGCTGCCGGGCGTGGCAGGCCTCGGGGCGGCGGGAGCCGCCGAGGTGTTGCGGAGGTACGGCACGCTGCAGAAAGCGCTCAAGGCAGGCCGCTTTTCCGGGCACGCCGAGCGGCTGCGGCTCTTCCGGTCGATCGCCACCATGAACCGCAAGGCGCGCCTGCCGCGCCTGCCCGACCAGAAGCCGACCTGGCGCAAAGCCGCCGCGCTGGCACGCGAGTGGGAGCTTAACCAACTTGCCCGCCGCCTCGACGAGCTTGCAGCCGCTGCCGAACGCCGCCCGTTAACCCGTAGCCCGGATTGAGCGCAGCGAAATCCGGGGGAGCTCGTGCCTGAGGGCAGAAACCAGATGTCGCTTCGCTCCATCCGGGCTACCTCGTTGAAAAACGCCCAATATTGGCCCCGGCGCAAATTTTTTCCGCCCGGTTTGAACCCCCGCGCGCCCTCGGCCGACTAATCGGCAAGGGGAAAGGGGGCTAATCATGAATACGCTGTCCCGTATTGCGACTGCCGCGGCCGTTGCCATTGCTGCGACCGCCTTCGCCACCGAAGCATCCGCCAATCCGTTCGCCTGGCTCGGTCTCGGCTACAGCTCGACCGACAATGGTAACCAGGTGCGCGCCGACCTGCGGCGGGTGACCGTGGACTATCCGAGCAACGAGGCGCCGGGCACCGTCATCGTCGACACCCAGAACACCTACCTCTACTACGTCCTCGGCGGCGGCAAGGCGATCCGCTACGGCATCGGCGTCGGCCGCGAGGGCTTCACCTGGACCGGCGTGAAGACCGTCGAGCGCAAGGCCGAGTGGCCTGATTGGACTCCGCCGCCGGAGATGATCGCGCGGTCGCCCTATCTGCCGCGCTTCATGGCCGGCGGCGTGACCAATCCGCTCGGCGCACGCGCCATGTATCTCAGCGGCACCTTCTACCGCATCCACGGCACCAACGCGCCGTCGACCATTGGAAGCCGCGCGACCGCCGGATGCATCCGAATGGCAAACGAGGACGTGATCGACCTCTACGACCGGGTCAAGGTTGGCGCCAAGGTCGTGGTGCTGCCCGCCGCCGAGCGTCACGCCACCGGCTTGTTCAGCGCCTACCGCTGAGCTCAAAGCCGAATCCTGATCAGCTCATAGGCTGTCGTCCCCGCGACCCGAGCGTCGCGGGGATGCCGTTGGCGGGACCCCTACTCCAGAGGCCGGTGGTCATGCGTCGCGGGGAGCGCCGAGAAAGCCCACTCCGGTCACGATGCCCTGGATCACGCGGCTCGCGTCAATGCCGGTTACTGCACAGCGGGCGTCAGACCGCGGGCTTCTCGAAGTTCAAGGTGAATGCAATGCGATTGCCGTGGAACGCTGTCTCTCGGAACCCGGCCAAGCGCGCGAGCCGCGCCACTGTTTGGCGCGATTGGAAATGCGGATCGAAGATGATTTCGGTTACTGACAGGCGGCCGCCGAGCTTCAACGCATCGAAAATCTCTCGTAGCGCCGTTTCCCGATCGGGAATCTCGCCCAGCACCGTAACCAGCAGCGAGCGGTCGAAGCGATTGCGGCCCATTTTGCCCTCCCCTGCCCCGGCTTGCAGAAATTGAATGTTGGTGAGATTTGCGGCGCGCGCCTTTTCCCGCGCCCGCTGCAGCATCCCGGATTGAATATCCATGGCCACGACTTCGCCGTCCGGGCCGACCTTTCGCGCGATCGGGATGGTCAGTCGGCCGGGGCCACAGCCCAGATCCAGCACCGCCATGCCCGGTCGTACGTCCAAGCGCTCGACGATGGTCGCCGCGCGATTGGTTTTCGTGAATGGATTGTCCAGTTCGACCAGCCAGCTCAAGGATGCAGGACAGGGGACCGACCGGCCACGGGACGCGACGCGCCATAGGATGGCGACGAGAGCGACGGCGCCAAGCAGCCCAAGAAGGATGTACGCGAAAGTCGCCATTTCGCGTGTTTAGGGGATGTTCGTTTTTGCTTGAGGCACGTTAGCGTACTCGATGCGCTCCCCTCCTCTTACTCCGCTTTGGCGCCGGAGAACTTCACCACCTTGGCCCACTTCTCGGTTTCCTCGACGATGAAGGCGCCAAATTCGGCGGCTGAGCCGGTCAGCATCATGCCGCCCAGGTCGGCGAGCCTCGCCTTGAGCTTGGGATCGGCCAGGCCGGCGTTGATCTCCTTGTTCAGTCTCTCAATGATTTCAGCGGGCGTGTTCTTCGGCGCGCCGACACCATACCAAGTGCTCGCCTCGTAGCCCGGAACGAAATCGCCGACGGTCGGGAGCTCCGGAAGCGCCTCCGAACGCGTTGCGGTCGTCACCGCCAGCGGACGCAACTGGCCGGCTTTGACGTAGCCGATGGAGGACGGCATCGGGTCGAAACCCATCTGCACCTGTCCGCCAAGAAGATCCGTGAGCATCGGCCCCGCGCCACGGTACGGCACGTGCAGCATGTCGACGCCGGTCATCATCTTGAACAGCTCGCCGGAGACATGCAGCGTCGTCCCGATCCCGCCAGAGCCCATGTTGATCTTGCCGGGACGAGCTTTGGCATAGGCAATGAACTCGGCAACCGTCTTCGCCGGGACCGACGGATGCACCTCCATGATGAGCGGCACGCGGATGATGCCGGCAACGGGGGCGATGTCGCGGATGAAATTGAAATTGAGCTTCTCGTAAAGCGTTGCGTTGATCGCGTTGGTGGCGCCCACGATGAGCAGCGTATAGCCGTCCGGCGGTGCGCCGATCGTGGCTTCGACCGCGATATTGCTTCCTGCTCCGCCTCGGTTCTCGATGACGATTTGCTGCCCGAGCCGCTCGGAGAGCCATTGTGCGATCAGCCGCGCGGTGATGTCGGTCGGGCCGCCCGCGGGGAAGCCGACGATCAAGCGGATCGGCCGCGACGGATAGACTTGCGCCCGCGCTCTGCGCGATAGAGTCGGGAGCACGGCGGCGCCTGCGGCCAGATGCAGAAGTTGGCGACGGGAAAATTTCATCATGCGAAGCCGGATTGTGAGCGTAGCGAAATCTGGGATCTCTGCGTGGTTAGAACCCGAGTTTCGCTGCGCTCAACCCGGGCTACGAGGCCGCTCTATCCTTGCCGCCCGATCGCAATCACCGCCTCGTCGGTGCGCACTCCGTCGACGTCCCAGAACTTCTGGAAGTCGGGCCCGTCGAGATAAGCGAGTTCCTGACCGGCATTGGCGAGCGCAGTCTTAAATTCGCTTGATTGCACCGCCTTGCCGATCGCACCGCGCAACGTCGTCACGATCTCAGCGGGCGTGCCGCGCGGCGCGAAGATGCCGACCCAGAGATAATATTCGACGTCATAGCCGAGCTCCTTGAGCGTCGGCACATCGGGCAAGACCTTGGAGCGGGTGGCGGCGAAATTCGCAAGCGGGCGCAGCTTGCCCGCCTTGATGTGCGGCAGCGTGGCCGAGATCGTTTGGGTGGTGACCTGGGCATTGTTGCCGAGGATGGCGACGATCGCCGGGCCCCCGCCGTTGGTCGGCAGATGCCGCAGCCGCAACGGGCCCGTCGCCTTTTCGAGATAGGCCAGCGGCAGATGCGACGCGCCATAAAGGCCGCCCGAGCTGAAGACGAGCGTGTCCGGATTCGCCTTGGCGCGGGCGATGAACTCCTGCAGCGTCTTGTAGGGCTGCGTCTCGTTGACGAGGAGCAGAACCGGATCGGCGACGATGCGCGCGAGCGGAATGAAATGGGCGCGGGTGACCTTGGGCGGACGGCCGAACAGCTTGTCGACCTCGGCGTAACCGGAGATCCCGACGTTGTGCGACAGCAAAGTGTATCCGTCGGGCTTGGCCGAGGCGGCGAACTGCGCGCCCACTTGACCCGCGGCGCCGGCCTTGGTTTCGACCACGACCGGCTGCTTGAGGATCGGCTCCAACGCGCTGGCCAGCGGCCGCGTCACGATGTCGTTGAGGCCGCCGGGCGGGAACGCGTTGACGATGGTGATGGCATGCGACGGAAACGCCTCTTGCGCAAATCCCGGGCGCGCCGCGAGTGCGGTCGCGGCGGTGCCGATGACGAAACGACGGCGGTCCATGTGTTGCCCTTTCGAAGCGGGTCCCCAGACGAGTATTCGCGCATGTGTGTTGTTACTGCAAGACGCGTAGTGTCTCAGTTTGCTCACTGACCGTCCAAGACACTCTTTTCCGCTCGTCCCCGCGAAAGCGGGGACCCAGCCCTTGGCTTCTGGATTCCCGCCTTCGCGGGAACGAACGGAGTTTTGCTGCGCGGCTACGGCCACCGGATGTTAAGGTGACGCGACTGCGATCCCATCTCAATACCGCGCGTTTCCCGGCGTGCGCGGGAACGGGATGGCGTCGCGCACGTTGGCGAGGCCCGTGAGGTAGGCAAGCGTGCGCTCGAAGCCGAGCCCGAAGCCCGCATGCGGTACCGTGCCGTACCGGCGCAGATCGCGGTACCAGCCGTAGTGCTCCTTGTCGATGCCGCGCTCCGTCATGCGCGCGTCGAGCACGTCGAGCCGCTCCTCGCGCTGGCTGCCGCCGATGATCTCGCCGATGCCCGGCGCGAGCACGTCCATCGCCGCCACCGTTTTGCCGTCGTCGTTCACGCGCATGTAGAACGCCTTGATGTCCTTCGGGTAGTTCATCACGACCACCGGCTTCTTGGCGTGCTTCTCGGTGAGATAGCGCTCGTGCTCCGACTGCAGATCCATGCCCCACTTCACCGGGAACTCGAACTTCTCCTTCGCGCGCTCGAGCACCGCGACCGCCTCGCTGTAATCCATGCGCACGAACTCCGAGCCGACGATGCCCTCGAGCTTCGCGATCAGCCCCTTCTCGATCCGCTCGTCGAAGAAGGCGAGATCCTCCTGCCGTTCCTTCAGCAGAGTCTCGAAGGTGAACTTCAGCAGGTGCTCCCCCAGCGTCGCATTGTCCGAGAGGTCGGCAAAGGCGATCTCCGGCTCGATCATCCAGAACTCGGCGAGATGGCGGCTGGTGTTGGAGTTTTCCGCCCGGAATGTCGGCCCGAAGGTGTAGACCTTGGTAAGCGCGAGGCAGTACGCCTCGACGTTGAGCTGCCCGGAGACCGTCAGGAAGGTCTCGCGATTGAAGAAATCTTTATCGAAATCCACCCCACCCTGCGGCGTGCGCGGCAGGTTGGCGAGATCGAGCGTCGAGACTCGAAACAGCGCGCCCGCACCCTCCGCGTCGGACGCGGTGATGATCGGCGTATTCACCCAGAAAAAGCCGTTCTCGTCGAAGAAGCGATGGATTGCCTGCGCCAGCGTGTGTCGCACCCGCGTCGCCGCTGCAATCACATTCGTGCGTGGGCGCAAATGCGCCACGTCGCGCAGGAACTCGAGCGAGTGCGGCTTCGGTTGGATCGGATAGGTGTCCGGGTCGTCGACCCAGCCGATCACGCTGATCGTGGCTGCCTGCATCTCGAACGGTTGCCCCTTCGCCGGCGATGGCACGATCGTGCCCATCGCCTCCAGCGCGCAACCGGTTGTGAGCTTCAAAACCTCATCGGTGTAATTGGAGAGCGAGTTCGGCACGACCACTTGCAGCGGATGAAACGATGATCCGTCCGACAGGTGCACAAATGAAATGCCTGCCTTTGAGTCCCGCCGCGTGCGCATCCAGCCTTTGACCGTGACCGGCCTTTCCGCCGGCGCCGCGCCGGCGAGAATCTCGCGCACGCTGAACACTCGCTCGTCCATTAATCGAGAGTTACCCAGGGAAGGCGAATTGTCCAGCGATTGCAGGGACTAGAACTGTCCGCAGGGCCGCTGCCGGCTCGGCGAGCGATAACTATTTCGAAATCGACAGCAATAAGCGGAGTGTCGCGGCGGATGTAATGAGGCACCGTGCGGGCAAGTGATCCAACGGATCGGTATTCGCAAGGACAGGAGCAAGAACCATGACATGCGCGGACATGGCAGGAGCAGAACCCGACCGCCGGAATGAAACAACGCGCGATTGCGCTGCGAAAACCGTGGCTTGGGTGAAGACAAAGGTGAACAGCGGACGTGCGTTGGCGTCGGCGCCGCTGAAACGATGCGCAGCGCTGCTGGAAGAATGGGACGCGAGAAGGAGAGAACGCACATTTCTCGCCACGATGAATGAGATCGAGTTGCGGGATATGGGCCTTTCGTCGGCAGATCGATGGCGCGAGGTAAACAAGCCGTTTTGGCAAGCGTGATGGCGCAGTAGCAGTAGCCCGGATGCGCGAAGCGAAATCCGGGACATCACGACCCGATCAATCTTCCGGAGGCACCGGGCGAGGCCGGCGATCCTCGCCCACGGCGACGTAGGTGAAAATGCCCTCGGTCACCGGGATGTGCTCATCGCCGATGCCGCGCCGCACCCAGCTCTCGACCTTTACCGTGATCGAGGTTTTTCCGACCTTGATGATTTCCGCGTAGCAGCTCACCTCGTCGCCGACGAACACCGGACGGTGAAAGGTCATGGCGGTGATCGCCACGGTGGCGGTGCGGCCCTTGGCGCGGCGCCGCGCAGCGGCGCCGCCGGCGAGATCCATCTGCGATAACAGCCAGCCGCCGAAGATATCCCCGTGCGGATTGGCGTCCGCCGGCATGGCAATGGCGCGCAGCGCTGGCTCGGCCTGCGGTGGCTTGTCGGAGGTGTCGGAGGCGGGCATGGAAAATCCCATTTCTGCAGCGGCTTGATCGTGGCTCCCCCTCGCGGAGAGAGCCCGTCATCGCCGGGCTTGACCCGGCGATCCATCTTTTTTGCTAAGACTCATTTGCTTAGAAGATGGATGCGCGGGTCAACGGGGTCCCCGCCGACTTTGTCGGCGGGGGTTGCCCCGTCCCGCGCATGACGAAATATATCGATAGCGGAAACCCCGCCGTCAGGAGTTCAGGAGGACCATGCATGTCCAGCGACATTCTCACCGCCCGCAAGGGACCGGTGCTGGAAATCACGCTCAATCGGCCGCAGATCGGCAACGCCGCCTCCGACGCCATGGCGGTCGAACTGACCAAGCTCCTGCTCGGCGCCGCCGAGACCGCCGAAATCGTAGTCCTGCGCAGCGCCGGCGAGGATTTCTGCGTCGGCCGCGAGACCATGGGCAAACGCCCCCCTGGCGCGCCGCCGGAAGCGCTCGAGCTGCGCCGCCGCAACGACGTGGTGTTCAACTGCTACGGCGCGTTCCGCCGCTGCGAAATCCCGGTGATCGGCGTGGTGCGCGGGCGCGCCTTCGGCTTCGGCTGCGCCATTGCCGCGGTCTGCGACATCACGCTCGCCGCGGACACCGCCAAGTTTCAGGTGCCGGAGATGGCGCACAACATCATGCCGACCATGGTTATGTCGGCGCTGGTTGATCGCGTGCCGCGCAAGGCGATGACCTATCTCGTCTGGTCGACCGCGGTGATCACTCCGCAGCGGGCGCGCGAGGCCGGCATTGTCAGCGAAGTCGTTCCCGAGGCGCAGCTCGACGCGGCGGTCGAGGCGCTGTGCAAGCAGATCATGCATGCGCCGCGGCCGGCCCGCGTCGGCTGCAAGGACTACGCGCGCGCCGCCTTGGACATGGACGTGGCCGGTGCGGTCGAGTTCGCGCGCAGCATTCACGCGGTGATCAATTCCTCGAGCGAAATGCTGCCGGCGGGGCACAAGTAGGGACGAAGCGGAGGGACCAGGCGAGCAGCCGTTTACACTGCCCCATCGGTCGTCATTGCCGGGCTTGACCCGGCAATCCATCATTGAATTGAAGTACTTTTCCAGATGCATGCCCGGGTCAAGCCCGGGCATGACGAGTAGGAAGGCTGCAGGATTATCCAAGGAACTTCTCACCGCATCCCCGCGGCGATGAATTTTTCCAGACTCATCGGCTCGCCTTTACGCGCCGGCGCGCGCGGCTCGACGCCAGCAAAGCGGCTCGCCTCGACGAACCATTGCCGCCGGGCCGGAAGCTGCCAGCGGCGCTTCATCGCTTGGCTCGCGTCCCAGCGCACCGGCTCGTTCTCGATATCCATGACCTGGTAATGGGTATTGAACAGCTCGATACGGTGCCCGTCGGGATCGCGCAGGTAGATGAAGAGCGCGTGGCCGGGTCCATGGCGGCCGGGCCCGAATTCGATATTGGCGGCAAAACCCATCTCGGTGGCGAGGTCGCAGACATAGAAGAAATGATAGGACTCCGGGATCGCGAACGCGGCATGGTGCAGCCGCGGCCCGTCGCCGGGGGCAAAGACGATGTCGTGCGGGTTGCCTTTGCGCTGCAGGAAGACGAAGAGCAGATCCTCGGTTCCGTCGGGGGAGATGTATTCCGAGAGCCGAAAGCCCATGCTCATCCAGAACTCGCACGCCTTTTGCACGTCGGGCACCAGCAACTGGAAATGATCGAGCCGCTGCGGCACCGCGCCGCGGTGGTGCTCGAACGCGACGACGAGGCGCGGCTTGACCTCCATGGTTGCGCAGAACTCGATCGGAGCGCCGCTTGCGTCCGAGACATGCAACGTGCGGCCCTGGTGCGGCACCTCGACCCATTTCGCTGGTAAGCCGGCCTTGTCGAAGAACGCCTTGGCCTTTTCCAAATCCTCTTCGCTGAAGACGCGCATGCCGACGCGCTCGGCTTGCGGCTCGCCGCTCCCGCGCTTGAGCACGAGGCTGTGGTGGCAGGCCTCGGCGACCCCACGGAGGTAAAGCGTGTCGCGATCTTCGTCGCTGACAATGAAACCGAGCAGGTCAACGTAGAAATTTCGGCTGACCGCCAGATCCTTTACGGTGAGCACCGAATGGCTGGCGCGCGTGACATTGAACGGAGGGTTATAGACCGGCTTCGGAATGCTCATGGCGCGCTCCCATAGGTGGATTCCGAGAACGTTCTAGAGCATTTTCTGCGTGTCCGTGTCCAAGACGGGGCAGCGACGCCACGCACGCGCCGTGCTCGCGGCCAGCATCTCCGGGCAGCGCGATTAACCGATCATCGGGAACCGGGTGGGGCGGCCGACTGCGCACCTGCGCTGAGCGGAAGTTTGGGAACAGTGCTGGCGCGGGCGCGCTCGCGCTCGAGCTGACGGGGCCGGCGCACCGCGCAAAAGCCGTCGACCGCGTCGGTGACTGCCGCGCCGACGAGCGCTTGCCGCTCCGGCGAATTCATCACCAATTCCTCGTCACGATTGATGATTGATCCGGCCTCGAGCAGCACGGCGGGCATGCGCGTCGACTTGAGCACGATCAGCTGATCGTATCGGTAGACGCCGGCCCTGACATCGACCAGCAGTCGTTGCCGGTGGCCCATGAATTTTTCGACATAATGCGGCGTGTATTGCAGGCCTCGTGCTTTCAATTGCTCGCCGAGCATCCTGCCGAACTCGAAGCTGCCATCGGGATCGGCATTGTCGATGGAGAAGAAGATCGAGTGGCCTTTGAACCGGTCGCTGAAGTGACGCTCCTCGCCTTCGTACTCCCATGCTTGCAGAAACGAGTCCGGCACGGAGTCGTGATGAATGGAGAGGAAGAGATCGGCCGACGACGCGTTGGCGCGCGCGACGCGATCGAAGAGGCTCTTTCTGGCAGGGCCATCGGTCACCAGCAGAACCGTCTTGGCAAAGCCGGCGGCGAGCAATTTCTGCTCGATCAGTGTCGCGAGGCGAAGGTTAAAGTCATATTCGTAGAAGCCGCGCGCGCTGATAGCGCCGGGAACCTTGGCCGTATGCCCGACGTCGACGACGACCCGAAACGCCGCCCGATCACAGGCCGATTCGGGCGATTTCTTGCTGGGACCGCCGACGGGGCCGGCCCAGCCGGAATGCCATGCGCCCGGCCACGCCGTGAGCGCAGCAACCGCAGCCGCGACCAGTCCGATCCGCCCGAGGAAGTCCATCAAACGTAGGCCCAATCCCTGACCGCCGGCGTGTCCCTAATAGGATTTCGGCAGCCCCAGAACCTTCTCTGCAATGAAATTGAGGATCATGTGTGGCGTAATCGGCGCGATCCGCGGGATCATGACCTCGCGCAAATAGCGCTCGACGTGGAATTCCTTGGAATAACCCATGCCGCCGTGGGTCATGACGGCCGTCTCGCAGGCTTCGAAGGCGGCCTCGGCCGCCAGATACTTCGCGGCATTGGCCTCGCCGGCACAGTCCAGGTTGCGATCGTAGAGGCTCGCCGCCTTCATGACCATCAGGTTGGCTGCTTCAAGATTCATCCAGCACCGCGCGAGGGGATGTGCGATACCCTGGTTCTGGCCGATCGGCCGCCGAAAAACGACCCGCTCGCGCGCGTAGCGCGCGGCTTTGTGCAGCGCCGCAAGCCCGATGCCGACCGCCTCCGCGGCGATCAAAATCCGCTCCGGATTCATGCCGTGCAGGATGGCGCGGAAACCTTCCCCCTCGCCGCCGATGCGGTCGGCCGCCGGGACCCCCATGCCGTCGAAAAACATCTCGTTCGAATCGACGGCATGGCGGCCCATCTTGTCGATGACACGGATGGCGACGCGGCTGCGGTCGAGGTCGGTGTAGAAGAGGCTCAAGCCTTCGGTCTTGCGCTTGACGCTCTCAAGCGGTGTGGTGCGGGCGAGGATGAGAATTTTGTTGGCGACTTGCGCAGTGGAAATCCAGATCTTCTGGCCCGACAAAACGTAGTGATCGCCGCGGCGCTCGGCGCGCACTTTTATGGCGGTGGTGTCGAGCCCGGCGTTGGGCTCGGTCACGGCGAAGCAAGCCTTGTCCTTTCCGGCGATCAGCGGCGGCAGCATGCGGCGCTTTTGCTCCTCGGTTCCGAACACGACGACGGGCTGCAGCCCGAAGATGTTGATATGAACCGCGGACGCTCCGCTCATGGCCGCGCCGGATTCGGCGATCGCCTGCATCATGATCGCGGCCTCGGTGATGCCGAGGCCGGCCCCGCCGTACTCTTCCGGCATCGCGATGCCGAGCCAGCCGGCCGCAGCAAGCGCGGCATGAAGCTCGTGCGGAAACTCGCCGCTGCGATCCTTATCCAGCCAATACGCGTCGTCGAATTGGAGGCAGAGCTTGCGGACTTCATCCCGGATCTGCTGCTGCTCCGGGCTCAATGAAAAATCCATTTGTCCCACCTCGTCGATTGCGACGCCGCCATTGTAGCGGATTTGTACGCGCTCCATCCGTCGTCATTCCGGGGCGCGCCACCGATCTCGGCCTTAGCCGAGATCGGCAGTCATAATTGCCCAAGTCGGCCAAGGCCGACTTGGGTGGCGCGAGCCCGGAATCCATAATCACACGCGGTGGTTATGGATTCCGGGCTCCCTCGCTGCGCTCGGGACCCGGAATGACAACCGACTCCGGGATCGAGTTCCTCCGGTCCCAACACGTGGGGTACGGGCATCAGACCCACCGCAATATGCTCTACGCCAAACGTGGCGAGACAACCGTCTCGATCGCGGCGGCGATGGCCAGCAGCCGGCGGTCGGCGCCGTGCTCGCCGATCAGCATGAGGCCGGCCGGCGCGTCCCCGGCCTGGTGGCACGGGATGGAGACCGAGCAGCGGTCGAGGAAATTGGCGATGGACGGGTTGCGCAGCACGAGAAAGTTGGCGTGACGGTAGGCGTCATCTGCGGCGAGATCGGCGAGACGGGGCGCGGTCACTGGAACCGTCGGCATCACCAGCGCGTCATACGGCGCGGTGATGGCGGCAACGCGACGGATGAAATCGGCACGCGCATTGAGGAGATCGATGTAGTCCGCGGCGTCTTGCTCCTGTCCACGCAGAATGCGGGCGAGCACGCGCGGATCATACATCTTCTCCGCTTTGAGGATGAGCGAGCGGTGAATCGCGTAGGCCTCGGGTGCCGCCAATCCGCCTTTGGCATTGATCTGCGGCAGCTCCGCCAATTCGCGCAGCGGGACGTCGACGATCCGCGCACCCACCTTTCCCAACACGGCGAGAGCGGACTCGAACGCGCGCGCCACTGCGGGCTCGACATTCTCGAGCACCATGGTCTGCGGCACCGCCATGCGCAGTCCGGCGAGCGGGAACGGCGGGAGATCGATCAGCGGTTCGCCGGCGAGGACGGCGTCGAGCGCCGCGCAGCACGCGACGGTTGCCGCCAGCGGGCCGACCGAGTCGAGGGAAGTCGACAGCGGGAATGCTCCCGCGGTCGGAACCCGATGCGCCGTGGGCTTAAATCCGACAATGCCGCACAAGGCCGCCGGAATGCGGCACGAGCCGCCGGTGTCGGTGCCGAGCGCACCAAACGCCATGCCGTCGGTGACCGACACCGCGGCGCCCGAAGACGAGCCACCGGGGATGCGTCCGGCCGCACGGTCGTAGGCGTTCGATGGCGTGCCGTAGTGCGGATTGATGCCAAGCCCAGAGAAGGCGAACTCGGTCATGTTCGTGCGCCCGATCGGAATGAATCCGGCCGCGCGCAAGCGCGCCACCGCCGGCGCGTCGTTTCTCGCCGGGCTTGCATCCTTCAGCACGACGGAGCCGGCCGTGGTCACGTCGCCGGCGATGTCGAAGAGATCCTTGATCGAGACCGGAATGCCGGCGAATGGAGAAGGCGCCGCGCCGCACGCGCGCAGACGGTCATAAAAATCCGCGGCCGCGAGTGCGTCCTCCGCATGGATCTTGAGGAAAGCGCGCTGCCCTTCCCCGGATTGATCGGCGATCCGCGCCAAGCATTGCTCGACCAGGCTGCGGCTTTTGCCGCCGCGGGCGAGATCGGATTGCAGTTGAGCGAGCGGTCGCATTGGCTTTGTCGCAAGGGACCTTCGGTCCTGGAGCTTGTTGAAATGACGGCGTCAATGATATCAACGGGCACGGGCACTTTCATCCGTGGCTGCTTGCGAACACGCCCATCTTGGGGATGAGTCAAGAATGATTGCCGGAGACGAACCATGCCGATGAACAAGCCGCATCTCGAGTTTACCCGCGTGGACATGAACAGCGGCTGGGCCACGCCGCCCGGCTATCCGGCGGGGATCAAGCAGAAAATTCTGGCAAGCGACCTCGACGAGGGGCGCAAGATGGGAAGCCGCACCCGGCTCCTGCGCATTGAGCCCGGCGTCTTCACCACCGCGCCGTTCGTGCACGACCATTGGGAGGAGGTCTATCTGGTCTCCGGCGATCTCATCGTCGGCAACGACGCGCAGGGCAAAGGCGGTGAATCCTTCGACGCGCCCACCTATGCCTGCCGGCCGCCGGGCGTCTACCACGGGCCGTTCAAGTCGGAGCGCGGCTGCCTGCTCTACGAGATCCACTACTACGACGAGAGCAAGAGATAAGTAGCAAGAACAGTAGCCCGCATGGAGCGAAGCGACATGCGGGGGCAGCTTACCAGGGACGGCAACCCGGATTTCGCTTCGCTCAATCCGGGCTACAACGTTTCCATACCGAGAGGGCATCCCGATGCTGGCGCCGGACGAGAAACTGAAGCTTTCACCGAAGCCCTATCTTTCGGCAACCGCGCGCTTTAAGAGCGGCGACGATACGCCGCGCGATTTCCTCGAACGCTGCCTCGCCGATCTCACCGCGCTCGAACCCAAGATCGGCGCCTTCGTCAACCTCAACCTCGACGGCGCGCGCGCGGCTGCCGACCAATCGACTGGGCGCTGGCGCGCCGGCAAGCCGCACTCGCCGATCGACGGCATGCCGATCGGCATCAAGGACATCATCGAGACCGCCGACATGCCGACCGAAAACGGCTCGCCCCTGTTCGCCGGCTTCCGCTCCGAACGCGACGCGGCGAGCGTGGCCGCGTTGCGCGAGGCCGGCGCGGTCATCGTCGGAAAGGCCGTCACCACCGAATTTGCTTCGACCGAGCCGCGCGGCACGCGCAACCCGCATGATCTGCGCCGCACCCCGGGCGGATCGAGCAGCGGCTCGGCCGCCGCGGTTGCCGCCGGCATGGTGAGCACGGCGCTCGGCACGCAGGTGATCGGCTCGA